>OEIV010001208.1_pt1 | contig 12279 bp, 6 predicted proteins | sample 1539231 | NCBI WGS metagenome assembly OEIV01 (sample SAMN03794762, study PRJEB22550) | activated sludge metagenome | feature: wastewater treatment plant; material: activated sludge; isolation source: Wastewater treatment plant of a petroleum refinery complex | place: Argentina: Buenos Aires ...
ATTGTTAATTCTGTAGGAAATGAACTAAAGCTTGTATTTTTATCTTTTTCAGTCGACTTGCGCGGGGATATAGTCACAATAGTGTAGCCACGCTTCGTGTTCAGCTCATTATCCTTAAACTCTTCGCCCGATACGTACCCAGGGCGTGTTTCTGATGTATTTGAAACAAACCCATAGGACGAATACGTATTGGAGTCGTACTTAATAGAAAAGCCCATACTCGAAGTAATAGTTTTCAATTTTGCCGCTGAAGTAGATTCAGCTAACACAGCAACAGCCTTTTCTTTTGCTACTGGATTAACCTTTAATTTGTAGCCAAAAACAAAAAAAAGTAATGCGATTAAAGTAAGAGTAACTATCAACAATGTTACTGATAGCCACACCATTGAACGTACAATAGTGTATTTTGGGTGTTCTGTGTATGCATGCAAAAGTTTTACTTGTTTTCGCTGCTTATCTTCACTTGTCATTGGTTATGTTTATATCATATTAAGAGTAAGAATGTAAAGCACAAATGAAACCTCCCGAACGGGGAGGCTTCATTCTACTTACACCGACCTTACAGTCTCGCTGTCTGTTTAGCTTGCTATGGGCATGTCCATTTCAGTATCTAAAACCACATCGCCAGAAGCATCATTTTGCCCTACGCCTGTTCCTACAGGAATCTTGCGTCCAATGATAACGTTCTCTTTTAGGCCACGCAGATGATCAGCGCGACCACTTGTTGCAGCATTGATCAACACGCGGGTAGTATCCTGGAAACTTGCCGCAGAAAGCCAGCTATCACTCCAGATAGACACCTTCGTAATACCAAGGAGTAGCTGGATATATTGAATTGGTTCCTTGCCTTCGTTTGCCAGCTGTGTATTCGCTTCGATCACCGCTGTCTTTGATGCAATATCACCCGTAACAAAGTCTGAGCTACCTGGATCTTCAACTTGAACACGACTAAACATCTGGCGTACTATCACCTCAAGGTGCTTATCTGCAACATCTTGCCCTTGTGCGGCATAGATACGCAATACTTCGTTAATGATGTAACGCTGTGTAGCCTCGACACCCTTTAAGTGCATTAAATCGTGCAGATTAAGTGAGCCTACGGTTAGCCTATCACCCGCTTCTACTCGATCATTAGCTTTTACGACAAGCTGCATTGTACCAGGAACTTCGTAACGAACGGGTGCATTTGCGTTACCTGCTATCACTAGCGTATCCTCGGCAATTTCTACTACACCTTCAAATGGTGCCACGAGCGGTTTAACCTCATTATCAGCCGAAGCAAGTACATCGCCCACCTTAACGCTACTACCGGCTTTTACCGTTACCTTGCGGCCATCAAGCGCAATGCGTTCTACGCGACCTGCTTCCGGGGTCACCTGAATAATGTAATTCTTGCCATCTTCCCAGATATCAACGAGCCCTGTTACTTCAGACATATAGGCTTGACCCTTTGGATTGCGCGCTTCAAATAGTTCTTCTACACGAGGTAGACCTTGCGTAATGTCTCCACCTGCTACACCAGATGCGTGGAATGTTCGAAGCGTAAGCTGTGTACCTGGCTCACCGACCGATTGAGCAGCAATAACTCCAACCGGCTGTGCGATATCAACCAAGTTGCCTGTGGCCATATCAATACCGTAGCTCTTGCGTGGAATACCGTGTAAATTGCGTGCCGAGAGAATACTTTGGATCTTTACTGCGGTCACACTAGCATCCGCTTCAATTCCATCAGCTACCTCTCTACTAATCAGCTCATCCTTCCCAATGTGGCCTGGTACTTCTTCTGCAGTATAGCGACCATATAGACGGTTACCAAAGTCAATCATTGTAAATTCTGATTCATTTCGGTAAATCGCAAATCCTTCATCGTCACCGTCTTCGTCCTCTACGGTAAATACGTCCTGCGAAACATCTACCAATCGACGAGTAAGATATCCCGAGTCGGCTGTTTTGAGTGCAGTATCGATCAAGCCTTTACGCGCGCCTCGTGTTGCCACAAAAGATTCAAGGCTAGAAAGTCCTTCTTTATAAGAGCTTCGAATTGGCAGCTCAATTTCTCGGTTGGTTGCATCAACCATAATACCAATCATGGCACTAGCAAGTTTCACATTAGAAATATCGGCACGAGCACCGGAATTAACCATAACAGAGATACTGGTATCCATCTTGCTCAGCTCGTTTTTTAGGAAATCAGTTACCTGATTGTCTACTGCACGCCATGCACCAACCGTAAGGTTGTAGCGCTCGTCTTCAGTGATCAACCCTTGGTCGAATTGCTCAGAAATAAGGGTTGTCTTAGCATCACCTTCTGCTACGAATTCACCAATCTCGTCAAAGCTAAGGTAGTCGTCCTTGCCCGTAGAGACAGCTGCAACTGTAGCGAATCTAAAGGCTAGACCCTTCATACGATCAGCTGTTTTTGCAGTTTCTTCAGCACTATATCTATCGAAAATCTTTGCCAGTACTTTTTTCAACTGTTTTTTGCTTTGTACGCTATTGTCATATGGAAAGTCTTCGGGCAAGATTTCGTTAAAGAACACGCGGCCAAGTGTCGTATTGCGATTTTCACCTTTTGTATGAATACGAATTGGTGTCTGCAGCTGAATAACACCAGCATCATAAGCCATTTCAGCTTCGTATACACTACTGAACGCCTTGACATCTTTTGTTTGCGCACCCGGCTTTTCGTAAGTAAGATAGTAATTACCTAATACGATATCCTGGCCAATATTCAACACAGGACTACCGTCGGCAGGCTTCAATAAGTTGTTGGTTGCACTCATTAAGTCACGTGCTTCAGCTTGTGCCTCATCAGAAAGTGGTAAGTGTACGGCCATCTGATCGCCATCGTAGTCAGCATTAAACCCATTAGCAACTAGTGGGTGTAATTGAATTGCCTTCCCTTCTACTAATTTTGGCATGAAAGCTTGTATTGACAATCGGTGTAGACTGGGCGCACGATTAAGGAGCACATACTTGCCCTTAATTACCTCGTCTAGTGCATCCCAAACCAACGCGTCGCCAGCTTCGATCAAGCGTGTTGCACTACGAATATTATGTGCATGCTCATTCCTAATCAACCAGCTAATAGCAAAAGGCTTAAACAGCTCAAGAGCCATTTGCTTCGGAAGTCCACATTCATCAATGTTAAGCTTTGGACCAACCACGATAACTGAACGACCAGAATAATCAACTCGTTTACCAAGTAAGTTTTGACGGAAGCGTCCTTGCTTACCCTTCAGCATATCGCTAATGCTTTTAAGTCGCCGTCTACCACCTGTTGCGTTCACCGCGCGGCCACCGCGAGCCGAAGAATTATCTACAAGTGCATCTACAGCTTCCTGTAGCATACGCATTTCGTTACGACAAATCACTTCTGGAGCATTAAGACTAATCAATTTCTTTAAACGGTTATTTCTGTTAATAACGCGACGATAAAGGTCGTTGAGGTCACTTGTTGCAAACCTACCACCTGTAAGCTGCACCATTGGACGGAGGTCTGGAGGGATAACCGGTAAAACCGTTACTGTGAGACTGCTCGGCTTAATGCCTGCCGCATACATACCTTCAAGTAGTTTTAGTCGTTTAAGGAGCTTTTTTTCGCGTTGGCCTTTTGCGCCAGCAGCCTCCTCGGTCAGTTCAGTGATAAGTTGCGGTAAGTCAGTCTCGTCTAACAGCCTCTTAAGGGCAGTTCCACCCATGCCAACTTCAACCAGCTCTTCATATTCTTCCGGAAGATTCCGATAGTCAGTCTCGTTAATTAACGCACCCTTCACAAGACTACCGAGTTGATTCGTCTTAACAGTGAACCGCTCCTCTAGATCTTCTAGCTCACGAGTTTGTTCAGCAGCCAACTTCTTGACGTCAGCGCCTTCTACTTCCGCTTCTTTCTCGTAACGCAATTTAATTGCGATACGACCCGCTTCAGTCTCGGCCTCAAGTTCTGAGAGTATTTTATCTCGATTTTCTTCATCGACTTTTAATATAACGTAGGTGGCAAAGTAAGCAACTTTCTCGAGGTTTCGAACAGTCATACCAAGCAGTAGCCCCATAGCGCTTGGAGTACCACGCATAAACCAAATATGCGCAACAGGTGCAGCTAGGTTTATGTGACCCATGCGCTCACGGCGCACAATGCTTTTTGTTACTAACTCACCATTTTTATCAATCGCTGCTTCTCGTGAGCGAACACCCTTTAATTTACTGTCGTGAGGATTGATATCTTTTACTGGTCCAAAAATTCGTTCACAAAATAATCCATCACGTTCTGGTTTTTGTGTTCGATAGTTTATTGTTTCTGGCTTGGTAACTTCGCCATGACTCCACTTTAGTATATCTTCTGGGCTTGCCACTGCAAGCCGCACAGCATCAAAATCTGCGATACCAGTTGTAGCAACTACGCGCGACATATTACGCCTCCTCCTTAACTTCATCATCAAATTCTTCTGCGGTTTCTATGTGTAAACCGTCTGCTTCAAAATCTACCTCATCAGCCTCGTCGAGCACTGTTTCTTTGTCGTCCGATACGTTTGCAGCCACTGGAACTGTCTTATCCTCTGGGCCGGCTTCAGCAATTACTTCTTCAGCATCTATCACAATATCTTCACCTTCCTCGCTTTCGTCGAGCAAGTCAACACGCAAACCAAGTCCTTGAAGTTCTTTTACAAGCACATTGAAGCTTTCAGGAAGTTTCGGGCCAACTATTTGTTCATCTTTAATAATCGCTTCGTAAGCTTTAGCGCGCCCGTAAACATCATCTGATTTAATCGTCAGCATTTCCTGAAGTGTCGTCGCAGCACCATAAGCTTCGAGTGCCCATACTTCCATTTCTCCAAAGCGCTGACCACCGTTCTGCGCCTTACCACCCAGAGGCTGCTGCGTTACCATCGTGTATGGTCCTGTACTTCGAGCGTGAATCTTATCACTTACCATGTGATGTAGCTTAATCATATGCATCACACCAACAGTTGTACGCTCCTCGAAAGCTTCACCAGTACGGCCGTCAAATAACTGGCTCTTGCCATCTGGAGAGAACCCGGCTTTTTCAAGTTCGGCGCTTATAACCTTATTCGGTACACCATTAAATGGTGGTGTCGCAACTTTATATCCAAGTGCCTGAGCTGCCATACCAAGATGCGTTTCAAACAGCTGGCCAATATTCATACGACTTGGCACGCCTAGTGGATTCAGAACCACATCAACTGGGGTACCATCTTCCATAAATGGCATATCTTCGGCGGATAAAATACGTGCTACTACTCCCTTGTTTCCATGTCGTCCTGCAAGTTTGTCTCCAACACTGATTTTACGAAGTTGTGCGACAAATATTTGAATCTGCATTAGTACGCCAGCTTTCAGGTCGTGACCATTTTCACGACTGAACACCTTTACGCCAACCACTTTACCCCCACCTGCGTTATTCATACGCTGCGAAGTATCACGTACATCCTTGGCCTTCTCACCAAATATTGCACGAAGCAATCGTTCTTCAGAACTAAGTTCTTGTTCACCCTTTGGTGTAATTTTACCTACTAATACATCTCCTGCCTTAACCTCGCTTCCAACTTGCACGATACCGTCTTCATCAAGATGACGAAGACTTTCTTCAGATACATTGGGGATATCCCGGGTTACAATCTCTGGTCCTAGTTTTGTTTCACGAACCTCAACATTATAATCTTTAATATTGATACTTGTTAGCGTGTCGTCTTTCACGAGACGATCCGATAAGACGATGGCATCATCCATATTGTATCCACCCCATGGCATGAATGCTACTACCAAGTCACGCCCAAGCGCAAGCTCCCCTTCGGCAACGCTCGCACCTTCAATCAAGACATCACCTTGCTTCACTTTATCACCACGATTTACGCGAACCTTTTGATTAATAGAGCGATCATCGTTATTTTTCTGGAAATGAATCACTTCATATACCTTCGTGCCACTCTTATATTTTACATGCACTTCTTCAGCATCTGCGCGCACTACTTCGCCATCAGATTCTGCAACAACAAGCTGGCTAGTATTCTGCGCCACCATAGCTTCGATACCAGTACCGACTACTGGTGCTTCTGGCACAAGTAGCGGCACTGCTTGCTTCTGCATGTTCGACCCTGTCAGACTACGGTCAATACGGTTCTTTTCAATAAATGGAACAAGGCTCGCAGTAGCACCCAGAATTTGCTTGTTTGCCGCATCCATCAGTGTTACTTCGGCTGCGTCTACCTGTTCAGGGAGCATATACCGGCGTGCACTTACACGTTCAGCCACAAATTTATTATCTTTCAGTTCAGCACCTGCATCGGCAATCACTTCCGTAGCCTCTTGGCTGGCATCTAAGTACACAACTTCGTCTGTTACCCTGCCGTCTTTTACTCGTAAATACGGTGTTTCAATAAACCCATACTCGTTTACACGTGCATATGCTGCAAGGTTAAGCACCAAACCGATATTAGCACCTTCTGGTGTCTCTACACTACAAAGCCTACCATAATGAGTTGGATGAGCATCACGCACATCAAATCCAGCACGTTCACGAGAAAGACCACCTGGCCCCATACTACTCAAACGGCGCTTATGCGACAGCTCTGAAAGCGGATTAACTTCATCCATTAGTTGACTCAGCTGACTACTAGCAAAGAATTCACGAACTGCAGCAACTACCGGACGAGCGTTAATCAACTGACTCGGCGTAACAGTCTCGAGATCACTCATGCTCATGCGGTCCATTGCGTTTCGCTGCATACGTAGCATACCTACGCGGAACTGACGGCTCACAAGCTCTCCAACCAATTTTATACGACGGTTAGAAAGTGCATCGATATCGTCAGGGGCTTCTTGTGTATTATTTAGGCGAATAATCTCCGTAATAATTGCAATCAGGTCACTCATTTGGAACACGCGGTTTTCCGCTGTATTTGCGACATCAAGATTAAGCCGCTGATTCAATTTATAGCGACCGACACGACTGTAGTCAAAGCGCTTAAAATCAAAGAACATGCGTTCAATCATGCTTCGTGCATTATCAACAGTAGCAAGATCACCTGGTCGCAAGCGGCGATACACTTCAATCAGCGCTTCGTTGCTACCTTTAGACGGATCCTTCTCAACCGTAGCTTCAATATATTTAACATCTCCTGTATCTACGCCTTCAAAAAGTGCTTTAATCTCACTTGTTTTGCTATGCCCTAATGCGCGCAGCAATGTAGTTACAGGTAGCTTTCGACGACGATCTATTTTTACATAAATCGCACCGTTTGTAGCGGTTTCGAACTCCAGCCATGCACCTCGTCCTGGTATTAACTTTGCACCATAGTAGTTACGACCTGCAACAGTGTCAGCTGTAAAAAATACTCCAGAGCTTCTTATAAGTTGGCTTACTACAACGCGTTCGGTACCGTTGATAACAAAAGTTCCGCGCTCAGTCATCCATGGATAGTCACCCATGTAGATTTCCTGCTCTTTAACCTCGCCAGTTACTTTATTTGTCAACTCAACTGTTGCATGAAGCGGTGCATCAAAAGTAATATTGTTTTCTTTTGCGTAACGCTCACTATTTTTTGGTTCAGCAAATTCATATTTACCAAATCTCAGTTCTAGTTTTTGACCTGTGTAATCCTCTATCGGATTCACTTCAGCAAAAATCTCACCCAAACCTGTCTCTATAAACTCTTTCCAGCTTTCCAACTGATGAGCAATAAGGTTCGGCAAAGGCAGCGCGGTGTCATCTTTTGTAAAAAACACTCGCTTACTTGCATTCTTAGTATCTTTAGCCACGTAGTATCTCCTCGCTGATACTTAAATTTTATTTGAAAACCGGCGCCGAAGGTTTTCCTAAGCTAGTGTCAAAATACGCAAAAACGCCTCGCCATACAGACGTGCGTATCAATACGACCCAGCTATGCAATCTTCATTATGCCTTAGTATGAATGGTTTCGTTGTGAGAGTCAAGCATTTTTAACAATTTTGTCAACCAAACCATATGATTTTGCATCCTCGCTGCTCATCCAATAGTCACGATCAACGTCTTTTTCGATCCTAGAAAGCTTCTGGCCAGTATTAAGCGACAAAATTTCGTTCAAACGCTTTTTTAAATATATTCCTTCGCGTAGCGATATCTCTTGGTCGGTTATCTTTCCCTGAGTACCACTACTTGGCTGATGTATCATTACACGTGAATTAGGCAATATATGTCGCTTACCCTTAGCACCGCTGCTTAATAAAAATGCACCCATACTGGCCTGTAAGCCGATACCGTACGTGGCAACGTCAGGTGCAATAAACTGCATGGTGTCATAAATTGCCAAACCATCATATACGCTACCTCCTGGGCTATTGATATAGAGAGAAATATCAGCTTTTGGGTCTTCGTTAGCTAAAAAAAGCAACTGAGCAACTACTAGATTAGCCGTATGCTCATTCACCCCCTCGCCCAAAAATATTATACGATCTTTCAACAAGCGCGAATATATATCGAAAGCACGTTCTCCGTCGCGCGTACTTTCTATCACTGTTGGTACCAAATAGCTTTTTGTCATATATTTAGTATATAGTAATAAATTAGCACTCGTCAAGTGCGAGTGCTAATTTATTAATAATTATTGTCTAAAAACCTAGTGTCAAGAATTGAGTGCAACCAATTCATCAACTGTCTTCTCGGTTAATAATCGATTTGCGATATCACGTTGCACCTCAGGATCATCAAAACGTGACAGCATCTCAGGGTTATTTGCATAGCTTTGCTTGTAGCGATTTATATGTTCAGTTTTCTCATCGTCCGTCACAGTGACTGCAAGTTTTTTTGCAAGTTCTGAAAGCACCATACCCGCTTGAACACGTTTTTCTGCAGCTGGCTTCACTTCTTTATCGATCCAATCTTCTTTATTTTCAAATTTTCGGGTAGACATGTAGTCTTCGAGCGTAATATTTTGATACATTAGATTTTGCATCATATCTTGCTCAATACTACGCACTTGGTCGTCAATAAGTACCTGCGGTGCTGAAACGGTACTTACCTCAATCAGTTTTCCTACCAATGCGTCCTTACGCTTTTCGTTCGCTTCGCGCTCTTTTTGCTGAGTCAGTTCACGCTTTATATCAGCCTTCAAATCTTTTAGCGTCTTTATGTCCTTGCTGCCCGTCTTAGCTGCAAATTTATCATCTAGATCCGGCAAAATCTTTTCACTTACTTTATGCACCACGACTTCAAATACTACGTCGGCTCCAGCTAAGTTTTTTGCATGATATTCTTTCGGGAATGTCAGCTTTAAATCAACTATATCACCGGCCTTTTTACCAACCAAGCCTTCTTCGAATCCAGGAATAAATGAATTACTACCGAGCTCTAATACGTAATCTTTTGCCGTACCGCCGTCAAAAGCCACACCATTCTTTTTACCCGTAAAGTCTATCGTTAGCTCATCACCTTTTTTTGCTGCACGTACCACTTCTTTTTTCTCGGCCATAGCATTTTGCATTCGTTTAAGTATTTCTTGCACTTCGGCAGAATCTATCTGTATATTATCGGCTTTTATGTTCAATTTTTTATAATCACCCAGCACTACTTCAGGTAATACGTCAACCTCGGCCGTAAATTCAAGCTCTTGATCGGGTATAAATTTTACAACTTCGGCCTCAGGACGTGCAAGCGCTTGTATACCTTCTTCTGTAAAAGATTCAGCCACAGCACGACTCAGCGCATTATCGATAGTTGCGTTAGCAAGCGCTACAGGGTCAACATGCTTACTGGCAACACTAACGGGTACCCTACCTTTGCGAAAACCAGCTACCTTCATATTCTTGGCTAATTTTGCCAATGCGACCTGTTTGGCTTTTTCAAGCTCATCTTTCCCTAATTTTATTGTAAGCTTTACGCGTGTGTCGGTGAGTTTTTTTACAGAAGTCTTCATACAGTCTTTAACTATAACAGATAAAGTATACCTTGTCGATTATTTAACTTTAAAATTCAAAGCAAGGCATCTAGCTCGTCGTGTGTAGCTGTATCCTGGCGCTTTTTCCGATGATCCTTAACTGCCGAAACGATACGTGCAACGCTAAGGCTCTGCTCATTACCGCTTGCCAGATCTTTAAGCGAATACACTTCACTCTTGAGTTCTTTTTCCCCTATAAACATGATGTAAGGAATGCCTTTTTTTAACGCAGTTTTGATTTGCTTATCAATCTTACGCAGCGTCGTGTCCAGTTCTACGTTTACGGACTCATTACGCATTTCCCTGGCTGCTGCCTGCGCACCATACAGCGCATCTTCGCCTAGCGTTGCTACATACAACTCAGTTGCTGTCTTAAGTTTTGGCAGCAAATTGTGCGACTCCAAGAACAGTTCGGTTGTTGAAAGTCCTGGAGCAATACCCACCGCGCTAACCGGTTCGGCGCCAAACAGCCCCACCAAACCATCGTATCTCCCACCACCAAACATCGATCGATTATTTTCCGGGGCTAAATCAAAAAACTCAAATACAGTACCAGTATAATAGTCGAAACCACGCATCAAGGTAATGTCGAACACAACGTTTTCAAAGCCTAGCTTTTTTAGCATTTCAAATAAGGTCTTCACTTCCTCGACTGTTTCATTCTCAGCTATAGCTTTTGGTATATCATGGATATCCTTCATGAGTAATATGTCAGAAATTTTCTTCAATCCTACGGACGCAGTTTCTGCACCAAAAATTTCGATTGCCTGATCCCTAAACTCTTCGTTGCTAATTTTGTTTTTACGATCAAATAATTTGATCATCAGTTGCGACTGTACTGCATCTAACTGTAGGTATTCATTCATCAATGCATCGATCAGTATTCGGTTATTTATCTTTACCACATACATATCGTCTTTGGCACCAAATGCACGCATCAGCTCAATACCAAACTGAATGATCTCAGCATCGGCACCTACACCTTTGTCGCCAAACATATCTACATTGAGCTGCCAAAATTCCCGTTCTCGACCCCGCTGAGGTCGTTCATAGCGCAAAAAGTTTGCCACACTGAAAAGTCGTGCTGGGTATGCTATTTCTTGACGTCGCGCGGCCACCATGCGGCTAATTGTAGGTGTCATCTCGGGTCGGATTGCTACCTGCCGATTACCACGATCGACAAAATGGTAGGTTTGCTCCCCCACAAGTTCCTGGCCGCTTTTAGCTGCATACAACTCTACAGGCTCAAGCATTGGCGCACCGTACTCTTCGTAGCCAAAACGTTTGGCTGTATTCTCCCATACATCAAAAATATAATTCTGGATTCGTTTGTCGTCTGGATAATAATCACGGGTACCCTTATAGGGAGTTGTTGATAGTGAGCTCATTAAGTACATTTTGCCAGATAATAGAGGTAATTGCAAGAATAAGCATTTCGTGCTTTATATAAAGCCTGCGTATACTCCTAAGACCTGAAATTTAATACTAGTACAATGCGCCATTGACACATGCTTATCGTACTCTATAGTACATTGCGTCGAAGCCACTCATACATAACAATTCCCGACGCTACACCAACATTTATACTACGTGTACTTCCCAGTTGCTCTATGTGCACTATTGTATCTGCCTCTTGTAGCAACTCGTCTGAAAGTCCAGGCCCCTCTTGACCAAATACAAAGACGCTATTTTTACCTAAATTAACCCTACTTAAGGCTTGCGATGTTTTAGTTATGTCAATTGCGACGACTACCCTACCTGCCTCACGCATAGCGCTCACAAAGTCTTTAGATGCTTTATGGTAAACGATTTCTAGATATTTGTCTGTTGCCATTGCACCACGCTTATTCCACTGCCTACGACCAATAACATGAATTTTGCGTACACCAAATGCATTAGCATTACGTACTATTGTTCCCATATTGTAGTCCCTCAACGTATTTTCTATAGCAACTTCTAGTTCTACTCCCCGCTTGTTAAGGTTAGCTAGAATTTTTTCGTGTGACATCATCTTGAATTCGTCCATTACATTTCGAGTGTCTGCATCCATATGCAAACTAGTATACAATAGCTAGATCAAACTAATCTGTAGATTGTTATTAAGTTATGAATACTATGAAATAGTTTATCGATATAGCACATACAGGCCTTGTACACTATGATATATATAAGTAGCCTATATATACTACAGTAGACAATAAAGCGAATAGCTCAGGAGGAGACATGGCAACACTAACATTTTTACGCTCACACAACGAAGTAAGTAATATTAAAACATTCGTATTTGAAAAAGCTGATCTATCGTGGATACCCGGCCAGTACCAGGCATACACATTTCCCCAATTAGGCG
>OEIV010001209.1_pt1 | contig 12272 bp, 9 predicted proteins | sample 1539231 | NCBI WGS metagenome assembly OEIV01 (sample SAMN03794762, study PRJEB22550) | activated sludge metagenome | feature: wastewater treatment plant; material: activated sludge; isolation source: Wastewater treatment plant of a petroleum refinery complex | place: Argentina: Buenos Aires ...
AGGCGGTGTTCGCGGCCCCCGGGAAACCCGGCCCCCGCCTCTGCGCCCCCGGCGGGGCGGGCCGGCCGCCCAAGAAGGAGGCGCCCGGGATGGGATCGCGCCGCCAGCCGAACCGCGCTCCCGCCGATTTATTGTTGAGGCAGGCCCCTTCATGAGCGACCGGCGCGCCGCGATCGAGCCAAGCGCCGATCCCGACATAGACCTCGCCCCGGGAGGTCGGCGTGGCGCGCGCCGGGTCGAAGCGGACCGCAAGCTCACGCCCGTCGGTCGCCCGCGCCTCCAGGGCGTCGGCGAGCGTTTCGATGAAGGCGGAGAACGGAGGAGACGAGTCGGCCATGCGGCCGCGATCACGCCTCACTTGGCGCGATCATGCAACCGGGCGGCCGTCGCACGGCCCTTCCGCGGCGTCAGCCGCCGGGCCGGCGGTGATAGAGCTTGCGTTCGCCCGGTCCGGTGCGCTTCTGTCCGGCAAAAGAGCAAGAAATCCGCCGCTGCCGCCGAGGAAACCATGGCCGACGATCTCTCCGACCTGCTGCCGCCGGGATTCCCGGCCATGTCCGTCAAGGACGCCACGACCCTGATGACCCAGACCCCAGGGTCGCCGCTCGAGATCGAGGAGACCGAGATCCGCGGTGTCCGGCTCAAGACCTGGAAGAACGCGCCAGGGACGCTGCGCGAGATTTTCGAGGCGAGCCTGCCTCAGGCCGCCAAGACCTACATCGTCCTCGATGACGACCGCGTCACCTTCGACGCGCACCGCCGCGCTACGCTTAAGCTCGCCGCGCAGCTCGTCGCCGACGGCGTGACCAAGGGCGACCGCGTCGCCATCGTGGCGCGCAACCTGCCCGAATGGTCGGCGGCCTTCTGGGCCGGCGTGCTGACCGGTGCAATCGTGACCCCTCTGAACGCCTGGTGGACGGGCGGCGAGCTGGAATACGGCCTTCAGGATTCGGGCGCCAAGATCCTCATCGCCGACGCCGAGCGTTGGGCCCGCATCGAACCGCATCTGGCGGCCTGCCCGGCGCTGGAGAAGGTCTATGTGACGCGCGCCCCGGCGGCGATCGATCATCCCAGGGTCGCGCTGCTGGAAGACCTCCTCGGCAAGCCGAACGACTGGGGCAGGCTGCCCGCCGGGGCGCTGCCCGACGTGGCGCTCGGTGCCGACGACGACGTGACGATCTTCTACACTTCGGGCACCACGGGCAAACCCAAGGGTGCGGTCATCACGCATCGCAATATCGTCTCCAACATCTTCAACGCGCTGAGCGCCCAGGCCCGCTCGTTCCTGCGCCGCGGCGAGATACCGCCCGCCCCCGACCCGGCGGCCCCCCAGAAGGCGGGCCTGCTCTCGGTGCCGTTCTTCCACGCCACCGGCTGCTTCGCGGTCATGGTCCCGGCGATGCTTTCGGGCAACAAGCTGGTGCTGCAGCGCCGCTGGGACGTGGAGCAGGCGCTCGGCCTGATCGAGCGCGAGAAGATCAACAGCGCCGGCGGCGTGCCGACCATCGCCTGGCAGATCGTCGAGCATCCCCGCTTCGAGGAATTCGACCTCTCGTCACTGGAGACCGTCTCCTATGGCGGCGCGCCCTCGGCACCCGACCTCGTACGCCGCATTAAGCAGCGCTTCCCCAAGTCGCAGCCGGGCCAGGGCTGGGGCATGACCGAGACCTCTGCCACGGCGGTCAGCAATTACGGCGAGGACTATATCCGCAAACCCGCGAGCTGCGGCCTGCCCGCACCGACCGGCGAGGTGCGCATCGTCTCGCCCGACGGCAAGGACCTTAGCGTCGGCGAGGTCGGCGAATTGTGGTATCGCGGCCCGACCGTGGTGCGCGGCTACTGGCAGAAGCCCAAGGAGACTGCCGAGACCTTCACCGACGGCTGGGTGAAGACCGGCGATCTTGCCCGCGTCGATGACGAGGGCTTCGTCTACATCGTCGACCGCGCCAAGGACATGCTGATCCGCGGCGGCGAGAACATCTACTGCGTCGAGGTCGAGAACGCGCTCTACGACCACCCGGCGGTTATGGACGCCGCCGTGGTCGGCCGCCCGCACCGGACTCTGGGCGAGGAGCCGGTCGCCATCGTCCATCTGAAGTCGGGCGCCGAAGCCTCGGAGGCCGAGTTGCGCGCCTTCGTCGGCGAGAGGCTCGCCGCCTTCAAGGTGCCGGTCGAGATCCGCTTCCTGCACGAGACCCTGCCGCGCAACGCGAACGGCAAGATCCTCAAGAAGGATCTGAAGTCGCTTTTCGACACCGCCGCCTGAACCGGGGCACGACGGTCATGAAGTTCGACAACCGCATCACCCGCCTGCTCGGCGTCGAGTATCCCATCGTCCAGGCGCCGATGGGCTGGATCGCCCGCGCGAAATTGGCGAGCGCCGTCTCCAACGCCGGCGGCATGGGGATCATCGAGACCTCGTCCGGCGCGCTCGACGAGGTGCGCGAGGAAATCCGCAAGATGCGGAGGCTGACGGCGAAGCCCTTCGGCGTGAACATCGCCCAGGCCTTCGTGCGCGACCCCGACATCGTGAAGTTCGTCGTCGATCAGGGCGTCAAGTTCGTCACCACCTCGGCGGGCGATCCGACACGCTATTGCGAGGCGCTGAAGAGCGCCGGACTGACCGTCTTTCATGTCGTGCCGACGCTGAAGGCGGCGTTGAAGGCGATCGAGGCGGGCGGCGAGGGACCCGGGGGCGAAGGCGCCGGAGGCGGCGGCTTCAAGAACCCGAAGGACGTCTCGACCATGGTCCTCCTGCCGCTGGTCCGCGAGAAGACGGACGTGCCGCTGATCGCCGCCGGCGGCATCACCTGCGGCCGAACCATGGCGGCAGCCTTCGCGCTCGGCGCCGAGGGCGTGCAGATGGGGACGCGGATGGTTTCGGCGGCGGAGTCGCCGGTACATGCCAATTGGAAGAACGCGATACTGGCCGCCGACGAAACCGGCACGGTGTTCCTCAACCGCTTTGGCAGCCCGTCCCTGCGAGCATTGCGCACCGAAAAGACCGCGCGCCTCGAACGCGAGCTGACCCCCGACTACAAGGGCCCGCCGGTGATGGCCGAGTTCGGCAACGCCAAGGCGCTTTATTTCGGGGGCGACATGGAGGCCTCGATCGCGCTCTCGGGCCAGGTCGCCGGCCGCATCGATTCCGTCAAGCCGGTCGCCCAGATCATCGCCGAAACGGTCGCCGGGTTCGCCGAGGCCGCCGCCGGCCTCGGCCGCATCGCCGCCGCATGAGATGACGGGCAGGGCGGCCGGACGCCTGGCGCCGACGGTTCTCGCGGCGCTGGTCCTTGCCGTCTTCGCCAATGCGCTGGGCGGCGCCTTCGTCTTCGACGACAGCGCCGACATTCTCCAGAACGCCTCCGCCAAGGCCGCGACCTTCCTGGAGCGCCTGGCTGCGATGAACCGCCCGCTCACCAAGGCGAGCTATGCGCTGCAGGACCTGATCCACGGACCGTGGGCGGCGGGCTTCCATGCCGTAAACGTCATCCTGCATCTCGCCGCGGCGCTGCTCGCCTATGCCCTGATCCGCCGCGCGCTCCGCCTGACCGGCGCCGAGGACGGCGCCGCCGCCCTCGTCGCGCTGGCCGCCGCCGCGCTCTGGGCCGTCCACCCGGCGCTGACCGAGACCGTCACCTATGTCAGCGGGCGCTCAATGGGCCTCTCCTCGGTCCTCGTGCTGGCGATGCTGCTCGCCGCCACCGGACCGCAGACCCAGGGCGCGCGCCTCGCGGCCTTCGCCGCCGCCTTCCTCGCCCCCCTCGCCCGCGAGACCGCGCTGATCGCCCCGGCGATCCTTCTGTGGTGGACGCTCACGCTGAAGCCGCAAGGCGCAAGGAGCGGCCTCGGTCCGGCGCTGCTCGGCACGGCCCTCGCCGCCGCTCTGATCCTGATGCTGCCGCGCCATACCGATCTCATTGCCCACAGCCTCGCCAGCCGCCCGCCTGTCGAGGCCCTGCGCGGCAATCTCCCTGCCGCCTTCGACATCCTCGCCCATTGGGTCGCCCCCTGGCGGGTCACGATCGATCCCGCACCTCCCCTCGCCTGGCCGTGGAGCGATGCGCGCACGCTGGCGAAGCTCGCGTTCTTCGCGGGGGCCGCCGTCGTGGCGATCGCCCTGCGCCGCCGCGCACCGCTTTTCGCCTTCGCCCTCGGCCTCGCGCTGCTGGCGCTCGCGCCCTCCAACACGCTGCTCTGGCGCGCCGATCCGGTGAGCCTGAAGCCGCTCTATCTCGGCGGCCTAGGCCTCGTGCTGGCCTTTGCGGCGGTCCTGCCGCAGCGCGCCTTCGTGGCGCTCGCCCTCATAGGAGCCATCGCGCTCAGCATGGCGACCATCCAGCGCAACGCGCTCTTCGCCGACGAGATCGCGCTCTGGCAGGACGCCGCCGCCAAGACGCCGGACTACGGCCGCCCCTCGATCATGCTCGGCTATGCCCTGTTCAATGCCGGTCGCTACGCCGAAGCCGAGGCAGCGCTCGCCCGCGGCTGCGACCTCGACCCGCTCGACGCCGAGGCCGCCGCGGCGCTCGACCTCGTCCGCGCGATCCTCGAATCGACCGCCCTGTGACATCCGCCCGCGCGCCGCGCCGTCGGTTCAGCGACATTTCGCCGTCACAAGCCCGCCGCCGGAGAGGCTAGTCTAGGCCGTCAGAATACGTGCTCCCAACCGAGGGACCTTTCCCCGTGCGCCCGCTTCGACTGAGCCTCGCCCTTGCCTGCGCTGCGCTCGCCGCCGGTCTCGCCTCGGCGACCATATTCCGGCTCGATCCGGCCCCGCCCAGGGTCTCGCCGAAGGTCGCTGCGCTGACCCCCGACGAGATGTTCTCAATCTGCGGTTTCGAAAGGCAGGCCGCGCCCTTCTTCACCGACCGCGAATACCGCAACGCGATCCGCGACTATGGCCTCCAGATGCACAGGCTGGACCCCGCCTCGCCCGAGGCCCAGCGCCTCGCCGGCCTGCAGGAGGGCCTCAAGGAGTGCCGCGAGAACGACCGCAACAAGCGCTACGCCGAAGAGGCCAAGCGCAGCTGCAAGGCGCTGGTGAAGGCGCACAAGGCGGCGTCCCAGCGCGCCTGGGCGGCCGACGAGGCCGGCGTCGCCTTCAAGTCCGAGATCATGTCCTGGGGCGAACGTTTTCGCGAACCGCTGGAGAAGTGCCTCAAATCGATGCGCTGCCGTCTCGACAACAAGCAGGACATGGCCGAGGCGCTCGCGGTCTATCGCGAGGTGGTGGACGAGATGTCGGGCTGGATCCTCGACGTCAAAGGCGTGGAGAAGATGAAGATCTGCGGCGTGACGATCCGCGATCTGCGCCGCTGGTGCACGGTCGAGCAATCGACGAGCGGCAACACAACGACTTCCACCGACATCTGCACCGACGCCAAGACGATGCGCGACACGATCAATCTGCTGCAGGGGCTGAAGCCCCGCAGCTTCCCGTCCCCGGCGCCGGGCGGAAGCGTTTCGGGCGGAGGCGGCCGATGATCCGCCCCCTGGCCCTCGTGGCATTGCTCGCCGCGCTCCCCGCCGCTGCGCAGGAACCCGAAGCGTTCTCGCTGCGGGACTATCCGGCGCGCATGGCCGAGGCGGTCGCCGCCTGCGAGAGCGAGCCCGAAGGCGCGGCCTGCCGGATCGCGCTGAGGTCCGTCCTGCCCTCGACCGTCGAGGCGCTGAGCTTCCTCGGCTACGAGTCGACCTATGCGGAGAGCGCGCCGCTGCTCCGCGAGATGGCGGCGTTCCCCAAGGGCGAGATCCAGGCCGCCGCGATCTATGCCCTGGCCCGGCTGGGACCGGCCGCAGAAGACCTGCCGGTCCTGCGCGAGGCCTTGCTGAGCGACGTGCCCGGCGTGCGCCGCGCCGCGACCGGCGCCTTGAAGCTGGTTCCCGACGCCGCCGCGCAGGAACTCGCCGGCCGCGCCCAGCCGATGCCCTCGGGAAGCGCCTTCGACCCCGATCCGCTGCCTTTCGATCCCGCCGCCATGGGGATCGCGACCTGGCCAGCGGGAACGCGCTTCCTGCATTTCCAGCGGATGCGCAACAACGGCGCCTATGTCTTCATCGCCGCGCCGCCGGTCGCCGAGCTTCTCGCCGCCTTCGAGGCGCAAGCGAACGCCAAGGCCGTCGGCATGGGCGAGATCGAGGCGCGTTTCGGCGCCGACTATGGCGAGCTCCTGAAGCCCTGGGCGGAGCGCAATGCCAGCCTCGGCGCGGTCGGGGCCGTCGTCCTGACGGAAGCGGACGCCGCCTCGGGCAGCCCGGCGATCGTCGCCTTCGTCTATGAGGACTACGCCCTCGCCGCCACCGGCTTCGCCATCCAGCGCCTGCCGGGCGAGCCTCTGCCCTTGCCGGACCGTCCCGCCGAACCGCCGCCGCCCGCGCCGACCGGCGACGCCGCGATCTGGTATGGCGGCGGCGCGTTCGTGCCCAAGGAGGGCGCGGCGTCCGACGACATCGCCGCCTGGCGCGCCGTGGAGGACGCTGGCGGCGAAGGCGCGGCCGCGTATCTGGAGGCCTTCCCGGATGGCGCCTGGCGGGGCGAGGCGGAGGCGCTGCTGGCCGCGCCCGCGCTGGAAACCGATTTCGACGTCTATGCCGAAACCGACACGATCAAGGTGACCTGGCGCGGCGTGACGCCGGGCGGCTATCTGGAACTGCGGGTCGCGCCGGCCTCCGACGGTGACGCCGGCGCTTCGGTGGCGCGGTCGGCACCGGAGGTGGCGAGCGCCGAAGGGGCGGCCGATCTGGAGCTTTATCCCTTCATCGAGCCGGGCGTCTATGAAGTCCGCCTGGTCGGCGAGGGCCGCGAACCGGTCGCCGTCGCCGAGTTCCGCATCGCGCTCGCCGCCGCGCGGCTGACCCTGGAGCGTGACAGCTTCAAGCCGGGCGAGGAGATCAGGATCGCCTTCGCCGCCATGGCCGGAACGCCGGGCGACGTCATCTCGATCGCCCCCAAGGGGGCCGATCCCGGCGACTATGGCCGCATCTACCAGCCGAGCGGCGGCGCCGCCGAGGGATCGCTGACGCTGAAGGCCCCCGACGAGCCGGGCGATTATGAGGTGCGCGCCTGGTTCAACGGCGAACGGCGGATGCGCGCCCGCATCGCCTTCACCGTGCGCGGTCCCGACCTGCCGCCGGAGATCGACGGCGCCGCGGGACCGGCGCTGGCGCTCGCCGCGGCGAGCGCCGTCGCCAACGAGAAGATCGCCGTGCGTTTCGCCGGGTTTCCCGGCGACGGCGGCGACTATGTCTATCTGGCCCCCGCAGGCGCGCCGGAGTCGGCTTATGTGGTCTATGCCGACACCGGACGGGAAAGCGCCGGGCTGGTCGAACTGAAACTGCCGCCCGAACCCGGCGCGTATGAAGTGCGCGCCGTCATCGGTTCGAAGGTTGCCGCCGCCGTTCCGCTCTCCATCGCCGCCCCGCCGGACGCCGCGATGGCGACGCTGACGCTGGAGAAGACCAGCTTCGCGCCGGGCGAGACGATCGCCATCGCCTTCTCCGGCATGTCGGGTTCCGAGGTCGACTATGTCGCCGTCGCGGCGGCCGGGTCGCGCTACGGCCAGTACGTCTCCTATGCCTACACCAAGGGCGAGACGGCGGGACGCGCCGAGCTGAAGGCCCCTGGCGCCCCCGGCGCCTACGAGATCCGGGCGTTCTTCAACGAGGACGAAAGCGTCCTGCGCGGCGCCGTCGCCATCGTCGTCGAGGCGGCGCCGTAGCGGTCCGTTTTCCGGGCTTGGGAAAAATGTCCGCATTCGCTTGCTTTCGCAAATGCGAAAGCGTATAAGACCGCATGGCCGGGCGTTCCGGCCGCGCGCCTCGACCTCTCGCGTAAAGGCAGCCTCAGCTTCGTCATCGAAGTTCTGGCGCCGGCGGCGGGGCAGCCCATCCCAACACCTGAACTCCCAAGTTTACGCGGGGCGTTCGCCACCCCCCGCCGTTCCGCGCCAGGCCGATGCCCGGGCGCGCCGGCACGCATATGAAAGTGCCCACGTGACCACCTTTACCGACCTCAAGCTCGAAGCCCCCCTTCTCCAGGCGCTCGACGCGGAAGGCTATGTGACGCCGACGCCGATCCAGGCGCAGGCCATTCCCCATGTTCTCGCCGGCAAGGACCTGCTCGGCATCGCCCAGACCGGCACCGGCAAGACCGCCGCCTTCGCGCTGCCGATGCTGCAGCGCCTGGCGGCCCATGTCCCCAATCGCAAGCCGATGACCTGCCGCGCCCTCATCCTTTCGCCGACGCGCGAGCTGGCGACCCAGATCGCCGAGAGCTTCCGCACCTATGGCCGCAATCTGAAGATGAGCGTCCTCACCGTCTTCGGCGGCGTCGGCCACGTGCCGCAGGCCCGCGCCCTGCGCGCCGGCGTCGACATCCTGGTCGCCACGCCCGGCCGCCTGCTCGACCACATGCGCGAAGGCAATATCCGCTTCGACCACACCGAGATCTTCGTCCTCGACGAGGCCGACCGGATGCTCGACATGGGCTTCATCCGCGACATCCGCAAGGTCGCGGCACTGCTGCCGAAGAAGCGCCAGAGCCTGTTCTTCTCGGCCACCATGCCCGACGAGATCGGCAAGCTCGCGGCCGAGCTGCTGACCGATCCGGTGCGCGTCGCGGTGACGCCGGTCGCCACCACGGTCGAGCTGATCCGCCAGCGCGTCGAGTTCATGAACCCGGCCGAAAAGAACGCCGCCCTCGCCGAGGCGCTGCGCAGCCCCGAGATGACCCGCAGCCTCGTCTTCACCCGCACCAAGCACGGCGCGGACAAGGTCGTGCGCTATCTGGAGCAGCAGGGCATCGCCGCCGCCGCCATCCACGGCAACAAGAGCCAGTCGAACCGCGAACGCGCCCTCGCCTCGTTCAAGAAGGGCGAGATCAAGGTGCTGGTCGCCACCGACATCGCGGCCCGCGGCATCGACATCGACGCGGTCAGCCACGTCATCAACTACCACCTGCCGAACATTCCCGAATCCTACGTCCACCGCATCGGCCGCACCGCGCGGGCCGGCGCCTCGGGCATCGCGATCTCCTATTGCGACAACGAGGAACGCGCCTTCCTGCGCGACATCGAGCGCCTGATCCGCATCAAGATCGACGCCGTCGACCGCCGCGGCCAGATCGTCGCCAATTCGGCGAACCTCGTCGCGCCGGAAAGCGTCACGCTGAAGCCGCACGAGCTGCGCCGCCAGCAGCCGCGCGGCGGCGCCGGCCAGCGTCCCGCCCAGGGCAAGCCGGGCGGCGCCCGGCCGCAGCACGCCAGGTCCGGCAAGCCGGGCGGCCACGGCAAGCCCGCCCAGGGGCACGGCAAGCCGCATGGCGGGCGCAGCGACGAGCGCCGCGGCGGCCAGCCGCATCGCGGCCAAAGCCAGGGCGGCGCGAGCCGTCCGGCGATGCCGACCGAGCCCTACCGTCCCGCCGCCCACGCCAATGGCGAGATCGGCGCGATGGCCATGATGCGTCCGGTTCGCCTGCCCGAGTGAGGGCGGCGGGCGGGCGGCCTTAAGGGATCAGCAGAACCCGGCCGACCGCCTTGCGGCTTTCGATATAGGCGTGGGCGGCCGCCGCCTCGCTGAGCGGATAGGTCGAGTCGATCAGCACGCTCAGCCGTCCGGCGGCGACCTCGCCGATGAGGCGCTGGATGTTGTCGTGCACGCGATCGGTCGCGATCTCGGCGCCGAGGAAGACGCCGGTGAGCGAGCGGTTGCCGGGCATCAGCGAGCTGACGTCGACCTTCTGCGGCTCGCGCCCGGCATTGCCGACAAGCGAGATGCGGCCGCGATAGGCGAGCGAGGCGAGCGAGGACGGCAGCGTCGCGCCGCCGACCGGATCGACGACCAGGTCGACGCCCTTGTTGCCGGTCAGGCGCATGATCTCCTGCGCCACGTCGGCGCGGGCATAGTCGATGCCGTGGTCGAGGCCGAGCGGCGTCAGCTTCGCCAGCCGCGCCTCGCTGGAGGCCGTCGCGATCACCGTCGCGCCGGCCTGCTTGGCGAGCTGGATCGCGGCGATGCCGACGGCGCTGGCGCCGGCCTGGACCAGCACCGTCTCGCCGGCCTTCAGGCGGCCGAACTCGAAGAGGCATTCGTGCGCCGTACCGAAGGGCACGGGGATGGCCGCGGCGATCCTGATGTCCATGCCGTCCGGCACCGGCCAGGCGGTACGCGCCGCCACGACGCGCAGTTCGGCGTGGCTGCCGAAGGCGTTGACGGTGACGACCCGCTGGCCGGGCTTCAGATCGCCGACCTCGCTGCCGACTTCGAGGATCGTGCCCGCCGCCTGATAGCCGACGATGTGCGGCCGGCCCGCCATCGCGCCGCCGCCGCGGTTGAGCGTGTCGCCGCCCTCGATGGACACGGCCTCGACGCGGATGAGCACGCCCTGGGGAAAGAGCTGCGGGTCCGGCACGTCCTCGTATTTGAAGACGTCGGGCGCCCCGGTCTCGTAGTAGACGGCGGCTTTCATGCGGCTTCTCCCTTGATGGACGGCAGCCTGTCAGATCAGCTTGGTTTCGGCGAGCCGCCTGCGCGCATCGGCCGCGATCTCGGCCGGCGCGGCGCCCGCCGAGCGCATCTGGCGGCGCGCCGCGGCGATGTCGTCGAGCGCCGGGCCCCAGGCGACGGGGAACGCCTCCTCAAGCCGTTCGCGCACGATCGCGGCGAGCGCCGGGCTGCCGCCGCCGGTGCCGGCGGCGATCACCAGCGCGCCCCGCGTCACCACCGACGGGGTGTGGAAATCGCACAGCGGAAGATCGTCCTCGACATTGACGAGCGCCTTGGCGGCCCGGGCGAGCCCGTAGAGATCGGCGGCGGCGCGCGGGGCGAAGTCGGCGATCCACAGGAGATCGAGCCCGGCGAGACCGCCCGCGTCCGGCGGGGGGGGGATGAGCATGTCGCCCGCCACAGCGATCAGTTCGCCGCCCGGCGCGTCGGAGAAGAGTTCCGGCGCGGCGCCCAGACGGCGGAACCATTCGAGCCGGCGCACCGCGAGCGCGCCGCGCCCGGCAAGGCCGACCCTGAGCCGCGCGGCGTCCAGCATGATCGGGATCATGGCTCAGGCGCTCCGTGCCGCATCGCCCTCGTCCGCCGCCGCCGCATGGTCCGCCGCGGCGCGGGCGAAGGCCTCGCCGATGAGCAGCAGCGCCGGGCCGTCGCCGGCGCGCCCGGCGAGCGCCTCCAGCGATCCGAGCGATCCGCCCGCGACGATGCCGCCGCGCGACGCGCCCTCGACCAGAACCGCCGCGCGTCGCGCCGGAACCCCGCGCGCGATGAGCGCATCGCGAATGCGTACGGCTTCCGCCTTGCCCATATAGACAACCGCCGTGTCGGCAGCGGCGGCGGCATCGGCCCAGCTGTCGTCGGCCTCTGCCCCGCGCGCCAAGGCGGGCGTCACGAAGGCGACCGAGCGCGACAGGCGGCGATGGGTGAGCGACTGCGCGATCTCGGCGGCGGCAGCGAACCCGGCGCTGACGCCCGGCACGACCTCATGGGGAACGCCGGCGGCGCGCAGCGCGTCAATCTCTTCCTGCGCCCGTCCGAACAGCATCGGATCGCCGCCCTTGAGCCGGACGATGACGCGGTGATGACGCGCCGCACGCACCAGAAGGCGGTTGATGACCGCCTGATCGGTAGAGGGACGGCCCGCGCGCTTGCCCACCGCAAGCCTTCGGGCCCGAGGCGCCAGGGCCAGCACCTCGTCCGTCACCAGCGCATCGTGGAGCACGAGATCCGCCTCGGCGAGCAGGCGCGCCGCCCGCAGCGTCAGCAGATCGGCCGCGCCCGGCCCCGCGCCGACGAGATAGACAGTCCCGGTCATCACGCCGCCTCGCGGATCATGCCGGCAGCCGCCGTCTGGTTGGAGACCGGATCGATCAGCACGAAGGCGCCGGTCGCCGGCCGCGCGCCATAGAGATCGCCGAGAATCGCGTCGCGGGTCTTGATGCGGACCGAGGCGATGTCGTTGAGCTTCAGCCCGCTCGCTTCGCTCACCTCGGCAAGCTCCGTCATCTCGCGCACGAAGACGATGGACTCGATCAGCGCCTGGGTGGTGCGCGTCGCCTGGCGGAGCAGGTAGCGCCGCCCTTTTCCCCAGGGCGCCCCGTCCGGCCAGCACAGATCCGCCGTAACGGACTTGACCGCCTGCGCATCCTGCGAGGTCAGCGTATCGCCGCGCCCCAGATCGAGATCGCGGTCGAGGACGATGCTGACCGACTGGCCTTCAGCGGCGTCGGCACGGCGCTGCTGCTCACCGCCGGCGGCTACTACACCTA
>OEIV010001210.1_pt1 | contig 12270 bp, 10 predicted proteins | sample 1539231 | NCBI WGS metagenome assembly OEIV01 (sample SAMN03794762, study PRJEB22550) | activated sludge metagenome | feature: wastewater treatment plant; material: activated sludge; isolation source: Wastewater treatment plant of a petroleum refinery complex | place: Argentina: Buenos Aires ...
GAGCGCCACGCTGCTGCCGGCGCACACGGGGATCACGGTCTTGAGGATGGCGGCGTAGACCGTGCCGTAGATGTCGTCGCTGAGCGTGGTCTTCAGGAAGCGGCCGTTGAGGGCGGCGCCCATGGCCTTCGCGCGCTCGGGGTCCTGGCAGGCGATGGTGAGGTAGCTGAGGCGTTCCATGGCCACCTCTTCGGCGTGGCAGGGGCCGCAGATGACGCCGAAGTCACGCTCGGCCACGCCCCAGTGCTGGAAGAGGTGGTCGCCCACGATCTGGTTGGTCTCGGGCACGATGCCCTTCACGGCGCTGAAGAGGATCCTGCCTTGGAGCTCGGCCGGGTCCAACTGGTCCAGCGTGGCCTTCAGGAAGGCGCTGGGCACGGCGATCACCAGCACATCGGCCTCGCGCACCACCGCGTGGATGTCGGTGTCCATGGCCAGGCGGTCCACTTCGAACTGCGCGGCGCTGATGTAGTCGGGGTTGTGGCCGTACTTGGTGATGTGGGCGATGGTCTCCGCGCGGCGCACCCACCAGCCCACCCGCGGGGCGTTGGCCGAGAGCAGCTTCACCAGGGCGGTGCCCCAGCTGCCGGCGCCGATCACGGCGATGCGTTGCGCGGTGCTCATGCGCGGCGAAGATCGGTCATCCACGGCACCTGTAGTGTCGACCCGGAGGGTCGACGGTGCCGGAGGTGCAGGCGGGATCTCCGGGATAGGCGCCGATCAGAACGTGACGTCCACCACCACCTCCTGCCCCTCGCGCAGCACGGCGACGGGGGCGGTGTCGCCCTTCTTGAACTGGCCCAGGGCCTTCATGTAGCCCATCATGTCGGCCACCTCCAGGGCGCCCATGCGCACCACCACATCGCCGGCCTTGAGCCCGGCGGCGGCGGCGGGTTTGCCCTCGCTGACGCCGTCGATGCGCATGCCCTTGCCGTCGTACATGTAGTCCGGCACCACGCCCAGGGTCACCTTGAAGCGCGGGGTGCTGGCGCTGTCGGCCTCCTGGGTCCTGGTGAAGGCCAGTTTGCCGTCGTCGTTCAGCGTGGTGATGAGGCTCTCGATGTAGCGGGTGACGCGCAGCATGCCGTCGTAGTTGATCTTCTCCTCATCGTCGCTGGGCTTGTGGTAGTCGCCGTGCGTGCCGGTGAAGAAGTGGATGGCGGGGATGCCCTGCAGGTAGAAGCTGGTGTGGTCGCTGGGGCCGATGCCGCTGGTGGTGGTCTTCACCCTGAGCGCGCCGGCCTGCACGCGGGGCAGTTCGGCCCAGGCGGGCGAGGTGCCCGCGCCGTTGATGCCGATGCTGCTGTCGGCCTCCAGGCGGCCCACCATGTCCAGGTTGATCATGTAGTTGAGCTCGGCCAGGGGCACCGTGGGGTGCTTGGTCCAGAAGTTCGAACCGAACAGCCCCTTCTCCTCGCCGCTGAAGGCGATGAAGAGGTAGTCGTTGGCGCGGGCCTCGTCGAGCTCGGCCAGGTCGCGGGCCAGCTGCAGCATCACGGCCACGCCGCTGGCGTTGTCGTCGGCGCCGTTGTGGATGGCGGGCTCGCCGCGGTGCAGGCTGCCCTCATCGCCATGGCCCAGGTGGTCGTAGTGCGCGCCGATCACCACCACGTGGGGCTTGCCGTTGTCCAGCAGGCCCACCACGTTGTGGGCGGTGCTGGTGGGCCGGTCGATGGTGACGGTGAGCGACACCGGGTTGCCATCGCGGACGAGCTCGGTGTGGCGGTCGCCCTTCAGGAAGACCACCGGCACGGGCAACGGCGAGGCCTTGGCGCGCAGGGTGGACGAGGGGTCCTCCACGGCCTTGTCGTCGTTGTAGAAGAGCACACAGCTGGCGCCCAGCTCCACGGCCTTGGCGGCGCGGGCCTGCAGGTCGTGGTAGGCCAGGAACTTGGAATGCGGGTGGATGCCATCGGGCGAGCCCACGGCGATGGCGGCGCACTTGCCCTTCAGGTCGATGTCGGCGAAATCGTTGCGGTCCAGCTCGGGTGCGTGGATGCCGTAGCCGCAGCGGGCCACGGTGGCCAGCACGGCCCCGGTGCCCGAGAAGGACAACGGGTGGTAGTGCTCGTTCACCTGGAGGCGCTCACGGCCCAGCTGGAACAGCTGCTTGTCGCCCAGCACGGGCTGTGCGGCGAAGGTGAAGGCCTGGCGGTAGGTGGCGCTGTCGCCATAGGGCATCAGGCCGATGGAGGCCATCTTCTGCGCGATGTAGTCCCCGGCCAGGCGTTCCCCGGTCGTGCCGGCCTCGCGGCCCTCCAGCAGGTCGCTGGCCAGGTACTGGACATCGTACTTCATCTGGTCGCGGGCCTCCTGGTCGCTGAGCAGCTGGGCCTGCAGCTGCGTGGTGGCCAGCAGGAGGAGGGCAAGAGGGAGCGTGCGGGGCATGGCGGGAAATGGGCCGCAAAGGTACTGGCACGGCCGGGGGTGCGCACCTTTGCGCCATGCGCGTCCCGATCCTACCCCTGGTGATGTCCGCCGTGCTGGCGGGCTGCACGGAGACCACGCCTGCGGACCGCACGGTGCCCACGCCGGGCGGCCGCTGGACGGACCCGCGGCTGCAGGCCGTGCTGGAGGCCCAGGACCACCGGCGCACGGCGGACCTCTGCGTGCTGCTGAAGGACAGCACCAGCAGCGTGCGCGAGGCGGCGGCGCTGGCCCTGGCGAGCGTGCAGGACAGCACGGCGCGCCCCTGCCTGCTGGAGGCCCTGCGCGACGGCGACGCCCGGGTGCGCGGTGCCGTGGGCCTCGCCCTGAGCGCGGTGGCGGACAGCGTGGCCCTGGCCGAGCTGCTGCAGGTGGCGGAGCGCGAACCGGACTCCGTGGTCCAGGCCCAGCTCTTCAGCGTCGGCTTCGCGGCCGAGCTGCGGCTGCACAAGCACGAGCCCGACCGGTACATCAGTTACCTGGAGAGCACCGACCGCAGCATCCGGCTGCGTGCCGCGCAGACCCTGTCGCGCCTGCCGCGCGAGGTGCTGGCCCCCACGGCACACAGCGTGCTGCACGCCGTGCACGTGGAGCGGGACCCTGCCGTGCGCCAGTTCCTGGTGGCCTCGTTGAAGCACCACGCCCTGCCCGCCGTCACCGACACGCTGCGGCGGCTGGTGCAGCGGGACAGTCTGCCGCAGGTGCGGATCGCTGCGGTGCGCGCCCTGGGCGCCAAGGAGGACACGCTGCTGGCACCGCTGCTGCTGGAACGCGCCACCACCGACCCGGACCCCGGCGTGCGGCAGGTGGCCGTGGAGCAGCTGCAGCGGTATCACCTCCACCTGAACGGCGAGGCCATCTGGAAGGCCGCGCAGGAGTGCGCCGAGTACCGGGTGAAACTGCCGCTGTACGGGCTGGTGATGAAACATGCCGGTCCGGAGACGCGGGTGATCTGCCGCATGCTGATGGAGAGCATGCGCCGGCAGGACCTGGGCCCCTACCTGAACGCGGCGTTGCTGACGGCGATGGGGCCCGTGCTGCCGCAGGACACCCTGCTGGCGGTGGTGCTGGGCGACCGGCCCGCGGTGGAACGGCAGGCGGCGCTCGCAGCCTCGATGGCGCAGTTCCAGGAGAAGCTCAAGGCGGGGGAGATCGACCAGGCGGCGCGGGACACGTGGCTCGTGGGGCAGCTGCGCAAGGTGCTGGCCTCGGGGGATGCCGGCCTGATCGCCGCGGTGTGCGACCGGCTCGCCGAGGAGCGGCCGGAGGTGCTCCGGCAAGTGCTCACCGCGGCCGTGGTGGAGCAGGTGCGCGGCGCGCTGCATCCGGTGCGCGACCTGGAAACGCTGCAGCTGTTGGACCAGGCCCTGGCCCGGCGCGACGGGAAGGGACCACCGCTGCATGCCGCGCCGCCGTTCAACCATCCGATCGATCGGGCGCGGCTGGGCCTGCTGCGCGATGGTCAGCGGTACCGCATCGTCACGGCCAAGGGCACCATCGTGCTGGCGATCGAGCCCGCCACCGCGCCGGGCAGCTGCGTGGCCTTCGACTCGCTGGTCACGGCCGGCTACTACGACGGCAAGGCCTTCCACCGCATCGTGCCCAACTTCGTGGCGCAGGGAGGCTGCCCACGCGGCGATGGCTTCGGCGGCATGCCGTGGACGCTGCGCACCGAGGTGGGGCCGCAGGGCTTCGTGGAAGGCGCGGTGGGCCTGGCCTCCGCGGGTCAAGACACCGAGAGCTGCCAGTTCTTCATCATGCTCTCCCCCGCCCCGCACCTGGACGGCCGCTACACGCGGTTCGCGCGGGTGATCAGCGGGCTGGAGGTGGCCCGGCGACTCGAGGTGGGCGATGTGATGACCAAGGTGGAGCGGGTGCGGTAGTGAGGGCCTCCGGCCGGCACCTCCGCGCCTCTTCGGCCTCCCTCACTCGAACTTCTCCGGCCGCATCTGCGGGAAGAGCAGCACCTCCTGGATGGCGGGGTTGTCCGTGAGCAGCATCACCAGGCGGTCCATGCCGATGCCGATGCCGCTGGTGGGCGGCATGCCGTACTCCAGCGCGCGCAGGAAGTCCTGGTCGATGTACATGGCCTCATCGTCGCCGCGCTGCTGCAGCTTGAGCTGCTCCTCGAAGCGCTCGCGCTGGTCGACGGGGTCGTTGAGCTCGCTGTAGGCGTTGGCCAGCTCGAAGCCGTTCACGAACAGCTCGAAGCGCTCGGTGAGGCGCGGGTCCGTGCGGTGCTTCTTGCACAGCGGGCTCATCTCCACCGGGAAGTCGGTGACGAAGGTGGGCTGGATGAGCTCGGGCTGAACCAGCGCGCTGAACAGCTCGTCGATCAGCTTGCCCTTGCCCATCATGGGCGCCACCTCGATGCCGTGCTGCACGCAGAGCGTCCGCACCTCCTCCTCGTCCATGTTCAGCACATCGGCCCCGGTCTTCTCCCGGATGCTGCCGCACATGGTGATGCGCTTGAACGGCGCGCCGAAGTCGATGGCCCTGCCCTGGAACTGCGCGGTGGGCGCGCCGTTGGCCGCCGTGGCCACCTGCTTGAACACGCCCTCGATGAAGTCCATCATCCAGCGGTAGTCCTTGTAGGCCACGTACAGCTCCATCACCGTGAACTCCGGGTTGTGGGTGCGGTCCATGCCCTCGTTGCGGAAGTTGCGGCTGAACTCGAACACGCCGTCGAAGCCGCCCACGAGGAGGCGCTTGAGGTAGAGCTCGTTGGCGATGCGCAGGAAGAAGGGCACATCGAGCGCGTTGTGGTGCGTGACGAAGGGGCGGGCCGCCGCACCGCCGGGGATGGCCTGCAGCACGGGCGTGTCCACCTCGATGTAGCCGGCCTGCTGGAAGGCGTTGCGCATGGCATCGAACACCCGGGCGCGCTTCAGGAAGGTCTCCTTCACGTGAGGGTTCACCACCAGGTCCACATAGCGCATGCGGTAGCGCTGCTCGGGATCGGTGAACGCGTCGTGCACCTGGCCCTGCTCGTCGGTCTTCACCACGGGCAGCGGGCGCAGGGCCTTGCCCAGCACGGTGAGCTGCTTCACATGCACGGTGATCTCGCCGGTGCGGGTCTTGAAGACGTGGCCCTGCACGCCGATGAAGTCGCCCAGGTGCAGCAGGTGCTTCCACACCTCATCGTAGAGGGTCTTGTCCTCGCCGGGCGACACCTCGTCGCGGGCCACGTAGATCTGCTGGTCGCCGGTGTGGTCGCGCAGCACGGCGAAGCTGGCCTTGCCCATCACGCGCACGCTCATCAGGCGTCCGGCGATGGTCACCTGGGCGGGCTCGCCGCCCTCCGTGAACAGGCCCTTGACCCGGTCGGCCGTGGCGGTGACGGGGAATTCAGCGGCGGGGAAGGGGTCGATGCCGAGGGCGCGGAGCTTCTGCAGCGCCTCGCGGCGCACGAGCTCCTGGTCGGAGAGGGCGTGGGACATGATCGGAAGGAAGGGGCCGCGAAGTTACCGGGTGCGGCCGGACGGTTCAGAGCAGCTTCAACCCGTTGATCCGCTCGAAGTCCTTCTTGTTCAGGGTCAGCAATGCACACCCATGGGCCAGGGCCGTGGCCGCGATCAGCACATCGCCGAAGCGCCCATGACGCATCAGCTCGTACTGCCCGCTCAACTTCCTGAACATCTGAGACACCTCCACGGTGAAGGGCAGGACATGGAACGCACCATGGAGCTCAGACCACAGTCGCACATGCTCGGCCTTGTTCCGAGCCCCATCCAACACTTCCGCGACCACCATGTCACACAATACCGGGGTGGCACCCTCGATCCGCCCGAAGGCTTCAAAGGCCGCCGCCTGTTTGCGCATGCGACCGATGATCACACCGGTGTCGATCAGGACCGCTTCCATACCCTGCGGCGGATCTCCCGGGCATCCATATCCCGGCCCTCCCAGACGCCATCCAGGTTGGCAAAGGGGTCCTTCCCGTTCCTTTCCTCCTTCTCGATGAACTCCGAGAACATGGCCGATATGCTCGTATTCCGGCGGCGGCTCAGTGCACGCGCTTTTCGCTTGATGCGCTCATCGACAAGGAGCGTGAGCTTGGTCTTCATGGCACGTACGGATGTTCAAATGTACGTGCGCGGTGTCCGGGGTACAACCCGAAGACCCCGGGAAGCGTATGAGCGGCCTAATTTCGACCCGTCAACGCCACACCATCCCCGCCGGGCTCCGGCGTTCCGCGCATGCACACCCTCATCGACGCCTTCCCCAAGCAACTGAAGGAAGCCCTGGAGATCGGCCGCAAGACCCCGTTGAAGCCTCCCGGCGGACCGTACGGCAACGTGGTCGTCACCGGCCTGGGCGGCAGCGGCATCGGCGGCCGCATCGCGGCGCAGCTGGTGCACAAGGAGGCCCGGTGCCCCATCGAGGTGTACAACAACTACTACCTGCCGGGCTACGTCAACCACAAGAGCCTGGTGATCGCCTGCAGCTACAGCGGCAACACCGAGGAGACGCTGGCCGCCATGGAGCAGGCCCTGGGCAAGGGGGCGCGCGTGGTGGTGATCACCAGCGGCGGCACCATGTTGGAGATGGCGAAGGCCCGGGGCCTCGACCACATCGTGATCCCCGGCGGCAACCCGCCCCGCACCATGCTCGCCTACTCGCTGGTGCAACAGTTCTTCGTGCTGCATCACTTCGGCATCATCGGCGACGGCTTCGAGGGCGCGATCCGCACCGCGGCGAACATGCTGGAGGACGAGAAGGAAGCCATCAAGAAGGCGGCATCGACCCTCACCGAGCAGCTCTTCGGCAAGCGGCTGGGGATCTACAGCGAGGCCTCCACCGCGGCGGTGAGCATCCGCTTCCGGCAGCAGGTGAACGAGAACAGCAAGGAGCTCTGCTGGCACCACGCCATCCCGGAGATGAACCACAACGAGCTCGTGGGCTGGGCCGGCGGCACCGACGACATCGCGGTGGTGATCTTCCGGCACAAGGAGGATCACGAGCGGAGCCAGATCCGCATGGAGATCAACAAGGAGGTGTTCCGCAGGCACACCCCGCACATCCACGACGTGTGGAGCCAGGGCGACACGGCCTTCGCGCGGCAGCTGTACCTCATCAACCTGGGCGACTGGGTGAGCTATTACTGGGCGGAGAAGAAGGGCGTCGACCCCACCGAGATCGCGGTGATCAACATGCTGAAGGGGAAGCTGGCTGAAGTGAAGTAAGGGGAGTGGCGAGTAGCGAGTGGCGAGTGAGATCCCCCTTGGGGTATTTCACTCGCCACTCGTCACTCAACACTCGCCACTCCGTCCCGACCTTTGCCCCTGTGAGACACGTCCACTTCCGCGACCTCGGCCTCATCGACTACGCCGCGGCGTGGGACCTGCAGAAGCGGCTCTTCCAGGAGACGATCGACATCAAGCTGGCCAACCGCACGCTGCCTGCGGAAGCGCAGCGGCCGACCCGGGACCACCTGCTGTTCTGCGAGCATCCGCACGTGTACACCCTGGGCAAGAGCGGGCGGCAGAGCCACCTGCTGCTGAACGAACAGGGCCTGCGGGAGAAGGGCGTGCAGTTCTTCCCCATCGACCGCGGAGGGGACATCACGTATCACGGCCCCGGGCAGTTGGTGGTGTATCCGATCCTCGACCTGGACCATCACTTCACCGACATCCACCGCTTCCTGCGCACGCTGGAGGAGGCGGTGATCGGCACGCTGGAGGCCTATGGCATCCGCGCCGGCCGCATCACGGGGCTCACCGGGGTGTGGCTGGACGCCGAGGAGCCGGTCAAGGCCCGCAAGATCTGCGCGTTCGGCATCCGTGCCAGCCGCTGGGTCACCATGCATGGACTGGCCTTGAACGTGAACACGGACCTGACCTACTTCGGGAACATCGTGCCCTGCGGCATCCGCGACAAGGGCGTCACCAGCATGGCGCACGAGCTGGGCGAGGCGTTGGACATGGCGGCCGTGAAGCAGCGGATGAAACTGGAGCTGGCCGACCTGTTCGATGTGGAGGTGGTTTAGGGTACCCAAAGCAACGCTACCTTCCCGATCACGTTATCCTACCATGGCCCCCCCCGCCTTCCGAACCGTTGTCGCAGTTGTTCTCGTAAGCGCATCTCCGACAGCGACTTCCGCACAAACCTTCCTTATTCCGGACGCTGCCTTCGCCGCACAGCTCGAAAACTACGTGCCCGCAGCGATCACTGGCAACGTGTTGGATACAACGCACCCTGAGGTGCTAGCGCTGACGGACATGGCTGTCAGCAACTTAGGGATAAGCGATCTCGACGGTATCCAGTTCTTCACAGCATTGCAGAACCTCACTTGCAGTAACAACCAGTTGACCGAACTGCCAACTCTCCCAGCAAGCTTGATTCAGCTGTCGTGCCCTTACAACCAATTGACCACTTTGCCTACACTCCCTCCTGATCTCTTTCTGCTCATGTGCGGACACAACCAGATCATGAGCCTGCCGGAACTACCCAATGAGCTCGAATGGTTCCATTGCGAGCACAACCTGCTCACCACGTTACCGAACGTGCCCGACAGCGCGGTTTTCATGCGCTTCGACCATAACCTCATAGACACTCTGCCCTCGATGGCGAACAGCGCCATGCACATCCTAATGTGCTATGACAATCTATTGGAGGAACTCCCCGAACTGCCGCCGACACTGGGTCAGTTCTGGTGCAATAACAACCCGATCGAGTGTCTTCCGCCGCTGCCCAACAGCCTGTACAACCTGAACTGCACCAATACCATGCTCACCTGCTTGCCCAACATTCCCGTGTCGTTCGATACGGCCTCGTTCTGGGCGGATTTCACCGCGCAGGTGTGCGATGTGACCACTTCCGCCTGTGAGATCCGCGAAGAGATCATTTCAGGAAACGTGTTCGAAGACCTCGATGGCGACAGCGATCGGGATCCGGGGGAACCTCCCTTCCTGCTGGCCAACGTGGAAGCACAGCCGGGTGATTTTCTGACAGCGCCGGACCCCGGTGGCAACTACGTACTTCACGTCGATACCGGAACTTATGTGCTGCAAGGCCAGTCCGTTCTGTACCACCTGATCACCACCCCACCGGTGACCACCACTCTTTCGATCTTTGAATCTGATGCGCTGCGCGACATCGGCTACCAGATCATCCCGGGCATGTATGATGTGGTGGCAGATCTGATCGCCGGTCCTGCACGGCCCGGGTTCTTCAACCCTGTCACGCTGGGAGTTCAGAACGTGGGTACTGAAACCACCACCGCCACCATCGTGTTCACGTTCGACCCGATCCAAACGTGGTTCGATGTGGATGACCCCCCTGTGACCCTGGTCGGGAACCAGGCGACCTGGTCCGCACAGCTTGCGCCAGGCGAATTGTGGAGCGCTCGGGTCTATCTGTATACCGACACCACCGTGGCACTCGGGACGATCATTGAACACGTCCTCACGGCGGCCATCCCGGAACCGGATCAGACCCCGCCGAACAACACGGATACGAATCCGGGATCCATTCTGGGTTCGTTGGATCCCAATGACAAGCACGTGCGGCCGGAAGAACTGACGCCGGACGAGGTTCTGGCGGGCGAACGCGTGGAATACACCATCCGCTTTCAGAACACGGGGACCTACGCCGCCGAGCGCATCGTGATCACCGATACATTGAGCACGGACCTCCAGTGGACCACCATGGACTTCCATAGTGCAAGTCATCCATGCACATGGTACATCGCCGGTGGCGTGCTCTACGTGATCTTCGATCCCATATGGCTCCCAGACAGTACGGCGGACGAACCCGGCAGCCATGGATATGTGCACTTCTCCATGCGACCTGATGACCTGCTGGTGTCCGGTGAGATCGTGTCGAACACAGCGAACATCTTCTTCGATTTCAACCCGCCCGTAATCACGGAGCCTGCCATTTTCACCATCACTTTTCCGGTCGGCGTCCTCACGCCCTCCGGATCAACCTTCATGATCTTCCCGAACCCGCTCACCACCATGGCCCATCTGGCATTCCCTTCACCATTGACCGCACAGCAGCGGATTGACGTTGTTGACCTACAGGGCCGCGTGGTGAGAAGCCTCAGCGGCGAAGGTGAGCGGCACATACCCTTTCGGTCCAGCGGGCTTTCCAGTGGGCTCTATTCGCTCCGGTGGATGGACGGTGATGCTCACGTGAGTTCAGTAAGGATCGTGATACAATAGCTTATCCCGCCGAGCGCCGTGGCCACGTGCGCTTCCGCCTGGCTACCTTGGCCGGGTCATGCGCATCCTGAAGAAGCTCTTGATATGGACCGTCCTGATCATCGGGGGTCTTATCGCCTTGGCCTTCCTCACTGGTAACGGGCATATCCCCCGCGGCGTCCGCTACACCTACCTCCTCGGCCGCACCGCACCGGAGATCGACGACCGCGACTTCTTCCCCTACAGCACCATCCCGAACGCCGCGCCACAGCCCTGGCCCACCGGCGCCCGGTACGGCCGGCTCGCCCTGAAGCCTGAACAGGAACAACAGCTCAAGGACCTGTACAGCGTGGGCTTCGCCGTGTTCCAGCACGACAGCCTCATCTTCGAACAGTACTGGAACGGCTGGGACGCCGACAGCGTGAGCAACAGCTTCAGCGTGGCCAAGAGCTATGTGAGCGTGCTCACCGGCATCGCGATCAAGGAAGGCGTGATCAAGAGCGTTCAACAACCGGTGAGCGACTTCCTGCCCGAATTCACCGCGATGGATCCCTGCCACGGGGCGATCACGATCGAGCATGTGCTGACGATGAGCACCGGGCTGGACTGGAGCGAGAGCGGCGCCGACCCCTTCAGCGACAACGCCAAGGGCTACTACGGCACCAACGTGCGGGAACTGAGCCTGGACCAGCCGTGCCGCATCGCACCGGGCCGGGAGTTCGACTACATCAGCGGCGCCACGCAGATCATGGCCGAGGTGCTGGAGGCCGCCTGGAAGCTTCCGCTGGACGAGCTGGTGGCCGAGAAGCTCTGGGGCCCACTGGGCTGCGAGCACCCGGCGTACTGGGGCAAGGACCGCGCGGAGGGCGACTTCAAGGCCTTCTGCTGCCTCTACGCCACGGCGCGCGACTTCGGCCGCATCGGGCAGCTGTACCTGGACAGCGGGATGTGGAAAGGCCGCGAGATCGTGCCGCGCGACTTCTTCCTCGCTTCGGTGACGCCGGCGAAGGTGATGGACAAGGGCAGGCCCAACGCCCGCTACGGCTACTTCTGGTGGCTGGCCGAGCTTGATGGGAAGCCCATCCACTACTGCCGCGGCTTCCACGGCGAGTACGTGGTGGTGATCCCGCATGAGGACCTGGTGCTGGTGCGCACCGGCATGAAGCGCGAGGAGGTCAACGAGGAGGGCCACCCCCAGGACGTGTTCCACTGGATCGCCATCGCCCGTGAACTGGCCGGGCGCAAGGGTTGACGGTCGATGCGCAAGGACATCCACCCCCCCAAGGTGCAAGGCGTGGCCATGGCCGTGGTGCGCGAGCCGGACCCCGAGGGTGGCGAAGGCTGGTACGTGTATCTCGTGAACCGGAACGACTACGCCCTGGAGAACGTGCTCATCAGTTCGCGCGGCTACGGGGAACTGGCGGGCGAGGCACGCCGCACCAGCGAGATGCGGCACTTCCTGGGCAAGCTCGGCCCACGAAGCTGGGCGCGCATCGAACCCATCATGGAGGAGCTCTTCGGCCTCAACAACCAGTACTGGCTGAGCTACTACGCCAACGGACAGCTGCACGACAAGAAGTACATCTTCCTGCCGGAGAGCATCCAGGAGGCCAACTTCACCCCCCTGCCGCTGATGCAGGTGCGCGGGGTGATGATCGAGTGAGCACCGCATCGATGCCACGCCGTCGCCTCCTGC
>OEIV010001211.1_pt1 | contig 12268 bp, 14 predicted proteins | sample 1539231 | NCBI WGS metagenome assembly OEIV01 (sample SAMN03794762, study PRJEB22550) | activated sludge metagenome | feature: wastewater treatment plant; material: activated sludge; isolation source: Wastewater treatment plant of a petroleum refinery complex | place: Argentina: Buenos Aires ...
GGTTCTTCTTGAGCCCAGTGCTTTTTATGTGTCAGATATAGGTTGTAAGACATACCAATAGTCTACATAAATTGCATCTTTAAGCAAATCAAGATTAAGGACGAAGCGCTTAACTAATCTTGAAGATTTGTATTTCTCAACGATCTTTCTGAGGCTGTACAATTAGGCATATGATTTTAAAGTGGCCAGGAGGAAAGACAAAAGTACTACCTCAACTAGAAAGATTACTACCCAAAAAGTTTGACTCTTATTTTGAGCCGTTTTTTGGTGGAGGTGCGCTTTTTTTCTATTTGCATCCAAGAAGGGCTACTATAAACGATGTAAATGTTACTTTAATGAATCTTTATTGCTTAGTTAAAGAAGATCCAGGTTCATTGATAAAAGTTCTTGAAAGTCTGAACACAGAACACCTTTCGTTTAATGAAGATGAAAGAAAAGCAAATTATTATAAAAAACGGGATGAATTTAATAATAGTAATAATACAATATTTAAATCAGCGCTTTTCATTTTCCTTAATAAAACAGGATTCAATGGTATGTACAGGGAGAACTCAAAGGGTGAATTTAATATTCCTTTTGGTAGATATTCAAAACCAAGAATTTTGAATCAGGATGCGATTAATAAAACATCAGTTATGCTAAAAAATACCAACATTAAATCGGGCTCATATAAAAATGCGGTTAGTGATGCTGGAGAAGGAGACTTTGTTTATTTCGATCCGCCTTATAACCCACTGAGCAGTACATCAAGTTTCACGAGTTACAGTAAAGATAATTTTGTAGAACAAGATCAAATCGAACTTTCTGAGCTCTTTAAAGAACTTGATAAGAAGGGCTGTTATGTAATGTTAAGCAATTCGGACACGCCTTTAATCCGAGAGTTATATAAAAATTACAATATCCATCAGGTACAAGTTGCGCGTAGTATTAATTCAAAGGCAAGCGGCAGGGGTAAAATTAGCGAGTTAGTTGTAACTAATTATGAATCTTGAAAAGCACTGTTTTCATAAAGAAAAAAGCTACAGGCTCTACAATGGTGATTGCTTAGAAATTATGCGCAAAATACCCAGCAACACCTTCGATATGGTTTTTGCAGACCCTCCTTATGGGCTTTCCAACGGAGGGATTTCTATTAGTAATGGGAAAGTAGTTAGCGTAAATAAGGGCGATTGGGATAAAAGTCGCGGAGTCGATGGTGATTATGAATTTCATCATAGTTGGATTAAGGAAGTCAACCGTATATTGAAGCCGCACGGTACACTTTGGGTTAGCGGAACATATCATTCAATTTATGCATGTGGACATGCTTTGAAGAAAAACGGTTATAAAATACTTAACGATATCGCATGGTTCAAGCCAAACGCGCCATTTAACGCAAGTTGTAGATACTTTACGGCGAGCCATGAATCACTGATATGGGCGGCTAAAAACAATGGCTCAAAGCACTATTTTGACTATTTAAAAATGAAAGAAGGTGCTTGGCCGGAGGATCCTCTTAAAAACCCCATGAAACAAATGCGTAGCGTCTGGTCTATACCATATGCTAGCGCGGCGGAAAAGAAATATGGGAAACATCCAACTCAAAAACCGCTAAAACTACTAGAACGCATCATTATGGCTTCTACGAAACCAGGAGATTTGGTACTAGACCCTTTTACAGGTAGCTCAACGACTGGTGTTGCAGCTTTAAAGCATGGTCGTCGATTCATTGGTATAGATAGTTTAGAAGAATATTTAAATTTGTCCAAGTCAAGATTAAGTGAACTAGTATAGAAGGAGTTTTATGGAAGACTTTTTAAACACCCTGATTGTTACCAATAGATCCCATGAGTTTTTTGTAGATTGGGCTAAAGTGAGAAGGTATAGAGATACATTTAAAGATGAACTTTCGCTGCTTTCCTCGGTTAGTACTGTAGGTCTTAACCCAGAAATCGAACTGAGTAGGCTGCTTGAAAAATATCCGAGAATTGCGCAGCTCATTCCACTTCTTGTCGCTGTTAGAGCAAAGAAAAATATACTACCAGTCGTGGATGAAGCTAGTCTTCTGGACATAGAGTACGATTTTAATCTGAGAGATACCGATAAATCAAAAATATCGAAAATTACGGACTTTGCTAAGAAGACAGGACTCCTTGCTGAGCTTGCTACAATTAAAAATCATAATGACTATTATTTCGGAGTAGAAGTTGGTCTTGATACGAACGGAAGAAAAAATAGAAGCGGAATTGCAATGGAGAATCTAATCGAACCGTTCGCACGGGAGCTCGTCGAAAAATATGGTGGAAAGTTTTTAAAACAAACTAATTTTGAAAAAGCTTCAAAAGAATTTGGTGTGGAACTGCCTCCTAATGAAAAAGGCAAGAGGGGCGATTTCATGCTGCTGGTTAAAGGTGTTCCGATAAATATTGAAGTGAATTTTTTTGATGGAGGAGGCTCTAAGCAAGAAATAATGAATTCATATATACCTCGTGCGAAAAATCTCAACGAAGCTGGTTGGGTATTTGCACTAGTAACTGATGGGGCTGGCTGGAAAAAGAATAAGAACCAAGTTGAGTTAGGTTTTCGTACGATAAAAAATATTTACAATGCAAAAATGTGCCGAGACGGTAAACTAGAATGGTTAATCAAGTAATACTTTTGGGTTGTTCCGAATTATCTTATATTAAAATTTATAATATATACGAAAAACCACGAGATTTCATTCCATAATAAGTTGTTATTGTGAGCTAGAGACAGCGTCAAGCAGTTCTTATTATTACTCTGTTACTTAGGTGGTCGGATATCGTAGAAGCGTGTCTTTTATAACATAATTTATATAAGGAAAATATCTTTATTTTATATAAAGGAATATAATTGTCTTAAGCTAAGCTAAGTAAATAATTATTATTTTAAATGTGGAATTAGCTTAGAAAAACTATAGAGAGGCCCATAGATAGATTATATGGCTTTACGGGATTTTGAAATCAAAGATACGTATAGTAGTGCAACAGATGATAGTCTTGTTTGTGAATTTTATAACCCTGTACTCGAACAAGCTGCTCAATACGATAGAATAACTGGATTCTTTTCACCCTCTGTTCTTGCAATAGCATCACGTGGTTTTGCAGGACTCATTAGTACTAGAGGCAAGATACGACTAATAACATCGGTTCAGTTAGACGACAGGATATACAGATTGGTTATTGAAAATGATGTGGTCCTAGACGATAAGCTATTAGAAAATTTTAATTTTGATGAAATTAAATCGCAACTAGATAAAGACTACCTGTCTGTTTTTGCATGGCTCTATCGTACGGGTCAGCTTGAATTAAAAGTAGCGGTCATGAGTAAAGAACGTTCGATGCTACATCAAAAAATAGGCATCGTGACAGATGTTGAAGGAAACTCCCTATCATTCAGTGGGTCCAACAACGAAACGCCGAATGGCTGGCAACATAATATAGAACAATTCAAGGTCTTTAAAAGCTGGAATCCTCACACAGCTTCTTTCTACCAAAGTGATAAAGAAGAATTCGATATTCTTTGGGAAAATATGTCTACAAAAGCCTCAGTTATCACACTAGATAATGCAATAAAAGATAAGTTAATACAGATTATTGAAAAACATCGAAAAGACGATATTAATAATGTTGTCAAAAGAATTCGTAAAACGGAACACATTAATAAAATACGAATATCACCTGCACGCGACAGAGACTTGCAGCCCTCTTCAAAGCCGAATAGCCCCCAAGACCAACCTACTAATGAACATAAGAATAGAACAGCAGAGGATACTCGTGACCTTTTCGATTATCAAAAACAAGCAATTCAACATTGGTTCTCTAACAAATGTGAATCAATCTTTGAGATGGCTACTGGCACAGGAAAGACATTTACAACCATTAATGCACTAAAGGAGTTCAGTGTAAAAAATAGTTATCTTCGAGCGATTATTGTTGTTCCACTCACCACCTTGACTCTGCAATGGCATAATGATCTTCAAAGATTACTTCCAGGTTACCGAATTATAAATACTTCCCTAGATAGTGACTGGAGGCAGGTGATGCATTCTTTGTATATGTCAAAACTACTTAATAAGGAAAGTGAAAACTTCATAATTATCACTTCATACAAGATGTATCCAACAGAAAACTTTTTAGAAGCAGCATCAAAAATCACCGACGATTACATTTTAGTAGCTGATGAAATGCATAATTTAGTTACCAATAGATGTATTGAAGCTGCTCAAAACAACATCTTTAAATACAAGTTAGGACTAAGCGCTACGCCAACTAGGTTGTGGAAACAAGAAGAGAGTGCATATATTAGTAGGCTCTTCGGAAATAATAGTTTTTCATATGATCTCAAAAATGCAATCGAAGCTGGATTCTTGGTGCCGTACAACTATCATCCAGTATTTTCATATATGGGATCTGATGAATATGATGAATATTGTGAGCTGAGTAAGACGATAGCAAAAATGTACGCGTCATCAGATTCCAGAGATTCAAATAGCTTATTGAATAGTAAATTAATAGCCAGAGCAAGGCTAAAGAAAAACACCTCAAGTAAAATACCGGAACTATCTAAATTAATTACTCAATTAGATGGGTTACAGAAACTTCATCATGCACTGATATATGTAGACAATGAAGATTTTCTCAGTGTATTGCAAAAAATGCTCTCAGAAAATAATATTGTCACCACAAAGTTTGTGGGAAGTACTTCTATAGAAGACAGAATTAAAATTATCAATAACCTTCGAAATAAGACTATCAAAGCGATCGTTGCTATTAAATGTCTAGACGAAGGTGTTGATATACCTTCCGCAAAATCTGCTTTCTTTCTATCGAACAATACAGACCCTAGGGAGTATGTGCAGCGTTTAGGTCGTGTATTGCGTCGAGATGAAAAAGGTGGTAAAACTTTCGCAGATATTTACGACTTTATAGTTCTACCACCTAATCCAAAATCTTTCGATGATGAGTCGGGGAGAACTATTGCACGTAATTTAATAAAAAACGAATTGATCAGATCTAAATTTTTTCAAGAATTAGCAATAAACGGCTCAGTGGCGGAGGAAATAATCGAAGATAGGATTGATGAATACGGATTTGTTTTTGAGGACAGTGAGCTATTATATAATCTGGAAAAGGAAGATTAGTGCATGGATGAACTTTTGAATGAAGATATGTCTGCTGCAATTGATAATCTCGATGTAACCTTGCAGGATAAAGAATTAATAACAAGCATTCTTTTTGAAGAGCGCGACAAGAAAGACCGAGACTGGGACGATGACGCGGTAAAATTCATAGTTAATAAATTAGAGAGACTTGAGTCATCAAATGATATCTCTAGATAGAATTTCTATTAATAATTTCCGTGCATATAAAGATGTGACTGTAGACTTTGAGAAGAAGAATGGTGTATATCTCATTTCTGGCGATAACAATACCGGTAAATCAACTTTCTTAAATGCAATTAATTGGTGTTTATATGGTGATACGCCCTTCTTTACCGTCGATGATGTAAAGGAAGTGGTTAGCCTTCATGCGCCCGAAGGTGCTATAGCAAGTGTGGAAATATATGCAACTGTAAGAGGAACGAAATACAGGTTTTTTCGGTCTACAAAGAAAGGTAACTACACCGGTCCTCTGTCTGTTGCTACCGAATCGAATGGAAACTGGACCGAGCTTGATTATAGCGCGGGCCAAGATGCCGTTCGCCGCATTCTGCCTAAAGACCTACGACACTTGTTCTTCTTCAATGGTGAAAATTTAAAAGATATATTTTCAACAAAACATAATGATAATGACCTTAAATCTAGTGTTGATAAGGTCTCAGAAATTAACCTCATCGATAATGCTATAAAACACGTGTCTATGGTAGAGGCAGGTTATTTAAGGGAAATAGAAAAGCATAATAAATTTGAATCTCAAATCAAAAAACTAAAAGAAGCGAAAGATGACATTGAAAGCCGCATTGAAGGACATAGCGAGGTAATAGCCGAGACTAAACAGAAAATCGATGAAAAAAAGAGAAAAATAAATGAGCTCGATAAGTTAATAAAAGACACGGCTCAAGCAAGACTTCTAATCGATAAAAGAGATGATTTAGTGAATCGAATCAAAGATTTCAAAATTGAAATATCTGATCTCGAATTTGCAATGGCAGAAGAGTTACAATCAAATTTTCATAGAGCACTACTATTTAATGACTTTTCCTCCTACGTTGATAACCTTATAGAAGCTAGTAAGAAGGGTATGATACCGCCACCTATCGACCCTGTTGAAACGGCAAAAATTCTAAAAACAGGAGTTTGTATATGTAACCGTCACATCGGTAATGAGGAGAGACTGTTCATCGAAGGTCGGCACAAAGAATTTGAGCGTTTAGAAGAACTTAGTTTTCTAACAGACGGGATACCTTCATTCGATCGAATAAATGATGAGCTTCCAAAAGTTAGATACAATTACGCCGATATGATTAACGAGTACAATCATAAGCAAAATTCCAAAGCTCAACTTGAAATTGAACTTAACTCCGTTAACAAAAGCCTCGGAGATATCGATGAGGCTAAAATGCATGATGATCCCCAACTACGAAGAGCAAGTCTAAACGACAGTATCGATAAGCTACAGCTAAAACTTGGATTTGATGCGTCAAATAAAGATAAGCTCATTGATGAGCAAAAAAGGCTTATTACTGAGCTTGAAAAAACAATACGCAAAGATACCTCGACACAGCGACTTGACAACTTGCGAGTACGTGCTGAGACTTTACAAAAACGCCTTCATGCCCTAAAAGCGTCTATGGAAGATGCGGTCAGATTTAAGCTCCAACGAAGTTTGTGGGAAACGTTTTCAAGTATTTTGCCAGACACTGACTTCACTGAAATAAGATTAAACAATGATTATTTTTTATCGATGCCTTCAAGAGATGGTGTAATTTATAATCCAAATATTGTCTCAGTCGGCACAGTAAAAGTACTAGGGCTATCATTGGCACATGCTCTTTCGAAAGACATGGGTTATACTGATGTTCCTTTTTTCATCGATAATTTATATGGAAACATCAAAGAAACTCACTTTGGGGATATTACAAAGATGGTTACCGCTTTAGCGCCCGATAAACAAGTTATAATCATGGATTTGAATATAGAACGTACAGAGGCAGGATTCCCTCCTGAAGCAATTGCCGACAAATTTATACTAATTCGAAATAATGATGAGAGTGCAACGACTATCCGAAAGGTGGATGAAGATGAGCTTTTATGATAAGAAGTGGCCAGGCATCAGCATTTATGAAGATGATAGAAACCTAATCCAGAGCATTGCTCAACAACCAGGTCCCCTAAAAGGGATAGATGCTAAAGAAGCCTTGATGATCGCTGCGGCTTTAGCAGCAAAAGCTAATGCATCCGAAGTTGTACCATCCCAAGACAGGAGAATAGATACGATTAGTCCAGGAAACCTGAATTCCTACACTGAATACAAGCAATTTATTGCATTGATTTATTACTTAACGACTGGTGAAAAAAACATCAATAAAATGAACGATCCGAAGATTTTAGTTGAGAATTTTGTTGAATACGCGCGAAGAGGTTTGAAGATGTTAAAAGCGAATTATCTTGATTCTCTCGATGGAGGTAAAAAAATGGAAGAACAGTTTGCTCAACTTCTGTCTACTACTAGAAAGAATTGATAGCCTATGTGACCATTCTGATTTTATGCTCTAAATTCTTTAATAATATTATAAACTGTGAATTGTGCTATTAAATCACTTCTGATTAGCTTGCTGTATGTTATTGTTCCTAGTATATCGGTTTTATGAGTACCTGATATCTTTCAATGTTCATTTACTTAAACAAAATTCCATATGCGCAAAATGTTTTTAAAGCATCAATCAGACGATAGGCTCATGCACCTGATGTACAGATATAGGGATTTGCAGTGTACTGAATTCATACCGCTGCCAACAAAGAAATATGAATATTTCTTCTATGATTTGAAAAGAAGACTGTGTGACAAAATTGGCATCAAACACTACTACTACCACTACCGGCATTATTTAACCGGTCCTTCTCGCAAGATTGAAGATTTTCGGTTCCTTACGCACGTCATAAAAGAGCACGAGGGTATTCCGGATGACGTTCACGAGCGAAGGCATTACAAGACACTCAGAAGACTGTATTATCCGGAGTTTGACTTCTTTATGGAGCCTTATATTTACGGGGATGTATCCGCTGTTGGTGTAGCAGATAACTACGTGCGTGCTTATTACAAAACGTGGATTTCTAAACAGGTGAGTCCACAGCTAAAACGCATGTATCACGGCGTTGATTATTATGAGCTAAAAGACCTTTTTCCACTTATAATGAAGCAAACTAGAGCCGAGTATACTCGACATATGAAAAAGAGTAACTATCACAAAAATCGCGCAATAAAGCAGATAAAAAAGATTAATAAATAGCACTTACGGTCTCGAAATGAATTACAGTTCGTGACTCTAGATTCTAAATTTTAAGCTGGAAAAACACCTTGCCAGAATTATTTCTTTGTATTTGCAAAAAAAATTTTTATAAAAAGAAATTGCAAACTCATAAAAATAGTGTTAGATATGTAGAATGACACAATTTACGGATTTATTAAGTGAAGCTATAGAAACGAATAGAGCACAGTCAGCAAAATATATAGGTGAGGTTGCAGAAAAAGATCACTGCATATCAGCAGAACAACACAAACGTACGGCACTCGAGGCAAAATTACGACCTATTATTGGAGGTATTTTAGCCGTGGATTGTGCTTATGCAGCACAGATATTTGAAGAGCATGGTATTCCTGGCGAGAGCATGATAACTGGGTATGAAGAAATTACAGAAACATGTGGGCACAGGACAATGTTTGGACTAAGAACGCATACTCACACTTTCAGTGAACCTATAGTAGAGGATAGCGGCTGGTTGATTGGTTCTTTAAAACTTTATATTGGAATGAGCGAGCCATACCATCGAGACGGTCCAAATGGTACATATGAATCGTCTGGTCCGCAGAAAATGTATGATAAGCATCTTCTATTTCTCAAAAGAAATGGCGGTATCTTAGTGAGCGAAAATGCTAAACGTAATTGGTCTACTGCCGAGGACACGGTACAAAGTGAGAGTGTTATACCCAGAGTGCTGAGTTTATATTATAAAAATGCAAACCCTATTGATATAGTCCCTCACGGCACTATTGACTTATCTGAGGAGGATCCGCAAAAGCAACCACAAGTATTACGTATTCGCGCTCGACTACTTAATATTGCTTCAACTCCCATTGTAAAAAATTAATAATATTAAGAATGTGTTGTTGAAGAATTGGTGCTTATTCAAAATTATAAATTTGTGCAGAATTTACATTTGATACTTCGTAAACAATATAGTCTTTGTAATTCGGTTTTGGTGTGCTTCCGGTGAGTGTCTTAATGCTTGTAGTCGCGTCTACGTCAATCTTCAGGAATTGGATATTTTGATCGTACAGCTCTTGGAGCGTGCCGCTAAAACCTGCTTTCAGTAATGCTGCATCTATATCGACCACGATACATTCTTTACTATTTTTACCGTCTTCGTTAAAAACATAGTATTCGCAAGGTCCTCCGGTGTACGCCTGAGTGTTAACTATTACACTCATCCGTTTTAGATTACTAATCTGTGTATCTTTTATTTCTTGGTGTTTAACAAATTTAATAAATATGACTAGCGCCAGCACACAGCTTATCAGTAACAGCGTATTTCTATAGAGCTTTTTATGTAATATTTTTATCATGAGAAGTAATACTTGTGATTGTAATTATACTTCAGAGCATAGTCAATCAACATCAGTCGGTGAGCTAATACTCGAAAAAACGTGGAATCTTTTCTAGTGAATTATGATTCATGTATCGTCTGGTATTGTTAAAATAAATTTATGTTTGATTCAATTATTACTGCTCGAGAAACAGAGTTTCTTGTTGATTTACTTTTGGCTTTTATTTGCGGGGCGTTGATTGGCGGAGAGCGTGAATTGAAAGGAAAGCCAGCTGGTATCAGCACGCAAACGTTGGTTATCAGCGGTGCGATGTTGTTTGCGTTCTTGTCTCGCACGGTGAGTGCGGGTGACCCAACGCGGATTGCTGCTCAAATTGTGTCTGGAATCGGATTTTTAGGCGCTGGGATTATTTTAAAATCAGAGACGAAGAATAAGATTAGTAATGTGACGACAGCCGCAAGTATCTGGTATTCAGCAGCCATCGGCATGGCGCTTGGTTTTAATATGCACTTCATCGCGGTTGTTGCTGCATTGTACGCCGTAATCGTTTCGCGATTACCACGAATTAATCGAAAGAGCGACGATTAAGTTTTATGTAAAATCTTCTCGAGCGCTTTGCCCTTGGCAAGTTCGTCGATGAGTTTATCTAAATAGCGTGTTTCCTGCATGAGTGGCTCGGTAATCTCTTCGACGCGTACGCCACAGATAACACCGGTAATGAGCTTCCGATTGGGATTAAGGGTAGGAGCTTGTGAGAAAAATGCTTCAAAGGTTGTTCCTTTTTCTAATTGTTCTTTTAGCTCTGCGTCATCATAACCAGTGAGCCATGAAATAATCTGATCTACTTCTGTTTTAGTGCGACCTTTTTTCTCGGCTTTGCTGACATACAACGGGTAAACGCTGGCAAAAGGCATTGTATAAATTCGATGATTCTTGTCCATTATTTTTTCTTCTCGGCATTTATTTTGCAGGCTACTTGCACGAGCCTCTCAAGCGCTGGCTTATTGATTGTGTCGCCTTCCCGAAACTCTATCGCGCGCTCGGTTGCGCTTTCTAATCGTGCGTTGAAGAGATGGTCCGGATCTGCGAGTAGTGCTCCTTTTGAAAACACGAGTTTTGCATCGTTTTTGAAAATTTCGAGCCTACAGACAATGCCATTTGATGACCATACAGCAAGCCCTTCAGGACGCGTTTTCATACGCCACTTGACTTCTTCGAAAATCGACTTGTTAGAATTTAAGATAATCTGTCGGAGGTTTGCAAGTAGCTCGCCCTTCCAGCTTGCGTGTAGACGTACGATAGCACTAACATCTGAATTATTCCGCTCTTGCATAACAACTATTATAGCGAAGGTTAAAAACTTCCTACTGTATTTAATTTGATTTTTTGAAAGCATAAGAACTATGCTTAAGGTATTACATAATTAAAAGGAACGACTCATGGCACGGGCATCAAAGAAAATAAAGGATCGCTCACCTTACGTGTGGGCAACGCTTCGGATACTTATTGGCCTTATTTTTATGTGGGCATTTTTAGACAAGATGTTTGGCTTCGGTTTTGCAACGTGTCGTATTGCCGACCCACAGACTAAAGATGAGACGGTGAAAGTACTGTGTGAGAAGTCCGTGATAAAAGGTGGATCCGCTACCACAGGCTTCTTAAAATTCGCGGCAAAAGGCCCGATGCAAAGTTTCTACAATGATTTAGCAGGAAATAAGGCTATAGATGCGTTATTCATGGCGGGTCTCGGCTTGATAGGCGGTGCACTTATCTTGGGAATTGGTATGAAAATAGCCACGGTTTCAGGCATGTTGCTCCTGCTTATGATGTGGTCTGCGGTACTACCCGGTGAAAATAATCCATTGATTGATGATCATATCGTGTACGTAGTTGTACTACTAGGAATAAAGTGGGCAGATATTTCGCAAGTCTGGGGTCTTGGTAACTGGTGGAAAAAACAATCGATCGTCAAGAAATATCCATTGTTGTCTTAGGAATAAATTCGCACGTATTGCAGCGATTTTCAGTCTTTTTCTGACAAACGGTAGAAGTCTCAGCGTTTTTGTGTGAGCTACTATAGGTAGTTTGCTCTAAGGGATAGAATCGCTATTTGTAGCTAAAAACACAACTATATTTTGCAAAGGTTGGAGTATTATGACGATAGTAACAAAGGAATATAAAAATGGATATTGAAGTAACAACGAAGAAACGTCGAGTAAGTGTTAAACGAATTGTCATACCAGTAGCAGTCATGCTGTTCGTATCGGGACTTGCTTTCGGAGCGTACCGAATGTATAAGGACGAGAAAGCAATTACGCGGATAAATAACGATTTATATGCGGTGAGAAAAGATTTCTATGACGGAAATTATTATGGTAAAGATAATTTTTATAGCTTATCTGAACCGGTGCAAGAAAACTGGAAGCCGACGTATTCGCTCGTAAGTCAGACTGTCGAAAAGAAGAGTGTGCTCGATCAAAACGCAACCTATGAGAAACAGT
>OEIV010001212.1_pt1 | contig 12249 bp, 12 predicted proteins | sample 1539231 | NCBI WGS metagenome assembly OEIV01 (sample SAMN03794762, study PRJEB22550) | activated sludge metagenome | feature: wastewater treatment plant; material: activated sludge; isolation source: Wastewater treatment plant of a petroleum refinery complex | place: Argentina: Buenos Aires ...
GTTTGAATCACACAAATACTGATTTGTGAATCCGTTTAAATCAGACGGACTCTAGATAACAATAACCTTATCGCCCAGGGTGATCTGGTCATAAAGCTCGATCACCTCCTGGTTCAGCATGCGGATGCAGCCCGACGAGGCGGCCGAGCCGATGGACCAGGGTTCATTGGTGCCGTGGATGCGGAACAGCGTGTCCCGCCCGCCGGCGAAGAGATAGATGGCCCGCGCCCCCAGCGGGTTCTTCGGCCCGCCCGGCATGCCCTTGGCCCATTGCGCCAGTTCCGGCTTGCGCACGATCATGCTCCGGGGCGGGGTCCATACCGGCCATTCCACCTTGCGCCCCACCTTGGCAATGCCGGCCCAGTCGAAGCCCGCCTTGCCCACGGCCACGCCATAACGCATGGCCACGCCGGGGGCGATGATGTGATAGAGCGCCTTTTCCCCGGTGTTGACGATGATGGTGCCGAGCCGTTCCGGCGAGTTGAAGCGCACCATCTCGGCCCCGTAGTAGGGCTGGCGCTTTTTCGCCTGGCCCGCCGCCAGTGCGGCAGGCGAGGCGGCCGCGGTGGCGGCAGCGGCAAGCAGAAAACGGCGGCGGGAGAGTATTGCGGTCATGCCCGGCATTAAGCCCCCGCTCTTGGCAAAAAAATGACGGCCCGGGATTGCGCCCGGGCCGCCCCTGTCACTGTCCGGTGAATTACAGCCGCTTGTTCTGGCGGTGCTCGATGAGGTCGTCCACCACCGACGGATCGGCCAGGGTGGAGGTATCGCCCAGCGCCGCAAAATCGTCCTCGGCGATCTTGCGCAGGATGCGGCGCATGATCTTGCCGGACCGCGTCTTGGGCAGGCCGGGGGCGAAGTGCACCTTGTCCGGCGTGGCCAGCGGCCCGATCTCTTTGCGGACATGGGCCACCAGATCCTTTTTCAATTCCTCGGTGGCTTCCTCGCCCTCCATCAGGGTCACATAGCAATAGATGCCCTGGCCCTTGAGGTCGTGCGGATAACCCACCACGGCGGCTTCCGACACCTTGGGATGCGCCACCAGCGCGGATTCGATTTCCGCCGTGCCGAGGCGATGGCCGGACACGTTGATCACATCATCGACGCGGCCGGTGATCCAGTAATAGCCGTCCGCATCGCGGCGGCAGCCGTCGCCGGTGAAATACATGCCCTTGTAGGTGGAGAAATAGGTCTGCACGAAGCGGTCATGATCGCCGAACACGGTGCGCATCTGGCCCGGCCAGGAGTCGAGGATGACCAGATTGCCCGAGGCCGCACCCTCGATGAGGGTGCCCTTGTCGTCCACCAGCGCGGGCTTGACGCCGAAGAAGGGCCGCGTGGCCGAACCCGGCTTCAGCTTGGTGGCGCCCGGCAGCGGCGTGATCAGGATGCCGCCGGTTTCGGTCTGCCACCAGGTGTCCACGATGGGGCAGCGGTCGTCGCCCACCACGCGGTGATACCACTCCCAGGCTTCCGGATTGATCGGCTCACCCACCGAGCCCAGAAGCTTCAGCGACTTGCGCGACGACTTGCGCACCAGTTCCTCGCCCGAGCCCATGAGCGCGCGGATGGCGGTGGGCGCGGTGTAGAAGATGTTGACCTTGTGCTTGTCGATGACCTCCCAGAAGCGCGAGGCCGTGGGATAATTGGGCACGCCTTCGAACATCAGCGTGGTGGCGCCATTGGCCAGCGGCCCATAGACGATGTAGCTGTGGCCGGTGACCCAGCCCACGTCCGCCGTGCACCAATAGATGTCGCCGTCCTTGTAGTCGAAGACATATTGATGCGTCATCGCGGCATAGACGAGATAGCCGCCGGTGGTGTGCAGCACACCCTTGGGCTTGCCGGTGGAACCGGAGGTGTAGAGGATGAACAGCGGATCTTCCGCCTTCATCTTCTCCGGCTTGCACTCGGCATCCACCTTGGCGAATTCCTCGTGGTACCAGATGTCGCGGTTGGGATACATGGTGATGGGCGCGCCCGTGCGGCGCACCACCAGCACCTTCTCATTGCCCGCGCAGCGCTTCAGCGCCTCGTCGCAATTGTGCTTGAGCGGCACCTTGCGCCCGCCGCGCAAGCCTTCGTCGGCGGTGATGATGAGCTTGGAATTGGCGTCGTTGATGCGGCCCGCCAGCGAGTCCGGCGAGAAGCCGCCGAAGACGATGGAATGCACCGCGCCGATGCGGGCGCAGGCCAGCATGGCATAGGCCGCTTCCGGGATCATCGGCAGGTAGATGGTCACGCAATCGCCCTTCTTCACGCCGTTGCGCTTCAGGACGTTGGCGAACTTGCCCACCTGCTCGTGGAGTTCGTTATAGGTGATCTTCTTGTCGTCGTAGGGGTTGTCGCCTTCCCAGATGATGGCCGTCTGGTTGCCGCGCTTCTTCAGGTGGCGGTCGATGCAGTTATAGGCGACGTTGAGAACGCCATCCTCGAACCACTTGATGGAAACCTTGGGATAGCCGTAGTTGACGTTCTTGATCTTCTTCGGCGTCTTGAACCAGTCCAGCCGCTTGGCGTGCTTGGCCCAGAACACTTCCGGCTTGTTGACCGATTCGGCATACATGCGCTGATAGGCCGCGTCATCGACATAGGCCGTCTTCTTCCACTTGGCCGAAACCGGATAGACTTTCTCGGACATGCGTCGTCCTCCCATGGGTTTTACCTGCTTGCGCCGATTGAAGCCCCAATGGGGCCGGGCGCGCAAGGGGGGAGGCCATCCGACTCCTGTCTAATGTCTAATGGCTGGCCCAGGCTCAGACCGGCTGCCACACCGCCGTATGCTTGATCTCGGCGTCCTCAAGGTCGCGGCTCACCGGCACGGCATAGTCAGCCAGGCGGGGGAGGCGCTCGCGCGGCAGATAGCTCCGGCCCGGATCGCCGATGAGAATGACGGCCCCCGTCGCCCGCGCCGCCATCAGCCAGGCCCACGCTTGCTCCGCCAGGGTCTTCTCGTAGAACAGGTCGCCCACCAGGATGACGTCCGCATCGGGCGGCGGCGCGGCCAGAAGATTGTCGCCGCTCGTCGCCAGCACCACCCCATTGCGATCGGCATTAAGCCCCATGGCCGCCAGCGCAAAGCCGTCGATATCCGCCGCCAGCACATGCGCCGCTCCCGCCATCCTCGCGGCAATGCCCACCAGCCCCGAACCGGCGGCAAGGTCGATCACCCGCTTGCCGCGCACCAGCTCTGGCCGGTCCAGAACATGGCGCGCCAGCGCCTGTCCCCCCGCCCAGGCAAAGGCCCAGAAGGGCGGCGGCAGGCCCATGGTGCCCAGTTCCTCCTCGGTCTTCTGCCACAGGGGCACCGCCTCATGCGCCAGGTGCAGCCGCAGTTCCGGCACCAGCGGCGGGGCCATCACTTCCGTATGCTCGACGATGAAGCGGGCGCGGTCGGCGATGCTATTCATCCGACAGGCGCGGCGGGCGCTTCACTCCGCCCATGTCGCAGATCACCGCCCATTCCGCCGCCGTGACCGGCTGCACCGAGAGCCGCGAATTGTTGACCAGCACCATGTCCGCCAGACGCGGTTCGGCCTTGATGACATCCAGCGTCACCGGCCTGGGCACATCCTGCAAGGCGCGAATGTCCACACAGTCCCACTCGCCCTTGGTCCCCTTTTTCACCGTGACGTCAGGGTGAGCCAGGGCGCAGACCTCGACAATGCCGACGATCTCGCGGCCCTCGTTGGAATGGTAGAAAAAGCCCTTGTCGCCCAGCTTCATGGCCCGCATGTGGTTGCGCGCCTGATAATTGCGCACCCCGGTCCAGGCCTCGCCGTCGCGGCCCTTGGCCTTCTGCTGCGCCCAGCTCCAGGTCGCGGGTTCCGACTTGAACAGCCAATAGGCCATCACGCTGCCCCCGGTTCGCCGATCACCCATTTCCACGGCCGGATCTCCACCCTGGAAAAGAGGCCCGCCTTGGCATAGGGATCGCCCGCCGCGAATTGTTCGGCCTGGGCGCGGTCGTCCACATTGATGATCAGCATGGAGCCCACCATGCCGCCCTGATCGTCAAGAAAAGGCCCGGCGGCCTTCACGCTCTCGGAATAATCCATGAGATAGGCGAGATGGTCGGGCCTGACCGCCATGCGCATCTCGGCATGGTGGGGCTTGTCGGTGCACAGCAACACAAAATAGGCCATGGTTTCCTCTAGCGGTGTTCAGCGCCCGCAGGCCGCGCCAGCAGCCGGGCGATTTCGGTTTCGGGGTCGGAACCCCGGTTGATGATGGCATCAACGGCCTCGGCAATGGGCATGTCAACGCCCTTGTCATGGGCGATTTTCACCGCGATGGCCGCCGTGAAGGCCCCCTCCACCACGCCCTTGGCCGCGCTCATTGCTTCATGCGCCGTGCGGCCCTCGCCGATGGCAAAGCCGAAGGAATAATTGCGCGATTGACGGCTGGAACAGGTGAGCAGCAGATCACCCAGACCCGACAGTCCCATGAGGGTTTCCGGCCTGGCCCCCAATGTGCGGCCAAAGCGCGACAGTTCGGCAAAGCCCCGCGTGGTCAAGGCCGCCCGCGCGCTGTCGCCCAGCCGCCGCCCGTCGGCAATGCCGCAGGCAATGGCCAGAACATTCTTCAGCGCCCCGCCGATCTCCACCCCGCGCACGTCATCCGAGGCATAGATGCGGAAATGCGGCAGCGACAGGGCATCGCCCCAGTCCTTGGCCATGGCGAAGGTGGGTCCCGCCAGGGTGACCGCCGTGGGCAGGCCCTTCACCACATCGGCGGCAAAGGACGGGCCGGAAAGAATGAGCGCATCCACGGCGGGGGCCACGGCCTCCGCCACCTCGTTCATGAAGCGCCCGCTTGCCTGCTCGATGCCCTTGGCGGCGATGATGAGTTTCGGACCGTGGGCCAGGTCGAGGCGCTGCACCACCGCGCCCAGTGCCTGCGCCGGCACCGCCATGATGATGGCCTCGGCCCGCGCGATCACCCCGGCGTCAGGGTTTTCCCGGGTCCACAGGGCAACGTCATGGCCCGCGCTGCGCGCCACATGGGCGAGCGCCGTGCCCCAGGCCCCGTCCCCCGCCACCGCGATCCGTCTCATGCCTTGGCTCCCAGCTTGCCATGACCATAGACAGGGGCCGACACCTGATCCAGCGGCCAGCGGGCGCGGGCTGAAAAATCAAGCCCGTCCTGCTCGCCCAGTGCCAGGCGTTCGGCTCCCGCCCAGGCGATCATGGCGGCATTATCCGTGCACAGATGATTGGGGGGGGCCGCAAGGCTTGCCCCCCCCCTGGCGGCTTCCTCCTCGATCGCCCGGCGGAGCGCCCGGTTCGCCGCTACGCCCCCCGCCACCACCAGATGCGGGCGGCACAAGCCGGGATGCGCTTCCGCGAAGATCGCCAGCGCGCGCCCCAGCCGGTCGACCATGACCTCGGCCACCGCCGCCTCGAAGGAGGCGCAGACATCGGCCACATCCTGATCGGTAAGCTGACCCAGATCCTCGATCTGTTCGCGCACCGCCGTTTTCAGGCCGGAGAAGGAGAAGTTGCAGTCCTTGCGGCCCTTCAGCGGCCTGGGAAATTCAAACCGCTGGGCATTGCCGCGCCTGGCCTGGGCCTCCACCTGCGGCCCGCCGGGATAGCCAAGGCCCAGAAGCTTCGCCACCTTGTCGAAGGCCTCGCCCGCCGCATCATCAATGGTGGTGCCGATGCGCACATAGCGCCCCACGCCCTCCACCATCTGGAATTGCGTGTGCCCGCCGGACACCAGCAGCAGCAGATAGGGGAAGGGATAATGCCCCAGCAGGCGCATGGTCAGCGCATGGCCTTCGAGATGATTGACCGCCAGGAAGGGCAGCCCATGGGCCATGGCCACGCCCTTGGCGAAGGTCAGGCCGACCAGAAGCCCGCCCAGCAGCCCCGGCCCCGCCGTTGCCGCCACGCCGGAGAGATCGGCAAAGCCCACGCCCGCCTCGGCCATGGCCTCGGCCACCAGCCGGTCGAGATGCTGGATATGGGCGCGCGCGGCAATCTCCGGCACCACCCCGCCATAGGGCGCATGGTCCTGCACCTGCGACAGCACGCGCTGGCCCAATACCTCGCCGCGCCCGTCCTTATGGCGGCGCACCACGGCGGCGGCGGTCTCGTCGCAGGAAGTTTCAATGCCAAGGATGGTCAAGGGGCCCGCGGCCATGAACGTCTTGCCAAATCCGGTTAATCGAATAGAGATTGCCGCTCTACCATTGAGACCCTAGACTTTGCAAATGACCCGCTTGCGCATTGGAACCCGTGGTTCCCCCCTGGCCCTGGCCCAGGCCCATGAAACCCGCCGCCGCCTCATGGCGGCCCATGGCTTGGCCGAATCCGATCTCGAGATCGTGGTGATCTCGACCACCGGCGACCGCGTGCGCGACCGCCCGCTCGCCGACATAGGCGGCAAGGGCCTTTTCACCAAGGAGATCGAGGAAGCGCTCCTCGACCGCACCATCGATCTCGCCGTCCATTCCATGAAGGACGTGCCCGCGCAACTGCCCGAAGGGCTGGACATGGTGGCCATCCTGCCGCGTGAGGACGTGCGCGATGCCTTCCTGTCGCTCAAGGCGAATACCATCCACGAGCTGCCGCAGGGGGCGGTCCTCGGGTCCTCCTCGGTCAGGCGCACCGCCCAGGTATTGCGTCTGCGCCCCGATCTCCGCCCGGTGCAGTTTCGCGGCAATGTCGAGACGCGGCTGAAGAAACTCGCCGATGGCGTGGCCGATGCCACCTTCCTGGCCTGCGCCGGGCTGAACCGACTGGGCTATACCGAACACATCACCTGGCGCGTGCCCACCGATGTCATGCTGCCCGCCGTGGCCCAGGGTGCCATCGGCATCGAGACGCGCCGCGACGCCCACCGGGTGCGCGACCTTCTTGCGGCCATCAATCACGAACCCTCCGCCATTGCGGTGGCCTGCGAGCGCGCCTTCCTCGCCGCCCTTGACGGTTCCTGCCGCACCCCCATTGCCGGCCACGCGGAACTGCAGGACGGCAGGCTGCATTTCCGGGGTCACGCCCTGACCCTGGATGGGCTAAAGTGCTTTGAAACCACCCGCGTCGGTCCTGCGGCGGATGCCGCCGCCATGGGCCACGATGCGGGCGAGGAGGTGAAACGTGCGGGAGGGTCGGCAATCGCCTGAGGCATGAAACTTCTCGTCACCAGACCGGAAGAAGACGCGCGCGCGCTGATCGCCAGACTGGAGGGCTTGGGCCATGAGGCCGAGGCCCTTCCTCTCCTCGACATTGTATCCAGGACCGACGCGGTAATTCCCGAAGGCAACTGGCAGGCCGTCGTCGCCACCAGCGCCAATGCCCTGAAACTGGGCTCTGCCCTTGATGCCCTGAAATTCCTGCCCATGCTTTGTGTCGGGCCGCAGACCGCCGCCTTTGCCCGGCACGAGGGCTTTGTCTTCGCCACCGCCCAGGGCGGCGACCTTCAGGGCCTGTCGCGCCACATCCTGAAGCATCTGCGGCCGGAGCATGGGCCGCTGCTCTATCTCTCGGGCGTGGAAACCGCCGGCGACCTTGCGGGCCTGCTCAAGAAGCAGGGCTTCAGCCTCACCCGCGTCATCACCTATGACGCCGTGCCGCGCGCCATCTCCGGGGCGGAGGACAGGGTGAACTGGGCCGAAGGCGTGCTGCTCTATTCGCCGCGCACCGCCCGCGTCTGGGTGGATGAGGTCAAGGCCCACGGGCTTTCCGGCCATGTGGCGCGCCTGCCCCACTTCTGTATCTCGGCCAACGTGGCGGCAAATCTGCCGCCGGATTGGCCGCGCCATGTCGCCACGGCCCCCAACGAAGGGGCCATGCTGGAGCTGCTTGAACCGCCGGAAGCGAAGGATTAGGTCTGTGTCATGAGCAAGAAACCCTCCCCCGCCGACCGGCCCGATCCCGCCATCAAGCCCGCCGTCCTCGATCTTCATGCCGAGGACATCACCCCGGCGGCGGCGAAGCCCGCGGCCGAAACTTCATCCCGTGATGATGATCTGGCACCCTCGCCCCCACCCCCGCCCCCGCCGCCGCCCAGAAAAAAGCCTGCGGCCTATTCCGGCAAATGGGTTTTGGCGGCCCTCGTCGGCGGCGGCCTCATCGGCGGCTGGCTGTTCCGTGATGTCCTGTCGCAATGGTTGCCCACCAACGAGATGACGGCGCTGTCCAGCAAGGTTGCGGCCCTTGAGGTGCAGGACAGGTCGGCGCTCGACCAGATCGCCGGCCTTTCCGGCCAGATCAGCAATCTCAGCGGCGATATTTCCCGCATCGAGGGCGTGGCCAATGACGCCACCGCCAAGACTCTGGCGCTGGGTGACGCCAGCAATCAGACGGCGGCGCAACTGGCCCAGCGCCTTGCCGTCGCCGAAAAAACCATCGCCGATCTCAAGAACCTGGTGGCGCTGGCCAATCCGCCCGCCGCCGTCACCGGTGGGACGGGCATTCCGCCCGCCGCGCTGGCCGCTCTCGCCCAGCGCGTGGAAGCGCTGGAGAAGGATGTGGCCAGCCTGAAGGCGCCGAGCGCTGACGGTGGCGCGGCCATTGCCACCATGACCACGGCGCTGGCCGACCTGAAGGCCAGGATTGCCGCAGGCCAGCCCTATGAGGCGGAATTCGCCCGCCTCCAGACGCTCGTGCCCGCCGCCGCCGGACTTGATGTGCTGGGGCCGCAGGCCAGGCTCGGCCTGCCCAACGCCGCAGTCCTGGCCGATGAGTTGAAGGCCGCCATCCCCACCCTGCCCGCGCCGGAAGCCGCCGCCGCCGCACCTGCCGAAGAACCGGGCTGGCTGGGCCGGTTGTGGAACCGCATGGGCAGCCTCGTCACCATCCGCAACGAGGGCGACAATGACTGGCGCACCCTTGCCGACAAGGCCGCCGCCCTTGCCGTCGCGGGCGATCTCAGCCAGGCCATCGCCACCATCAATCAGGGGGGGGAGCCCAGGCCCAACGCGCTGACCCAATGGCGCGACCGCGCCCAGGCCCGGCTTGATCTTGAATCCGCGCTCGCCGCCGCTTCGGAAGCGGTGATGCGCGCCATTGCCGCCAAGGGGTAAGGCCATGATCAAACTTGTCTGGCGCTTTGCCCTGCTGGCGGCGGCGGCCTTCCTCTTCGCCTGGCTGGCCGACCATCCCTCCACCGTCTCGGTTCATGTGGCGGGCCGGGTCGTTGAAACCTCGCTCATGGTGGCCGCTGTCATCCTCGGCCTTGCCACCATGGCCATGGTGTTTTTCTGGTCGGTCGTGAAACGCGTCTGGTCCAGCCCGCGCGACGTGAAAAGCTATTGGCTCTTCCGCAGGAACCGCAAGGCCTATGAGTCGCTCTCCCGCGGCATCATCGCGGCGGGCGCGGGCGACGCCCAGGGGGCATCCAGACATTCCGCCATTGCCGAAAAGACCCTGCTGGATGAACCCCTGGCCAAGGTGCTGGCGGCGCAGGCGGCGCAATTGCGCGGCGACCGCCCGGCGCTGACCCGCATTTTTCAGGACATGGCCGACCGCGACGATACCCGCATTCTGGGCCTGCGCGGCCTCTTCACCGAGGCGCGCGCCGCGGGCGACCACGCCGCCGCCCAGCGCCATGCCGAAGCCGCCCTCAAGGTCAATCCCAACCTCGCCTGGGCTTCCTCCGCCGTGCTGCAATTGCAGACCGCGAGGAAGGACTGGACCGCCGCCGCCATCACCCATGCCCGCAGCCTGAAACACGGCGGCGACAAGGCGGCCCGTCATCAGGCGGCCCTTCTGGCCGCGGAAGCCCTGAGCCTTGAGGACAGCAATCCCCATGGCGCGCTAAATGCCGCGCTCAAGGCCCACAAGCTCGATCCCGCCCTGGTGCCCGCCACCCTGGTGGCGGCCCGCGCCTATATCAACGACGGCAGGCCGCGCAAGGCGCAATCCATGCTGCGCGACACCTGGGCCTTGACCCCCCATCCCGACCTGGCCGAGGTGGCGGGCCACATGAAACCCGGCGGGGCCGAGCCCCGCTTCGAGCGGGTCCGTGATTTCGTCGGCGACACGGCGGACAACGCCGAAGGCGCCTATGCCCTGGCCCGCGCGGCGGTGGCCGCCCGGCGCTGGGACGTGGCGCGCAAGGCGCTTGAGCCGCATCTGGCCTTCCAGCCGCAATCGCGTCTCTGCGGCCTCATGGCCGAAATCGAGGAGGCCGAGGGCGACAAGGGCAAGGCCCGCGAATGGCTGGCCCGCGCCATGAGTGCACCGCGCGATCCCATGTGGGTGTCGGACGGGGTGGCCAGCCACCGCTGGACCGCCGTCTCGCCGGTGACCGGCGAGATAGCGCCCGCCGAGTGGAAGGCCCCCTATGAAACCATCGCCGCGAAACCGGCGAGCCATGCGGCGGAAACCGAGGACGCGCCCGCTCCCTCCCGTCTGGCCAGACCCAGGCAGGTCGAACCCGCCCGCCCGCCGGACGACCCCGGCACGAGCGATGATGAGGCCCTGGGTGATGACCCGCTGAAAGCCCTGTGACAGCGGGTTGAAAATCACTTGGAAACCGTCTATCGCAGAGCCGTTCCGGGCCGCCTTAGCTCAGCCGGTAGAGCACCGCATTCGTAATGCGGGGGTCGCGTGTTCGAGTCACGCAGGCGGCACCACTTCTCCCCTGGAGCAACCTGACCTTTGCCGGAATCGGCAAAGTCAGAAAAGTTGCTCGCCATCAAGAAATCAGAGCGGACGCTTTGATGCAATCAAAGCCAAAACCGCTCTACCACTTTGTAAGCATGGCGATTTGGCGCAGGCGCTCCGCGCATCTCCGCTTTGAGCGCGCGGCAAGGGCTGCTATAGCGCGCCTCCTTCATGTCAGGCCCGCGCGGCGGGCGGCATGACCAGCGCTGGTGAAACTTTTGGCGGAGGGTTTTGACATGGCACTGACGGCGGACAGCGTTTTGACCCGAGCAGGCATCGGCCCCTTTCAGAAAAAACTTCTGGGCGTTTTCGGACTGGTCTGGGCGGCGGATGCCATGCAGGTCCTGGCCGTGGGCTTCACCGCCGCCGCCATCGCCAGGACCTTCGATCTGACCGTGCCGCAGGCGCTGCAGACCGGCACCGGCTTTTTCCTTGGCATGCTGATTGGCGCCTCGCTCTTTGGCCGCCTGGCCGATCGTTTCGGGCGGCGCCGGGTGCTGCTCTTCACCGTGGCGCTCGATGCCGTCTTCGGCCTGCTCTCGGCCTTGGCACCCTCCTTCTGGGTGCTCGTCATTTTCCGCTTCATGACCGGCCTTGCCGTGGGCGGGACCCTGCCGGTGGATTACGCCATGATGGCGGAATTCCTGCCGCCGGAACGACGCGGCCGCTGGCTCGTCATTCTTGAAGGCTTCTGGGCCGTGGGCACGGTCGCCGTGGCGCTTGCCGCCTGGTGGGCCGCCGCCAGGGGCATAGCCGACCCCTGGCGCTACATCTTCGCCTTCACCGCCATTCCGGCCATCATCGGCCTGGGCTTGCGCTTCTGGGTGCCGGAATCGCCGCTTTATCTGCTGAAGACCGGACGCAGCGCTGAAGCCGCCACCGTCATGAACCGGGTTCTCACTGGCAATGGCAAGGCCCCCCTGGCACCAGGCGAAAGCCTGACCCTTCCCGCCGCCCCCCGGGGCGGCAGCATCTTCGCTGGCCCTCTGGCCCGCCGCACCTTCGTCATGCTCGCCCTCTGGTTTCTCGTCTCGCTCTCCTATTACGGCGTCTTCACCTGGATGCCCGGCAAGCTGGCGGCGGGCGATTTCGGCTTCGTGAAAGGCTATGGCTTCCTCGTCGTCGTGGCGCTGGCGCAAATCCCCGGCTATGCGCTCGCCGCCTTCGGGGTGGAGGCCTGGGGCCGCAAACCCACGCTCACGGCCTTCCTGATGCTCTCCGCCCTGGGCTGCCTGCTCTTCACCGTGGCCAACAGCGCCATCATGGTGGGTGGCGCGCTGCTGCTCATGAGCTTTGCCCTGCTGGGCTGCTGGGGCGCGCTCTATGCCTACACGCCGGAGCTTTACCCCACCCATCTGCGCGCCACAGGCATGGGCACGGCCGGGTCCATGGCGCGCCTCGGCGGGCTGCTCGCCCCCTCGGCTCTCGCGGGCATCGCCGCCCAGAGCTTCGGCACGGCGGTCGCCCTCTTTGCCGCGCTTCTGGCTCTGGCGGGCCTGCTGTCGCTCTTCATCGACACGGAAACCCGCCACACCGCCCTGGATTAATTGTCTAGACAGGTTGGGCATCCGAATGGGTGCTAGAGCAACCGGCGGTCAGTTGGACTCAACTGCCGCCGACAAGTTGCTCGAAA
>OEIV010001213.1_pt1 | contig 12248 bp, 12 predicted proteins | sample 1539231 | NCBI WGS metagenome assembly OEIV01 (sample SAMN03794762, study PRJEB22550) | activated sludge metagenome | feature: wastewater treatment plant; material: activated sludge; isolation source: Wastewater treatment plant of a petroleum refinery complex | place: Argentina: Buenos Aires ...
GGCGAGCGCGCTGCTCGCGGCCTGTGAGCGCAACACCGCGGTGGAGTATGCACCGGGTCCGGTGGCTGAATGGGGCGCCTACGGCGCCGCGCCGGGCGGCGGGCATTACTCCGCGGCCGACCAGATCACGCGCGACAACGTGCATGCGCTGGAGCAGGCCTGGGTGTACCGCAGCGGCGACATGCGCGAGCCGGGTCCCGGTGAAATCGGCGGGCAGAAGATGCCGATGCTGCCCGGCAGCAGCTGGCAGATGACACCGATCCTGGTCGGCGACACGCTGTACGGCTGCAGCGCTTTCAACCGGTTGTTCGCGCTCGATCCTTCGACCGGCACCGAGAAATGGAGCTACGACCCGGGTGTCGATGTGAGCCAGGAGATCATGGTGAACTGCCGCGGCGTCAGCAGTTGGCAGGCCGAAACACCGACGGGCGCGGCCTGCGACCACCGCATCATCATGGGCACGCTCGATGGCCGGCTCGTTGCAGTCGACGCCAGGGACGGCAAGCCGTGCGCGGACTTCGGCGGCAAGGGCCAGGTGAGCCTGCGCGAGGGGCTGGGCGAGTTTGCCGAGCAGGAATACTCGGTGACCTCGCCTCCGGCGATCCTCGGCGACCGGATCATCACCGGCGCCATGGTGCTCGACCGCACGCACAACCACATGCCGAGCGGCGTGGTGCGCGCCTACAACGTGCGCACCGGCGCGCTCGAGTGGTACTGGGACCCGATCCCGCCCGGACAGAAGCCGGAGTTCGACGCCTAGGGCAAGCCGATGTTCCGCCGCGGCACCACCAACGTGTGGTCGGTGATCTCCGTCGATCCCGAGCGCCAGCTGGTGTTCCTGCCCACCGGCAATACCTCGACCGATTTCTTCGGCGGCCTGCGCGACAACATGGATTACTACTCCAGCTCGGTGGTCGCCCTGAAAGGCGATACCGGGGAGCTCGCCTGGCACTTCCAGATGGTGCACCACGACATCTGGGACTACGACACCCCGGCGCAGCCCACGCTGTTCGAGCTCGAGCGCGACGGCAGGACCATCCCGGCGCTGGCGCAGCCGACCAAGATGGGACACCTGTTCATCCTGAACCGCGAAACCGGCGAGCCGCTGTTCCCGGTCGAGGAACGCCCGGTGCCGCAGGACTGGGAAGTGGCCGGTGAATACCTCGCGCCGACGCAGCCCTTCCCGGTAAAGCCGGCACCGCTGCACCCGGCTGGCCTGACGCCGGACGACGCCTGGGGGCTCACCTTCTGGGACCGCGGCGCCTGCCGCAAGCAGATCGAGGCGCTGCGCAACGAAGGCATCTTCACGCCGCCTTCGCTGCAGGGCTCGGCCTTCTTCCCCAGCGATTTCGGCGGCAACAACTGGGGCACGCCTGCGATCGATCCCGGGCGCAAGCTGATCATCCTGAACACCATGTTCATGCCCTCGATGCTGCAGTTGATCCCGCGTGAGCAGTGCAAGCTCGATGCCGGCGACGTGTTCACCGCGCCCCAGTTCGAGACACCGTATTGCCTGCGGGTGAAGCCGCTGCTCTCGCCGCTGGGGGCACCCTGCATCGCTCCGCCCTGGGGAACGCTCACCGCCATCGATTTCACCACTGGCGACAAGCGCTGGGAGGTGCCGCTCGGCAACCTCGAGGAAATGGCGCCGTGGCCGCTGTCGCGGCTGATCAAGGGCGCGCCCAACATCGGCGGTCCCAGTGTCACCGCCGGCGGCCTGACGTTCATCGCGTCCACGCCCGACTACTACCTGCGCGCCTTCGACAGCGAGACCGGCGAGGAGTTGTGGAAGGCCAAGCTGCCCACCGGGGGGCACGCCACGCCGGCCGTCTATCGCTCATCGGTCGACCAGCGCCAGTACGTGGTGATAGCCGCCGGCGGTCATTTCGGCATGCCCCAGGAGCCGCGCGGCGACTACCTGATCGCCTTCGCCCTCCCGGAAAAAGGCGACGGAGGGATCAAGGAATGACGAGCAGCACGGCGGCTCTCCCTGTCCGCGCCAGTGGACGGGGGTGGGTGCCCGCCTCGAGCGGGTGGCCCGTGTTCCGACCTATCGCCTCGCGAATTCGCGATATCATGTCGCCCGCGCGACAAGAACCGACGAGGAGACACATTGATGAAAACTGACGTCATGGCTGAAGACATTGGAATGGATCACGGCACGCTACGCGAAATCTATCGGCAGATGTCGCGCATCCGCGAAGTGGACAAGGGAATCCAGGCCGGGCTGTCCAGCGGCAAATTCATGTTTACGTACTGGCCGATGACCGGACAGGAAGCCATTCCGGCGTCCATTGCCCCGCTGGTGACCAAGGACGATTACATGGTCACCATCTACCGGGGGATTCACGACCAGGTCGCCAAGGGCGTACCGCTGAAAGGCCTCTTCGCCGAGGCTCTCGGACGGGTGGGCGGCGTCAACAAGGGCAAGGGCGGCTCGCCCCACATCTCCGATCCCGCCTCCGGTTCCATGGTGACCACTGCCATTGTCGGTGCGGGCGCTCCCATCGCCAACGGCCTGGCCCTGGCCAGCAAGATGCGCGGCACCCGGGCGGTGACCATTGTCAACTTCGGCGATGGTGCCACCAGCATTGGCGCGATCCACGAAGCCATGAATCTCGCTGGCGCCTGGAAGTTGCCGGTTATTTTCCTCTGCCAGAACAACCAGATAGGTGAATACACCCCGATCCCCGACTACACCGCCGGCGAGAATTTCCACTGCCGCGCCGACGCCCTGGGCTTCAAGGGCGTCAAGCTCGACGGCAACGATCCCGTGGCTTTCCACAACGGCATGAAATCCATCATCGAGGACGTGCGCAGTGGCAAGGGCCCGGTGTTCGTCGAAGCGGTCACCCTGCGCCTGGGGCCCCATGCCGGTGTGGGCTGGTCCCACCTGCTCAAAGGTGACGCACTGGCGGCGGCAAAGGAAGCCTGGCCCGTCCCCGCCACCCGCAAGCTGTTGCTGGAAAAAGGAATCTGTACCGAGGAGGAACTCGCCGCGATCGACAATGCGGCCAGCGCCGAAGTGCAGGAAGCGATCGAGTGGGCGCTGGGGAGTGAAGTCACCGGCGAAGACGAGATGTTGCTGGACGTCTACGGCGATCCGAGCGTGGTACCGCGTCGCGGCCAGCGCGACAAGCGCGCGGCGGAGGCGCCCCACACCGGTGAGACCCGCCAGATGGCCATGTTCGAGGCGGTACAGGATGCCCTCGACCTGGCGATGCAGCTCGACGATGGCGTGTTTTGCCTCGGCGAGGATATCGGCGATGACCCGGGCGGCGTTTTCAAGTGTTTCAAGGGCATGCAGAGCAAGTGGGGTGAGCGTATCCGCCCCACACCCATCGCCGAGCAGGCCATCATCGGTGCCGCAACGGGTGCGGCCCTGCTGGGCATGCGCCCGGTCGCCGAGATCATGTTCGCCGATTTTGTCGGCGTCTGTATGGACCAGATCACCAACCATGCCGCCAAGCAGCGCTACATGTCCGGTGCCACCACCCATGTGCCCATGACCGTGCGCATGATTGCCGGTGGCGGCATCGGTGGCTTCGGTGCCCAGCACTCCCAGTCCACCGAGGCCATGCTGCTGCACAACCCCGGCCTGAAGATCGTCTACCCCAGCACCCCCACCGAAGCCAAGGGCCTGCTGCTGAGCTGTATCTTCGACGAGGATCCCTGCATCCAGTTCGAATCCATGATGCTGACCTATGCCCTGAAGGAGGAAGTACCGGTAGGTGACTACCGTATCCCCCTGGGTGTGGCCAAGGTCAAGCGCGAAGGTACCGATGTCACCCTGATCACCTATGGCTGGCAGGTCATGCAGTGCCTGAAGGCGGCGGAAGAACTGGCGAAGGAGGGCATCAGCGCCGAGGTGATCGACCTGCGCACCCTGCTGCCGCTGGATTACGACCGCATCCTGACGTCAGTGGAGAAAACCGGTCGCGCGCTGGTGGTTCATGCCGCCACGGAATTCTGTGGTCTGGGCTCGGAAATCGCCAGCACCATCAACGAGGCGCTGTTCCACAAGCTCAAGGCACCGGCCTCCAGGTTCGGTGCTGCCTACGCACCGATTGCCTACTCCAGGATCATCGAAACCGCGCAGATTCCGCACGCCGGAACCATCGCCGCGCGCGTTCGCGAACTTTTCAAATAGCGCTCCAGGGAATATATATGCCGACGACATTGACCATACCAAAGCTCCAGATGTCCACCACCGAGGGAACCCTGACGGAATGGCTGGTGGAGGACGGCGCAACGGTGACGGCCGGGCAGGCCATCTACGCACTGGAAACCGACAAGTCGGTCCAGGAGATCGAAGCGCCGGAGTCAGGAAAGCTGATCCAGAAAGCGGCGGCCGGAGAAACCTACCCGGTTGGCACGGAGATCGGTGAGATCGTCGCCTGACAAGCCCAGGCGCCCGGCGCAGCTGGCCGGGCGATCGAGGTGAGGGTCTCGGCGAGGCGCGGTTCGACGTTCCGGCAGCACCTCAGGACACGGCGCGAATGCGCTGGCTGTCCTCGGGCGCGGCGTTCGCGTAGAACTGGCTGAACCAGCGGCGGAATTGCGCGATCGGACCGTCGCCGTCGCAGAGAATGGGGTTGGGCTGGAAGATCTTGTGCTCCCAGATCGGCATGTCCTGCTCGACCTGGCGCGAGATCTCGTCGGTCAGCGCCTTGGCCATCATCTGTTGCGTGGCGTTCATGTCCTTGCGCTGGATGAAGCAGAAGCGCAGGTGCATGGTCTCGCTGTCGATCGGTGTCGGCAGGCCGAGCTGGATCGTGTCGAACAGGCCCATGAAGCGCTGCAGGGTCTGGCCGGGGCCGAAGTTGGCGGTCTCGAGCAGGCTGTCGCGCCAGCGCGTGCCGGTGCGATCGATGTTGCCGTGCTCGTCCATGTCGGGCGCCTTGCCGACATAGCGTGCGAAGCGCTTGTGGGCCTCGTGCGTGATCTCCCCGCGCGGGATGTCCTTCGAGCTGTGCACGTACACGAAGTGCGCCCCGTCGGCGGCGTTCTCGGCGGCCTCCTGGATCGGGGCGCCGAACTTCCACTCGTAGACGCGGTACTCCGTCCAGTCGGGGTGACCGACCTCCGGGACCGTCTCGACCTCGAAGGCGGGCGCGATGCGCTCCGGGTGATACCAGGCCCAGATGATCTGGTTGCGCTCGACCACGGGGTAGGAATACACGGTCTGCTTGCCGTCGGCACGCGGTGGCATGTTCTTCGCGTAGGGGATGTGCTTGCACACGCCCTCGCCGTTGAACTCCCAGGCGTGGAAGGGGCAGGCGATGTGCTCGCCCTTGACCTTGCCGCCGTGGCCGAGGTGCGCGCCCAGGTGCGGGCAGAAGGCGTCGAGCAGGCGCGCTTCGCCGCCCTCGGTGCGGAACAGCACCAGCTCCTTGCCGAAGTAGTGCAGCGGCTTGACCTCGCCGGCCGCGAGCTCGCGCGACAGGCTGATCGCGTACCAGCCGAAGGGAACGGGAAAATCGTAACGCTTGCCCATGGTCGGTCTCCCGGGTGTCATTGCGTGGCGGTGTTGAAGTCGGCGCGCTTCGGCCCGATGCGCGCGGCGATGGGTGTCAGCGCGGCACGGTCGAAGCCGTAGAAGGCGATCGCGTTCTCGCCGAGCATCGCGGCGATGTCCGCGTCCGGCAGCCCCGAGAAGGTCGACTGCAGGTGCGCCCTGGTCTTCGGCCAGGAACCCTCGGGGTGCGGATAGTCGCTGCCCCACATCAGCTGCTTCAGGCCGATCTCGTGGCGCATCTCGGCGTCCGAGCGCGGCATGCACGACTGGCCGATCGCGACATTGCGGCGGAAGTACTCGCTCGGCGAGATCGACAGGTGGCCCATGAAGTTGCCGAGCTTCGCCGAGAACTGCACGTCGTGATAGTTGTGATCGAGCAGCCGGATGTAGGGCGGCAGCATCCAGCCGCAGCCGGTCTCGGTGAAGCTGGCCTTCAGTTTCGGGTAGCGCTCGAACACGCCGCCCCAGATCAGGAAGGTGAGCGGGCGGTAGGTCCACCACAGCACTTCCGAGACGTAGATGCCCATCGCGCCCACGTAGTCCGGGTCGTGCGCCGTCGGCCAGCCGGGGCCGAAGAACTCCTCGCTGGGCGCGGCGCCCGAGTGGAAGCAGACCACGACGCCCAGCGACTCGCAGGCTTCCCAGAACGGGTCGTAGCGGCGGTGGTGGTAGTGCGGGAACGGCCCCGTCATGTTCGGGATCATCGCACCGCGCAGGCCGCTCGCGTGAATGCTGCGCACCTCGCGCACGGCCTCCTCCACGTCCCACAGCAGCGGTATCGCCGCGACGCCGAAGTGCCGCGCCGGATCCTGCGCGCACAACTCGGCGAGCCAGCGGTTGTGGGCGCGCGCGCCGGCCCACTGCAGCTCGGGCACGATGTCCTTGGTCGGCAGGCTCAAGCCCGCGCCGAAGGGCGGCGTATTCATCTCGGTGATGCCGTCGGGGAAGATGATCTCCCCGGCGATGCCGTCGCCGTCGAGCATGCGGAGGCGCTCGGCGTGGTCCCAGGCGCCGGTGAGCTGCTGCTCGATGCCCTCGCGCCACTGGTCGTTGATTTCCTGGATCAGGAAGGCCTTCTCGGCCGCCTTGATCTTCTCCACCTGCAGCGGGTACGCGTGGTCGAAGGTCTCGCGGTACTGCGGATCGAGGTAATCGCGATAGCGCTCGCCGGGCAGGCCGGCGTGGCAGTCGGACGATATGACGATGTAGCGGTCCATTCACGGTGCTCCTGATGCTGTCGGTCGGCATTCATGCCGACATGATCTCGGCGGGTTCAGCCCACCGAGGCCGCGACCGGATTCTGCAGCGTGCGGATCGATTCCACGCGGGCGAGGAACTTGGCCAGCGACTCCTCGGTACGCGGACAGATCCAGAACGTGTCCGCCAGGATGCCGGCGACCGCGGCTTCGGCGACCTCGTCGGGATGCGTGGTCTTCAGCTCCATGCCGTGTTGCTGCATCAGGCGGCGCATGTCCTCCACCGAGCGGATACCGGAGGACTTCGGCGTGCCCGTGTCGAAGCTCTCGGGTCGCACCCGATCGGAATCGAACAGCCCGGTGTCGACCACGTGGGGCCCGGGGAACAGCGCGTGCACGCTGACCGGGCTCTTCATCGCGACGCTCTGGTAGTAGAGGTTCTCGGTGATCGCCTGCACCGCGGCCTTGGTGGCGGTGTAGATCGGCGCGTCGGGCAGCACCACGAAGGCGCCGTTGCCGGAGCCGGTGACCGTGAAGTGCGATTTGCGCTCCTGCGCGACCAGGCGCGGCAGGAAGGCGTTGATGGTGTTCACCACGCCCCATACATTGACCCCGAAGCACCACTGCCAGTCCTTCATCGAGTAGGTCCACATCGGTCCCGCCTCGCCGGCGCCGATGCCCGCGTTGGCGAACACCATGTCGATGCGGCCGTGCTCGTTCATGGCGTACCCGGCCAGCGCCTCGCAGTCGGCGCCGGCGGTGACGTCGCAGCGCCGTGTCAGCAGGCCGATCCCCATCGCGCTCGCGTCGCGCTCGAGCGCATCCATCGCGTTCCTGTCGACATCGGCCGCGACTACCCGCGCGCCGCGCCGTCCGAGCGCAAAGGCAAGCGAGCGGCCCACCCCGCTCGCTCCACCGGTGATGACCGCGACCTGGCCCGCGAATTCCTGCATGAGCGCCGCCCTTCTGTTGACAGGCGACCCATTATTGGGATGGCCGCACCGAGGGCAAGTGAATCATCGGTAAGGCGGCCTGGCTCACACGGGGTCGAGCACCACCACGGGAATCTCGCGCGAGGTCGCGGCCTGGTACTTCTCGTACGGGTGGTAGATCCCGACGAGCTGCTGCCACAGCGCGGCGCGTTCCGCGCCGGTGGCGGTGCGCGCGCGGGCCCCGAAGCGATCGGCCTTCACCTGCACTTCGACTTCCGGGTCGGCCTGGAGGTTCAGGTACCAGGCCGGGTGTTGCGGCGCACCGCCCTTGGAAGCGATCACGACGTAGCTGTTGCCGGTGCGCCCGTAGATCAGCGGCAGCGTCAACGGCTTGCCGGACTTGCGGCCCGTCGTGGTCAGCACCAGCGTGGGCACCAGGCCGGTGCCGCCGGCCAGCGTGGCGTCCCACAGGTGTCCGTCCTCGCCGTTGCTGGCGAGGTAGCGCTGCAGGTGATCCTTGATCCAGTCGGGCAGTTGCGCGGAAATGCGTGGGTCGGTCATGGCACGGCTCCTGGGTGACGGGGGCCACTAGACTGCCACGCGCCGGGTGCCGGCGCGAGCCGATCGTGTTCCGGGTTAACATGGCGCGATCCACAGCAGTACGGAATGCACCGATGCCTGCGAATGCCAGCGAAAAGATGCGCGGCCTGGTCTATCCCTGGGGCGCACACGCGGCGCCCGAGCCCGGCACGCCGGTGCAGGTCGCCGAGGGCGTGTGGTGGCTGCGCTTCCCGATGCCGATGGCGCTCGACCACATCAACCTGTGGCTGCTCGAGGACCGCGACGGCTGGACCATCGTCGATACCTGCCTCGACATCGATACGGCGCGCGCGCTGTGGGAATCGCTGTTCGGCGGTTTCATGGGCGGCAAGCCGGTGAAGCGCGTGATCTGCACGCACCTGCACCCGGATCACGTCGGGCTCGCCGGCTGGCTGACGCGGCGCTTCGACTGCGAGCTGTGGATGTCGCGCGAGGAGTTCCTGATGTGCCACACGCTGGCCGACGACACCGGCCGGCCGGCCCCCGAGGTCGCGATCCGCTTCTACCGCGCCGCCGGTTACGACGAGCAGGCGCTCGACAACTACCGCGCCCGCTTCGGCATGTTCGGCTCGCACATCTCGCCGCTGCCCGAAAGCTTTCGCCGCCTGGTCGAGGGCGAGACCATCGAGATCAACGAGCGCTACTGGCAGGTGATCGTGGGCAGCGGCCACTCGCCGGAGCACGCCGCGCTGTATTGCCCGGCGCTGAAGGTCCTGATCTCGGGCGACCAGGTGTTGCCGCGCATCACCCCGAACGTCAGCGTGTTTCCCACCGAGCCCAAGGGCGATCCGCTCAAGGAATGGCTGTTCTCGAGCGCACACATCCGCGCCAACCTGCCCGACAACGTGCTGGTGCTGCCGGCGCACCAGGCGCCGTTCCTCGGGCTGCACGTGCGCCTGACGCAGATCATCGAGTCGCACGAGCGTGGGCTCGCGATCCTGTTCGAGGCCCTTGCCGAGCCCAGGCGCGCGGTGGACTGCTCGCGCGTGCTGTTCCGCCGCGAGCTCAGCAACGACATGCTCTACATGGCCACCGGCGAGACGCTGGCGCACCTGAACTGCCTGATCGGCCGGCGCATGATCCGCCGCGAGCGCGACGCCGCGGGCGTCGACTGGTATGTGCAGAAACCGGATGCGCTGGAGCCGGAGTCCTGACCCTTCCGCTGGCAACGAATCTCCCGAATAATGGCGCGACCCGCTACCCCCGGACACAACAGGAGATTCCGATGATCAGCTACGTCACCGTCGGCACCAACGACCTTCCCCGCGCCACCGCCTTCTTCGACGCGCTCCTCGGCGAGATGGGCGCCGCGCGTGTCATGGTGATGGACCGCATGGTCATCTGGGGTGCCAAGCCCGGCGCGCCGATGCTCGCGGTCTGCACACCCTATGACGGCAAGCCCGCCAGCGCGGGCAACGGCACCATGGTGGCCATTGACGCCGGCAGTCGCGAGACCGTCGACAAACTGCACGCGAAGGCGCTGGCGCTCGGAGGCAGCGACGAAGGCGCTCCCGGACCGCGCGGCGACTCCCTTTACGGCGGCTATTTCCGCGATCTCGACGGCAACAAGTTCTTCGCCTGTGTCTTCGGCTGAAGTGCCGATATCCGCGACGTAGCGCCACCATGGGCGAGGTGATTGTCTTGCGCAGGCCCGAGCGGCACAGGGGCAGGACCCTGTGCCTGAACGGTCATCACAAGTGGAAGATCTGGAAGGAAAAGCAGTTTGATGTCCGTGCCGGCAAGCTGGTGACGGTGTACCGCTGCGAGCGCTGCGACGCGCAGCAGGTCAGGGCACTGTAGGTCCGCATTCATGCGGACATCACACCGTGGATCCGGCTTCAGCCGGACAATGTCCGCATGAATGCGGACCCACGGCTTCAGCGGCCCTGCCCCGCCCGTACCCACTCCAGGAAACGCTGCACGCCGTCGATGGCGTGCTCGGTGCGCGGCGAGTGCATGATGTCGAAGGCATGCTCCGCACCCTGCAGTTCCACGTACACCACCGGGTTGCGCGACACTTCGCGCAGGTGCCGCGCGAACAGGCGCGCATCGGCGACCGGCGCGAGGCTGTCGCGCGCACCGTGCAGCACCATGAACGGCGGGGCGTCGGCGTGCACCTGCGTGACCGGCGAGGCCAGTTCCCAGCGCGCCGGATCTTCCTCGGGCGTGGCGTGCAGCACGCGTTCGCCGAGAAACTCGAGGAATCTCGCGCTCGAAGGGCGAGCTCCGGAGCGGTTCAGGAAATCGTAGACCCCGTAGAACGGCACGCAGGCCTGCACCGAGGTATCGACGCCCTCGTTACCGGGCTGCAGATCGGAGCGGTTCTCCGTAAGCCCCATCAGCGCAGTCAGGTGGCCGCCCGCCGATCCGCCGGTGACTGCGACGAAGTCCGGGTTCATGCCGTATGCGCGTCCGTGGGTGCGGATCCACGCCAGCGCCGCCTTGCAGTCCTGCAGGTGGGTGGGGAAACCGACGCTGGGGCTCAGGCGGTAGTTCGCCGCCACGCAGATCCAGCCGCTGCCCGCCATGCGGTACATCAGTGGCAGCGCCTGCTCTTCCTTGGCGCCGATCATCCAGGCGCCGCCGTGGATCTGCAGCAGCACCGGGCATCCCTCGGGCGGAATGACCGCGGGACGGTAGATGTCGAGGCGCTGGCGGATGCCGCCCTGCGCGTAGGCGACGTTGCGGATGACCTCGACGCCGGAGCGCTGCATCGCGAAGGGCCGGCGCCAGTCGGCAAAGCGGACCACGCTGCGCAGTCCGCGGCAGGCGGCTGCCGGGATACGCGCGCGGTAGTCGCGTCCAAGCGCCTGGATCAGTGCGTTTTCCACCGTGGTACCGGTGTCGAGCCCCAGCCAGATGCTGCGCAGCAGGCCGAGCCACGAGACGGCCAGTACCAGCAACGCGATGACGCCGAGCGTCGAATCGAGCGCGCCGCCGGCCACGCATGCCAGCGCCAGCACCGCCTGGAGCGGCAGCCAGAGCCAGGCGAGCTCGGTCGAGAGCAGCGCGAAGGCGAACACGAACCACGGCAGCATGCTGTCGGGGAAAGTGCGCGGCACGAAGACGGTGATCATGGCGAACACGTTGAACAGCGCGAGCAGCGCCAGCAGCACATCCATCGTCGTCGGCTCCTGGGATCGGGAATCGGGGGCGTGCGGCAGGTGCGGCGCACTCGCATCACTATAGCAAGAGTCGTGTGGGCGGACGGCTGCCGCGAGCCTCAGTCGTCGGGCTTCTCGACGCGGCGGCGGTAACGTTCTCTATCGCTTTCGCTCATGCTTTCCCAGCGACGGCGCAGTTCCTCGCGCTGGTCGGGGGGCATGCTGCGGTAGCGCTGCTCGGCCTGGCGCAGCCGCTGCTGCTGCTCGCCGGGCAGTGTGCGGAAGCCCTGCTCGCGCCGCTCAAGGCGCTGGCGCTCCTCGGGGCTGAAATCCTCCCAGCGTCGCGACTGCGCGGGCTGGCCGGCCGGGCCGCGCTCGGCGCGCTGGCGCGGCGCAATCCCGATCTCGGGCCGCTGCTTGCGTGGCGGCTGTCCCGCAGCAGGTTCGCGCCGCTCGATGCGCTGTGTTTGCCCGACATCGCTCGGGCGCCGCTCCGGACGCTCGCGGTAATAACGGCCAGCGCGGTTCTCCTGGCCGCGATCGCCGTCCCGCGCGCGCTGCTCCATGCGGTCCTCGCGGCCTTTGCCGCCCTCGCTGCGCTGGCCGCTGTCGTCATTGCGCGCGAGCCATGCTTGGCCCGCGTCGCGCTCGCGCTGCTGCCGGCTTTCCGGCTCTGCCGCCGCCGCGCCCGTGGCCAGCGCCAGGGCCCAGCACAGCAGGACCGCCGTGCGCGTGCGCCGCTCAGCCACGGTTGCCCATTTCCGATTCCGAGAGCCACATGTAGAAATCCAGGTCCTCATAGAACTGCGGATCCTTCAGCAACTGCTCGCTGGCACGCGTGGGCGGGCGCAGCTGCTCCTGCATCGGCATGAGCATGACCACCGCGACCGCCATCGCC
>OEIV010001214.1_pt1 | contig 12244 bp, 12 predicted proteins | sample 1539231 | NCBI WGS metagenome assembly OEIV01 (sample SAMN03794762, study PRJEB22550) | activated sludge metagenome | feature: wastewater treatment plant; material: activated sludge; isolation source: Wastewater treatment plant of a petroleum refinery complex | place: Argentina: Buenos Aires ...
AGAAGGCCGCGCCATTCCCGGCCGCGGCTATCGTGCGCTGGTACGGCGGCGGCTTTGAGCGCGGGCCGTGGACAACGTCCTACTTCCCCACCCACGACTCATACTATGAGCCGTTCGTGGGCGGCGGCAGTATCCTGACCCACAAGCGGGCCTGTAAGTTTGAGACGGTCACGGACAGCAACGGCCGTCTCATTAACCTGCTGACCATCATCCGGGATAGGGTAGATGAGTTGGCCGAAAAGATCGCCCTCACGCCCTGGGCCGAAGCGGAGTGGGAGTTGGGCCAGGTGCAGGCCGATGACCCGCTGGAAGATGCCCGGCGCTTCTGGTTCGTGTGCTGGTCGTCTTACCGCGGCGGGCCGCCCGATCCCAGCAATACCTTCACGTGGAACACCAAGCCGGGCAGCAGGTACTCGTCACACTCGACCACGGCCAAGCGCCATGACCTGTTCCGCATCGCCCGGCGCTTGGAGCATGTGCAGATACTCCACCGCTCCGCCTTCGATGTTTTGCCGCTGTTCATTGAGGCCGATGCCCTCATTTACGCCGATCCGCCCTATGTCCTGGAGACGCGCACCCGGCGCGACGGCTACGGCCAGCATGAGTTTGACGAGGCCGCTCATCGCCGCCTGGCTGACCTGCTCAACCGCCACAAGGGGACGGCCGTCATCTCCGGCTACCAATCCGACCTATACGCCGAACTCTATGAGTCTGTGGGCTGGCAGCGCATAGACTCTGAGCAGGAGTACCAAACCAACTCCGGTTCGGCGCGGATTGAAAGTCTGTGGCTGTCCCCAGAGACCCAACGGCGCTTGACCTACAACCGGCTGCCGCTGGTGATGCTATGAGCAAGCGGCGGCAGTCGGGCGAACCGACCAACGATCAGGAAGAACCACTCATGCTTCTTGGTATTCCTGCGGACGAATCGGCCGCGATGGCAGGGTCTCAAGTCATGTTGGACGCCGGGCGTCCATTTGAGCGGCCGAAATATGCCGCAATAAACCTTGACAAATAGGTATAGATACGCTATGCTATTTTTCCTGGTCGCAAGTTCTGCCGATTCTAACGACCGGGATGGAGACTTATAATGGCCGTTGGGGTTGTTACTACTCACGCTCCGGCTCACCTTCCAGCACCGCTGGCCTCTCCTGATGAGGCCGCGAACCTCTTGGAAGAAGTCCAGCATTTCACCCAGCAGATCGTCACGATGGCTGAAACTGAGGCGGCGAAACCGGCCGCCGCGGTTAATTTGTCGCGCCTGCGGCAGATAGCCGAAGAGGTCTCTGAAGTCTACGATCTGCTCCGCATTAGCTAATACCGCAGGACTGAGGCGTGTCGTTTCTTGCCGATTCAACGCGACGCTGCCAGAACGGGGGCCGCTCTGAACCATCGGAGCGGCCCTTGTCTCTTGCTTTGTCGGCCGCGAATGTCGCGGGAAGATTCCCGGCTTTATCCCCCTCAGCCCCTTCCCTGTTGCCGCAACTTTGCCGGTTCGTTTCTCTTCCCCGGCCCACGGGCGCGGCCGTCTTCCTGGCCGAAGCTCAGACCCCTTTCGCATCGGGCGCGGCCGATGTTGGGGGCAGTGCCGCCGACACCCCCTTGCAGTCCGTTCCTTTTCGGCCCCCCGCCTATCCCATTTGCTACCACGCCGCGCCGATTCAGCACCCCTCCGATCCGGCCACGCCGAACCTTAAAGGATACTCAGCTATAACCCTGTTTGAATCGCTAAAGGGCTAAACGATTATGGGGAATTGACCCTATCACTACACGCAAGCTTTGCGTTTGGTGAAGAGCCGCCGCGCATTCTTAACCATATTGGCATCGTATCGGTGACGTTAATGCTCGTATGTGCGCGGCGGCTATGGTGGATTCTACCTACTAACGCCGGAAACGGAAAGAGCCTCCGCGCATGGAGGCTCTTTCCTATCGTGAGGTAATGATGAGTTGCTTTCTCTTTGGGTTACTCGCTATTCTAGCCGGTATACCTCGACACGCAAGCCCCTGCCCCTGTCATGGAAGGGAAACCACTCTCACCACAGAGCTTCATCAATCTCTATGATGATGTTGTTGTCCTCCATCCACTGAGCCGACAGCCGATCCCCGGCGCAGTCCACAACCCAAAGCTCACGCCCTTCGGCCAGCGGCTCACCCGTCTCGATGTCCACCGGCCGAACGTAAACCCGGCCGCCGTCGCGCTTGAAACGGCAGTCGACAATGGCCGCCGCCTCGATGGGTGGGAGATCGGGCGGATACTTGGCGAATTCCCGGTGGGCGTCCATGACGCTCTGGAAGACGCCCTTGGCGTAGTAAGAGGCCCATCCTACCTGCGGCGTGCCGACAACGACCAGCGGCGGCTTCGGCGTGGCCGTAACCGTGGGTGTCGCTGTGGGCGGCTTCGGCGTGGCCGTGGGCGCGGTCGTGGGGGCCGCGGCCGTGGCGGTCGACGTTGGCCGGCGTGTGGGCGTCGCCGCGGGCGGCTTCGGCGTGGGCGATGGCCGGGCCGTGGGCGGCGGCGGGAAGGTGGGCGTTACCGTGGGCGGCGGCTGTGGCCCAGGGCGGCAGCCGCCGCACGCGGCCAGGGCCAGCAGCAGCACCAGCGCCGCTACAATCAGGGCCGTGATGCGTGAGGCGCGCGACGACTTCATGGTTATCGCTCCGCCTTCAAGTACGCCTGCGCCGCGCCGCCGAACTTCTGCCCTTCGCGGCCGATCTGGGCAGAGAAGTAGCCGGTGATGAAGGCCAGGCCGATGCCCAGCGCGCCGATGTCCGCCAGCAGGACGTTGCCGCCCGCGGCCACGAGGCCCAGGAAGGCCACCAAAGAGCCGACCAACTGCCCCTTGACGTAGGCCCAATCGAAGGGGAGTTCGCCCCCCTGCTCCCAATATGCCTTCAGGTAGGGCAGCAGGACACGCGCCCACATACCCAGCCAGAAGGCAATGATGTTCGCCGCCTTGAGCAGCGTTTCCGTTTGCGTCTGCGTTAATTCGATCACGTCTCAGTCTCCTATTTCTGTCTAAGTGCCGCAGGCGTCCTCACTGGTTCAGCAAGGACATCTGCACCCAAAACGCCGCCATCACCAGGAGCAGCGTGAAGACGCCCCCCACGATGAACAGCGTGACCAACAAGGTCTTGGTATGCCGCCACTCCGCTTCCAGACGGCGGGCGGTGCTGTCAAAGTCGCTGCTATGCGTCACTTTGGCTTCGATGTTGCGTAGGCGGGCGTCCAGCGTGGGGAACGTCTCAGACATGGCTACCTGCCGGTGCAGGTCTGCACGCAGGCTATTTACCTCTGTGCCCACCCGCTGGATGCGCGCGTTGATGTCGCGCAGCGACGCCAGGATCAGCCGGATACTGTCCCTGGTGTCGCCGCTCTGTTCGGCCGCCAAGATCAGGAAGTCGATCTCGCGCAGCAAACTGTCATTCTCGTCAGCCATTCCATCCCCTACATGAACGAGATTTCAAGGTCAGCCAGTGGCAGGGTGCGCCCCACGGTAATGGTGCGCGCCGCGCCGAAGGGCCAGAAGGCCCACACCTCCCGGCTGTTGATCGTCGCGTGGTCGTCGGTCAGCACGGCGTAAGCGGCCGATGCAATAGACCCACCAGAGGCAGTCCACGAAACATCCCGGATTTGCATATAGACCGTCAGGCCGGTCGTGTCTTCGGTCAGCACGTCAAAATCAACGGCGTCCCGATTGAGGGCAATGCCGCCGCTCACATAGCCGTTGCCGTTGGCAACCTGGGTCAGCCCGCTCATCACGGTCGTCAACGCCGAAGGCGCAGGCGATGCCTGAATCAGCGCCAGATAGAATTTGGTGGGCGGCGTTGCCCCCTGAAAGCCGATCCCCATCAGGCGGCGCAACCCGCGCAAGGTCAGTCCATTCATGTTATGCCTCTCTCTCTTCTTGCTACTACAATGTCCAGCGTCATCAACGAGTCCGCTGGCGTCGGTGTCAGGGTGTCGGTGTCGCAGTCATAGCGTGTCGAGGCCAGCCGGAAGCTGCGCACCTCGTCAATCCCGCCGAAGGTATTGGCGGGAAGATTCCTCAATACCAGCATGTCCCCGGCCCGGACGCTGTAGAGCGGGTGGGAAATGCCAGAGGCGTCCACGACGCCCCGCGTGACGATCTGCGCCCGCGGCTTGGCCCGCGCCTTCTCCGACAGCAGCAAATCGCGCAGGTTCTCAGCCACCGTCTCGCTGCTGCTTTCCACGCGCACGCTCATCCGGCGCACGAACCCATGCCGGCGCACAGCCGCCTCATCCGCGGCTATGTCCGTGCGCGCCGTCGAGCTATGCGGGCCTTTGAAGGACGCATAGACCTGGTTGGCCACATCGTCCAGCGACCGCTCAAGCTGGAACTCCAGCACGTCGACATACCAGACGCGCCCCCCCTGCCCCACAGGAGCGAAGCGCAGGCGGCGCTTGTCCCACACAGCGGCCGTCCAGCGCACGGGCGGCGTCTCCGATCCGCCCAGCCCGCCCAGCCCGGTCAGGATGTCGGCGGGCACGGCGTCTTCGTAGGCTTCGGCCCCCAGCGCCAGGCCCGGATCGCCCACCTCTGCCGTGGAATCCGACAGTTGTGAAGGGTTGATGCCCGACACGTAAGCGACCAGCTCATCAGCGATGATCTTGGCCGTGATCGTGCCGGCTACCGTCTTCACCACGGGCAGGGTGATGCGCATGTACACGTCGCCGCTTTCCCCGGCGAAGGCGGTGTCGGCGGCGTTGTAGAACAGGGAGAACGTGACCGCCGCGCAGCCGGCAAACGTCTCAGTGACGTTGCCTTCCTGAATCGTGGCCGCGCCGTCCAACACCCACTCCGTGGACAGCAAGGCCCAATTCTCATCTCTGCGGTCAAAGCGCACGCGCCAGGGCGATGGCCCCTTGAGCTTGTAATGGAACGAAACTTCGGTGATTAGCCTTTCGCTGCCCATCGGCACGGCGTAGCCGAACACGCCCCAGGCCGTGGACGCGCCGAACGTCTCCCCGCCGTTGGGGGCCAGGTAGAGGCGGGTGTTTTTGGGGGGGGGGGGGGGGGCCGGCGAACAGGCGGCCACCCCCTCGCGGGGGCGAAACGACCCAAGGCGGTGAAGGTGAAGCCCTTCGCCTGGATCGTCACGTCCTCAATCCGGCCCTCAAAGATGATGTTCAGGCCGTCGCTGAGTAGCAGGTGGAACGGCCGTTCGGCGTAGTACACCCTGAACGATTCCATTTCAGTGGCGGGCAGGAAGCCCCGCAACACGGCAAAGCCGTGCTCCCCCGTCTCGACGGTCACGCCCTGGGCGCGCGTCCAGTCGCCCACCAGCGGCCCGCCTGGGTACTCATAGACGGTAAGGCCCAGGCGCGGCGCGGCCGTGAAGATGGAGCGAAAAGCGGCCCCGCCCGCGCCTGGGTCAACCACCGGAGGCCGCCAGGCAATGTCAAAGGGCAGGCCACGAAAAGTGAATGGCCTGTCGTGCCTGTCCCTTTGACCGTCGACCTTACCGAAGAGCCTCATGGTTTGCCGTTAGGATGCAGGCCCCTGGGTCTGCGTCGTGCCGTTGTCCGACAGGGCCTGCGTGGTCAGGACGGTCGTGCCGTCATCGGCGTAGGTTTTGCGATCATCGGCCGTTTCCGTGACTCTCCTGAAGAAGAGCCGCCAGACGGCAACGATCATCTCCCGGAAGTTGCCGGCCACGCCGGTAGGAGCCGCGGTGCTGATGGTGTCCAGGCCATCGGCGGCCAGCTTGAAGCCGGTCTTGTCGCTGACCGCGACAGTCTCACCGTTCAGCGTGGCGTGCAGATCGCCGCTGGTGAAGCTCATCTGATCGGTCTTGGCCTTCATCGCCGCGATCTCTGTCTCCCCGGCGGCCAGGATGGAAGCCACCGCCGACAGGATGGATGCCACTTCGGTGTCGACGTAGGTCTGCAACGTCGCCACAGCCGAAGCCGTGGCCATCGCACCCCCACTGAGGTTGTCCAGATAACCAGCCCGCGCGGCCGTCAGGCGGGTTTCCAGATCGTCAACCAGCCCTTGCAGCGTCGCCAGCGATGAGGCCAGCGCCACCCCGCCGCCGCTCAGGTTGTCCAAATAACCGGCCCGCGCGGCCGTCAGGCGGGTTTCCAGATCGTCAACCAGCCCTTTGATGACGCTGAGGCCATAGGTGGCGTTCTTGAGCAGGGCCAGCGCGCCGCCGTTGCGCTCAATCGAGAAGTGGGCCAGCACGGCGTTGACCGTCTGGCCGTCAATCGTGGCGGCGCTCAACACAACGCTGAACTCATTGCCCGCGGCGTAGAACGTCCCATCTGTCGAGGTGTCGATCCGGCAGTGATGGATACCTGTGAGGCCGTCGAAGTCTTCGGTGTCGGTCACGCCAGTAGTGGTCTGCGTCACACTATTGGACTTGTAGACCGACACCGTGCCGTTAGTGGCGCGGGTGATGCTGGCACCACTGCCGTTGTTCGTGCTCCAGTTGAAATCCACTACACCTGATACTGGCAAGTCGCCCAGGTACATCGTCATGCCAAACCACCTCCCACCTTACTGGCCAAGCGCACTCGCGCGGTTCTGCTAATCACGTGGCTCACCCCGCCTGGCGGCGTGTAATCAATGGTCAACCTAGCGGCCAGGGTTGTGTCATATTCGTAGGGCCGGATGCGCAGATTGTTGGCCGCCGACCGAGCGTCCAGCAGCACGGTCATGGCGTTGCCGCTGGCCCATCCGGGCCGGTCGGTCACTTCCTGCACAACGGCCGCCAGACCGCCCGGCGATTTCCAGCCCGCGCCGATCCCCGCCGCCGTCCATGTCACTTTGGCCGTCGTCTTTGTCCGGCTGCTGAGGTTATTACTGGCCGTCGAGAGCGCAGCCGAGTTGTCAACGCCTTCCAGATATACATCCACGTCCGGGTCGTCGTAGGACGTGCCGACGATATTGACCTCCAGCATCGTCCCCGGCGCATTGATCGTCGATCCCTGCGGCACCGTTACGTTTGTGAAGCGCAGCGCCAGCCAGGTGTTGACACTATTTGTCAGCATAGCAATTTCGCTCGCGGCGCTTAGATTCGGCGTTCCCGAACCTGGCTCGCTACCGTCGTCATTCCCGCCGCCCACCTGGAAAACCGTTACAGTCACGACCCGCACCCTCCGGCCAACCGAAACCACTCAGTGGCCAGGCGCTGGCCCAGCGTGATGACACCGGCACTGTCAAAATGGATACCGTCGCGCGTTCCTAAATCGCGCGTCTGCACCCAGCCAACGCCCGGCAGACTCTCAGCCACGTTGACGATAGCCCGATGCACTGTAGCCCCGCCGCTGTCGAGTTGGGTGTGGCTGTCAATGGCCACGAACGGCAGGCCCGGCGCGTTCCAGTCAGACCGCAGAGTGGTGACCAACTCGCGCAGGTTGGCCTCATAGCGCGTCGCGCCATAGTCGTAGTGGCTGTCGCGCTCCACTTGGAGCCACATCAGCCCTGCCAGTTCCACCGGACGGCCGAACCGCGAAGCCGCCTGTTCAGCAGCATCCAGCACCTTGGGGTACATCGGCGCACGGCCGCTGTTCTTCACTTGCGCCAGGTCATACTTCCACTGGCTGGTGGGCGCGTCCGGCTCCCAGACGATGAGGCTGGCCCCGCCCATGTAGACTTTGGCCACGATGACCTGACGACCCGGACAGAAGTCCCGCACGGCGCGGGCGAAACTCAACTCCGCCCCGAACACGCCGCGCCAGGGCTGCATAGCGACGATAGCCTGGCTTTTGGTGTGTTGCGGCGCGCGGTAAAACGCGCCTTCCACCGGCGCGACGGCCGCGGCTGCGACCTGGCCCGGCCTCCCCTGCTGACCGGCATTGGATTGCCCGGTGAACACAAACAGCAGCGGCGGCGGCCCTTGCTGATACCCGCTCTCGTTGGCCCCGACTATCCCGGCGACCAGCATCAACGCTATCAATCCGATCATGAGTGCTGAAACTTTTTTCATTGTGTTCCTCTTACTGGGGGATCAGGTAGGCTTTGCGCCTTTTGACTGTTACAGAAATCGTTTGCGCGCCCCCGACGCTATTGGGCTGAACCCAGTTGGGGCCTTTGGTAGTCAAGAACAATACGTTGACGACGCGCATTTTGCTGCTGAAAAATATATTGCCCTGCCAGAGTACCTGGGTGGGCGGGATTGAGCCGATCAGGATCGTCGGCTCCGTGATGCCGGCCGTGGCCGTGGCCGGCACGAGGAAGGGCGCGGCTACTGTCGAGGCCGTAGCCGAAGAGACAAAGCCCGTCTCCGATAGCACCTCAACAGCGATGAGCGCCATCTCCATAACCGACGTGGCCTCACCGGTGAGGGACAGCGCCCCGGTGGAGGCCGCCGCCGCGTGGCCCAGGCCCATGCCGATGTGCTCAGATTGAGCGTTCGTGCCGGTGTGGAAACTGTCGGTCAGGAAGGCCGGTGCGTCAAACGACCACACCGGCACGATGCTGGAAACACGCGCCAGACCGCCCAGGGCCACGATGCTGAAAGCTTGCGTCAAGTTAAGGGAGACGGTCTGCTCCGTCTCATTACTCACGTGGCCGCTGGCCGCTGCGCCGAAGCCGGTGGAGCCGGAATAGGAACAGATGTAAGCTCCAATCCGAACGGCGTTGAAACTTGTCTGAACGTTGAGAACCCGGCTGCTGCCGATGGCCGGGTTGTTGAACGCATAGACCCTGAGCAGCAGACTGCGGTTGTTGCTGACCTGCCACACTTCGGCCAGTAGCGATCCGCCCTGGCCATCGAAGGTGACGTTGCTGAACGTCCAGTTCGTGGACTCCGTGCTGCGCATCGCGCCGACATAAACCAGCAGCCGATCTCCGGCCTGCGTCGTGTGTGTAGCCGATAGCGTGCTGCCGCTGGTCGTGGTATGCGCTTCGGTGGAGCTACGCAGGTTTGCACTCATGAGGCCGTCTCAATCCAGATGTTGGGCGTCAGGCTATCCAGGACGCGGTGATCGATGACCAGGTTGCGCTCATAGCCCGCGGCGGTGTAGTCGTTAGGCAGAATGGCCACGTGCTGCGAAGAAGCGTCGTGGGGGAAGATGACCAGGTAGTTGATGTCCAGCGTGCCGGTGCTATCGGCCGTCTCGACCTCAACGCCGATATTGACGTGCGCGCCCACCTGATTGGAGAGCGTGCCCACCCACACGATTTGCGGATCGGTTCCCTCTTCGAGCTTTTGCCAGCGGTCGACCGTAGTTACGAACCCGGTTGACTTGGCGCGGATGTTCCATGTCGTGTTGGGGTTGTTGTTCCGAACCGCGGCGAAGACGCTCACCCGCGCCACGTCCGCATGAACGTTGGCGTCGGTCAGTGCCCGGGTGTGGGGATCGGCGGCGGCGAACCGCATCACGTCGTCACCGGGCGGAGTCGTCAACCGCCTCAAACTCTGCTGAGGTCATATTGGCGGCGGCGTAGACGCCCAGATTGACGCCGTAGGAAGCGAAGCGGGAAACGCCAGTCAGGGCCACCAATCCGCCGCCCATCATGGCCGTGCCCGGTGAGAAGCCGAGCAACTCGATCCGCGTGGGCGACAGCGCCAATTCCGTCTCCCTCATGTCAACGGTGAAGATGGATGGCGTCACCTGGGCGCTGGAAGCCCCTACAATCTCTTCCCCATACCACAGCCCTTGTCGCAGGAAGCGCAGGGTGATCGGCCCGATCTGGTAAACGGTCAGGGTGTCGTTGAACGTGGGTGGGTTGACGATGAGCGGCGCGTCATCGGACACCCGGCCCAGGATGACCGACTCCAGAGGCTCTTCCAACTCACTGCCCTGCAATTGCACTTGCAGCCGAACAGCGTTGACGCGATCTCCCAGCGACCAGGCATCGGCCTGATCCATCATATTGACTAGCCGTTGCAGGTTGTTAATGGTCTCAACCGGGCGCGCACCGTAAACCCAGATGCCGATCTGCTCTTCCACCGGCCCATAGGGGCCATAGCCCGCCAGTTGAGAGATGCGACGGAAGGCGACGGAAGGCGACCAGCCCCCTTCGGCCAACGAAAATGAGACGTTGTCGACCAGGTCAATGACCTCATCGCCATCGGTGATCCGAAGGGTTAGATAGTCTGCCGGGTTGCTAATTTCACTTGCCATTTTTCTCTTACGAAAGTTCCCGGAATTAGCGGAGGCGGCGTCCGGCATCGGCGCGACGGCCGCTGTTCAGCATCGCCTCTTCAATCCCCTGTTGGACTGCCTTCTTGATGTCCGCGGCCGTGGCCGACGTGCCGCCTGGGAAGGTCACGCTGACCTGAATATCATTCTGCCAATAGGTGTCCCCGGCCCCGGTCGTGGACGCCAGCGGCCGAAGCGCCGCAGAGGTGGGGGTGATAATCGGCGCGGGAACGGAGAAGCGCGGCGCGATGCCCGCCGTGGTCACAGGAGCCGGCAGCAGCGCGCCCGACAGTTGCACGGAGGGCACGCTGACAGTCATCCCGTTCTCTACCGTGTCGGCTACCTCTCGCGCCATGCGGCCCACAGCGCGGATGACCGGAGCCATGCCGACCTCAACGCCGCGCCGGAAGCCCTCAGTTAGAAACTCACCAATGCGGTAGAAGACGCGGGATGGGGAGTGAATGCCCAGGGCGTTTTCGGCGGCCTGGATCGCTGCGCGCACCGTGGCAATGATCTGGTTGACGATGGCCGACTGTCCGTTGGCGATGGCCCGGCGCAGGCCCTCGATGAGTGATGAACCGGCCGAAGCGCCCGCGGCGTCCAGTAGGGAACGGGTGGCGGTCATGCCATCGGCCGCGGCCCGGCCCAGGTCGTTGCCGACCTGATTGGCGCTGTTCAGCAGCGTGCGCGCGGCGTTGATCGCCGCCTGGAGTACACCCAGAAGCGCCGAAGTCACTTGCTGGCCGCTGCTCTGAATCCCGCCGCTGATCACTTCGATGATGAGACGGCCAACTTCCGCGAAGTTTCCCGCATAAGCGCGCGCGGTCGTGAACATGGCGCTGAGAATGCCTTCCGTCGCGTTGACCGCGGCCCCTTCCTGGGACGATAGCCCGTCAATGAAGGCGGCTCCTGATTCCTGTCCGGCCCCCTCGTAATCCCCGGAGCGGAACCCGTCTTCCACGGCGCTGCCCAGGGCCTCACCCGCGCCGTTGAAATCGCCCACGGCATTGCGCAGCGCGGCCACCATCGCGTCGAGAATGGCCTGAACGGAGCCGGGCGCGTTGCCGCGGGCCAGAGATTCGAGTTGGGCCAGGGCCAGTTGCACCTCGCGCACCAACTGTTCCAGGTTCAGGCGGAAAGCCGCCGCATATTGCACGGCCTGGCCGATGTCACCGGCTGAGGTGAAACCGCTCTTGATCTGCTGGGTGGAGGTGGCGATGTAGTTCAGGATGGGTTGAATGTTAGGCGCGGACAAGCCTGCCATTTGGCCCAGACTGGCCAGAGCCGCTTGAATCTCTCTGGCTAAGGCCACCGCTGCCGTGGTGAACTGCACCGCCGCGGCCACAATTGCCGGGCCAATGGTCGTCGCCGCGGCAGCCAACGTCGCCGCCAGGACGGTGGCAATGATGACCAGCGCAATACCCAGGGAGTGGATTTTGGCCGCCGCCCCGTCCGCCAGGTTGTTCGCGGCAATGACGGCTACCGCCTGGAGCGCCACGTCCACGGCCTTGGCAACGTCAACGGCGCTACCCGCAAAACTGATGGCGTCGGCCACAGCCGTTGGCCCGATGAGTCTGGCCGCGGCGGCCAGCGTTGCCGCCAGAACGGTCGTGATGATGGCCAGCGCAATACCCAGGCTATGGATTCTGGCCGCCGCCCCGTCCGCCAGGTTGTTCCCGGCGATGACGGCTACCGCCTGAAGCGCCACATCCACGGCCTTGGCTATGTCGGTGGCGCTACCCGCAAAACTGATGGCATCGGCCACGGCTGCCGGCCCGATGGCTCTGGCCGCCGCGGCCAGCGTCGCCGCCAGGACGGTCGTGATGATGACCAACAGAATGCCCAGGGATTGGATTTTGGCCGCCATGCCATCGGCAAAATTGTTGGCGGCGATGGCGGCGATGGCCTTCAAAGCCTCATCTACCGCCTTGGCTATATCGGTGGCGCTGGCCGCGAAGGTAATGGCATCGGCCACGGCCGTTGGCCCGATGGCCCTGGCCGCGGCTGCCAGCGTCGCCGCCAGGACGGTCGTGATGATGACCAACAGAATGCCCAGAGATTGGATTTTGGCCGCCATCCCATCGGCCAGATTGTTCTCAGCGATGGAGGCGATGGCCTTCAGCGCCTCATCTA
>OEIV010001215.1_pt1 | contig 12231 bp, 11 predicted proteins | sample 1539231 | NCBI WGS metagenome assembly OEIV01 (sample SAMN03794762, study PRJEB22550) | activated sludge metagenome | feature: wastewater treatment plant; material: activated sludge; isolation source: Wastewater treatment plant of a petroleum refinery complex | place: Argentina: Buenos Aires ...
CATAGCAAGCGTAGTCCGCGAGATGGTCGCGCCGCGTCAGATGGCGGCTGCTGAATGACCATGCCAGACGATACGATCCGCGTGCTGATCCCGCTCAACGTACGCAAGAAGAACGGGCGGCCGAAGATCATGCCGCCCGCCGACTACCGCCCCAGCGAGGATCAGGCGCAGGATCCGCACATCCTGCGCGCCATCGGCCGGGCATGGGGATGGCGGCGGCGCATCGATGCGGGTGAGTTCGCCACCATTCAGGAACTGGCCGAGGCGGTCGGACTGGCGGAACGCCATGTCAGCCGCCAACTGCGGTTGGCCTATCTGGCGCCGGAGGTGTTGAAGCGACTGACCTGCAGGCGCGAGGCGACGGCGGTCAGCCTCTATGATCTGTGCTTCCTGGCGGGCGAGGCTTGGGGGGAACAGGTGGGACGAGCGGTCGGCGAAGCTGTGGCCAAGAACTGCCACTCGCCATCTACAACTGTTGAAGCTGCTAATCCTCCATCGCAGTTTTGAACTCCAGCTCCCGAACCCGCCGCAGCGATTCCTGCAATTGCTCGAAGTCGCGCATCAATCTTTCATAGTGCTCGTTATGTGCGATGACGCGGCCATGCTCGATAAGGCCGCGGTGATAAACCTCCAGCCGTTCCTCGACCATTTTGAGGTGATCAAGTAGGACCTGACTACCTCGGTCGCGCTTGTGTTCTGGCTGGTGCTCCGCCGCAGGCGGTGTCGAGAACAGATCCCCGATCAGTTCCGGAACAGGGGCCGGTTGGGGTTGAGCTTGGGCCGATGGCGAACCAAGCATCCGCGCATAGTCAGATTTGCTCCGAAGAATTATTACACGATCCAGATCGCGTTGCTCGCATTTCAACAATGCCGCCTTTTCCGTCGGCGGCCCGTCCGCTAATAGCAAGTTCGCTTGGATCTTTGCTTCCGATCGCGAAATGTCCTGATCGGTTGGGAACGGCACAGCAAGCCAGCGTCCGTAACCAAGGGACGCACGTGATGCATGCAGGCTTCCGCCTTTCAGATCCGATTGAACCATCACCACACCCTGTGCGAAGCCGGACTGGATACGGTCGCGCTTCACGAAATTCGTAGGTAATGGCTCTTGGCCGAACTTGTACTCTGTAACAAGGGCCCCGCCAGATTCCAAAATCCGCGCCGCCAGCTTCTTGTGTCGGCTGGGGGCGACAGTCTGCAAGCCGTGCGCCAAAATAGCCACCGTGTGCCCTTCGGCGTCCAAAGCTGCCTCGTGCGCCAAGGCATCGCATCCGAGTGCGAGACCGCTGACCACGCTCCAACCCTCCCTAACGAAGAAGCCCGTCAGTCTTTGCGCGATGATCCTGCCATGCTCGGTAGGTTCCCGCGTGCCGATAATCGCCACCGACTTTTCGGGTTCTTCAGCGAGCTTCCCTTTGACGAACAGGATTTGAGGATCGTCTTTGGTCTCCTTTAATAACAAGGGGTACTCTGAGTCAGTAGTCGATATGATCCGCGCATCTGCAGCCTGAGCCAAGTCAACCTGGCGATCAGCCTCGATCACGGCCGCCGCAATGACAGACGCGTCGATGTTTGCCCCTGCATGGCGCGGTAGTCGTGCGAGCAGCTCGGCTATGCCTTCCTCTTCGAAGAAGGGGATCTGCGCAACGTTCCTCAGCGCTGCCGGACCGATGCCCTTGAGCATGGATAGCGTGAGGAGCATATGGGTTTTGGTGCTGATGGCTTTCATACGACTTTGCTTACGTTCATTGCGATTGAGAGCCTAGTTACCTCACTGGCCCCGGCTTCCTGGAGGTATTTCCCCGCATAGATAAGGCTAGCGCCTGTCGTGCAAACGTCATCGATAACCAGTACCTTCTCATTGTTGGCTACGAGTTCTGGCTTGGCGACAGCTAGGTGATCACGAACGTTCTTGAACCGATCAATCGCACTCAGGCCATCGCCGTGATGAGAGCGAACACCATCCTGGTACACTAGAAGGTCAGGGCAGAAAACCAACTTTTCTTTATTAAACTTGGCCTTTTCATGAAACCCCTTCTCCAATTGCGCAAGAAAAAATGCAAGCCTCGGCTTGCGCTCTGGTCTTGGGGGCACAACGGTCACCACTACCTTCTCGCCAAACCCAAATTTCAAATATGGGAAAGTCTTTCTTATAAATTCAGATACCGAATCAACCCACTCTTGGGGGAATTCCACAGAATCTTTGTTGTCGTATATACTTTGATTAATCGGGTGCCAAGATCTTCTTCTGTCAAGGGAAGGGTCCGCGGAAAAGTATCTACTACATGTATGTACCGGAAATCTCGTATTATCTCCGCCAACATCAGTGGGGATGAATTTACCAACATCATCGAATCTTGATGATGAGGGTGTTTTTCCTTTCTGGACCATCCTCGTCTCTAGATCGAGTTGGTATCTAGGCAAATCAGCCAAAACTTGTGCTAGTTCTTTTGGGCCGTCGATCATGGCATCTGGCATGTGCCCAAGTGCCCGCCAGTTGTCACTGACTCTTTTTCTCTGCCATGTATGGCAATCCAATATTACAGCAGAGCCAGCATGGTAAGCGGATCGCACATCATTATCCCCATCGCCGATCAAAGCGACTTTTTGGACATCAGATATACCCAACTCCGCAATTGCGTGAGCTATTCCGTCTCCATAAGGCTTTGTTCTTTCAACGGTTTCGTATGCAATCCCGATATCCCATTCAAAATTTGGATACGCTTGATTTACAATTGTTTCCGCGTAGGATTTTGGGGATCGCGTGAATATCCCAAACTTCATTTTTGGAAACTGTGCTTTGAGGTCATTCAAAAAATCCTCCGAGTACACGATGCGGTTTGATTTAGATCCATACGCGGCGAGAACTGACTTTCGATATGCATCGGTATCAATGTTCTTTCCTGACATCCGCAACTCATCCATGTCGGCGGTGCGGATCAGCGTATCATCCAAGTCGAAAAGGCAAAGTTCAAATTCTTCTTTCATCTTTCCTACGTCACCTTCTGCCGTTTCCTGCAATTTAGACTGCCGATACTGGCTGAAACTACCCTTTCCGAGCATCCCAGAAATGCTTTGTGCGCCCGCTACCGATTGTTTTGTGGATATTGAACCCACGATGCGGCCGTTTTTATCCCTAATGAATGCCATCAAGCCCCCCATATCCTTGTTCTACGCAAGCATAGATCGGCTTTCGGGCAAGAGTGAGGCTTTGGTCAACTTCCCAAAATTGGCGTTCAATGGTAGGATCGCTTGAACTTGTGTGATGATCAAGTGTTCTGCCTGTCGGGCGCTTTCGCGCTTGCTTAGCCGCTTGATTTTGGTCGCGCTGACGTCTGCTCACGGGCAACGCAGGTTCCGGACGGTGTTCTTGGCATGATGGAAAAACCGGTCCTGCCCCTTTCGTGTCGTTTGGATGCCGTTGGCAGCCACGCACACTACGACGAAGTTCGCAAATCTTCGGATTGCGGCAAGATTGGCCCTGGACATTGGGGGAGCACCACAACCTCGGCAACTTGATATCTGATAACTCGGGCGTGGAGCAACACGCTGGCGCTGATCTCGGTCAAGCCTTCGCATCTTCCCGCACAACCACGCCGCCTTCGGGTGTTTCAGTTCGCACCGACAGCGGTCGAACGCGCCTCAACCTCGGCGCAATCCGCTTCTGCCAAGGGACTGAAAAACCGTACTTTTTGGAATCCGTCTCGATTTGGATGAAGGGCGGATGGAAAGAGACGCGGAGGCTTCAGAGACCGATTTCGGCCAAACCTCTAGTCTCCGAAAGTCGGATGGCAACGCTAAACCCCTTTGAAACAAAAAGAAAAAAGGCCCTATCAGGGGCCTCGTCTCGGGTTTGCGATATGCAAGTGGCGGAGGGGGAGGGATTCGAACCCCCGGAAGACTCGCGCCTTCAACGGTTTTCAAGACCGCCGCAATCGACCACTCTGCCACCCCTCCGCAGGATCGGCTTCTGTGCTGTAGCCATCGGCGGCGATGCTGGCAAGTCCCGCCTGGTCTTTGCGGCGCATTGGCCGCGTGGATGTGGCGATGGTGTAAAATTGCCCCAATTGCGCCGCGGGCGGTTCATGATATTGCCATGGCAAGAGGCGACGGTGGGGGCAGCAATATTTTTTCGTGTCCCTTGCGTGAAAGTCATCGTGCCCCCATTTTGGGAGGCTGACCTGCGGGGGGTAGTGCCGTGCGGCGGTGGAGCAGGGAGTTGGGAGTCTTATGGCAAAACGTTTGATGACAGTCATTCTGGCGGCGGGCATGGCTCTTGCAACACTTCCGGTTCAGGCCGGGACGGCGGGGCCAGAGGGCACCTGGCGCATGAACAATGGCAAGGTGACGGTGCGTGTCAGCTATTGCGGCGGCCAGGCGCTGTGCGCCACCATCGTTGGTCTGGCCAAGCCGACCTACAAGGATGGCACGCCGAAGATCGACAAGCACAATCCCAATCCGGCCTTGCGCAGCCGCCGGGTCATTGGCCTGGCCATCATTTCGGGAATGGCGCCCAACGGAGCCAATCACTGGAAGGGGCAGATTTACAACGCCGATGACGGCGGCACCTATCGTTCGACGGCGGAACTGGCCGGCGACCGCATGGTGGTGAAGGGCTGCTGGGGGCCCTTCTGCAAGACCATGGATTTCAGGCGGGTCAATTAACCCCGCGCGGGTGGGAAATGGGGAGCCCATGCTGATCACGAAACCGATGCAAAAGGCGATGGCGGCTGTGGCCCTGGCGCTGGTGCTGGCGGGAGGGGCGCTGGCGCAGACGCTGGATGAGTTGCCCTTTGCCAAGAAGCTGAAGCTCGCCCAGGTGGGCGACGAGGATGCCCAGATGGCGGTGGCGCTGGCCTATGAAAACGGCACCGACACCAGGCCCGACAAGGCCGAAGCCGCCAAGTGGTACCGCAAGGCGGCGCTGACCGGCAATCTCGATGCCCAATTCCGGCTGGCGGCCATCGTCGCCAAGGGGGCCAAGGGCCTGACCCGCGACATGGCGGTGGCGGTGAAGCTCTATCAGACCGCCGCCGACAAGGGGCATGCGCCGTCGCAGAATGCCCTGGGCCAGCTCCATCAGGCGGGTAACGGGGTGGCCAAGGACGACAAGCTGGCCTTCCAGTGGTATGAGAAGGCCGCCGCGCAACGCCTTGCCGTGGCTGAAAATAATCTCGGCATGATGTATCTGAACGGCAGCGGCACGACGCGCGACCTCGGCCAGGCTTTCAAGCTGTTTGAGCGTGCCGCCGAGCAGAATGACGGCTGGGGCCTGAACAATCTCGGCGGCATGTATGAGATGGGCTGGGGGGTCACCCGCAGCCCGTTGAAGGCGCGTGAGTATTATGCCCGGGCGGCGGAGCAGGGCATCACATCGGCCAGCGCCAATCTGGCCCGGCTGGGTGCGGTCCCGGCGACGAGCGGGAAGCCCGTGCCGCCACCACCGCCTGCGGTCACTCAGCCTGCCGCCGCGCCCGCGCCGGGGCAATAGTTTACCGCCCCTTTACCACTTCCCTGAACCGCCTGTTTACGACGGGCGCGCATGATGAGCCCCGAGCAACCTGTCCCTTGACCGCATCGGCCAAGGACAGTGCGTTGCTCGCCATCATCGGAGCGCTGGCCTGATCATTTCAAGACCGATGCCGCTCCAGTGTAAAGGCGGGCCCATGGCCTGCCGGGTTCAGTCTGACCGGACCTCGGGGGAGGGCCGTCAGAGCGGTTTGCGCTTTGAATGCATCAAAGCCACCGCTCTAATTTATTGATGTCGAGCAACTTATCTGACTTTTGCTGGTTCCGTCAAAAGTCAGGTTGCTCTAGCGGTGGGGGAGTTGCATCATGCGTCTGGCCTTGCGGTGGACGGTTCTGACGATGGCTGCGGGGCTGGCCCTGGCGGGCTGCTCGTCGCATCATGAGCCGGTGAAGAAATCAGCCAGGCTCGATCCCTTCGCCGGGGTCGGCAGTCCCTATTACAAGGGCAAGGGCAAGATCCCCATGGGCGGGGGCAAGTATCACGTCGGCAAGCCCTATCAGGTGGCGGGCCGCTGGTTCACGCCGGCTGACCAGCCGGGATATGACAAGACCGGCCTGTCGTCGTGGTATGGCGAGGCCTTCAACCGCCGCCGCACCGCCAATGGCGAATATTTCGACATGGAGGAGATGACGGCGGCGCATCCGACGCTGCCGCTGCCGAGCTATGCCAAGGTCACCAACCTGAACAACGGACGGCAGGTGGTGGTGCGCATCAATGACCGCGGCCCCTATGTCGGCCCGCGCATTCTGGACATGTCGAAGCGCGCCGCCGATGCCCTGGACTTCCGCAACCAGGGCACCACCCGGGTGCGCGTGCAATATATCGGCGTGGCCCCGCTCAATGATCCGGGTGGCACCCATCTGCTCGCCATGAACAGCCAGTTGCAGCGCGACGTGCCCCTGAACCGCATGATCGCCGCCGCCGACCGTGACAGCGGATATTCAACGCCGGTGAACGTGGCGGCGGCACAGGGTGCCCCGCCGGCCTACCGGCCGCAGCCCGCGCAGGTGGCCTATGCGCCGCCGCCGGAGTCACCGGGCGGCAGCGGGATTTATTTCGTGCAGGTGGGAAGCTTTGCCGATCCCGCCAATGTGCAGCGGCTGGAGGAGCAACTGTCCGGCGTGGGCCGGGTGCAGGTGGCGGAACTCTATGGTGATGCCGGCCAGATCTGGCGGGTGCGCCTGGGGCCGGTTGCCAGCGCTGCGGAGGCCAATGCCATGGCGGCGCAGGTGGCGGACATGGGCATTGCCCATCCGCGCGTCATCCAGGCCGCGGTGGAGCAGGCCTCGGCCCGGCCCTGACAACAGCTGGCGCGGCAGTTTCCCACAGTCGGATTTTGCATTCCCGGCCCATTGCCAGTAACCTTGGGTCTGGGGCGTGGCGCGAATTCTGGATATGACAGTGCTGAAACGGTTTTTGATCTGTCTGGCGCTGGTGCTGGGCGTTGCGGCCATGGCCCGCGCGCAGGACCAGGCGCCCTTTGAGAGTGCCGCTCCGCAGGCCATTCTCATCGACGCCATGAGCGGCCTGCCGTTCTACGAAAAGGACGCCGACAAACCTGTGCCGCCGGCCTCCATGAGCAAGCTCATGACCATGGCCGTGGTCTTCGAGGCCCTGAAAGATGGTCAGGTGAAGCTCGAGCAGGAATTCCTGGTGAGCGAGAATGCCTGGCGCAACGGCGGCGCCATGTCGGGCGGCTCCACCATGTATGCCGAACTCAATTCGCGGGTGAAACTCGACGATCTCATCCATGGCGCCATCATCCAGTCGGCCAATGACGCCTGCATGGCCATTGCCGAGGGCATGGCGGGCAGCGAGGAAGCCTTCGTCGCCCGCATGAACGCGGGGGCCAAGGCACTGGGCCTCACGCATTCCACCTTCCGCAATGCCACCGGCCTGCCGGATCCGCAGCACCTGATGAGCGTGCGCGACCTGGCCACGCTGGCGCGCCACATCATCACCACCTATCCCGAGCGCTACACCATCTACCGCACGCCCGAATTCACCTGGAACAAGATCACGCAGGCGAACCGCAATCCCTTGCTCAAGGACTATCCCGGCGCTGACGGCATGAAGACCGGCTACACCCGGGAGGCGGGCTATGGCCTGGTGGGATCGGCGGAGCGCGATGGCCGCCGCCTCATCATGGTGATCGCGGGACTGCCTTCCATCGCGGCGCGCCGGGCCGAGGCCCAGAAGCTTCTGGACTGGGGTTTCAGCCAGTTCCGCGCCGTCGATGTCTTCGCCGCCGACGAGCGGGTGACCAAGGTTCGCGTCTGGGGCGGGGTGAAGAACACGGTGCCGGTGGTGAGCGCCCAGCCCTTCCGGCTGGCCCTGTCGCCCAAGGAGCAGGAATCCGCGGAACTGCGGCTCGATTATCACGGACCGCTCATGGCCCCGGTGCAGAAGGGCCAGGCCGTGGGCACCATCGAGGTGATCTCCGGCGGCCACAAGCTGGCCGAAGCGCCGGCGGTGGCCGGTGCTGATGTGGCGGCGGATCCCTCCATGTGGGGCCGCGCCTGGGACAGCCTTCTCATCATGATCCTGGGAGGCTGAGATGGCGGGCGTCTTCATCACCTTCGAGGGCGGCGAGGGCGCGGGCAAGTCCACCCACATCAAGCTTCTGGCCGACACGCTGAAAAGCAAGGGTCACGCCGTGGTGGTGACGCGCGAGCCGGGCGGCACGACGCAGGGCGACGGGGTGCGGGCGCTGCTGGTGACCGGTGATGTCAGGCGCTGGTCGCCCATGGCCGAGGCCCTGCTGAATTATGCCGCGCGCGACGCCCACCTGAACGAGGTGATCCGCCCGGCTCTGGCGGCGGGCAAGATCGTGCTCTGCGACCGCTTCATGGATTCGACCCGCGCCTATCAGGGCCATGCCGGGGGTGTCGACATGGCCTTCATCGACGATCTGGAGCGCCGCGTAGTGGGCAAGACCAGACCCGATCTGACGCTGGTCTTCGACCTGCCTGCGGCGGACGGTCTGCGCCGGGCGCGGCTGCGCCAGGACGCTGGCCCGGGTGCGGCGGAAGATCGCTTTGAACAGAAGGACCTGAGCTTTCACCACGAATTGCGGGCTGGCTTTCTCGCCATCGCGGCAGCCGATCCCCGCCGCTGCAAGGTGGTGGATGCCACGCGGCCGCTGGCGCTGGTGGGGGCAGACGTCCTGGGCCATGTGTTGAGCGTGGTCGATGGCTGAGGCGGGCGACGATCCGCGCGAGGTGCCGTGGCATCCGCGCTTTGCCGCGCGCGTGGTGGGGCACCGGGCCGGGGCGGCGCATTTTGCCGGGGCCTTCGCGGCGGGCAAGCTGCACCATGCCTGGCTGTTGACGGGGCCGCGCGGCATCGGCAAGGCCACACTGGCGTGGAAAATGGCAGGCCATGTGCTGGATGCCGCCCGGGCGGGGGGGGCATCGGCGTCGGACCGGCTGGTGCTGCCGCCGGATTCGGCCACGGCGCATTGGCTGGCGGGGCGGTCGCACCCCGATCTCTTCGTGCTGGAACGTCAGCTCAATGACGGAAAGCCGCGCCGCCTGAAGGCCGAAATCTCGGTGGATGATGCCCGCGCCCTCAGTCATTTCTTCAGCCATACGGCGGGGGCCGGCGGCTGGCGTGTCGCCATCATCGACGCCGCCGACGATCTCTCGGGCGAATCCGCCAATGCCCTGCTGAAGCTGGTGGAGGAGCCGCCGCCGCGGTCGCTGCTGCTCATGGTGGCGCATCGCCCCGGCGGGTTGCTGCGCACCCTGAAGTCGCGGTGCACGCGGCTGGCCCTGTCGCCGCTCTCGGATGATGAGGTCATGACCGTGCTGCGCGACCTGCCGCTGGAACCCAGGATCGCCGAGGCGACACTGGCGGAGGCGGCGGCGCTTTCCGGCGGCAGTCCGGGCCGGGCGCTGGAACTGGCGGCCTCGGCAGGGGCGGAGGCCTTTGCCGCCTTCCGCCAGATGAAGCACTTCGGCGCGGCCCAGAAGATCGAACTCGCCAACCGCTTTGCCCGGCGCACCGCCACGCTGGACGACTTCAACATTTTCGCCGGGCTGCTCCTGGGCTGGCTCGCCGGGCTGGCGAGGGAACGGGCCACGGGGAACGATGGTGCCAATCTGGCAGCGGCGCATCAGAAGATCAGCCATTCCATTCACCGGACGAATGCCCTAAACCTCGACCGCCGCCAGGCGGTGATCGACGCGGTGACGCTGATTGATGACGCCCTGAGAGCGGTGTGATTTCAAGAGTTTGCGCCGGTCATGTCGTCCTCGCCCTACCTCATTTCCACTGCCATTCCCTATGCCAATGGCGCGCCCCACATCGGCCACGCCTATGAGCGCATTGCCACCGATGTCATGGCCCGGTTCCAGCGCCTCACAGGGCGCGATGTCATGTTCATCACCGGCATGGACGAGCATGGCCAGAAGATGCAGCAGACGGCGGCGCGCGAGGGCCTGACGCCCAAGGGGCTGGCCGACCGCACGGCGGGCCAGTTCGAAGACATGGGCCGCATGCTGAATGCCGTCACCGATGACATCGTGCGCACGACCGAGGCGCGCCACCGCGCGTCGGTGCAGGAAATCTGGCGGCGCATGGCGGCCAATGGCGACATCTACCTGTCGAAGTATTCCGGCTGGTATTCGGTGCGCGACGAGGCCTATTACGACGAGGGCGAGACGGAACTGCGTGACGACGGCAAGCGCCATTCCGTCAAGACCGGCACGCCGGTGGAATGGGTGGAGGAGGAGAGCTATTTCTTCAGGCTGTCGGCCTATGGCGACAAGTTGCTGGCGCACTATGCCAGGAACCCCGACTTCATCCTGCCGGAGAAATACAAGAACGAGATCGAGGCCTTCGTGAAGCGCGGCCTCACCGACCTTTCGGTGTCGCGCACCACCTTCGACTGGGGCATTCCGGTGCCGGATGATCCCAAGCATGTCATGTATGTCTGGGTTGACGCGCTGACCAACTACATCACGGCCACGGGCTTCCCCGACCAGACCGGACCGAAGGCCAAATACTGGCCCGCCGCCGCCCATGTCATCGGCAAGGACATCACCCGTTTCCACACCATCTATTGGCCGGCCTTCCTCATGTCGGCGGGCCTGCCGCTGCCGCAGCATGTGGTGGTGCATGGCTTCCTGTTCTCGCGCGGCGAGAAAATGTCGAAGTCGCTGGGCAATGTGGTGGCCCCGGCCGATCTGGTCCAGCAATACGGCCTCGATGCGGTCCGCTATTTCTTCATGCGCGAGGTGGTCTGGGGGGCGGATGGCAACTACAGCCACGAGGCCATCGTCAACCGCATGAATGCCGACCTGGCCAATGATCTCGGCAACCTGGCGCAGCGCTCGCTGGCGATGATCGGCAAGAACTGCGATGGCAAGGTGCCGCAGCCGGGCAGCTTCAGCGCCGCCGACACGGAGATCCTCGGTGCGGCGGATGCGCTCCTGGCCGAGGTCACGGCGCAGCACGAGGCCTATGCCATCAACCGCGCCATGGACGCCATCTGGAAGGTGGTGGCCGACTGCAACCGCTACTTCGCCGGGGAGGCCCCCTGGGCGCTGAAGAAGACCGATCCTGAACGCATGGGCACGGTGCTCTATGTCACGGCGGAGGTCTTGCGCATCGTCGGCATCCTGATCCAGCCCTATGTGCCGGGTTCGGCGGCCCGGCTGCTCGACCTGCTGGCGGTGCCGGAGGACAGGCGACGCTTTGCCGATCTTGGCGACCGGCTGGCCCCCGGCACGGCGCTGCCGCCGCCCGCGCCGGTGTTTCCGCGTTATGTGGAGGAGGGGGAGGGTTCTCCCGCCAGGCCGTGACGGCGTGGATCGTCGATAGCCACTGTCACCTCGATTACGACGGGCTGGCCGAGCGCCTGCCCGAGGTCATAGGCCATGCCGAACAGGCTCATGTGGGCCTGATGGTTTCCATCTCCTCGCTGGTCAGCAAGTTCCCGCGCCTTCTCGCCATTGCCGCGGCCCATGACAATGTCTTCTGCACCGTGGGCACCCATCCGCACCATGCGCATGAGGAACTGGACGTGACCCCCGCCGAGCTGGTGCGTCTGGCGCAGCACCCGAAGGTGGTGGGCCTGGGCGAGGCGGGGCTCGACTATCACTACACCTTCTCCACCCCCGCCGCGCAGGAGCAGGGCTTTCGCCAGCACATCGCGGCGGCGCGGGAGACCGGTCTGCCGCTGGTCATCCACACCCGCGAGGCCGAGGACGACACCATCCGCATTCTGGCCGACGAGATGAAGGCGGGAGCCTTTCCGGCGCTGCTGCACTGTTTCACCTCACACGAAAGGCTGGCCCGCGCCGGGCTGGAGATGGGGCTATATGTGTCCTTCTCCGGCATCCTGACCTACAAGTCGGCACAGGACTTGCGCGATGTGGCGAAGACGGTGCCCATGGACCGCCTGCTGGTGGAGACGGATTCGCCCTACCTTGCGCCCGTTCCGCACCGGGGCCGCAGCAACGAGCCGGCCTTCGTGGCGGAGACGCTTGGGGTGCTGGCCCAGGTGAAGGACGTGGCGCGGGATGAGATGGCGCGCGCCACCTCGGACAATTTCTTCCGGCTCTTCGCCAAGGTGCCGCGCCCGGCGCGTTTCGGGGCGGGTGCATAAAACTTTCCGCCACCATCCTCCGCCGCGGCTCCTCGGGGGGGGGTGCGGCGCAACGCAAACAAAAGGGGGGGCGTCGACGCACCCCAACAAC
>OEIV010001216.1_pt1 | contig 12222 bp, 13 predicted proteins | sample 1539231 | NCBI WGS metagenome assembly OEIV01 (sample SAMN03794762, study PRJEB22550) | activated sludge metagenome | feature: wastewater treatment plant; material: activated sludge; isolation source: Wastewater treatment plant of a petroleum refinery complex | place: Argentina: Buenos Aires ...
CAGTTGACTGTTAATATATAGCAATGTTTTGGGTTTATACTATTTACAATCAATTAAATGATAAAATATACATTGGTCAGACGAGAGATTTGGCTAAACGACTGAGTGAGCACAATCAAAAGCGAGGAAATCACTATACAGCTAGGTTTGAAGGTGAATGGAAGTTGATTTATACAGAATCAGTTACCACTCGGCTTGAAGCGGTTAAACGAGAAAGACAGCTAAAGAGTCAAAAAGGTCGAGAATTCGTAAAATCCAATATTCCGGGGTAGCTCAGCGGTAGAGCAGTTGACTGTTAATCAATTGGTCGCTGGTTCGAATCCAGTCCCCGGAGCCAGACCCAGCAGAGAAATAGGTAGACCAGGTTCCTAGACCTGTCCCTAACTTCTCTCCTTGGTCAGACAGAATACTAATTTACAGTTCGTAAGTTACAAATGTTGGAACCGTCAGAAATGACGGTTCTTTCATTTTACCCCTGTAATTTAGTTCGAACCCAGCCTCTCCTGTCCTGAAGGAGCAAGCACCCCAAAAGCTGACCCGTTCCCTAGACCTGTCCCTTTACATAGTACCCCCTAGGGGTATATACTTTAGATATGAGAGAAGATATTAAAAAGCGTGCCAGTCACCGTACCAAAATTATTGAAGGCCAGATAAAAGGCTTACAAAAGATGATAGACAATGAGCAATACTGCATGGATATTCTCACCCAGAGTTTAGCAATTCAAAAGTCTTTAGCCTCCCTAAATAAGCTGATTGTAGAAAACCATTTAACGACGCATATTACTGAAATGCTTAGCTCTGGTGAAGAAAAGGAACAGACCAAAGCTATAGAAGAACTACTGAACCTGTACGAGCTCAACAACGTCAGGAGTAAGTAATGGATCATTCCATGCACGAAGGTCATCATGAATCTCATGACCACGATAAGCACGCGGGTCATAATCCAGACATGTTCAAGAAAAAATTTTGGCTAAGCTTTGTTTTAACTATCCCTGTCCTTATTTTCTCTGAAACAATTCAGGAACTCTTTAACTACACAGCACCTACATTTCCAGGAAGCGAATGGGTTCCAGCTATTTTGGGCACAATCATCTTTTTCTACGGTGGACTCGTATTCCTAAAGAGCGCAAAAGCTGAGCTATCTGCTAGACAGCCCGGCATGATGACCCTAATTTCGCTAGCCATTACTGTTGCATTCGGCTATAGCATTGCGGTGTCGTTTGGGCTACAAGGCATGGATTTCTGGTGGGAACTTGCAACGTTAGTAACCATCATGCTCTTGGGGCACTGGTTAGAGATGGCTTCCGTGCAAAGTGCACAAGGTGCATTAAAAGAACTCGCAAAACTATTGCCTGATGAAGCTGAACTAGTGACAAAAAACGGTACTAAAATAGTTACGGTCACTAGCTTGAAAGTCGGCGATCTTGTATTGGTTCGCCCTGGCTCGACCATCCCAACAGACGGCGTTGTCATGAACGGTGAATCTAAAGTTAATGAATCAATGCTTACGGGTGAATCAAAACCAGTAAATAAGCTCGTTAAATCACTCGTTATTGGTGGTGCAATAAATGGAAGTGGTGCACTGACTATTAAAGTTACAAAGGTTGGAGAAGATACTGCTCTCGCAGGAATCATGAAATTGGTTGCAGATGCACAGAATAGTAAATCAAAAACACAGATTGTCGCTGACCGAGCTGCCTTCTACTTAACCTTTGTAGCTTTAGGTGCGGCAGTACTCACCGCAATAGGCTGGACGTTCTTTAGCGACCAGTCTGCTTCATTTATTCTTGAACGTGTCGTAACGGTGCTAGTAATCGCATGTCCTCATGCACTCGGGCTTGCAGTACCACTTGTAACCGCAATCTCTACCACCCTCGCTGCTAAAAATGGACTACTCGTTCGCGAACGCATGGCTCTCGAATCAGCAAGAAACATTGACGTCGTATTATTCGATAAAACAGGAACCCTTACCAGGGGAGAGCAAGGCGTCGTCGATATAATCACTGATGATGCAAAAGTTAAGGATGTACTTGCTATAGCTGCTTCGGTTGAACTTGAATCTGAGCACCCTATTGCTAGGGCTATAGTCACATTTGCAAAGAGCAAGAAGCTTCATACTGTAGTTGCGAAGAAGTTCTCAGCAATGTCTGGTCGTGGTGCAAAAGCTTTAATCGGCGCAGACACAGTCTACGTAGGCGGACCAAGACTCCTAGAAGAGTTATCGCTAAAATTAACTCAAGAGTTAAAAAGTGCAACCACGAGCGCGAGTAATGATGGCAAGACAGTAGTTTATGTCATCAAGTCAAAAAAGGTTATAGGAGCAATTATGCTAGCCGATGTAATTCGACCAGAATCAAAACAAGCTGTTCAAGCATTGCAAAAAGCTGGGAAGCGCGTAGCTATGCTAACTGGTGATGCTAAAGGAGTTGCGGCTTGGGTGTCGAAAGAACTCGGCATAACCGAGTTCTTTGCTGAAGTGTTGCCTGAGCATAAAGCCGATGTTGTTAAAAAGCTTCAATCTGATGGGAGCAAAGTTGCTATGGTTGGTGATGGTGTAAACGACGCTCCCGCACTTACCCAAGCTGACGTTGGTATAGCGATTGGAGCTGGTACAGACGTCGCCATTGAATCTGCTGGAATTGTACTGGCTAGCAGTGATCCACGTGGTGTTGCAAAGATCGTAATTCTTTCAAAAGCTACTTACAGAAAAATGATTCAGAATTTGGCTTGGGCAACAGGATACAACGCCATTGCAATACCTCTAGCTGCAGGCGTGACAGTTGGACTCGGTTTTGTATTGTCTCCAGCTATAGGTGCAGTGCTCATGTCGCTTTCTACTATCGTAGTAGCAGTTAATGCTCAATTCTTACGGAAGTTGGACTTAGGGTAAAATATAAGTATGAAGAAGCTATTTACCAGCATCATTACAGTCTTTACCATCCTACTGTTAAACACATTTGGTTCGGCTCTACATGCTTCAGCGATGCCAATGACCGCTCATAAATTGGGTAGCATGAATCATGAGACTAGCAGTTCAGCTTCCTGTGCAACACTATGCCGTACGGCTGTTATTAATAAAGATGAGTTTCTTAACTTAGAACTTGATGAAGAGAACGATGAGCCAACAATACCGTTTTACGCTCAGGGTGAAGTTTTTAAGTTCAGCGAGATTCATGTAAATCAGAGGATCTATGCTGATTCTGTTAAGCCACCACCAAAAATACCGATATATATTCTGTACGGTGTATTTAGAGTCTAGGATTTGTTTGTTAGTTCAAGCAATACCTTTAATTTAACGTGGAGAATATATGAAGAAGAAAACCAATAAGAACAACATCGTTATAGTGGCAACTGTCGCAATCGTGGCTATTGCAGGAGTCAGTGTCTACGCAATTAGTAACAATGACGATGGGATGATGGGTAAAAACAATATGATGGGTAAAAACTCGTCACAGCAAGTAAGTTCAAGCAGTCTAGTAGACAAGAACTCGGCTGATTACAAAATGTACAGCGAACTTACTGGTGACGACTATGACCGTATGTTTATCGCCAATATGATTGAGCACCACAAGGGTGCGGTTGATATGGCAAAGTTAGCAAAGACTAACGCAAAGCACCAAGAACTAAAAGACATGGCTGATGATATAATTTCAGCTCAAACCAAAGAAATTACTGATATGGAAAGCTGGCAAACAGCTTGGAGTTACCCGTCAAGTAGTGGAGAAATGATGATGGATCACTCTGCAATGGGTATGATGGCCGATATGGGGCAAATGACAGAGGAGCTTAAAGCACTAAACGGTGATGCATTTGATAAGGCATTTCTGTCTTCGATGATAGAACATCACCAATCGGCAATAAATATGGCCTATCCTGGTCAGACAAACGCTAAGCATGATGAAGTAAAAACATTAACTAAAGCTATCGTAGCTGCTCAGAGCAGTGAAATCGCCCAGATGAAACAATGGCAAAAAGACTGGGGCTATACAAACTAGTACGCGGATACTAGAAGTGTATAAATCCTAGAAACATTAAATAGTAATAAACACTCGGAGAGTATATGAAAACCCCAGAGCTTAGAAGACCGAATAAAGCCGTAATAGGCATTACGGGCGTATTGATTGGTATGTTGTTAATATTGGGCATAAGATTTGTGTCGTATCAACCGCCAAAAGATGTACATTATCATGCTAACTTTGCAGTCTATGTTGATGGTAAGCAAGAACAGTTTAGTAACCCGCTGCTTTATGAAGAAATTTCTGAATGTAGCATAAGTACTGAAGAGAAGCCTGGCGAACGCGCACATTTGCATGAAAATATAAAAGATGCAGTGCACGTCGAAGATAGTGCCGTCACATGGGGCAATTTTTTCCAGAACATAAATTGGAATGTCAGTGACAAGTATTTAGATACTTCTGACGTACTGTTAGTTAACACCGACACAAAAAAAGTGACCTATATATTAAACGGTGAAGAGGTCAGCAATATAACTAACAAAGTAATTGGGGATAAAGACAGATTGCTAGTAAGTTACGGTACATCAACAAAAGACGAGCTAAGTAAACAGTTTGATACTGTTGCTAAGACTGCAGAAAAGTACAATATTACAAAAGACCCAGCATCATGCAGCGGTGGTCATAGCGAAGACAGCATAAAAGATAGGCTGAAGCATTTGTTTAAATAATATATAGATTTAAAGAAGTAATCCAAGAGTCTAACCATAGAACTCAAGTTCGCCATCCTTTATTTGAAGCATAGGACCCATATTTGATGCTAAGAATGTTCTCTCACTATCCGTACCATCAGCAAGTACGTATCGAGCATACTCAATGAATGGATTATCTAGTTTTTGATCGATTTTGTAGTGAGTAAGTATCGTTTTAGTTGTATAGAAGTGTTTGTCGACCCTTGCTCTAAGTTTTTCCGTTATTTTTATGTCCTCGTGTTGTTTCTCAATAAAACCCTGCATCAATTCACAAAGTCTTTCTTCATTCACATATTTCTCGGCACAGCTTGGGTCTTTACGCCTTGTGCAGTTGTAGTAGACGAATCTTTTTACGTCACCATTTTTTAGCGTCTTGAATTTGTCTTGTGCTGTGATATCTGCAGTACACCGTCCACACTTCAATAGTCCTCGGAAGGCGAATGTCTTTGATCCCCACACACCCTTATTAACGCCTCTTGTTTCTTGCACGAGATCGAACAATTCTTTAGATATGAGTGGTTTATGAGCACCTGTATACCATGGTGCATCAGGAGCTTCGGGATATTGAAATTTACCGTAGTAAAAGGACGTGCTGAGAATCACCAGTATTTGGCTCACACTAATTGGTTTGCCAGAACGGTTAGTGAAGCCTTGCTCATCAAGCCATGCTTTTATCCTGCGACCACTCCAACGTTCATACCCAGCTTTTTGAAAGGCTTCGATAATTAGTTCCGATCTATCAGGGTCGAGGATTATGTCGTTAACACCTGCGAATGCTCGATTCATGTATCCAAGTGGTGCAACGCCTGGTCGCCAACCCATCTCGCATTTGTTTCTAATGCCTCGTTTGACGTTAATACTTTTGTTATCATTCTCAAGTTTGGCTTGCGAACAAAGAATCATTAGTAAGAACTTCTCGTTCGGGTTATTTGTGAACGTCTGCGAGTAAGTACGGATATGTAGTAGCTTGCCTTGATCCATGAGGTCAACAACCGATCCAAGGTCGCCAGCATTCCTACTTAGTCGATCGGGTGCCCATGTGAGAACGGCATTATATTCTTCGCTTGCTAATCCTTTGAGAAGTTTGTTATATACGGGTCGCTTACCCGAATCTTTAGCGGAGTGACTCTCCTGAAGCTCGCAGACTATCTGCAAGCCTTCATTTTCGGCTAGTGCTCTCATTTCGTTAAGTTGTGAGTCAATCGACATTGCCTGACGCTCGTCGCTCTCAGAGCTTTTACGAGCATACAGGCAATATTTTAGTGTCGATTGATTACTGTCCAGCATGGCAATCACAACAGTACCGCTGGGTCTCGAGGAAGTCTAGTCTATTATCTAAAGATATTTAGGGAAAACACGCGTAAAACTATCGGCTGTTTCGACCAACCATTTGATTAGGTCTTTAGAATCGCTTTCGTCTAGAAAATCACCATCATGCGTAACGATAATACGACTTGCTTTGCGTTCTGGTAATTCTTGCCAGTCCAACGTAAACCCGAGTTTGGTTTCAATATCCTCTTTTTTAGAGAATAACTTGTGAAATAGGTCTTTGTTATCGGGAATATAAAGTTCCATTGCTACTTGTTGTTCTTTTGAATTCAAAGTAGCACTGAGGTGAGCTTGTGATGATCCTACTCTAATGTTCTGCCAATGTTGGGGACGAGGAGCATGCCAGCTCTTAACATGTTTTGCAGATTCTTTGCCATACTCTATCATTTGCTCAAAGAATGCTTGCTGACGAAGCTTGAGATCACTAATACTGTTGCCAGATGCACTTTGCTTGACTGTTTTTGCCCAGTCATTTGGCTTTGCAACAATGTTAAATCTTGGAGCTGGTTTTGAGTCACCAATCTTCCACGCTTCAATTTGAAGCAAAAAGAAATTCGCATTCTCGGTTGTGTTTTCGTTTAGCCAGTTAATTGCTTGCTCATGTTCTTCACGAGCACGTTCAACAATCCAAACAATTACTTCGGCCTGCAAGCCAGAGGCATATGTGATAATTTTTCCTAAATGATCATGGTTTGTTGGTTCGAGCTGATTCTCGATTACTATTTTGCGGCCACTTTCATCTTCAGCCAGAATATCAACATGGAACTGACCAACGCCAACTTCTGTTTGAGTATTAATTATATCTACACCTATTGCATCACTTAAATGCTCGATGTTTTCGGGAAGTGCAAGCCACTGTGTAAAGTCCAATGCTTCATGCTTCCATACGTCTCGCAATGGAATTTGTACTAATTTACTAAGTTCTATCATATAGATATATTAACTCAATTAGCTATATCAAGCACAAGTGGCACGTGATCACTGTGCATCAGCCAGTCTTCGTGTGCTCCGATTTGAAGCGAAGCATTGGATATTAAATTCTCCGACCCAAACACATAATCAATATGGTATCCACGTTCAGGCTGACGGTACCAGAATAGTGTCGATACAGATTCTAAGCCGTGTTCTTCGCCCTTAGTTTTATGCCACACACTATGTTTATCGAGTTTTCTAAGCTCATCGATATATGTAGCCCATTGCCATTCCTTTTTAGTTTTATGATCCCAACGAACATTGTTGTTCATATCGCCAATAAACAGGCCGTTATCTTTACGAAGCAGGGAGTCGTAATGACTTAATGCACTCAATAAACCCTCAACATATGTTTGCCCAGCATCTTTATGTGCCCACATGGCTAGTACGTCTGCAGTGTCAGATTCAATAGGGATAGCCCAGTGAATGCTTTCGTTATAATTATCGGCTATACGGAAGCTATGGTTAGTAAAACCGAGTACTCCCAAACCTTTGTGCGGGTTGTTGCCAACCCAGTGTTTGAATAATGCTGATGAATTTTCTATATCAGCTTTGGAACATTCTTGAAGTATCAATAAATCAGGCTTGTGCTTGAGGATTGCATCGCTTTTGTTTCGGAACGCCATGTTGCAGTTCCAGGATATGATTCGCACTTGGGTCTGACAGCCTTTCCCCAGAGACTGTCATAAAAAAAGTGACAGCCACGCTGGACTGTCTAGGACCCAAATAAGCATTATTCATGCCTACTCTTTTGTACGTAGCTGCCACTTTCTTGGCATGAAACGTACGCAAGATAAATCCTACGGTTAATACTTATTTAGATCCTAGACAAGTACCATTATACCGCTGTCAGATGATGAAACCTAGGGTATCTGCTGAATCTGTCGATCTGAATTTTGTTTTTTGATCCATTGGTAGGATTCAAGTGTTTTGCCACCCACGTGCCATTCGTATATTTGTTCGGGATTGAGACCTGATTCACCTCGATAGGCCTTACCGTCTTTATAGTTATAAATAGTAGCAACGCCGTAGGGTGTATCAATAATCCATTCAACATCAATTTTATTATCCGAGTGATGCGGTTGCCTTGGCAGACCGAACACAGTAACCAATTGGTCGTACTGAGCATACATATAGCCCTTAAAGCTTGTTCCTGTTCGTTTCTTATATAATTCGTTCATCATATTCCTTTCAAAGCAAAGGTACCGCAAAGATTAATAAAAGCTAGCGTCTTTTTTTCTCCTCGTCCAAGTATTTAATTCCATAGAACTCATTCATTTCCTCATGGACCCCCAAGAATGCAAACCCAAATACCACCTCCCACTTCACATTGGTTTGTATGTAATTCAGCCCCATCGATACTGCATCGGCTAGGTCGTCATGTTTTTCAACACCAAATCCCACAAGTTGTTGTACTATTGGTGCGATTGCACGTTCCTTGGGGAAATACACCATACCTTGCTCAAAGAGTGAACTTGCTAATTGAAGCCTTGCTCGTTTGTCGTTATGGATTTTGATGCCTTTTGACTTAATCTCACGGTCGTTGAGTTGTTCAATTACCGCTGCTTGGTACTGAACTTGCTCGACTAATACTATTGGCACTTGTTTTGAATCTGCATTTACGGCTTGATACAACGAAGCAATGGTGTCGAGCGTTGCGAGGTGAGTGATCTTTTTGTTAATAAATTTCTTATCAATAAAGTAGCGACGGTTTTCGGGCTTGAACCCATATACATGGATTATGATTATAGCCGTATAGTCAGCTGTTGCACTCTGGGATATCGCAAGGTCAACAGACAAGAACGAATTGATATATTCATTGGCTTCTGTCTTTTCGGGTAGCTCTTCATAGTACTGCATCCATTTGGCATCAATAACCTGATCTTCGTCAGGAATAATACGAAGCATGTATTCACGCTCCCAAGCAATCTTATTACCAACATTTCGCCTTAGATTATTAATCGCTGCTTTATCAGGGTATTTGCCAGGCCACAAGCTTGTACCCGAACGTACAATCGGCCACTCACGGTAAATGCCGTCAATTTCATGGTTTTCGATACGCTCCTTAAGTCTCATGAGTAGCGAGTCTTCGTGCAGAAGATTTCCGACTGCAATACGTTTAGTGTAGGTATCGCCAGCTGGGATAATCTCGCTCGTATACCAATCAAAAGTTTTGTTGCGCCCTTCACGAGTTTTTACCGACGCCATATCTTCGACATCATCGGCGATGATTAAATCAGGTCGAAAGGCACCGTGTCGAATACCTCGCACACTTTGTTCGGTACTAATTGCCGTGATTCTAGCGTTGTACTTTGGTATATACAAGGATGTAGAACCCCATTCTTCACGTTGCTCTATGAACGGGCCCATATCATTGGCCAGTAGCTCATTGCTTTCTAGTTCACGCTTAATATTAGTTAGGTGTACTCGTGCTTGGTATTGAGTCTGACTGGCAATTAACACGAATTTCTTTTGCTGTCGTCCGACCACCGCCCATATTGGGTAGCTCATTGTTAATATTGTAGATTTTGCCGATCCTCGGAATGCCACGATGACAGCTAGTGGCAAGGTTTCATCCTCAGTTATTGAAAACAGGTCACGGTGCAGGTCAGCAGTGGCATGAGTTAAGTAATTCGAAAAATAAGTAGAAAAGAACCACTGATGGCTTTGTGATGTAACTTCCGCACGAACCTTATGGTCGGCAAAGAGTTTTTTCTGTAGGTTAGCTTGTTTCATCAGTTTCATCCTCGGTTGTTAATCCTGCAAGTTGAAGCGCACGTGATACAACTTCAGTTTGCTCAGGCGTTAATTCCTGTTGTATGGTTTGTAGCTTGGCATTTACCTCGATGCGAGTTTTATAAGACTTGTGATGGTGCTTTAGCCAAAAGAAAATGGCCGACATATTCTTGTCTTTAATGGCAGATATCAACTGGCTTTCGGCCATATCATTTATGAGTCCTGCACTATGTTCGATAGCTTCATCACAATCGTTTGCAAAATCTTCATCGTCTTTACGCCAGCGGTAATAAGTACTGCGTGGTACGCCCGATTGCTTACACGCAACTTCAATAATGGGAGTTTTTCGAAGCTTTTCTAGTAGCTTCTTTTTATCACTAGCTAGGTTACGGCTCATAACTTAACCCGCTTTTGACCTGTTAGTTTTTCCCATCTGTGTAACGCTACTTCAGCATACGTTGGGCTTTTCTCCATGATGTTACATCGGCGTTTTAGCTTGGTACTAGCAATCAGAGTTGATCCACTACCGCAGAAGGGTTCAACCACAAGGTCGCCACGTTTTGTGAGCACTTTGATGTAGGGCACCAATATTTCAATTGGTTTAGTGCCAAAAATAACTCCTTGTCCTGAGTGTTTTTCATCGCTAGCCATATAGCTGATAAAATCGGTTGGCTGGTATTTTTTACCACCCTCGTAACCCTCCCACTGGGGTTTTCCACCAATTGCATATAATGCCGTTTCATATTCTTCTTGCAGGCCATCAGGTTCTTCGTCGTGGTTATACTGCACGTCGCCAGAAGCTCCAACCATCGCAATATCATGCTTACTAAAGAATTTGTATTTAGCCGCAAAACCTTGATGTCGGTTGGGTAAATGCCACACGATCATATTTTTAACTTTCCAGTATTTTTCCATCTCAGCCCAAATGACACGGAGGTTTTTCCAGTTTTCGTACACAATAATGGAGTAGTCTTGCTTCGCATACTTTGCAACATTAGCCATCCATAGCTCGGTAAAGTTATCAGGCAAAACATCTGTTTCAAGATATCGGCGGTTGCGCTTTGCTCCAAAGCCTGTAACTGGCTTACCTCCACGTTTTGCATGTAGGTAATCAAGAATATATGGCGGATCTGTCATGCACATATCGGCTTGTTCGCCATTCATCAACTTATCAAAGTCAGCTTCGACTGTTGAATCTCCACACATCAAACGTGAATCACCAAGCTGATATACATCGCCTTTTTGTACAGTGATCTTGCTAATATCAAGCTTCTTTAGCTCTTTTTCGAGATCAAATGTTTCGGGCTCATCAACCGCTAGGTCAAAAATGGCATCGATCTCCTCGCTATCAAAGCCGATTGTACTAAGCAGTGTTTCATCGAACTCTGCTAGCAGTTCATAATCCCAGTCCCCAAGATTCTTATTTAGTCGAACGTTTAGTTCTTTTTCTCGCTCAATATCAGGGATATCTACATATACAACGGGTACTTCTTTAATGCCAAGGTCCTTCGCAACCTTGAGCCTAAAATGCCCACCTATAACTACGTTCTTGCGATCAGGTGAGCTGTTTACTAAAATCGGGTCAACTAAACCGAAGCTTTTTATGCTATCAGTAAGCTGGGCAATAGCATCGTTACTCCATTTGCGTGGATTGTAAGGTGCAGGGTTTAGTTCTTTTACATTTTGGTAAGTAACAGCTAAATTATTATTCGTCATAGTATCTCCTTATATGGAGACACTATCCCACGCTATTAGTTGTGCCAGTAGAGGTTCGGTAGGTCACGTAACGTAGACCGCTTTTTAAATCGCTTTTCAATTCTACGGATAAAACCACGTACATCTTCGCCAGTATCAAAACCTAATTTGGGGTAATCTTTTGCGATTTTATCGTAGGTGTTTTTCTTGTCAGCCCTTAGTTCCATAAGTTTTTTATAACGCTTGATGGTTTCTGCCTGTATCGGATCACGGCGCGAAGGTATTTCTGAGTCCATGTATTCTTGGTATTCTTTAATACTAGGCCAAATTGCTTCAATATCATGAATGGTGGTATCTTTTTCAATTCGGATATTAAGGCTTGTGACTCGTAGTTGTTCTTTGGGCAATCTAACGTCATTCATCTTTGGCGATGGCCATGCGCTTTGATTAGATGGTGCCTCGAGTGACTTCTCTGCTGAAAATATGTAGTTAAACAACGGGTGTAGCCAGCGTGGGTCTAGATTGAACTCCATACGCAGATTATCAAGTTCATCAAGCAATTGTTTGTTTGGCGGAAGCAACTGATAACCATACGCCCAACCGTATCGGCTTGCCGTATCTTCGTCAGGATTGCGAAAGAAATTCTCAAACCAATCAGCCCTATCCTCCACTGGAATACCTGTAGCAGGGATACTCAAACGCTTACGAACACCAGATATTGCAGCCTGAAAACGAGGCATGGATTCTAGGATTCTTGCATGTGGCTCCCAATAATTGTCTGCTTT
>OEIV010001217.1_pt1 | contig 12189 bp, 14 predicted proteins | sample 1539231 | NCBI WGS metagenome assembly OEIV01 (sample SAMN03794762, study PRJEB22550) | activated sludge metagenome | feature: wastewater treatment plant; material: activated sludge; isolation source: Wastewater treatment plant of a petroleum refinery complex | place: Argentina: Buenos Aires ...
CGGGGGGGGGGGCGGTGGCCACGGCCCGGGGGGAGGGCCGCCCCGGTGGGGGAAAAGGGCCCGCCCCCCCCCGCCCCCGACACAATAGCCAGCCCGGGGGGGAGCCATGCCCGCCGCCAACCGTTCGTCATGTCATGCCCGCCGACGGGGCCGCGGACCCCGCGCCAGCCATTCGGAGTCGTTATCGAGCGCAGATCACCGTGGCATTGGCCGGGGTCACGCCCGCGCCACGCGGCGTCACGGTACAGGTGACCGAGACATTGGCGCCGCTGCAATCGCCGGCGCCGCCAATCTGGAATTCCTGGTCGTTGGCCGGCGCGACCGCCACCAGCGCCACGCCGGTGACGAACGGCTGGAGGATAGCCGCCGTGCACACGTTGGCGGCATTGACGGCGACACCGGCGGCATTGCCCGCCGAGCGCGCCGCGAAGTTGATCGATGTCCCCGAGGCGATGGAACCTGCCACGCCCTGCGCCGCTGAATTGCGCGCATCGGTGGACAGATCGATGAACCTCGGCAGCGCCGTCGCGGCCAGGATGCCGAGGATGACGATGACGACGATCAGTTCGATCAGGGTGAAACCATTTTGCATGGACTTGTTCATGAATACCTCCTCTGACAACGACAATATCCGGCCTCAGCAACCATCGGTGGCGACACTGAGTTCCGGTGCGACAACGACCCCGCCATTGAGCGCGGCCTCCAGATAAGTGACCCGGCAATTCGGCGCCCTGCCACCACTGACTTCGAAGCCACGGCTCGGCACGACGATGCCCAGGCTGTTGGTGGCCTTGCCGTCACTGGCGACGAGGCCGTCGGCGGCGAGATTCATATCGGCCGCGACGTCGATGCCTTGAGCGCTGGCCGCCGGGAAATGGTTAACGATTGTGACGCGATGGCCATCCATGACCACCACCGGCGGCTGGCTGCGACAGTCGTCGCCACCGGACGGCGCCGTGCCGGCCAGGTCGAGCTCGCAGCGTGCCCGGGCGAGGGCCATCGCCGACCGCAGGGCTCCGTATATCGCGTTGACCTTGGCGACGCGGGCATCGCGCTGGGTCTCGATCAGGCGCGGCAGTGCCACCGCCGCCAGCACGGCGATGATGGTGATGACGATGATCAGCTCGATCAGCGTGAAGCCGGAAATCCCCGACCATTGGCCCGGACGCGACAGTCGGCTCATTTCTTGATCGCCACCTTGCCGAGATCCCAGATGGGCAGGAAGATGCCCAGGGCCAGCACCAGCACCAGGATGCCGAGCAGGACGATGAGAATGGGCTCGATCTGCTGCGACAGGGTCTTGAGCTCGTATTCGACTTCGCTTTGGTACATGCCGGCGATTTCTTCCATCATTTCGTCGATGGTGCCCGACTCCTCGCCGACCGCGATCATCTGCAGCACCACCGGCGTGAACACGCCGGTGCCGATGGCGGCGCGCAGGATCGACTCACCACGCTCGACGCCGTTGCGCATCTGCTCCACCTTGTCGGCGACGAAGGCGTTGTCGACGGTCTGTCCCACGGTGTTGAGCGCCTGTATCAGCGGCACGCCCGAGCGTAGCGCCAGGGCAAAACTGCGGCCGAAACGGGCCAGGGTGGCCTTGCGCACGATCTTGCCCGCGACGGGTATGCCCAGCTTGAGCCCGTCCCAGGCGCGCCGACCGTCCGGCGTGGCGATCCAGGCGCGGAACGCGAGTGCCGCCATGGCCAACACGGCGAGGATGACGTGCCACCAAGCCACCGAGAACTCCGAAAAGCCTATCAGGACACGGGTCAACACCGGCAGTTCGGCGTTGAAACCCTGAAAGACCCTGGCGAACGTCGGAATGACCCAGACATTGACGACGAACAGGGCCACCGCCATGGCGGCGATGACGAAGCTCGGATAGCGCAGGGCCGCCTTGACCTGCTCGCGCATGAAGCGCTCGAACTCCATGTGGTCGAAGAGCCGCAGGAAGATCTCTTCCAGGCGACCGGTCATTTCGCCGATCCGGACCATGGCCAGATAAAAGTTCGAAAAGGCTTGCGGGTGCCGGCTCAGCGAGGCCGAAAGCTCGTGGCCGCTTTCCAGACTCTGGCGAACGTCACCCAACAAACTCTTCATGGCGCTGTTCTGGCTGGAATCCTGCAAACCGGCGAGCGCGCGCATGATAGGCACGCCCGCCTTCAGCAGCGTGTGAAGTTGCCGGGTGAACAGCAATATGTCAATGTGTCCCACCTTGTCGCCAAACCACTCGATGCTGGCGCCCAAAGACGGTCTGCCGTTCGCGGGGGCCGCCGAGACCGGGCGTATTTCCAGCGGCGTCACCCCCGTGCCGAACAGCGCATCGGCAACGGCTGTCGCGGTGTTGCCCTCGAGCACGCCCTTGACGAGATCGCCGCCCGCTTTACGGCCGCGATAGGCGAAGGCGGGCACCGATCAATGCTCCTCGAACTGGCTGGACACGCGCATCGCCTCATCCACCGAGGTTCGTCCCGCGATGGCGAGCCTGACGGCATCGCGACGCAGGGTGTCGCCAGCCATCTGCTCGCGCCCAGCCTGGATGAACTCGTTGGGATCGCCATGGTTCACGGCCTCGACCAGCGCACCGGACATCTCGATGAATTCGTAGACCGCCTGCCGGCCCTGGTAGCCGGTATTGGCGCAGTGGGGGCAACCGCAACCGCGGCGGAACCGGTGACCGTCGATGTCATCGCCCAGCTCGAAACGCAGCCATTCCCGCTCGTGCGGCAGCAAGTCATGTTGCTCGGCGCAGTTCTCGCAGACGATGCGCAGCAGACGCTGAGCCAGCACCATCTGGATCGATAGCGCCACCATGTAGCGGGGCACGCCCATGTCGAGCAGCCGAATCGGCGTCGAAAGCGCGTCGTTGGTATGCAGCGTGGACAGCACCAGATGGCCGGTCATGGCGGCGCGCATGCCGATTTCGGCCGTTTCCTGGTCGCGCATCTCCCCCACCAGAATGATGTCGGGATCCTGGCGCAACGCGCTGCGCAGGACGCGGGCGAAGGACAGGTCGATCTTGTCATGCACCTGCACCTGGTTGAGTCCGGGCAGGCGATACTCGACGGGATCCTCCACCGTGATGATCTTCTTCTCGGGCGTGTTGAGCTCGTTCATGCCGGCATAGAGCGTCGTCGTCTTGCCGGAGCCGGTGGGACCGGTGACCAGGACGATACCCGATGGCCGATGAATGGCATCGCGGAAGCGCTCCAGGACACGGGACGGCATGTGCAGGCGGGCGAGGTCCATCAGCGCGGCGTTCTGCACCAGCAAACGCATCACCACCGACTCGCCGAACTGCGTCGGCATCGTCGAGATGCGCACGTCGACCGGCTTGCCGCGCAACTGAATGGCGAACCGACCATCCTGCGGCAGTCGCTTTTCCGAGATGTCGAGGCCCGACATCAGCTTGATACGCAAGACCAGCGCGGTGGCGACCTTGCTGTCGGCCTCGGTCTGAAGGTGCAGGATACCGTCGATGCGGAAACGGATCGTCAGCGATCTTTCCTGCGGCTCGATGTGAATGTCGGAGGCGCGCATTTTCAGCGCTTCCTCGAACACCGTGTTGAGCAGCTTGACGACCGGCGCATCTTCCGCGCCCGGTGCCGCGCCGAGCACGGCGCCGAACTCGACTGGAATGCCGGACAACTCCTGCGTCAGCTCCCGCGCCAGCCCGGTGATCTCGTCGGTGCGGCGGTAGACGCGATCGAGCATCGGCATCAACTGGCTTTCGATGACCACGACCAGGTCGACGTCGCGCTTCACCAGCCGCAATATCTCGTCGTAGGCATTGATGTCGGTCGGATCGGCGAAACCGACGCGCAGCCGCTCCTCATGCTCGTCGAGCACGATGGCGCGAAACCGACGCGCTTGTGCTTCCGGCAGCAGCCGGATCAGTTCCGGGACGGGCTGATGCGAACGCAGATCGACGAACTCGGCGCGCAACTGACGGGCCAGCGCCTTGGCGATGCCTTCCTCGGTGACATGGCCGCCATCGACGACGATCCGGCCCAGCTTGCGTCCAGTACGTTTTTGCTCGTCAAGCGCACGCCCGAGCTGCTCGGTGGTGAGCAACCCCTCCTGGATCAGCAGGTCCCCCAGTCGTATGCGTTGCGGCGGCCTAGGCATTGGCTAATGAGCGGTCAGAATATCATATAAAACATGAAACACATGATGCAGCACTATGATTTTTTGTGGAAAATAATACCAAATCCCTCATGACGCAAGGCTTTCATCGCGGGCCCGGGAAGGTGCGCCCGCGGGTGTGCAGTCAGAGCAACGGTTTGATCTGTTGCGCGGCAAGCAGTTTGCCCGAGGCCCATGACCGTAAATGGCCCAACGCGCCGGACAGATTGGCCCAATCCTCGACGGTCTGTCGCCTGAGCTTGTCCTGTTGCTCGGGTTCCGCCCGCAGGTAGTGCTGAATCTGCTCATGTATGATTTCCCGCGCCCGTTGCTCGGCGGCCATGGCGACGCGTCCCAGCGCAGCACGGCTGGGGAAGTCCTCGCTCAACCGATAGGGAAGGGAGATCCGCGACAGGCGGGAGAGTTCGCGCAAGGTGTCGGCGCGTTGGATCAAGGCAAGCTGTCCGTCGCAATGGCAGGCGAAACGACGCGCCTCGAGACGCAGCACTGCCTGTTCTGCCGGATCGCCACGCATCATGCAGTCCGCCTCGGGAACTGGTTCACAAGAATCCTATACGAGAATCCATCGACGATGTTCCACATCATCCTGTTCCAACCGGAAATCCCGCCGAACACCGGCAACGTGATCCGCCTGGCGGCCAACACGGGCTGCGCCCTGCATCTGGTCAGGCCGCTCGGCTTCGACATCGACGACCGCTCGCTGCGTCGCGCCGGGCTCGATTACGCCGAATTCGCCACCATGACGGTCCATGACGACTGGCAGGCATGCCTGGTCTGGCTCGGCGAGCGACGACTGTTCGCCCTCAGCACCCGGGGCACGGCACGCCACGACACGGTGGTGTTCCGACCGGGCGACGCCTTTGTCTTCGGTAGCGAGACGGCCGGGCTGCCGGCCGCCATGCTGCAATGCTTCCCGCCGCCGCGGCGCCTCCGCCTGCCGATGGTTCCCGGAAATCGCAGCCTCAACCTGTCCAACGCGGTGGCCGTACTGGTCTTCGAAGCATGGCGCCAGCAGGGCTTTGCCGGCGGCCAATGAGGTCGTCTTATTCGATCCTGGTGTCGCGCCCCATCAGGCGGTCGACCGCGTCGGCGGCGCGGATCTTGCCGTCGAGCACGGCGCGGATCGCCTCGGTAATCGGCATTTCGACCCCGAGCGCCGCCGCCCGGCGGGTGACTTCGTGGGTGGTCATGACCCCCTCGGCGACATGACCGAGCTCCTTCTGGATGGCGGCAACTGCGCGGCCGGAAGCCAGCGCCAGGCCAACGCGACGATTGCGGGACAAGTCGCCGGTGCAGGTGAGGATCAGATCGCCGAGACCGGCCAGCCCCATGAAGGTTTCACGCCGGGCGCCCAAGGCAACGCCGAAGCGGGTGATCTCCGCCAGGCCGCGCGTCATCAGCGCCGCGCGGGCATTGAGGCCTAGGCCGAGGCCGTCGCAGATGCCCGTCGCGATGGCCAGCACATTCTTCACCGCGCCGCCGACCTCGGCGCCGACGATATCGTCGTTGGCGTAGAGGCGCAGACGTGGGGTGTGCAGCGCTTCGGCCATGGCCCGCGCGAACGCGAGATCCGGCGATGCCAAGGTAATGGCGGTGGGCAGCTTCCTGGCGACTTCCTCGGCAAAGCTCGGCCCGGTCAGGGCGCCGCAGGTGGCCGTCGGCGCCACCTGGGCGACGACCTGGTGCGGCAACAGGCCGGTGCCCGCCTCGAGGCCCTTGCACACCCAGAGGAACGGCATTCCGGCCGGCGCGACCTTGGCCACGGTATCGCGCAATCCGGCCATCGGCGTGGCGATGACGGCGAGTTCGGCGCCACCCAACGCCCGCGATACATCACTGGTTATCGCGATGTCCTCGGGCAGACGATGGCCGGGCAAGAACTCCTGGTTTTCCCGCGATGCGACCATCGCCTCGGCATGCGCCGGCAGCCACGTCCAAAGCCGGACTTGATGGCGTCCGGCGAAAGCCAGCGTCAATGCCGTGCCCCAGGCGCCGGCGCCGAAGACGGCGAGCCTCATGAGTCACAGGCCCCAGATCTGGCCGGCCTTGACAAAACCCTGCTGGCCATCGCGATGGCGGACCTTGGCCCAGCCGGCGGGAGCAGGCTCGACGAGATCCAGCAAGACGTCATGGTCCGCCTCGAAGACGATTGTCGCGCCCTCTTCCGGCGCGGTACGCACCTGGGCGCGATCGACCCTTACCATCAAGCCGCGCTTTTCCGAGAGCTGGCGCTTCTCGATCCAGGCCAGTTCGCCCTTGACATCGCGCACCTTGATCCAGGTATCCAGGGCCACGACCAGTTCGACCGGCGTGCCGCGGGCAATCGCGAACAAGGGCCTGGCCTGCTGGGAGGGTGCGTCGTACATCACGGCCGGCTCGACGACGGTGCGGAAATCGAGCGCCGCCGCCGGCGCCGACATGGCCAGACCGACGAACGCAATCAGCCAGTGCCCGACGCGCGCCATGGCCGGGGGGCTACTGGACGGAAACCTCGTGGGGCACCTGCTCCTGCTCGAGGCGCTGGCGGTAGATCGCCTCGAAATTGACCGGCGCCAGCAGTACCGGCGGGAAGCCAGCGCGCACCACGGCGTCCGAAATCGATTCGCGCGCGTAGGGGAACAGGATGTTCGGACAGGCCACGGCGACGATCGGCTCGATTTCCTCCTGCGGCACGTTCTTGATGACGAAGATGCCCGCCTGCGCGACTTCGACCAGGAACTGGGTTTTCTCGCCGATCTTGGCGGTGACGGTGATGCTCAGCACGACCTCGAACGTCCCCTCGCCGACGGTGTTGCCGCTGGAACCCATCTGGACGGAAATCTGCGCGGCATCGCGCTCGAGGAAACACTGTGGCGCGTTGGGCAGCTCAAGCGAAAGATCCTTGACGTAGATCTTCTCGATGCTGAAAACCGGTTGCTGGTCGCTCATGACGGATCGAAGCCTGGAAGTGAGGAAGAGCGCGGATTCTACCCCAGGCATCCGCTCCCGGCGGTTGGCCGGTCAACCGCCGGCGCGCCCATTCCATCAGGCGGCGAGCAAGGGATCAAGCCTGCCTTGTCGATCGAGATCGTGCAAGTCGTCGCAACCGCCGACATGAGTGTCGCCAATGAATATCTGCGGCACGGTGCGCCGGCCGGTGCGGGCGATCATTTCCTCGCTCCGCGCCGGGTCGAGGTCGATACGAACCTTTTCGATTTCGGCGATGCCCTTGCGCTTCAGCAATTGCTCGGCGCGAATGCAGTACGGGCAAATCGCCGTGCAATACATGACGACATGCGGCGTGGCCATGGCGGTTCCTCCGGTCAACTCTTGGTGGTCACCGGCAGGCCGGCGCCGGTCCACGCGCCCAGGCCGCCGGACAGATTGAAGACGCGCTCGAAACCGGCCCGCTTCAGGGTGCCGCACGCCGAGGACGAACGATTGCCGCTGGCGCAACAGATGATCACCGGCCGACTCTTGAATTTCTCGAGTTCGCTGAGGTGCTTGTCCAGTTGACCGAGTGCGATGTGACGCGCGTTGGGAATGTGGCCCGCCGACCACTCGCTCGTCTCGCGGACATCAAGCACCACCGCGTCCTCGCGATTGATCAGCAGTGTCGCCTCGGTCACCGATACGCCCTTGCCGCTTGAGCGCGCGACCGACACCAGCAGCATGGTGCCGCTGATGACGGCCGCCATCACCCACATGATGTTCTGCTGCACGAAATCCATTCACCCTCCCTTGCTCTTGATGCCGCCCGTGGCGGTGATGCCGCAGAATACCTCGCGCATCATCCCGATCAGCTGCAAAGTCCGTGGATCGACGACGCGATAGTAGACCCGATTGGCGTCCTTGCGTGTTTGCAGCACGCCCTTGTCGCGCAGGATGCCGAGGTGCTGGGAGATGTTGCTCTGCGACGTACCCACGGCTTCGACGATGTCCTGCACGCAAACCTCGGCGTCGCCGACCACGCACAGGATCTTCAGGCGCAACGGATGGGAAATCGCCTTCAGCGAACGCGCCGCCATCTCGATGTGTTCCTGCTGGTCAATGAGACCATCTATGGCGTTGGTGCCCATGCCCTTTCCTCGCCTTGCGGACAATGCGAATATTATAGAATACTGTTCTTGTGCCGCGGCGATCGCGAAAAATCCCGAAAGGGGTCCCGTCATGTTCAAGCCCGCCCTGCTACGCGACGGCGATTTACGTCTGGCCGTCGGTGGGCGCGTGCTCGCCGCCGCGATGGCCATCCTGCTGGCCGCGTTCGTCGGCACGGCTGGTGCCGCGCCGGCGACGGCGCGGCAGCGTGAACTGTCACGGCAGCAGGACGAACTGCACGGGCGCATCGACACCTTGCGGCGCGACCTGGCCAAGAGCGAGGAATCCCGCGCCGACATTGCCGAACAGCTGCGCGCGGCGGAGACGGCCATCTCCAACGCCAACCGGGAACTGCATCGTCTTGCTGAACGGCAGCGCGCCACCGACGGCGAACTGCGCGAACTCGAAAGTCAGTCGCGGCGGCTCGCCGAGCAAGGCGCTGCCCGGCAACGACAGCTTTCGCGACTGCTCTACCGCCACTTCACGCGCGGCGAAGGCGACGCATTGAGCCTGCTGCTCGGCGGCCGCGACCCGAACCAGGCCGCCCTGGACCATCAGTTCCGCAAGCACCTGTCGGTGGCCCAGGCCGAGGTGATCGCCGACTTGCGCGACAAGGCGCGCGAAAAGCAACGGCTCGGCGAACTGGCGCGCCGCAAGGGCGAAGAACTCGCCGCCATCGAACTAGAGCGCAAGCAGGCCCGCGCCAGCCTGGTGGAACAGCAAGGGCAGCGCCGGCAACTGCTGGCCAGTACCGCCGACCGCATCAAGGCGCGGCAAAGGGAAATCGGCACGCTGCGGCGGGACGAACATCGGCTGGCCACGCTGATCGATACGCTCGGCAGATCAGCCCGCAAGGCCAATCGCGCGGAGCCACGGCCACCGGGCGCGAAAGAAGCGCCCATGGCGCCGGCTCGGCACACCGCCGATGCGCCCGCGATTCCGCCGGCCCTTTTCAGGGGCAAGCTGACGCTGCCGGTGCGCGGCGAAATCACCGGTCGCTTCGGCCGGCCCCGGCCCGAGGGCGGCGCGGCCTGGAAGGGACTGTTCATCCGCGCGCCGGAGGGCGCCGAGGTCAGGGCGGCGGCGGCGGGCCAGGTGGTTCATGCCGACTGGCTGCGCGGCTATGGCAATCTGATGGTGCTCGACCATGGCGATGGCTTGTTGTCGGTTTACGGCAACAACGAGTCCCTGCTGCGGGAAGCCGGCCAAGCCGTCAAGGCCGGCGAAGTGGTCGCCACGGTCGGCAACACCGGTGGCAACCCGGAATCGGGTTTATACTTTGAACTCAGGCATCAGGGACAGGCATTCGACCCGCTCCGCTGGGTAAGCCCGCGCTGAAGCCATCATCCCTGGAGCATCCATGCGCGGCAAATTGCAGCAAATCGCTCTCGTCATGCTGGGACTCGTCGCCGGCATCCTGGTCAGCGTTCATTATTCGGCGATCGCCCAGCGCGAGGCGATCGGTCCACTGCCGGTCGAGGAACTGCGCACGTTCGCCGATGTGTTCGGCGCCATCAAGCAGGGCTATGTCGAGCCGGTCGAGGACAAGAAGCTGATCACCTACGCGATCAGCGGCATGCTGTCGAATCTGGATCCCCACTCGGCCTACCTCGACGCCGATGCCTTCAAGGACCTGCAAGTGAGCACCCAGGGCGAATTCGGCGGCCTGGGCATCGAAGTCGGCATGGAAGACGGCTTCGTCAAGGTCGTGGCGCCGATCGAGGACACGCCGGCCTATCGCGCCGGCATCAAGGCGGGCGATCTCATCATCAAGCTCGACGACATGGCGGTCAAGGGCTTGACGCTCGCCGACGCGGTGAAGAAGATGCGCGGCAAGCCGAAGACCGCGATCCGGCTCACCGTGGTGCGCAAGGGCGAGAGCAAGCCGCTCGAGTTCGAAATCGTGCGCGACAAGATCAAGGTGCAAAGCGTCAAGTCGAAAGTCGTCGAACCAGGCTACGGCTACCTGCGCGTCACCCAGTTCCAGGAAGAAACCACGGCCGACGTCGCCCGGCATCTGGCCAAGCTGTTCAAGGATGCCGACAAGGAGGGCAAGGCGGTGCCGCTCAAGGGGCTGGTGCTCGACCTGCGCAACGATCCGGGCGGCCTGCTCAACAGCGCCATCGGCGTTTCGGCCGCCTTCCTGCCGACCAAGGTGCTGGTCACCTCCACCGACGGGCGCACCGAGGATGCCAAGCGCAAGTACATCGCCAGCACCGAGGATTATCTACGCGGCCAGAAGGAAGATACCCTCAAGGACCTGCCGGCGGCGGCCAAGACCGTGCCGCTGGTGGTGCTGGTCAACGGCGGCTCGGCCTCGGCCTCCGAGATCGTTGCCGGCGCCTTGCAGGATCACAAGCGTGCCGTCGTCATGGGCACGCAGACCTTCGGCAAGGGTTCGGTGCAAACCGTGCTGCCGTTGTCCAACAGCACCGCCCTCAAGCTGACCACGGCGCGCTACTACACCCCCAACGGCCGCTCGATCCAGGCCAAGGGCATCACCCCGGACGTTATCGTCGAGGAGTCACTCAACGGCGAGCGGCGCGAGCGCATCCGCGAAGCCGACCTTGAACGGCATCTGGGCAACGACAAGGAGCAGCCGGGCAAGGAAGAGGCCGACAAGGCGCCGGCCAAGCCCCAGACCAGGAACGACAAGGACAAAGCCAAGCAGCCGCCCAAGGGCGAGGATGACGAACCGGCGAAGGTCGCGCCGATGGAGCCCGCCACGAAGAGCGATTACCAGTTCTCGCAGGCCCTGAATCTCCTCAAGGCGTGGCAGGTCATCGTCAAGTAGGCCGCCGATGCGTCTAAACCCGGAGCAGGCCCGGCTGATCCGCGACAAGGAACGCGGGCTGCATCGCCCGCACCCCCTGTTGCCGCAGGCCGGCACCCGCAAGCATCGGGAACTCCGTTTCGGCAAGCTGCCGCCGGGGCAAGTCGAACGGGCTCGCGCGCTGCTGACGCGCCTGGCCGGTCTTGCCGTCGAACCGGGCGTTCCGCCCAACGCGCTGTCGGTCTGGTACGACATCGAGGACCACACGATGGAAGCGCTGGAGACCGCCTTGCGCCGGCAGGGTTTCCACCTCGACAACACCTTGTACGCCAAGCTGATCCGTGCCTTCGTCTACTATTGCGAGGATACCCAGCTGCGCAACATGCACGGCCCGCAGCGGCTGATCAAGAAGTCGCACGACGTCTATTCGAAGGCCTGGGAGCATCATCCCCACGGCGACCACGACGACGCCCCGCCCGAGTTGCGGATCGATCGCTGACCGGCAGCTTCCCGGTCCGCCCGGCCATGACCGACGAGCAACTGCTTCGCTATAGCCGCCATATCCTGCTGCCACAGATCGGCGTCGAGGGCCAGGCGCGCATCGTCGCCGCGCGCGTGCTGATCGTCGGCGCCGGCGGTCTCGGTTCACCCGCCGCCTACTACTTGGCCGCCGCCGGGCTCGGCACGCTCGTGCTCGCCGACGGCGACACGGTCGACCTGACCAATCTCCAGCGGCAGATCCTGCACATGTCGGATGCCATCGACCGGCCCAAGGTCGAATCCGGTCGCGACACGCTCGCCCGCGTCAATCCCGAGTGTCGCGTCCTGCCGATTGCCGAGCGCCTCGCGGGCGAGCGTCTCGACGCCGAAGTGGCCGCGGCCGACATCGTGCTCGACTGCTCGGACAATTTCGCCACCCGCCACGCCATCAACCGGGCCTGCGTACGGCACGCCAGGCCGCTCGTTTCGGGCGCCGCCATCCGCTTCGACGGCCAGGTGGCGGTGTTCGACAGCCGGCGCGAGGACGCGCCCTGTTACCACTGCCTGTTTCCCGAGGGGCAGGATGTCGAGGAAGTCCGCTGCGCCGTCATGGGCGTATTCGCGCCGCTCACCGGCATCATCGGCGCCACCCAGGCGGCCGAGAGATCGGAAGAGCACACGTCTGAACTCCAGTCACGTGGCCTTATCTC
>OEIV010001219.1_pt1 | contig 12178 bp, 11 predicted proteins | sample 1539231 | NCBI WGS metagenome assembly OEIV01 (sample SAMN03794762, study PRJEB22550) | activated sludge metagenome | feature: wastewater treatment plant; material: activated sludge; isolation source: Wastewater treatment plant of a petroleum refinery complex | place: Argentina: Buenos Aires ...
ACCGCCAGTTGCAGCACGGCCGCTTTCAGTTCGGCCACGGCCGCCGCGTCGGCGTAGAGGCGGTCAAAAGGAGTGACGAGTGACGAGCGACGAGTGACGAGTTCAGCGGCCTCGGGGGCGAGATGCTGCCAGACCGCGCCGCGTTCGGCGGCCGTCGGCGCGGCCGTCAGCCGGGCCAGGGCGGCGGTGTGGAAGCGGCGGCGCTGCGCCCCGGCCGCGGCCAGTTGCCCGGCCAGCGCGTCGGCCGCGGCCAGCAGTTCGTCGACGCGGGCGACGATGCGGTGTTGTTCGGCTAGTGGAGGAAGAGGAAAGAAATGGCTTTCAAACTGAGCGTATTTGAGGCTTTGCACCGTTGTGCCCGTCTTAACAAGCTGGGTCAGAATCAACTCTTGGTGGCCTCTCAGCATCAATTGTATAAACCTATTCATCTCCGTAAGATGTGGCACTAACACCTTAAGGTCTTGGTTGACAGTACATTCGCATCGGTTAATGCTGACTGGTAACTTTCGTTTTAGAATACCACTTCGAGCAACAATAAGAAGTGACCCTAAAGGAACAACACGCATTGAGGTTTGTTCAACTGCCTTCTGTGTGAGCTTCAACTGCGCGTCGTCCACATAATCCGCCCCCATGTCTTTAGGAGTAACCCAAGGAATCTCCCCGCCCCAATAGTCGGACCTTGAGGTCGAAGGTGTTTTCCCGCCGAATACTTCACCCAAATAGCCGAACTGCACCCATGACCAACCTATAGGTAGTAAGCTGGAAGCCTCATCTCTGGCGATCGGAAATCGAAACCCTATTTGTGCCGCGATGCTTTCCAACAACACCCCCGCCGGCTCATCATCCGGTTCTTGCGGCACGAGGCGGCCGCGCACGGCCAGTTGCAGGATGAGTTGCTTCAGCCGGGCCACGTCGGCCGGGGCGCGCACGGCCACGTCGAACTGGTCCAGCAATAGCCGCAGCGCTGCCGGCGCGCCGGTCGCGTGGTCAGTCGCCATCGAACACCCCCGTCGCGCGCAGCGCCGCGGCCAGCGCGTCGCGCAAGCTCGTGCGCGCCGCCGCCGCTTCGGCCTCGGCCGCCTGCCATTCGGCCAGCAGCGCCGCCGGGTCGGCCGCGTCGCCGTCGGGGGCGTGGGGGTTCTTGATGTCGAGATTGTAGTTGCGGGCCACGATCTCGTCGCGGCCGACGCGCCAGGCGAAGGGCGTCGCCTCCCGCGCCCCCCACCACCCCTTCTCGGCGTCGAACTCGGCGATGGTGATCGGCCGCGTCTTGGTGTACTGCTTATAGCCCGGCGGCAACTGGTGCTCATAGTACCACACCTCGCGCGTCGGCTGCCCCTTGGTGAAGAACAGCAGGTTGGTACGGATGCCGGTGTACGGGTTGAAGACGCCGTTGGGCAGCCGGACGATGGTGTGCAGGTCGCACGTCTCCAGCAGCCGCTCCTTGATGCGCGTCTTCACCCCCTCGCCGAACAGCGAGCCGTCGGGCAGAACGATGGCCGCGCGGCCGCCGTCCTTCAGAATGTGGATGATGAGGGCCAGGAACAGGTCGGCCGTCTCCTTGGTCTGGAAGGCGGCCGGGAAGCCCGACTCGACGCCCGGCTCCTCCACGCCGCCGAAAGGGGGGTTGGTCAGCACCACGTCGACCCGCTCGGCGTCGCCATAGCCGCGATAGGGGCGGCGCGTCAGGGCGTTGTCGCGGGCGACGTTGGGCACCATCACGCCGTGGAGGAAGAGGTTGGTCACGGCCAGCATATGGGGCAGCGGCTTCTTCTCGATCCCCTGGACGCGGCGCTCGATGGCCAGGCGGGCTTCGGCGTCGGGCGCGGCGGCGCGCATCGCCTGCAGCGCGCCGACCAGGAAGCCGCCCGTGCCGCAGGCCGGGTCGAGCACGCGGTCGGTCGGCCGCGGCGCGGTCATGTCGGTCATGAACTGCGTCACGGCGCGGGGGGTGTAGTACTCGCCGGCGTTGCCCGCGCTTTGCAGATCGCGCAGAATCTTCTCGTAGATGTCGTTGAAGACGTGGCGGTCGGCCCCGCTGTGGAAGTCGATGGTGTTGATGCGGTTGATGACCTGGCGCATCAGCGTGCCGTTCTTCATGTAGTTGAAGGAGTCGGCGAACACCTCCTGCACCACATAGCCGCGCGGGTCGCCGTCGCGGTCGAAGGCCAGCCCCTTCAGCGCCGGGAAGAGCGTGTTGTTGATGAAGGCCAGCAGCTCGTCGCCGGTGCGCCCCTCGTCGTCGGCGGCCCAATTGCGCCAGCGCAGCGGCTCGGGGATGGGCGAGACGTAGCCCGCCTCCCACTCATACAGCTCCTCGTTGGCGTCGAACATCTTCAGGAACAGCATCCAGACGAGCTGGCTGATGCGCTGGGCGTCGCCATCGACGCCGGCGTCCTGGCGCATGATGTCTTGGATGGACTTGATGGTGGTGGTTAGGGACATAGTTAGGGATTAGGGGCCAGGTTCCAGGGGCCAGGTTCCAGGGAAGAGCGTTCTTCCCCTGGCCCCTGGCCCCTGGAACCTCATTGATACAGTTGTCGCTGCAACCGCCGCACGGCTTCGGCATAGGCGTCCCGGCCGCCGAAGGCGCGGACGATCTCCATCGGCGTGCCGTAGCGGTCGAGCGGCGCGGCGCGCAACGCCTCCAGGCCCAGACGCGGGTCGGCCGCCTCTTCGATCGCCTCGATGCCGCGGTCGGCGTAGCGGTCGAGCAGGGCGGCCACCACGGCGCGGGCGGTGGCGCCGAGGTCCGGCGGGCCATAGGTGGCGAAGACGTCGTCCTTTTGGACGCGGCGCGCCCGCTCCTGCCGGGTCAGCGGCGGCCGGTCATAGGCCACGGCGCAGACCAGGTCGAACGGATCGTAGTCGCCGCCCATCTGCGCCGCCAGCTCATCGAGCAGCACGCCGCGGCGGATGAGTTCGACGATCAGCTCCTTCTTGCGGTCGGCCGCGTTCCAGCGTTGCAGGAAGTCGTCGAGCGAACGGAACTCGGCGCGGGCCTTGTCGCCGCTATAGTCGGCCAGCGACTGGGTGATCAGCACGCCGTGGGGGTCATAGTACTGCACCCGCTCGCGGACGATCTCGACCGGCACGTCATCGACGAAGTAGACGACGCGCGGCTCCTGGCCGTTGTCCGGCTCGCCACCGCCGTCGGGTGGCGGGTCGTCGGCGTCGGGCGGCTCCGGCCGTTCGCCGGGCCACTCGTCGATCTGCGCCGGCTCGCCGTCGAACTCGGGGTCATAGAAGAGGCGCGTGGCGTGGCGGAAGTCGATGATGGTGAAGTGGGTCTTGCCGAAGTCGGGGCGCAGCCGGGTGCCGCGGCCGATGATCTGCTTGAACTCGGTCATGGAGTTGATGATCGTGTCCAGCACGATGACCTTGCACGTCTGCACGTCGACGCCGGTGGTCAGCAGCTTCGACGTGGTGGCGATGACCGGGAAGGGCTGCTCGGGGTCAATGAAGTTGTCCAGCTCCTGCTTGCCCTCGGGGCTGTCGCCGGTGATGCGCATGACGAAGCGGCGGTTGGCGGCCGCCGCCGGGCCGATGGCGGTGACCCGGCAGTGGCGCCTGCGCTCGGCGGGGGGGGTGTCGGCGCAGAAGACGATCGTCTTGCCCAGCGGGTCGGTCTGGCGCAGATAGTCGGCCACGCGCTCGGCCACGAGCTGGTTGCGCTGCTCCAGCACGACGCTGCGGTCCCAGTCGAGGACGTTATAGGGGCGCGGCTCGATGACGTGGCCGTGCTTGTCCGTCTGGCCGGGGGCGGGCAACCACCCCTGGGCGTCCTTGTCCACATCGACGCGCAGCACCTTATAGGGGGCCAGGAAGCCGTCGTCGATGCCCTGGCGCAGGGAGTAGACGTAGACCGGCGGGCCGAAGTAGTCGATGTTGCTGACGTAGGCCGTCTCCTTGGGCGTGGCCGTCAGACCGATCTGGATGGCGCCGGCGAAGTAGGCCAGCACCTCGCGCCAGGCGGAGTCCTCGGCGGCGCTGCCGCGGTGGCACTCGTCGATGACGACCAGGTCGAAGAAGTCGGGCGAGAACTGGCGGTAGACGTTCTGCCACTCGGCCGTGCCGCTGACGCCCTGAGAGAGAGCCAGGTAGAGCTGATAGGACTTGTCGATGACGCGCCCGCCGGACTTTGTCATCACGTCGGCGAACACCTTGAAGTCGTTGGTCTTGGCCTGGTCGACGAGGATGTTGCGGTCGGCCAGGAAGAGGATGCGCCGGGCGCGCCCCGCCTTCCACAGCCGCCACATGATCTGGGCCACGGTGTAGGTCTTGCCCGTGCCGGTGGCCATGACCAGCAGCAGGCGCTTCTGGCCGGCGGCCACGGCGCTGATGACGCGCTGGATGGCCACTGACTGATAGTAGCGCGGCGACTTGCCGCCCCGCTCGTGGTGGTAGGGCTGGGTGATGAGCGCCTCGGCCGCCGGCGACACGGCGTGGGCCGCCAGATAGCGCTGCCAGAGGGCGTCGGGCGAGGGGAAGTCGTCCAGCGCCAGGGCGCGCTCGACCGGGCCGGGGCCGGGCAGGCGGCAGTGCTCAATGAAGCCGTCGCCGTTGCTGCTATAGGCGAAGGGCAGGTCGAGCGCCTCGGCGTAGCGCAGCGCCTGTTGCAGCCCGCCGCCGACGGTGTGGCCGTTGTCCTTGGCCTCGACGATGGCCAGCCGGACGTTGCGCGTGCTCAGCAGGTAGTCGGCGAAGCAGCGTTCGCCGCGGCTGCTGCTCTCGCCGGCGAGCTGAATGCGGCCGTCGGTGAAGAAGTGCTCCTCGGCCACGTCGGCCGCTTGCCACCCGGCGCTGATGATGGCCGGGCGGATGTAGCGGCTACGGATCTCTTGTTCGGTCAGGCGTCTCTTGTCCATCGGCGCGGTCGTCTGTCCCTGCCTCCCCGGTCCCATCCTGGGGGGATGATAGCCCGCCTGGGCCGAATGGGCCACAGGTGTAATTCGACAATAGAAAATCGTGGGCGATAATTATTCGACAAAATCGAATAGAACTGGTAAAACCACCTTTCATTTCGACGCGTCCATTGTCACAACGCCGGCCTGGGTGGGCGGATGAGGGAAGAACAATGAAATATCCTGATTCAGATCCCATTGGTAGCCTGGAGGTCATTGGAACTTCGGCCGAGTCGATTGAGCTTCTTTCACAGCTTGGCCCGCTGCCCGATGGGGTCATTCCCCCCAACGGCAATGGTAAGCTGCTGCTCATGCCCCCCTCGTTGGCCGAGACAACCTCCCAACTGGAAGAGTCCCTGTCGAACTTTGAGAAAGCCAAACGCAAGATCGACGGCGGCCGCACGCTGCGGCGCGCCAATGACTTTAACACGGCCTACTCCATCCTGCTGCTGGAGCAGCTGAGAACGGCGACACGGGCCAGGAACATCTCCTTATACCGGGTCAACGAAGCCAGATCCCTGTTGCAGCCGACCATCTGGTTGGGCGATTGGCAGAACGACGAGACCCCCCGCACCTTTCAGAAAGGACAGGGCATCGCCGGCAAGGCCTGGGAAACGGGTGAGGTCTACGTCTCGCAAGGGGACGTTCAGGACGATCCCCAATTCGATAAATCGAACCACAAGCGCTCCCAACACGTTCGTTCGATCATGGCTGTGCCCATCTTTAACTTTGACCGGCGCCTGATCCACGTCCTCAACTTAGATAGCTACCATCAAAACCGGTTCGGCCCGTTGTTGAAAGAACGCATTGAAGCGCTTCAACCGGACGTATACGCCAAATTGCAGGCCCTCAGACTGGCTGATCTAAAGGATGACGAGCTGATTCTGATCTTCTTCTGGATACTCCACAAGGCCATTGTTCCCAGCTATACGATGGCGCCCCAGGAAGCCGGTAAGCCGGCGGTCAATGGGGCCGGCGGGCCGGCGTCGTTGTTCGGCGGGCCGCCGCTCAACACCGTGGCGCCGGCGCGCGACGCCGTTGACCCGGCCGACGTGGCCGCGATCTTCACGGCCGTGCGACGGGAGTTAAGTCCTGGAGTGGGCAAGCCAGGCCCCTCGCCTATTCGCCTTGACCGGCTGTGGGCGGTTTTCCGCTACCGCGAGAATGAGTGGATATCGCTGGATGAGTTCGAGGTCGCCTTCGCCGACAGCACCGAACCGCGCAAGAGCGCTTCCAGCGCCGTCAGTTGGCTGAACAACGTCCTGCGCCGTTGGGGTTATAACCTGACGATCGAAACGCGGCAGTGGACAGGCTATCGTCTGCGGCTGCGGCCGCCCCGCTAGCGCCGCCCCTCCCCTTCCCCAAGCATTGCCAACGTCAATCTAATTACCGACGGCTGTGGGCGCGCCGCCCCTGTCGGGTTGCCGGCCTGTCGGCCGCCCCGGCGCCGACCGGCTCAGCCTCACTCGGCGCGCGGCCAAGGTCGGTCCTAATGAATAGAATGGAACCGATCAATCAATAAGAAAAACATCGAACCGAGCGTATCTAGGGGGATAGGATGGGGTTCTAATGGTCAGTAGAGTCGAGGGCCGATAACGTCACAGGGGCGCGGGGCCTCTCGATTCCGCAGGAGTGTGGGATGATGGCCATGGTACAGCAGGTATTGCAACTGTTTATCGCCGTTTGTGGGGCGCTGGCCGGGTTGATGGCCCTGCTGGTCGCCGTGACGAAGCTGTTAAACGCCGTTATTGACCTGAAGAAGGAGATTCGCCAAGAGGGGCGGCGTTCCGGCGCGGCATCGGCCGCAAAACCGGCCGGCGCCCGCTCGCCCAACGGCTCTGCGCCGGGTTCCGCGAAGGGGCTGCGGAGCGGTCTGCGTCGCCTGACTCGCTTCCGCGCCCGCTATATTGTGGTCAAGCCCTCGCCGCGCGAGAAGGAGACCAACGACAAGCCGTAAGAGCCTGGCCGTCTTAGAACCAGGCGCGTCGAGATCATCGGCGTTTGAGCAATGGAGAGGCGAAACATGAATAAGCTGTTGGCGGTCTATAAGGTGGTTGCGGCAACGGCGCTGGGGATGAGTGGCTTCGCGTTCATGGCCTTGCTGGCGCTGCGTCTGGTCATGCGCGACTCTTTGCCCCACCGCGCCGCTGAGTGGCTGTTCATTATGGTGCTGGTTGTCGCCGCCGGTTTCGTTGCCGGCGGGCTGGGGCTGCTGCTCATCGGGGCCTGGCGCGAGGAAAGCGCCGAACACCTCTTCCAGCCGTTGACCAATCAGCACCAGCGGCGCTTCCTGATTGAAAGCCCGTCGAGCGGGCAGTACGGCATCGTCGACGTCGAGGCCGAGGCGATCACGGGGCTGATCATCGGCCGCAACGGCGGCGCGGCGCTGACCATGACGCCCATCGCCTATGACATGGAGCGGGTGGCCAATGGGCGCGTTCCCTACCCGGAACCGGAACACGCCGGCAGCATCACCGATGCGTTTTTCCGGGGACAATAGGAGACAAGCGATGAACCGGTCTATCTTGGTCAAAGAAACAATTCGGCTGGCCGAAGCGGTCGATCGGGCGCTGATCGCCGCGGGGTGCACCCATCGTCTCATAGACAGCCGGGGCGCCCGGACGGTTCCTGTGCCGCTGGAAAAGACGCGCTACGATCCGGTGACGGGGGTGCTGTGGGTGGAGATTCTCTGCGATCGTCTGCCGCGTGGGTTTTCGCTGGCCCGCCTGCAAGCGGCTGGGGTCCAGGAGAAGGTGATCGAGCTTTACCGCCGACGGGTGGTGCTAATGCAAATGGCTAAATCGATCATCGTGGCCAGTTGGGTCGAGCTGCCCTCGACGCAGCCCCCGGCCCAGGTGGCAGCGGGCTGAGGGTCGGGTTGAGGGGAAACCACGCGCGGGGCGCGGCGCAACCGTAGCCCAGGCCGACGGCTGCGCCGCGCCGACTGCCCCCCTACTCTCGCTTCAACCGCCGCCGAACCACCGCCACCTCCGTCTCCGGCCGCAGCCCGGCGTCATAGAGGGCGATCATGTGCTCCACGAACCAGCGCGCCGTCTCCGCCTGGCTCAGCCCGACGTCGGCAGCGATCTCCTTCAGGCGGCCGATCGTCTCCGGCGGCAGATAGACGGTGTAGCGCATGTGGCGGCCGGCCATCCGCTTGCCGGCCGTGGCCCGCGACGCCTCCTGGTGGCTGACGCGCTCCAGGCCGGTGCTGAACCCCTTGCCCCGCCCCTTGCGGCTCGGCCGCTCGGCGGCTTGCTGTTCCAGTTTGTCGAGGAAGTCGAGTGAATCATCCATGGTGACGAGTTTCGAGTGACGAACGACGAGTTAAGAAGTGGCCGATTGTACGGGTTGCTCTATCCGCGCTCCGATGACGCCCCCTGCCCTACCGGCCGGGCGCGCTGCCTACCAACATAGTTAAATTAATCCAGCAGCGAGTACCGCAGGGCTGGCGCTCGGCCGCCCCGTTCGCCCGGCGCTAAAGCGACCCGGCTGCTTAACAACGCCGGCCGAGGCCGGCTCCGTGTCGGCCCGGTCTCAGACCCGCCCTGCCTGAAGGCCCGTTCAGAGGCTGTTGTTGAGTCGCCCCGTGGTGTCAGCCCGGGACGGCCGCGGCCGTGGCCCACGTGGTGGGGAGTTTGCCCCTGCTGCCTACTGCCCACCGACCACCCTATCCACCAACCGCTGATAGGCGACCGTCGCCGGGCTGCTCTCGGCCGGGGCGTACTCGAACAGCGTCTGGCCGCCGGCGGCCTGGCTCTGCTGGACGACGACGCTCTGGATGATGGGGATGGCCACGCGGCCGCGGCCGTACTTGTCGACCAAATCCTGATACACCTGGCGGGCCAACACCTGCCGCGGCTCGAAGAACGTCGGCAGGATGAGGCTGACGGTGATGTCCAGCCCGTCGCGCTGCATGTCGTTGATGAGCGCCGTGTGTTGGGCCGCGCCGGTGGCGTCGAGCATGGCTGTGCGCACGGGGACGATGGCCTTGTCGGCGAAGCGGTAGACGGCCGTGGTCAGGCTGCCCAGCGACGGCGGGCAGTCGATAACGATGTGGGCGAAGGCGTCGCGCAGGGGGCCGAGGCGGTCGAGCAGCACCTCGTCCAGCCCCCCGCCCTGCCCGCCGCGGCCGCGCCGGTAGCTCTGGAAGTCGCGGATGAGCAGCTCTTCCGTCGCCTCCACCAGCCGCTCGCTGGCCGGGATCAGGAACAGGCCCGGCCGACCGGTGCCGCCGCGCTCGCGGGGGGTGTCGGGGATGATCGTCTCGCGCGGGGTGCGGCGGCCGGTCAGCAGGTCGCTGACACAGCGGCCGCCGGCGTCGACGCCCAGCGCGGTGGCGCAGTTACCCTGCGGGTCGATGTCGAGCAGCAAGACGCGCGGCAGATTGGCCGCCCCCTCGGCCGCCGGCTGTGGGTCGGCGGGCGCGCCGCCGCGCAGCTTGCGGGCCAGCCCGTGGGCCAGGGTGACGGCGGTCGTCGTCTTGCCCACGCCCCCTTTCTGATTCACGATGGCGAGAACGGTCATGGGTCTCTCCTGGAGGAAGATCTCACGCGAAGACGCCAAGACGCAAAGAAGAAACGTTCCTTTTTTGGCGTCTTGGCGTGAGGGCGACTGACGTCGTCATGTACCCCGGCCTCTCTTCTTTTCTTTGCGTCTTGGCGTCTTTGCGTGAGCCTCCCCCAGTAGGGTTGGGGATGGGGGCGGGCGCAGCGGGCGTTTGACGTGAGTTTACCGGTAAGTACACGTTAACTACATGTAACATACGTACACGATACATGTAATTACGTGTAAAGTCAAGCGGCAATCCCTCTTTTTCGGCGGCGCGGCTTTATCGGCAATTGGCCGGCCGAGCACATTTGAGCTAGCATAGCGGTTACGGGGAGCCGCCCCACCGGGCCGCCCCTGTCCTACTGACGCACTGACCTGCTGACGCACTGCCTAACGAATGGCCGCCACACGACTGCCAACCTGGCGCGAGATGAACCGCGACACCACGCCCGAGGCGGAGGCGGTGCTGCTGGGCCTCTGGCGACAGACGCCGGGCTGGCGCAAGTGGGAGATGATGGAGCAGCTCAACCGGACGGCGCGCGAGTTAGCCCTGGCCGGGCTGCGCCGCCGCCACCCCGACGCCGGCCCGGAGGAGCTGCGCCGCCGGTTGGCCGATCTGCTGCTGGGGCCGGAGTTGGCCGCGCGGGCCTTGGCCGACGCCAGAGCAGAATGGAGCGCGGATGAGCATGGATAAGCGTTTTGATCCGCGCCCAGCCGCGCCATCCGTGTTCTATTCTTCTGTCTAGCCCAGTGAGACAGCCATGATCGACTCCGAGGCGCTGCGCGTCACCCGCCAGGTCACGACCGTGCTCGACGCGCTGGGCGTGCCCTACGTCATCGGCGGGTCGCTGGCCAGCATCGTCCACGGCCAGGTGCGCACGACGATGGACGCCGACATCGTCGCCGGCCTGTTGCCCGACCACGCCGCCGCGCTGGCGGCCGCGTTGGGCCAGCAGTTCTACGTGCCCGACGAAGCCGCGCTGCGCCAGGCGATCGCCCGGCGCGGTAGCTTCAACCTGATCCACCTGGCGACGCTGTTCAAGGTCGACATCTTCGTACCCCAGGCGCGGCCGTTCGACCGGCAGCAGTTGGCGCGGCGCATCGGCCAGCCGGTCGGCCGCGAGTCGGACGAAACAGTGTGGCTGCTCAGCGCCGAAGACGTGATTCTGAGCAAGCTGGAGTGGTTTCGACAGGGGGGGGAGGTGTCGGAGCGCCAGTGGCGCGACGTGCTGGGGGTGATTGTGACCCAGGCGGCGGCGCTGGACGTGGCCTACTTGCGCCACTGGGCCGCGGCGCTGGGGGTGGACGATCTGCTGGCGCGGGCGCTGGCCGACGCCAGGGGAGACGAGCCCTGAACTCTCACGCAAAGACGCAAAGAACGCCAAGCCCAGAATCTTTCCGGGCTTGGCGTTCTTTGCGTCTTTGCGTGCGCTACTCTTAGAACGGCAACCCCTGTTGCCCGGTAATCTCCGCGAACCAGTCCGTCAGAAAGCGCATCGCCTCGTCGAAGCGGCGGGCGGGCAGTTCGCGATAGCTGGGGATGCCGAACTTGCGGTAGAACTCGCCATAGACCGCGCCATACTCGTTGCGGCCGCTCTTCTTGTGCAGCGCCGTGGCGATGGACTTGACTGCCTGGCTGATCTCCGTCGCCTGTTCGGGGGTGATGAAGCGGCCGCGGTCGCCCAGCGCGCTCTCGATCTGCTCCAGCCGCGTCTCGTGACTGTCGAGCCGGCCGGTGTGGTCGCTCAGGCGCGACTCGAGAATGAGCTGTTGGCGGGCCAACTCCATCAGGGCGCGGGCCATACGGTACGCCTGGGCGGCGGGGGTGTCGGCGTGCTGGAGTTCGTCGAAGGTCGGGTCGGCCGTCAGTCGCCCTTCCTGGAACGCTTGCCACAGAGCTTTCGCGGCCTCGCGTTTGAAGCGTTCGAGCTTCTGGCGAATTTCGGGTCGAACGGCTTTGGTACGAATGCCGGTCAACCACAGAGGCAGCAGGTCGACGCGCAAGACGCCCGACGGCTGGGTGCCGCCGCCGGGGTAAGTCAAATTGACTGACCCTCGGTAGCCATCGGCGAGAATCTCGTCGCTGCGGATCCGGCGGGTTTGGCTGGCGCGATCCATTCCCAGAAGGTCGCACAATTGGCCTATGGCGACGTAGATGTGGCCGTCATCGCCGCGTACAGCGATCAATTGGTCGTCATAAAATAGGACCTCTTTTTGTTCAGCGGGAATCAATGTCGTTTCGTTGTCCATCGAATATCACTGCGCTCTTTTGTGAACGACGACTTGCATGCTCGCCTCGTCGCAAGGGGTGAGCATTTGCTCGGCCCTTTGTCGTCTACTGCCTCGCTGGTGAGCGGCCGCCGGCTGGGCGCGTCGGGGGTGGGCATGTCCGGGGTCGTTATGGCCGCTGCCTGTTCCATCCGCTTACTCCACGACGCGCATTCCTTTCCCGAAAATAATCGCGCATACCCTTGGGGGTGGTGTTAGGGCTGCACCGCACCCAGGCGACTAGCACAAGTGTACCACTGGCCACCGGGAAGGCGAAAAAACGAGAGGGGCAGGGCGGGCCGTCCCTACGACAGGCGCTTCGCATAGTCTAGTGTTGGTCACTTTGACTGACCTATGGGTGACGATAGGGCAGGGGGGTGGGGGCGCGATTCTGGAGAATCGCGCTACGGGCGGCGCGAGCGGTATAGCATCGTACGGGCGGGACAAACGGCGCG
>OEIV010001220.1_pt1 | contig 12176 bp, 11 predicted proteins | sample 1539231 | NCBI WGS metagenome assembly OEIV01 (sample SAMN03794762, study PRJEB22550) | activated sludge metagenome | feature: wastewater treatment plant; material: activated sludge; isolation source: Wastewater treatment plant of a petroleum refinery complex | place: Argentina: Buenos Aires ...
GCGCCGGGGGGGCGGTGGGGGGGGGCTTGGGGGGGGGGGCCCGGGAAGCCCTCCCCCCGGGGGGGGGGGGGGGGGGGGGGGGGGGGCCCCCGGAGCGTGTCCTGCCTGCGCGGGTCAGGGGCAAACTGCGACAGCTCCTCACCCCGACCCTCTCCTCATTTCTGAGGAGAGGGAGGTCGCTCTGCGCCGCCGCCCCCCATGTACCTCCCCCGTTCCCTGTGCTAGACCCGCCGCCTCCATGCCCCAGGCCCAGACCAAGTCCCGCAAGTCGCCCAGCCCGCGCGCCGTCAAGGCGCAGCCGAAGGTCGGCATCGTCTCGCTCGGCTGCCCCAAGGCGCTGGTCGACAGCGAGCGCATCCTCACGCGGCTGCGCAGCGAGGGCTACGCCGTCACCGGCAGCTACGAGCAGGCCGACGTGGTGCTGGTGAACACCTGCGGCTTCCTGGCCAGCGCCAAGCGGCAGTCGCTCGACGCCCTCGGCGAGGCCATCGCCGAGAACGGCCGCGTCATCGTCACCGGCTGCCTCGGCGTCGAGGCCGAGCGCATCCGCGCCGAGCATCCGGCCGTGCTCGCCGTCACCGGCCCGCACCAGTACGAGCAGGTGATGGACGCGGTGCACCAGCACCTGCCGCCGGCGCACGAGCCCTTCGTCGACCTGGTGCCGCCGCAGGGCATCCGGCTGACGCCCCGCCACTACGCCTATCTGAAGATTTCCGAGGGCTGCAACAACCGCTGCTCCTTCTGCATCATCCCCAGCCTGCGCGGCGACCTCGCCAGCCGGCCGATCCACCACGTGCTGGCCGAGGCCGAGCGTCTGGTGGCGGCGGGGGTGAAGGAGCTGCTGGTGATCTCGCAGGACACCAGCGCCTATGGCCTCGACATCAAGTACGCGCCGCAGACCTGGAAGGGCCAGACCTGGGAGACGCGCTTCCTGGACCTCGCCCGCGCGCTGGGGCAGCTCGGCGCCTGGGTGCGGCTGCACTACGTCTATCCCTATCCGCACGTCGACCAGGTGCTGCCGCTGATGGCCGAGGGGAAGGTCCTGCCCTACCTCGACATCCCCTTCCAGCACGCCAGCCCGACGGTGCTGAAGGCCATGCGCCGCCCGGCCAACCAGGTCCGCGTGCTGGAGCGCCTGGCCGACTGGCGCCGCCAGGTGCCGGACCTGGCGATCCGCTCGACCTTCATCGTCGGCTTCCCCGGCGAGAGCGAGGCCGACTTCCAGTTCCTGCTCGACTGGCTGGGCGAGGCGCAGCTCGACCGCGTTGGCTGCTTCAAGTACGAGGCCGTCGAGGGCGCCGCCGCCAACGCCCTGCCGGGCGCCGTGCCCGAGGCGGTCAAGGAGGAGCGCTGGCACCTCCTCATGCAGGCGCAGCAGGCGATCAGCCAGGCGCGCCTCCAGGCCAAGGTCGGCCGCGTGCTGCCGGTGATCGTCGACCACGTCGAGGGCACCAAGGCCGCCGCGCGCACGCAGTTCGACGCGCCGGAGATCGACGGCGTGGTGAAGCTGTCGGGCGCCAAGGGGCTGCAGGTGGGCGACATCGTGCAGGCCAGGATCACCGGCGCCGAGGCCTATGACCTGGCGGCCAAGGTCGTGCAGGGTTGATTTCCGGCGCTGTTCCGGGCTTTGCTCGCGCCGGTGTGCCGGTGGCGGGGAGGCTCGACGCCGGCGTCCCGTAAACCCCTGCGTCCTGCCAAGCGCCAGGCCCCCGGGAGAACACCATGCCGCGTCTGCTTGCCCTGCTGCTCCTGCTCGTCCTGCCAGCCGCGGCAGAGGCCTCCAGTCCCGCGGGTCCGCCCGACGGCACCTATCGCTACTCGATCGAGCATTCCGAGCACGGCAAGCTCGGCACCCACGTCATCACCATCGCCACCCAGGGCGATACGCGCCGGGTCTCGGCCGACCGGCGCCTGCTGGTCGAGCGCCTCCTGATCGTGGTCTACCGCGAGAACACGCTGATCGAGGAGCTCTGGCAGGGCGGCCAGCTGCAGTCCTACAGCCGGCACAGCGACTATGGCGACAAGGTCACCACGCTGACCGCGACCCTGGGCGCCGAGGGCCTGGTGATCGACAACGACGGCCAGCGCTCGACGCTGCCCGCCGGCCTGATGTCGACGCACTTCTGGAACCCGCAGCTGGTCGAGCAGAGCCAGCTCTTCTCCACCGAGGACGGCGGCCCGCTCCAGGGCAGCGTGACCCAGGCCGGCGGCGAACAGCACGGCGGCCAGCGCCTGACCGCGACCCGCTTCGAGATGACCGGCGGCGAGCGGCGGACCTTCTGGTTCGACGACCGGGGCCGCCTGCTGCGCATGGACCTGCACCGCGGCGGCGACGAAGTCGTGACCTTCCAGCTGGAGCGGCTTCCGGGCTAGTCTCTCCCCATGGGGCGGGTGTGGGGAGCAAAGCAGACCATGACGACCGTGCAACCGGGACCAGGGTCCCGCCTGCCGCCGCGCGCGCGTGCGCTGCTGTGGAAGGCCGGCATCATCGGGGGCGTGCTGGTACTGGCCATCTCGATCTTCGACGGCTTCTACACCATCGACGAGGGCGACCTCGGCGTGCAGCTGCGCAACGGCGCCGTCACCGGCACGGCCGAGCCGGGCTTCCACTGGCAGGTGCCGATCATCGATTCGGTGCGCATCATCTCGACGCGCACCCACAAGGAGACCTACGAGCAGGTGCAGTCCTATTCCAAGGACATCCAGGCCGCCGACCTGCGCATCACCGTGACCTACCACGCCGATCCCTCGCGGGTGCTCGACATCTACTCGGTCTACGGCTCGCTCGACGGGCTGGTCGAGCGCGCCATCACGCCGGCGGTCTACAACGACACCAAGATCGTCTTCGGCACCTTCAACGCCGCCACGGCCATCGCCGAACGCGCCCGGCTGGTGGCCGAGATCGAGGGCGCGATCCGCGCCGCGGTGGAGGGCCATCCGCTGATCGTCGAGTCGGTGCAGGTCGAGGACATCGCCTTCTCCGCCGTGTTCGAGGACTCGGTGGAGCAGCGCATGCTGGCCGAGGTCGAGGTGGCGCGCCTGCGCCAGAACCTGGAGCGCGAGAAGGTGCAGGCCGACATCGTGCGCACCCAGGCCGAGGGCCGCGCCGACGCGACGCGCGCCCAGGCCCAGGCCGAGGCCGACTCCATCCGCATCCGCGGTGAGGCCGAGGCGGCGGCTATCAAGGCCCGCGGCGACGCGCTGAACGACAACCCCAACCTGGTGCAGCTGATCCTGGCCGAGGCCTGGAACGGCCAGCTGCCGACCTCGATGATCCCCGGCTCGGCGGTGCCCTTCATCAACCTGGGGCCTTGATGGTTTCCCTCTCCTTCGCTCCTTCCCCTCTCCCCTCCGAGGGAGAGGGTGGCGGGCGAGCGAAGCGATGCTTGCCGGGTGAGGGGGGTCGGTCGGTGCGCCTCGCTGCGTTCGCACCAACCGACCCCCCTCACCCCGGCCCTCTCCCTCAGGGGGAGAGGGAGGACTGCACCGGCCGAGCAGGATTTGCTCCATGACCACTCCCCCCATGCCCGACCTCTACCCGCCCTACGAGCCCTACCGCGTGACACGCTTCGCCACCGGCGACGGGCACGAGCTCTACCTGGAGGAGGCCGGCAACCCGGCCGGCGTGCCGGTGCTGTTCCTGCACGGCGGGCCGGGCTTCACCTGGTCGGGGCACAACCGGCGCTTCTGCGACCCCGGCCACTGGCGCTTCATCGGGCTGGACCAGCGCGGCGCCTGGCGCTCGACGCCGCTGGGGCGGCTGGAGGGCAACTCGACGCAGGCGCTGGTGGCCGACCTGGAGGCCATCCGCGTGAGCCTCGGCATCGAGCGCTGGGCCGTCCTCGGCGGCTCCTGGGGCTCGGCGCTGGCGCTGGCCTACGCGCTGGCGCACCGCGAGCGCTGCATCGGGCTGGTGCTGTGGGGCATCTATCTCGGGCTGGCGAGCGAGAACGAGTTCAACTACGTGACCAGCCGCAAGCTCTACCCCGAGGCCTGGCATGTGCTGGTGGACCACCTGCCCGCGGGCGAGCGCGCCGACGTGATGGGCGCCTACACGCGGCGCATCCTCGATCCCGATCCCCTGGTGCACCTGCCGGCGCTGAAGGCCTGGCTGCACCACAACTGGGTGACCGCCAACGTCAAGGGCGTGCCGGCGGAGTTCCTGCGGCCCGAGGGCTCGGTCGAGGTGCTGCTGGCCGGCGCGCGCATCGCGCTGACCTACTTCACGCGCGGCATCTTCCTGGCCGAGGGCGAACTGCTCGAGCGCGCCCACGAGCTGGGCGACCTGCCGGGCCTGGTGACGCACGGCCGCGACGACTTCGTCTGCCCGATCGAGAACGCCTATGACCTGACGCGGCGCTGGACCGGGGCGCGCTACGTCCCGGTCGAACATGCCGGCCACCACCCCTTCGAGCCGGGCATCGCCCAGGCCCTGCTGGAGGGCATGGAGGCGCTGAAGGCGCGGCGCTAGCGGCGCGGCCGGCGCGCTGCGAGACCTGTTGCCGGCTCATCGCCGATCGACTTATCCTTGCGCCGGTGGGGGATCTTTCTCCGCACGGCTGCAACCGCTGTCCGCCTCGGCGGGCGATGGCGGCCGGCGGCCCGCCCCCCCCCGTCGCAACGCAACGGTGGGGGCCGTCATGCGCCGCGTTCTGATCCTGCTGGGCCTGCTGCTGGGCCTGCTGCTGGGCCTGCCGCTGGGGCTGCCCGTCGCTGCGCACGCGCAGGAAAACGGCAAGGGCGAGCTCTGGCTGCACGAGTCGGTCATGGAGTACTACGAGGAGTTCAAGCGCGACTTCGGGGGGCACTACTTCGCCGTCTCGACCAACGGCATCTCCGCCGGCTACTCCTACTGCAAGTCCTTCAATGCCTGCCCGCCACTCGACGGCAAGCGGCAGGCGCTGAGCAGCTGCAACTCGTCCGGCTACGACCTGCCGGGCACCTGCTACATCTTCGCCAACCGGAGCAAGATCGTCTGGCAGGGCCAGATCCACGTGCTGACCCACGAGCAGTTCATGGCGCGGCTCTACGGGCCGGGCAGCGTGGAGGAGTCGCTGGCGGGCTTCGTCGAGCACGTCGCCGGCATGGCCGAGGGCGCGCCGGCCACGCTGCTGCCCTCGCGCCAGGTCTGGCAGCGCGCCGACTTCCGCTTCGCGCCGGCCGATCTCGCGTTCGCCGGCGACGAGTGCCGCTATGCCTTCGACGAGCTCTACCAGACCAACGTGGCGCGCAACCTCTTCCTGCTCGATGCCAGCGGCCTGCACTGCGCCTTCAGCACCGGCTTCGCCGCGGCCGACGAGACGGCGGCTTTCGAGCGCGCCCTGGCGGCCTGCGAAGAGCTGGCCGGCAGCAAGGGCGGGACCTGCTACGTCTACGCCGCCGGCGGCGAGCTGCTGGCCGGGCGGAGCAAGCTGTGACGCGGTCGGCTCTGCTCCTGCTGCTCTGCCTGCTGGCCGGCTGCAGGACCGCCGGCGAGGCGGGCGGGCAGCCGGTGACGGCGGCCAGCGGCGGGCCGTCCGGACACCAGGCGACGCTGCTGCCCGGGGGCACCGGCATCGCCTTCCGCGGCGACATCACCTTCGGCTCGGCGCGCGCCCTGCTGGACCTGGTGCGGGCCAACCCGCGGGTGGATCAGGTGCGGCTGGAGAGCGACGGCGGCTATGTCCATCCGGCCCTGCTGGTGGCCAACGCGTTGCAGCTGCGCGGCGCCACCACCTTCGTCGAGCGCTCCTGCCTCTCGGCCTGCACGGTGCTCTTCGTCGGCGGCAAGCGGCGCTACCTGGCCGAGGGCGGCGAGCTGGGCTTCCATCGCGCCTGGCGCGACGAGGCGGAGGAGGCCGAGAGCCAGGCGACCGCCGGGACCAACCAGGGGCTGCGCGCCCGCTTCATCGCCCGCGGCGTGGCGCCGGCGTTCGCCGACCGCGGGCTGGCCACGCCGGGCGGCGGGAAGCGGGACCCGACGCCGGAGGAGCTGCTCGCCGCCGGCGTGATCGACGCCGTGCTGCCGAAGGGCAAGCAGCCCTGAACGGGCCGCCATCTCCCCCCCAACAACGACGAAGGCGCGGGCCTTGCGGTCCGCGCCTTCGAAAGTGGGGCGAGGAGAGGTGCCCCGGTATGGCTAGTTGGTATCGGACTTGGGCAGCAGCGCGGCCAGGCCGAGCAGCGGCGAGGCGACGCCCTTGAGCTGCGCCTCTTCCTCCGCCAGGGCGCGGCAGAGCTGGCTCAGCGCCTCCTGGTGCCGCTCCTCGCGGATGCGGGCGAAGTTGCGCGCCATGTCGAGGCAGAGGCGCTGGCGCTCGGGCGCCGCGTCGATCTGCTGCTGCGGCGCCAGGCCCTCGAAGAAGTAGCTGACGTCGACGCCCAGCGCCTTGGCCAGCTCGAAGAGCCGTCCGGCCGAGACGCGGTTGATGCCGCGCTCGTACTTGTGGGCCTGCTGGTAGGTGACGCCGATCAGGTCGGCGAGCTGCTGCTGCGTCAGACCCAACAGGGTGCGCCGGGCACGGATGCGCTGCCCGACGTGACGCTCGATGGAGACTGTCTCGCTGCGCTTTACCACGGCTGGACCTCATCCCCCACTGCCGCCGTCGTGCCGACGCACGCCGGGTTGTCCTGCATTACGGGATAAGTGTGCTATCTCACGCCGCAAGAATCAAGCCTGCGGATGAAGCCGCAGGTTGGGTTCCTAAGCCGATATGTGCCAGTGACGCGAAGGTTTTGGCAAGATCCCGGCAATCCGCATACCCAACTATTCTTTCGCCGCGGGATAGCAGCCCTTGAGCCGGGCCCGCTGCACCACCAGCGCCAGCACGGCGGCGCAGAGCGGCGTCGGCACGGCGGTCAGCTGCCCCAGCTCCACCACCACGCCCAGCAGGGCATCGATTTCCATCGCCCGGCCGAGCTCCAGGTCCTGCAGCATGGAGGTCTTATGCGCGCCCAGGTCGGCGGCCCAGCCGATGCGGGTCTCGATGTCGACGCCAAAGCTGACGCCCAGCGCGGTGGCCACCCGCTCGGCCTCGGCCATCATGCCGGCGATCACGCCGTGGGTGCCGGGGTCCTTCGCCATCTGCTCCAGCGTGCCGCCGGTCAGCGCCGAGACGGGGTTGAAGGAGAGGTTGCCCCAGAGCTTGACCCAGATGTCGTCGCGGATCTTCGGGCGCACCGGCGCCTTGAGGCCGCTCTTCGTCAGCAGCTGCGACAGCGCCTTGGCGCGCGGGCTCTGGCTGCCGTCGGGCTCGCCCAGCATGAAGCGGTTGCCGTAGCCGTGCACCACGCGCCCCGGCGCCTCGATCTCGGCCGAGGGGTAGACCACGCAGCCCAGGCAGCGCTCGGGCGGGATCAGGCGCCAGAGCCGGCCACCGGGGTCGACCGACTCCAGCGTACGCCCGTCGAAGGGTCCGCCGTGCCGGTGGAAGTACCACCAGGGCAGGCCGTTCTGCGCCGTCACCACGCAGGTCTCCGGTCCCAGCAGCGGCGCCATGAGTTCGGCGATGCCGGCGACGCCCGGGGCCTTGAGGGTCAGGATCACGTAGTCCTGCGGGCCGGCCTCCGCCGGGGTCGCCACGGCGCGCACCGCCACGGTCGCCGCCTGGCCGCCGGAGACGTAGGTCAGGCCCTGCTCCTGCATCGCCTTCAGGTGCGGCCCGCGCGCGATCAGCGTGACCGCCGCGCCCGAGGCCGCCAGGTGGTAGCCCAGCATGCCGCCGATGGCACCGGCGCCGTAGATGCAGACCTTCATGGACCAGCCTCTCCCTAGCAGTCCCCCCTCTCCCCCTGAGGGAGAGGGTCGGGGTGAGGGGGGTCGGTCTATCGTCGGTCGGTGCGAACGGGAAGAGTCGCACCGACCCCCCTCACCCCGCTCGCATCGCTGCGCTTGCTCGCCGCCCTCTCCCTCGAGGGGAGAGGGAGTACCTACCCATCCAACCCCAGCTTCGCCGCCAGGCCGATGCGCTGCAGCTTGCCGGTCGCGCCCTTCGGAATCTCGGCCAGGAAGACGACCTTCTTCGGCTGCTTGAAGTCGGCCAGCTTCGGCGCCAGGAAGTCCTTCAGCCCGCGCTCGTCCAGCGCCTCGCCCTCCTTCAGCACCACGGCGCAGGCGACCTCCTCGCCCAGCTTGGCGTGCGGCATGGCGAAGGTCACGACCTGGGCCACCGCGGGGTGGTCCATGATGGCCTCGTCGACCTCCTTCGGGCTCACCTTCTCGCCGCCGCGGTTGATGATCTCCTTCAGCCGCCCGGTGATGGTGAGGAAGCCGTCGCCGTCCAGGGTGCCCTGGTCGCCGGTGCGGAACCAGGGATAGGGCACCTCGTCGCGCCCGATGAAGGACTCGGCGTTGGCCTTGGGGTTGTTCTCGTAGCCCAGCGTCACGTTGGGGCCGCTGATCACCACCTCGCCCAGCGCGCCCGCCGCGGTGGAGATCTCGCCGCTCTCCAGCAGCAGCGCCACCTGCGGGCCGGCCGCGCTGCCGACCGAACCCGGCTTGCGCAGGCCCGGCGGCAGGCGGTTGCTGGTCATCTGGTGGCTCGCCTCGGTCATGCCGTAGCTCTCGATCACCGGGCAGCCGAACAGCGCCTCCAGCGCCGTCATCACCTGCGGCGGCAGCGAGGCCGACGACGAGCGGATGAAGCGCAGGCCGGCGGCCCTGGCCGCCGCCTCCTGCCGCTGGCCGCGCGCCAGGATCGCCTGGTGCATGGTCGGCACGGCCGAGTACCAGGTCGGCCGCGCCTCCTCCAGCTGCGCCATGAACTTCAGCGCGTTGAAGCCCTCGCTGGCCCAGACCGAGGCGCCGGCCGCCAGCGAGGCCAGCGTCGCCGCCAGCAGGCCGTGGATGTGGAACAGCGGCATGATGTTGAGGCAGCGGTCGGCCGAGGTCAGTTCCAGCACGCGGCCGATGTGGCTGGCCGAGGCCAGCAGGTTGGACTGCGTCAGCGGCACGATCTTCGGGCGCGAGGTGGTGCCCGAGGTGTGCAGGATGAGCCCGATGTCCTCGGGCTGCGCCGCGCCCGGATGCGCCGCCGTGCCGCCGAGCGATCCGCTGGCCGCGAGCGTGAACCAGCCGGCCGCCTCGCCGGCCGGCTCGGCCAGCTCCAGCACGGCGATGCCGAGCTCGGCCGCGACCGCGCGCGCCGGCGTCTCCTGGCCCGCGGCGACGATCAGCGCGCGCGCCTTCAGGTCCTCGAGATAGAAGCGGAACTCGTCGGCGCGATAGGCCGGGTTCAGCGGGCAGGTCACGGCGCCGGCGCCGACCGCCAGGAAGCTGGCCGCCATGGCCGGCCCGTTGGGCAGCACGATGGCCACCCGGTCGCCGCGCCCGATGCCCCAGGCGTTGAGCCTGGCCGTGGTGGCGCGCATCAGCTCGGCCAGCCCGGCGAAGGTCAGGCTGGTCCGCCCCGCGCCGCGGAGCGCGGGGGCCGCGGGCTCGCGGCTCTCGATCAGGCGGAGGAAGGTGGTGGCGCTCATGCGGGCTCCTGCTGTCCGGCCGCGATCATTGCCGCCGCGTCCGGGGGTGGCAAGCGCGGGCGTGCCGAGATGAAACAGGAAATGCGAGGCGTGGTCGCGCCGGCCGCGGCCGGCACCCGGCGGGCTGGCGCCCGGGCCGCCCTGCAGGCTAGGGTTGTGGCGGCAACGAGCGGAGGGGGACGCGATGGCTGCCGGGGTCGTGCGACGGGCCGGGGCGCTGCTGGCCTGCCTGGGGCTGCTGGCGGCCTGCGTCACCAGCGGCGCGCCGGCGCCGGCCAAGCCGCCGCAGCCGGCCGCCGCGCCGCTGCCGGCGGCCGAACCGACCTACCGGGTCCGCCTCAGCCTGGACGAGAGCACGGTGGAGCTGCTGGGTGAGCTCACCCTGCTGTCGGCCCACGAGGCCGCCCAGTTGCTGATGCGACGCCCGCAGGTCAAGACGCTGCGGCTGACCAGTCCCGGCGGCCACCTGGGACCCGCGCTGGTGCTCGCCGATGTCGTCGCCCGGCAGGGCCTCACGGTTTATGTGCCGCTCTACTGCGCCTCGGCCTGCACCCTGGTGCTGGCGGCCGGCCGCGAGCGCCTGCTGGCGCCGGGCGCGCGCCTTGCCTACCACAGCGCCTCGGCGCCCCTGGGCGACCAGCGGGCGGCGGAGGCGCTGGCGGGCCATGGCCTGCCGGCCGCCTTCATCGCCCGCATCCAGGCCACGCCGCACGCGAGCGTCTGGCATCCGACGCTGGCGGAGCTGAAGGCGGCCCGCGCCATCACCGGCGTGGCGCCGGACCCGGCGCCGCCGCGGCTGGCCGCCGACCCGCTGGAGCTGGCCGGCTGGGCGGCCGGGCGCGAGCCGCTGCTGGAGGCCTACGGCGCCGCCTTTCCCGACGCGCTGGCGGCGCTGCGCGCGGCGACCCTGGCCTACCTGCGCGGCGAGCCCGGGGCCGAGGCGGCGCTGCTGGCCCTCGCCCCGCGCATGGCCGACGGCCTGCTGACCGCGCTGCCGCGGGCCAGCGATGCGGCGCTGCGCGCCTTCTTCGCCCTGCAGCGCGACCGCGTGAAGACCCTGCGCGACACGGCGCCGGCGCTCTGCGTCGGTCCCGACGCCGAGGTGGCGCTGGAGGCGCTCGATCCCGCCGCGCTCGACGCGCAGTCGCAGCGCAACGTCGAGGTCATGACGCTGGTCTTCCAGTCCTATGCCGCCGCGCCGGTGGCACTCGACCGCGCCCGCGTCGAGCAGCGGGTGGCCTCCTTCGCGCGCGGCCTCTACAGCGGCGGCCGGCTCAGCGAGAGCGACGTGGCGCTGCTCAATCACCCGGAGCGCAACCCGGTGCGCTTCTGCGACGTGATGGTGACGATCTTCGACGCGGCGCTGGACGACCCCGGCGCCGCCGACGTGCTGCGTGGACTGGCGCTGGCCCTGGAGCGCGATCTGGTGGGCAGCTAGCCGCCGCGCCCTACTTCTTGCGCGACAGGCTGTCGAGCTGGGCCTTGAGTTCGTCGACCTGGGCCTTCAGGCGGTCGAGGCTGTCGCCGCCCGCGGCGGGCTTGTCGGCCGGGGCGGCGGCCGGCTTCTCGGCGGCGGGCTTGTCGGCGCCGGGCATGCCGGGCAGGCCGCCGGGGCCGAAGGGCGACCACAGGCGCATGGCCTGCTCGAACAGCGCCATGTTCTGCTTGCCGACCTCCTCCAGGTTGCCGAAGGGCATGAACTTGCCCATGGCGTCCTGCATGGTGGCGCGCAGCTTCTCCTGGTTCTGCGAGAAGGCGCCCATCATGTGCTCCAGGTACTTCGGCACCAGGAACTTCATGTTGTCGCCGTAGAAGCCGATGAGCTGGCGCAGGAAGTTGATCGGCAGCAGGTTCTGCCCGCCCTTGCCCTCTTCCTCGACGATGATCTGCGTCAGCACGGAGCGGGTGATGTCCTCGCCGGTCTTGGCGTCGTAGACCGTGAAGTCGACCTGGTCCTGCACCATCTGCGACAGGTGATCCAGCGTGACGTAGGACGAGGTCGCCGTGTTGTAGAGCCGGCGGTTGGCGTATTTCTTGATGATCACCGGCTGGCCCTTCGGGCCCTCGCTCGCATCCGCCAAGGCTTGCTTTCCTTTTGTTGCGTCAGCGTCTCGCTACGGCAGCAGGCGATCTTGTGCGGCGCGGTAGGTGAAGTCAATCTTGGGGGGCGTCCTGCTATTCCCCTCTCCCCTCCGTGGGAGAGGGTGGCGAGCGAGCGCAGCGAGGCGAGCCGGGTGAGGGGGGTCGGTAAGGCTGCCGCGCGGCGGCACCGACCCCCCTCACCCGGCGCAGCGCGCCACCCTCTCCCGCGAGGGGAGAGGGGGAAACCCGGCAGGCCACCATGACCGACCAGCCTACCCCCGACCCCGACACCCCATCCGACACCCCCGACCTCGCGCGGCGCCTGCTCGACCTCTGGCAGGACTACCTCGCCAACCTGGTGCAGGCCCCGCAGTGGGTGGAGTCCTGGCAGCGCCTGCCCCTGCAGGCCACGCCGGCGCCGCTGGCCGAGGCGATGAGGCTCTCCCCCGCGCCGCCCTTCGCGCCACCGCTCACGCCCGAGGCCGCGGCTAGCCAACTCGCCCCCTGGGGCGCGATGATCGCGCAGCTCTTCGCCGGCCTCGCGCCGGGCCACCAGGGACAGGCCCCGCAACCCGATGGACGCCAGCCCGCCACCGCTCCCGCCCCAGGCACCGCCGCCCCAGGCGCATCCTCTGCGC
>OEIV010001221.1_pt1 | contig 12164 bp, 10 predicted proteins | sample 1539231 | NCBI WGS metagenome assembly OEIV01 (sample SAMN03794762, study PRJEB22550) | activated sludge metagenome | feature: wastewater treatment plant; material: activated sludge; isolation source: Wastewater treatment plant of a petroleum refinery complex | place: Argentina: Buenos Aires ...
GGCGCATGGTCGAGATAGGTGATGATGAACTGCAGACGGGCGAAGGCCTGCTCCTGCTTGGCGCGGTCGGCGGAAATGTCGGCCATGCGCCAGAGCACCTTGCCGCGGTGCCTTTCGCCGGAAAGCGGCATCACCGACAGGCGCATCCAGCGCGCCTCCTGTGGCCCCGCCCCCGGCACCGACGACCCCGCCGGCAGGCGGATTTCACGGACCGCGCTTTCGCCCTCACGCGCTGCCTGGGCCAGTTGATAGATCGGCTCGGCACACTCAGGATAACCGGCATAGATGACGTCGAAGCCCGCCAGCCGCCCCACGCCGGCATCGCCGGTCAGTTTCAGATAGGGCGCATTGGCGAAGATGGCGCGACCGCGCGCGTCCACCACCACCGCCGGTTCGCCCAGCGCGTCGGCCACCCCGTCGAACAGGTTGGCGTCATCGTCGGCGCCGCTCAGCCGCACGTAACCTGCGGCAAAACCAACGAGCGCCAGAAGGCCGAGGAAGGCCAGCGCCGCGCCCGCCGCCAGCAGGTAGCGATTGACCGCGCCCTGCAACAGCCAGGCCGCCGCCGTCACCGCCAGGGCCAGCGCCACGGCTGCCGCAAGGGCAGGCAGGCCGGCAAAGCCCTCCGCCCCGAGCCGGTTCACGCCCGCGTCCTTCTCCATGCTTCTGGCCATTCCCGTGCCGCCCCCGAATCACGGCGAGTATAGGCGATTTGCCCCCGGCGGGAATCCCGCCGCACCTCGGCTCTTCGGCCCGGCGCGCGCCTGTGTTATGGTGGTCCGCGCGGCACCAGCGGAGAGGACCCCCATGGACCAGTTCACCACCATCATCATCGTCGCCGTTCTGCTGCTCGCCCTGCTGCTGGCGCTGGTCTTTGCCTTTCGCCGTTCCGGCCAGCGGGTGAAGGCGCGCGCCGGGCAAAGGCTCGGCATCAGCGAATACCATGTGCTGGATAATACCCGGCGTCTGGTTCTGATCCGGCGCGATGATGTGGAACACTTGCTGCTCATCGGCGGCGGGCAGGACGTGGTCATCGAGGGCGGCATCGGCTCCGGCTATTACGCAGGCAAGGTCGAGCGCCCCGCCGCGCCCGCCACCGCCGCGCCAGCGGAGGATGCGCCCCCCGCGCTGGAGACGCCGCGCCCCGCGCCCACGCTGCGGCCCGCCCCTGCCCCCGCGCCCGCCGTGCGGCCCGCGCCCCGGCCCTCGGTCTTCGGCGAACGCCGCCCTCCCGCGCTGCGGCCCATGGAGCCCACCCTGCCCCGCCGCGCGCTCGATGATGATGAGTGATCGCCACGCCTGACCCTGCGGCGCGGGCAATCGCCCCGCGCTCACGCCATCAACTGGCCGCCGTTTACCTCCAGCACCTGGCCGGTGACATAGCCCGAGGCCGCGGCACTGGCGAGGTAGAGAAAGGCCCCGGCGCACTCATCCGCCTGGCCCAGCCGCTGCATGGGGATTTGCTTTGCCGTCGCCGCCCGTTTCTCGGCGCTGGAAAAGCGCTCGTGAAAGGCCGTGTGGATGGTGCCGGGCGACACCGCGTTGACCCGGATGTTCTGGCCCGCCAGCTCCTTGGCGATGGACTTGGTGAAGGCCGAGACGAAGCCCTTGGCCCCGGCATAGATGGCTCCGCCCGCGCTGCCGCCCTGCCGCGCCGCGATGGAGGAGACGTTGATGATGGCCCCTCCCCCCTGCGCCCGCATCAGCGCTGCGCCCAGGCGGCAGCACTGCACCAATTGGCGGCAATTGAGATCGAAGACCTCGTCCATGAAGGCGTCCGTCACCTCGGCCAGCGGCACCCGCGCCACCAGCGACCCGGCATTGTTCACCAGCACATCAACCCGGCCCAGCTTGTCCCGCGCCGCCTGCATCAGGGCTTCCGGGGCCGACCGCTGGCGCAGGTCCAACCGCAGCGTGGCAATGCCCATGGCCTCCACCGCCGCCAGTTCCGGCCCGCCGCCGAAATACTGTGCCAGCACCTTGGCCCCGCACCCGGCAAAGGCCCGCGCCGCCGCCCCGCCAATGCCGGTGACGCCGCCGGTCACCACCACGGCCTTGCCCCTGAGATCATCAAACATGGCCGTTCCTCCCGGTGAATTTGCTGACGCCCTTGGTGCCACGTCCCCCCGCCCCGGCCAAGGCAAAACCAATCGCACCGGCGGGCGATTGCCGCCAAGAGCAGCCTGACGTTTGGAGAAATCGTCCGCAGTCAGGAAAGTTGCTCGCCATCGATAAGTCAGCCATCCACGCCTGTGAATTGCAAAGGCCCGGTGCAACACCGGGCCTTGCCGTGCAGGGATATGAGGGCGTTTACAGGCCGGGGTCGGTGGGGCCGGTCCTGTCCGCCGCGGTCTGGCGCTCGGCCATGAAGCGCTCGAACTCCTCGCGGTCCTTGGCGGCGCGCAGGCGCGCCACGAAGCCCGCGAATTCCTTCTCCTCGTCGTCAAGCCGGGCGCGGGCAGCCTCGATGCGGCGGCGCTCGTCGTCGAGCCGGGCCAGAGCCTCGGCCTTGTAGTCGGCGAAGGCGGCATTGCCGGCGGCGGGCTGCGCCGCGCTGTTCCAGCCCCTGGCGGCGGCCTTGAAGCCATCCACCTTGAGGTCGCGCGCCTTGCCGAGAAGATCGCCGATGGTCATGGTGGACGCGCCCTGCCAGATCTCGCCATTCTTCATCTTCAGGAACAATGCGCCCAGGCCCACGGGCCAGAACACCACGAAGCCACCCACCATGGTGGCCAGTTCCAGCATGGACCAGGGCTTCTTGCCCGCGGCAGCGGGCGCGGCGTGGTCAAGGGGTCCGGTTGCAGTCTGTGTCATGGGGCATGACCCTCCTTCGGTCTGGCCTTCACATGGGGGTTGCGGCCCCGCGTTCAAGTCAAATCCGCCTGACGTTATGTCATGGGTTTACATAACGCTTGGGTTATGTAATTTGATTACATAACGAAGGAATCTCATCATGACCAATCGCCGCCGCCTCATCGCCGCCCTTGCCGCCCTGGCGCTGGCCCTTCCCCTGCCCGCCCGCGCCGGTGATGGCGTCACCGTCTTTGCCGCCGCCAGCCTGAAGACCGCGCTGGACCAGATCAACAGCGACTGGCAGGCCGCCACCGGCAAGAAAGCCGTCGCCTCCTACGCCGGGTCCTCAGCGCTGGCCAAGCAGATCGAACAGGGCGCGCCCGCCGATGTCTTCATCTCCGCCGATCTGGACTGGATGACCTACCTGACCGGGAAGGGACTGGTGAAGGCCGACGCCGCCGTTAACCTGCTGGGCAATGCGCTGGTGCTGGTGGCCCCCGCCGCCACCATGGCCCCCGCCGCAAAGATCGAACCTGGCTTTGACCTCGCCGCCATGCTGGCGGGCGGCAAGCTGGCCATGGCCGATGTCCAGGCCGTGCCCGCCGGCAAATACGGCAAGACCGCGCTGGAGAACCTCAAGGTCTGGGACAAGGTGGAGGCGAGCGTGGCGCAGGCCGAAAACGTGCGCGCCGCCCTGAAGCTGGTGGCCACGGGCGAGGCCGCCTATGGCATCGTCTATCAGTCGGACGCCACGGCCGAACCCGCCGTGCGTCTCGCGGGCGTCTTCCCGGCGGAGAGCCACCCCGCCATCATCTATCCCGCCGCGCCGCTGGCCGCCGCCCAAAGCCCTGACACCGCCGCCTATCTCGATTACCTGAAATCGGCCAAGGCGCGCGCCGTGTTCGCGGCCCAGGGCTTCACGGTCCTCACCCCTGCCCCCTGACCCATGACGGACTGGCTCACCCTCTCGCCTGCCGAGGCCACCGCCGTTGCCTTGAGCCTCAAGGTCGCCCTCTGGGCCATGCTGGCCAGCCTCATGCCCGGCGTGGCCGTGGCGCTGGCCCTGGCGCGCGGGCGCTTCTGGGGCAAGACGCTGCTCAACGGCGTGGTGCATCTGCCGCTGGTCATGCCGCCGGTGGTCACGGGCTATCTGCTGCTGCTGACCCTGGGCCGCAAGGCACCGCTGGGCCAGTTCCTCGCCGACCATCTGGGCCTCGTCTTTTCCTTCCGCTGGACCGGCGCGGCGCTGGCCTGCGCCATCATGGGCTTTCCCCTCATGGTGCGCGCCATCCGGCTCTCCATCGAGGCGGTGGACCGCAGGCTGGAGGCAGCGGCGGGCACGCTGGGGGCAAGCCCCCTCTGGGTCTTCCTCACCGTCACCCTGCCGCTGGCCCTGCCCGGCGTGGTGGCGGGCATGATCCTGTCCTTCGCCAAGGCCATGGGCGAATTCGGCGCCACCATCACCTTCGTCTCCAACATTCCGGGCGAAACCCAGACCCTGCCCTCGGCCATCTATTCGCTCACCCAGGTGCCCGGCGGCGATCTCGGCGCCTTCCGCCTCACGCTGGTTTCCATCGCCATCTCGCTCGCCGCCCTCATGGCCTCCGAGGTGCTGGCGCGGCGCGTGGCGCACGGGGTGGCGGCATGACCATCGAGATCATGGCCCGCCATGACAGCGGCACCTTCACGCTGGATGTGGCCACCGTGACTGATGGCCGGTTGACCGCGCTGTTCGGGCCCTCCGGCTCCGGCAAGACCACCCTCATCAACATCGTGGCGGGGCTGTTGCGGCCCAACGCGGCCCGCGTGGTGGTCAATGGCCGGGTGCTGATGGACAGTGCCCGCAACATCTTCCTGCCGGTGCATCAGCGCCGCATCGGCTACGTCTTTCAGGAGGCGCGCCTTCTGCCCCATCTCACGGTGCGCCAGAACCTTTCCTATGGCCGCTGGTTCACACCCAGGGCAGAGCGCCGCGCCCGCTTCGGTGCGATCGTGGACATGCTGGGCATTGCCCCGCTGCTCGACCACAAACCGGCGCGCCTCTCGGGCGGCGAGAAGCAGTGCGTGGCCATTGGCCGGGCGCTGCTCGCCGATCCCGAAGTTCTGCTGATGGACGAGCCATTGGCCTCCCTCGACGAAGCCCGCAAGGCCGAGATCGCGCCCCACATCGAGCGCCTGCGCGACGAGGCCCGCATTCCCATTCTCTATGTCTCGCATTCGGTGGCCGAAGTCTCGCGCCTTGCCGACGACGTGCTGCTCATGGACCAGGGCCGCGTCACCGCCCAGGGACCGGCGGCCGAGGTCATCCGCCGCCTCGACCTCTTGCCGCTCAACGAGCGCGCCGAGGGCGGCAGCCTCATCGCCATGCAGGTGGATGATTATGATTCAGGCTTCGACCTGACCACCCTCACCGCCGCCGCCGGGGTGGCGCGCGTGCCGGGCCAGTGGGGACCGAAGGGGGCGGCGGTGACGCTGCGCATCAGGGCGCGCGATGTCATCATCGCCACCCGCCAGCCTGATCATCTCTCGGCGCTGAACGTGTTTCAGGGCACGGTCACCAGCCTTGCCCCCTCCGGTGCCGCGGGCCTCACCGTCACCCTCGACTGCGGCGGCACGGCGCTGGTCTCCGCCCTCACCCGCTATTCGGCCCATAACCTCGGCCTGCATGAGGGCCAGGAAGTCCATGCCGTGGTCAAGTCGGTGTCGGTCGCCCCCAACCGGTAAAGCGCGATTGCAGCGGCGGCGATTTTAGGCCAACCTCGCCTTCCCCGCGGCCATCCTCCGCTTGCTTTTGGGCCGCCGGTAACCAAGGAGGATTGACCATGCCTGCCAAGAGCACTTCCAACCGCTATGGCACCGTCGCCATTTTCATCCACTGGCTCACCGTGGTTATGGTTTTTGCCCAGGCCCTGGGCGGCTTCTGGGCCGCCACCACCGCCAACCCCGCAACCCAGGCCGCCATTCTCCGCCTGCACGCGCCCTTCGGCATGGCCATTCTCGTCATCACCCTGTTTCGCATTCTCTGGTGGCTGGCCTTCGACAAGAAGCCGCGCGACATGGCCAGCGTGCCGCCCATCCAGAATGTCGCCGCCAAGGCCGTCCACGGCCTGCTCTATCTGGCCCTGCTGGGCATGGGTCTATCCGGCATCATCCTGATGAACAGCAGCGGCGCGGGCGAGGTCCTGTTCGGCGCGGGCGGCACCCTGCCCAACTTCTGGGACTACACCGCCTTCTACGTTCATGCTGCCATCGCCTGGGGCCTTATCATCCTGATCATCGGCCATATCGGTGCAGCTCTCTATCACCAGTTCATGGTGGGTGACCGGTTGCTGGGCCGCATGGGCCTGGGCCAGCCGCCCAGCACCCCGCAGGGTTAAGGCAGAGACCTTTCCGGCGGCCTGTGGCGCATGCCCCGGCGGCGCATGGGCGGCGCACCGGCGATGAAAAACGTGTGTGCCTGATGATGCTCAGGCGCGGCGGCGCTGGCGCGGCGGTTCCGGCGGCGGCGCGAGGAAGCGGTCGAGGGCGGCCTCCGGCACGGCGGGCGAGAACAGATAACCCTGCCCCTGCTCGCAGCCCCAGTTGCGCAATTGCTTCAGTTGCGCTTCGGTTTCGATGCCCTCGGCAATGCACTCGATGTCGAGGTTGCTGGTCATCTGGATGATCGTCTTCACCACATTGGCCGAGCGCGCATCGCCCATCATCTTGGCGATGAAGCTGCGGTCGATTTTCAAGCGGTCCAGCGGCAGCTCGTTGAGGTGGCTGAAGGACGAATAGCCGGTGCCGAAATCATCCAGCGCCACCATGGCGCCGGCCATGCGCAGGTTGTTCAGCGTGCGCGTGGCCGCATCGATGTCGGCCATGATGGCCGTCTCCGTCACTTCGGCTTCAAACTGGCCGGGGCGCAGCCCATGCGCCGCCAGGGTGGAGAGGATGTTGAGACCGGCGCTGGGCTGGACGAGTTGGGCGGCCGAAAGATTGAACGACAGCACCATGTGGCGCGGCCACTTTGCGGCCGCCGTGGCCGCCAGATGCAGCAGGCAGTCCGAAACCACGCCGATGAGCCCGGCCCGCTCCGCAATGGGGATGAAGTCCGCCGGTGAAATGGGGCCGAGCGTGGGGTGGGTCCAGCGCGCCAGCGCCTCAAAGCCGCGCAGGCTGCTGTTGTCGCCAAGATTATAGATCGGCTGAAAGTGAACCTGAAATTCCTGGCCGATGACGGCCATGCGCAAGCCCTGCTCGATGGCGGCGTTGCGCTGCGCCTCGCGTTCGAACTCCTGGGTGAAAACCACCTTGCCGCCCCGGGCATGGGTCTTGCAGCGGTTCAGCGCGATGTCGGCCTGCTCCACCAGACGATGGGGCTGCCCCTCACCGTTGTAGATGGCAAGACCCGCCGAGGTGCCGACACTGGCGGTCATCTCACCCAGGGCGATGGGCGCCTCCAGCGCCACCACCGCCTCCTCGATCAGACCGGCGGCCTCCTCCGGGCCCTCGATATTTTCCAGCAGGATGGCGAATTCATCGCCCCCCATGCGCGCCACCAGACCATGCTTCCCCACCGACCGGTCGAGGCGCTGGGCCGCCACCTTCAGCAGGCGGTCGCCCGTGGCATGGCCATAGACATCGTTCACCTGCTTGAAGCCGTCGAGATCCAGCATGGCCACGGCAAAGCTGCCGCCCCGGCCGATGCAGGTACGAAAGGCCTCGTCAAATTTGCGCCGGTTGGGCAGACCCGTGAGGGAATCGGTCATCGCCTGCTGGCTGGCCTCCACATGCATGGCCTTGATGGCCGCACGCGACAGCACCATGTCGCGGAAATTGGCGAAGGTGACGCGCAGCAGACTGTTGATGGCATAGGTGATGGCCACGACGGCAGGAATGGTGGCGATCAGCGTCCAGCTGCCGGATTGCGCGTAAACCAGCACCAGCGCCACCGTCGAAGTATAGAGCATGCCGCGCGAGGCCGCCGGCAGGGCCACGAGATAAATGGCGGCCGCCATGGCCGCACCCCAGGCGACCATCATGGTCATGCCTTGCAACTGCACGCTCCAGGCCTTCACCGCGAAAACCCCCACCCCGGAAAAGCCCATGCACAGGGCGATGCCGATGATGCTGGTGCGCACCAGTTCGCGGCGCATCTGCGCGACCGTCAGGTCATAGCCGTGCCGCTGCAGCCGGCGCCAATGCAGCCCGCGCCGGATGGACGTGGCGATGATCACGCCTGCCCACAGAATGATCCAGAGAGGATGCGCCAGCCCCTTGACCGACAGGGCGAAGAAAGTAGTGACCAGGATCAGGATGAAGTAGAGCTGCGGCATATGCCGCACCAATGTGGCAAACTGCTCCGACAGCAGTGCCCGTTCGCTCGCCTGTTCAGCCCGTTCTTCCATAGGCCATTTCCATCCCGTGAAGCTGGCAGCTTCAATACAAACATTGAATAAATCCCTTAATGGCCAAAGGGATAAAGAATATCCTTATACTTGGGTTAACAAGTCAAACGTCAGGTTCATTGGCGCACAATATCGGCCGGCCCCTGTCAGGCTGGCCCCCAGCATGGCGCTGTCGGCTACTGCGCCATCCGGCTCAGGAAATTGCCGGGGAAGGCCAGAAGCCTGCCGGTGGCATCGATGATGAAGGCCCCCGCCGCCACCGGACGCGTCCCCGGCTTGCCGCCGAGATAGCGCGCGATCTGCTGCAACAGCACCGGCGATTCCGCGAAGGTGTTATGATCAAGACTGTCCGCACCCTTGAGGTCGGTGATGTCGATGGCCGTAATGCCGAGCTTCTTGATGGCCACCAGGGTGGCCTGGCTTTCCGGCGTCGCCGCGCCGACGCGCACCACGCCGCCCGCCAGCCGTTGCGCCAGTTGCAAGGCCCGGTCATCGCGCGAAATCAGGATGGCGGTGGGCCGGCCGCGATTGCCGATCACCTCGAGTTGTGCGGCAAAGACATCGCTGTCGATATCGGGGGCGGCAAGGACCAGGGCATTCAGCTTGCCGCCATAGTTCACATCACCCTTCAGCTTGGCCATCTGCAGCGTTTCCATGGTCAGCATGGAGCCCATGGAATGCGCGAAAATGTTAATGGTCTTGACCCGTGGCATGGCAGCGAGTTCGCGCAGGAAATCGTCAAACCGGTTGCGCGTGGCCAAAACGGTTTCGCGGTCGGTGAGATAATCCGTCACCGCCCCGCGCGACGGCCACGAGAACAGGATCGGCGCTGGCACACCCGTGTCGGCCGCAATCTGGGCCAGGCGAAACACGCCCTCCTCATAGAGCGTGTTATAGCCGTGCACGAAGACGAAGACCTCGCCGGAAGGCGGGATCAATGCCGCCAGGGCCGTCTCGAACTGCAGTGCCGTCAGCCGGTCGTTGCGCAGCGCCACGAAGGCTTTTTCCGGCTTCCTGTCATTAGCGCGCTTCCATTCAATCTCACCCGCCTTGTGAGTCGGCGGCAGAGACACGGTCAGCGCCGCAAATGACAGCGTGGTCGCGCGATCGGCGTCGAGATATCCCGTCTTGTCATCCGTCCCGCGCGAGGTCGCCACCACCATGTTCACGGTCCTGGCCTGCGGCACGGTGTAAGTCACAGGCAGCAGCGCCTCCGGCGTCACCCGCGCGGTGCAGGCGGCCAGAATGAGTGTGAGAAGAATGACGGCCAGCCGCCGCATGGAAACTCCGGGACAGGATTCGCGCGCCGGCCATTGTGGCGCCCGTCGCACGGCAAAGGCAAGGGAAGGCCCGGGCCTCTCCACCATCGCTTCGATCACATTTCAGAAGATGGCTTTCGGTAAAATGGTGGGCGATGAAGGACTCGAACCTTCGACCCGCTGATTAAGAGTCAGCTGCTCTACCACCTGAGCTAATCGCCCGCCTTGACGGCGTTTGGACCGCGCTTTCGCCCGGTCCAGTGGGCGGGTCAATACATGGCCCGCCCGTGCTTGTCCAGCCCTTTCGGGCGCCTGTTCAAAGCTCTTCCGCCTTGCGCAGCGTGCGGTTCACCGCCGACAGCACCGCCTTCAGCGAGGCCACCACGATGTTCTTGTCGATGCCCACGCCGAAGCGCGGCTTGCCGTCGGCCGTGGCCAGTTCCACATAGGCGACCGCCGAGGCGTTGGCGCCGTGGCCCATGGCGTGTTCGCGGTAGTCCACGAAATCGAAGGCCAGGCCCGTCTCGCGCCTGATGGCGTCGACAAAGCCGTCGATGGGGCCGTTGCCCTTGCCGGTGATGGTCTTGGGCTTGCCGTCCAGCATCAGCCTGGCGGCCACCTCCTGCTCGGCTGCCACACTCTTCACCTTGTGCTCGACAAAGCGATAGCGCCCGTTGCCGTCGAGATACTCGTTCTCGAAGGCCCCCCACAGGCGGTTGGCCGGAAGCTCCACGCCCTCGCCATCGGCGATCTTCTGCACCACCTTGGAGAATTCGATCTGCAACCGGCGCGGCAGTTCGATGCCGTGCTCGGTCTCCAGCACATAGGCGATGCCGCCCTTGCCCGACTGCGAGTTGATGCGCACCACCGCCTCATAGGACCGGCCCACGTCATGCGGGTCGATGGGCAGATAGGGCACCTCCCACAGCGGCTGGTTCGAGGCCTTCATGGCCTTGAACCCCTTGTTGATGGCGTCCTGATGCGAGCCGGAGAAGGCGGTGAACACCAGCTCGCCCGCGTAGGGGTGGCGCGGATGGACCGGAAGCTGGTTGCAATATTCCGCCATGCGCACCAGATCGTTGATGCGGGAACAATCAAGCTGCGGGTCCACGCCCTGGCTGAACAGGTTCATGGCCATGGTGACGAGGCAGACATTGCCGGTGCGCTCGCCATTGCCGAACAGTGTGCCTTCCACCCGGTCGGCCCCCGCCAGCAGGCCGAGTTCCGCGGCGGCCACCGCCGTGCCCCGGTCATTATGCGGATGCAGCGAAATGGTCAGGCAGTCGCGGTTCTTGATGTTGCGGCAGAACCATTCGATCTGGTCGGCGTGAATGTTGGGGGTGGACATTTCCACCGTGGCGGGCAGGTTGAAGATCAGCTTGTGGTGGCTGCTGGGCTGATAGACATCCATCACCGCCTCGCACACCTCCAGCGCATAGTCGAGTTCGGTGCCGGTGAAGCTTTCCGGTGAATATTCGTGACGGATGACGCCCTCCATGCCGAATTCGCGCTCCAGCTTCTTGATCAGCATGGCACCCTTCACGGCAATGTCCATGATGCCCGCGCGGTCGAGCTTGAACACCACCCGGCGCTGCAACTCGGAGGTGGAGTTGTAGAGGTGGACGATGGCGCTTTTCACGCCCTTGAGGCTTTCGAAGGTGCGGCGGATCAGTTCCTCGCGCGCTTGCGTCAGCACCTGGATGGTGACGCCATCGGGGATGAGCGCGTTGTCGATGAGGTGGCGGACGAAATCGAAGTCGGTCTGCGAGGCGGAGGGAAAGCCCACCTCGATCTCCTTGAAGCCCATGGCCAGCAGCGCCTGGAACATGCGCAGCTTGCGCTCCGGCCCCATGGGTTCGATCAGCGACTGGTTGCCGTCGCGCAGGTCCACCGAACACCAGATGGGCGCATGGCTGAGGCTGCGGCCGGGCCATTGCCGGTCGGGCAGGCGCACGGGCTTGTAGGCGTGATACTTTTCGCGGGGGGAAATCATCATGGCAGGAGATTCTCTGGCTTGGTTGGCTTGGGTCTAAGGCGTCATCCCCGGAGAGCCAGGGCAATGCCCGGCCGGCCCTCAGGGGCAGCTAAGCAGCAGAAGCCGGGAAAGACGCAAGTGAGCCATGGCCCAGGCTTGTAACGGAATTGCCTCATCCCTGCAACCGCTGGATTGGGCCCGGTGCCGGAGGCGGGAAATCCCCTCTCTTTTGCTAAAGTTTTACCATCGCCGTTAGAACGGATTTTACAAAACCTGCCTAATCTCCGCCAACCAGCGAATGAATGCGGGAAGACAGTCCAATGTGCCTTCGTGACTGGCGTGGCGGTTTCCGTGCCGACACCCGCGCCAATGTTTCCATCCTCTTCGGTGTATCCGGCGTCGCCCTCATGCTGGTGGCGGGCGCGGCCATCAACCTGGTCGAGCACAACAGCGCCCAGGTCCGTCTTCAGGCGGCCAGCGATGCGGCGGCCCTGGCGCTGGCCTCCGGCAATGTCCAGTCTGCCGTGGGTCAGGCAGCGGATAGCTTCATCACCTCGAACGTCGCCGACCTGAATTACGTCAGAGACATCGCCACCACCGCCAGCTTCGATCATGCCAGCAAGCGCTGGACCGTCACCGCCAGCGGCCAGGTAAACTACGCCCTCCCCGGCTTTTTCCAGAATGACGGCGTGCACGCCACGTCCATTGCCACCGCTTCTGAGCCCACCGTCCTGAGCGCCATCAAGT
>OEIV010001222.1_pt1 | contig 12154 bp, 10 predicted proteins | sample 1539231 | NCBI WGS metagenome assembly OEIV01 (sample SAMN03794762, study PRJEB22550) | activated sludge metagenome | feature: wastewater treatment plant; material: activated sludge; isolation source: Wastewater treatment plant of a petroleum refinery complex | place: Argentina: Buenos Aires ...
CGACTCAAATGCCCCGGCGGCGTTCACCGCACCGCCATGCCCACGTCCCACGAGGGCCGGTTCGCGGTCGTCCCCCTCCGCGCTCACACCAGCGCTCGCACCAAGGCCCGCGACCACGCCTTCTGACATCGCCTTGCCGCACTCCTCCATCGAGCGTAGCGCTTCCTGCAAGCGCCCGAACGCCGCCGCCGCGATGTCGCCCGCCGTTGTGCGCTGGTACTCGCCCGGCGCGCTCACACGCGTCCCCACGTCGCCCGGCGTATCGCGCCACGCAAGGAGTGCCGCCCGATCGATCGGCAGCATCTCCGCGGCCTCAACCAGCCCATGCCGCGCCCGCTTCAGCCGCGCACACATCGCTTCGTCATCCAGCACGAAACGCGCCAAATCCTCCAACGTGCGCAGCGCCTCGCGGGCCCGGTTCAGATTCGCGTCGATGATCCGCGCCAGTGGTGTCACAAGATCTCCCGCCTCGCTCACTTCACTCGACGCACGCGCCGCGCCTCACCAACCCGCGGGCGACCGCAACGCTTGAATCACTCGCTCGCCACGCGCCCGCCGTCTTCCCCACTGCCCACGCCCCATTGCCTGTTGCCGATTGCCCCTAACCCTCCGCCCCACAAACTCCCGTTCCGACTGGCGTTCCGCCCTTGCAGCGCCCACAATACCCGGAGCGATGATCGAATCGTACGACCTTGTCCCCGAGCCCGTCCCGCCCCGCCTCCCGGGGACGGTGATCGTGCGCCAGGCCGCGGACGATGCGATCGACGCCGCCGCCGCGGACCTCATGATCCACTCGCGCAACTGCGTGCGCGCGTTCGGCGACTTCCACCTGGCGATCTCGGTCTCGGCGCCGGTCGAGCCGTTCCTCCGCCGCCTGATGTACGACCCGCCCCTCCGCGACATCCCCTGGAAACGCACGCACCTCTGGCTCGTCGATGAACACCTCTCCCCCGGCCCCTCTCGCCCCGCCAATTTCGACATGCTCCGCGGCCTGATCGTCGACCAGTCCGACATGCCGCCCGAGCAGGCCCACGCCGTCACCTTCACCTCCGCCGATCCCGCGCTCGAATACGAGCGTCAGCTCGGCGAGCATCTCGGCTGGCGCGAAAAGGGCCACGATCGCCTCGACTTCGTCCTGCTGGGCGTACCATCGCCCGACGAGGCCGCCGCCAGCCGCGCGATGCCCGCCGACCCCGAGGACCGCCTGTTTTTCCAGCGCCCGCTCGACGAGCGCTTCGCCATGACCCGGCGCATGCTCAACGCCGCGCGCTTTGTCGCCATGCTCGCGCCGGGCGAGTCGAGCCGCGCCACGCTTGAGATGCTCAGCGACGCGCCCCCCGCGACGCTCCACCCCTGGCTCTCGATCCGCCCCGTGGGCGGCGAGCTCCGCTGGTACCTTGACCACGCCGCGTGCGCATTCACGCCGCCAACAACCTGAGGTGCGCGTGCCGACGTTCAGCGTTCAACCCAACGACAAAGTCACGTTCAAAATCCTCTTTGAGGACGACGCCCTCGTCGTCGTCAACAAGCCCCCCGGCACCGTCACTCAGCCCGGCCTTGCTCACGAAGACGATTCGCTGCTCAATGGCCTGTTCGCCCGCTTCGGCCCGGCGCTGCAGAACCTCGGGCAATCACGCGACTTTGGACTCCTCCACCGCCTCGACCGCGCCACCAGCGGCATCCTCATCGTCGCGCTCCGAACTGACTCTTACGACAATCTCCGGGCGCAATTCGAGCACCACACCATCAAGAAGTTCTACTGGGCCGTCGTCAAGGGCGCGCCCAAGGAGCCCAAGGGCGTGCTGCGAATGCCCATCGCCGAAGACCACACCCGCGACCTCTCGCACCGCCCCACCGGCAAGCCGCGCCTCGCCCGCATCTCGCGCGCCGGCAAGCCCGCGATCACGGCCTATCGCGTGCTTGAAACCTCGCGCGTCGCGTCGCTGGTCGAATGCCGCCTGCTCACCGGGCGCCTGCACCAGATCCGCGTCCACCTCAACGCGATCGGATGCCCGGTGCTTGGCGATGACCTGTACGCCCCGCCCGGCGTGCGCGACGCGGCGCCGCGCCTCGCGCTCCACTCCCACCGCGTCGTCTTCGATCACCCGCTCACCGGCGCGACGGTCGATGTGCATTCGCCCTGGCCCGGCGATCTCAAGGGCCTGCTCAAAAAGCTCGGCCTAAGCAAGCCGGTCGCCGACCCCCCCGCCCCGCCGCCCCGCGTGGCGCGCTGAGCCGCGACGCGTTCCTTGGAGCCGCTTCAGTCGATTCCCCGGGCCGCCAGCCAGCGCTCCGCGTCCAGCGCCGCCTGGCACCCCATGCCCGACGCCGTCACCGCCTGGCGGTAGTGGCTGTCCGCGACGTCGCCGGCCGCGAACACGCCCTCGATATTGGTGTAGCTCGATCGTGTCTTGAGCGCCACGTACCCGCCCTCATCGAGCTCCACGCCGCTGTCCTTCAGGAACGAGGTCGCGGGCGTATGCCCGATCGCGACAAAGAGACCCGCGAGGGCGAGCTCCGATCGTTCCTTGGTCACGGTGTCCTCCAGCAGCACGCCGCTGATGCGGTCGCCGCCCAGCACGTCGACCACCGCCTTGTTGTACAGCACCCGGGCGTTGGGCCGATCGAGGAACCGCTTCTGCATGATCTTGCTGGCGCGGAGCGAATCGCGCCGGTGGATGATGTAGACCGTCGAGCCGAACTTGGTCAGATAGGTCGCTTCCTCCATCGCGGTGTCGCCGCCGCCCACGACCGCGAGCGGCTGGTCGCGGAAGACGGGGAGCGCCCCATCGCACACGGCGCACGCCGACACGCCGCCGCCCGAAGTCGCAAGGCGCATCTCGTTCTTGAGCCCCAGCCAGTTGGCCGTCGCGCCGGTCGCGATGACGACCGCGTGCACCCGGACCTGCTTTCCGTCGCTGGTGTGCAGAACGAACGGGCGCTGCGAGAAATCGCAGCGCTCGACATCCTCGCCGATGACGCTGGTCCCGAATCGCTCGGCCTGTTCCTGGAACTTGGCCATCATCTCCGGGCCCATGATGCCGTGCGGGAATCCCGGATAGTTCTCCACCTCGGTCGTGAGCATGAGCTGCCCGCCCGGGAGAACGATCGACGGATTCTGCTTGGGCACGCCGGAATACACGACCGGACGGAGCTGAGCGCGGGCGGCGTAGATCGCGGCCGTCCAGCCCGCCGGGCCCGAACCGATGATCACGAGCTTGTGTGTTTCAGGGGTCGTCATTCGTGCCTCACAAAGAGTGAAGTGGCAAAGCGGCGGAGTGGCAAAGTGAACCCGCCCCTCCGGCGTCGCCGAAAACGAAGCGTGGCCGCGTCGCGGGATGCGGCGCCTCGATGACCTGCTCCGGAAGTCCCGCGGCCGCGATCGCTCGCCTCACTTGATCTGCCCAAGGTCCAAGAGGTGCTGGCGATACAACGACGACACCGGCGGCCAGATCAGGTAGTCCGTGCCGATGCCCGCGTCCGGGCGGTTGTCCACCCGCCCCGCGTAATTGTTCGCGCCGTCACGCCCCGTCGAGTACAGCAGGAACTGATCGTCGCGCAGCTTCAGATCAAAGTTCGCGCCGCCCGCAACGAACACCTTCACCTCGTGAGGCTTGGCCTCGCCCCGCGCATCGACCTTCTGGTCACGCATCGGCACGAAGAACTCGAACGGCGGCACCGCGCCCCGCGCCCGGTTCGGGTTGTACGCATCCACCGACAACGCCCGGACCCACTGCGGCCTGATCGACGACAACTGCGGCGGGAACGCCTTGGCCGCCGCCGTGTACCCCACGATCGCCAGCGCGTGCCGCGTGCCCGCCAGCTCCACCTGCAACTGCTGGCGCAGCGTGAACAGCCTCCCCATGTCCGGCGCCGTCGCGTCCAGCACCGCGAACCCGGCGCGGTCGAACGTCGCGTACACGAACGGCTTCTCCATCAGCTTGTCGAACGGGTCGAGGCGCCAGCGCGACTCCCAATCCGCGTACAGCCTCGGCAACTGCTCGTTGATCTCGAACCAGTTCTTCTGCGTGCCCGCCGCCGCCTGCCAGCGGGCCGCCTCGCCGAACAGACGCAGCGGATACTCCGACGAGCCCATCCGCGACATGCTGGTCGCGAACACGTTCGCGTCCCCCCCGCCGCGCGGCTGGTACCCCCGCGCCACCGCCTGCTCGCTCCCCAGCCGATCACCGATCGGAAGGCGCAGGCGCGACATCTCCAGGTACCCCTTGCCCTCGTCCATCCGCGCCACCAGCGCCGGAAGCTGATCGCGCTGCGACGCCTGCTCCAGCGCCTTCTTCGTGCGCGTGTCCCAGTACGCAAGGTCGCGCAGACGCTCCTGCGCCACGATCATCGCCTCGTACGCCCACACCACCTCGCGGAAAAACCGCCGATCCGTCATCTGGCGGCAGAAAAACGTCCAATCGCACAGCAGCTTGATCGAGCCGATCGTGTCGCCCTCGCCCGCGCGACGGATCGCGTCGGCGTGGACCAGCACCTCCATCGCACGGATCGAATCCATGTAATAGAACTTCGCCCCCGCCAAGGTCGGCGGGTCGCCCAGCTCGGTGTACAGACGGGCCGACACCATCTCGACCGGCACGCCCTCCACGCCGTACGGCTGGGCGAACGCCATCGCCTTGCGATAGTCGTCCTCCTTGGCCACGCTGGCGATCGCGTCGAGGATCGCCTTCTGCGTCGGCGCGCTCGCCCACGCCGAAAGCTCCGCCATCGCCGGCGAGCCCGGATACAGCGGCGCCAGCGACTCGAGCCTCGCGTACTTGGCCGGCGCCGGCTGCATCTTCGCGAGCAGCGGCAAGAGCACCAGGTCGCTCCTCTGCGGGTTCCTGACATCCGCCAGGCTCGCGTTCAGCTTGTCCAGGAACTCGTCCGCGCGCGCGTGCGGCGCGGCCAGCGACAACGACGCGGCGACCAGCACACCCGCCAGGGCGCGGCCAACAGATGTCCGTACGGATTTTCGAAGGGTCGGCATACGCCGATGGTAGCCGAAATCACGCCGCGCGGGCCACGACCCCGCCCCTAGAAATCCCGGCGGCAGAAAATCCAGCACGTCGCCAGCAGTACCAGCGCCTCAAACCCCAGCGACGTCCCGACGATCCAGCCCACGGACCGATCGCGCATGGCCCGCTCCATCTCCAGGTCGCTGTCGGGTCGATCCGGGTCGCGCCGCCCGCGACGCTCCTCGCCGCCGAACGCCTTGGCCAGCTTTTCCAGGTCCGAATCGCTCACCAGCACGCGCTCCAGCAGCCCCGTCGTCTCGGTGGTCTTCGGAAAGATTGTCTTGGCGATCACAAACCCGTCGTTCCAGCGCTTGAGCTGCTTGATGTTGTCCGTGGATTCTTCGATCTGCTTCTCCAGCCGCCCGCGCTCGCCGCGCACGTTCGGCAGCGTCGGGTCCGCCGCGTCCAGTTGCTCGGGCGTCCACGCCGCGGGCGCCGGCTCGGGCTCGCCCTTCTCCTTGGCCTCCGCCCGCGCCTTCTCGTTGAGCAGGTCCGCGGCCCAGTGCTCACGCCGCTCCACTTCCGCCTGCTGACGCACCAGCCGTTTTTCCTGGGCCGTCAGCCGCCCCGCCATGTCGGTCTTGATGGCGAGGGTGGCGGCGTCCGCCGAATTGAGGATGAACAGGAAGATCCAGAAGAGCAGCGTCAAGAGGAGCGCCGCCACCGTCGAGCGCGTGAGCAGGCCCACCAGGGCGCTGATGCAGTACAGATAGCTGAACACCCCCACCACGATCGGGATCGCCAGGAACAGCCGCGGCTCCCACGCCCCTCCGCGCAGCCCGATCACCATGAACGACGCCAGCGAGAACACACCCACCTGCAGCATCACGAACAAGAGTCCCGTGACATACTTGGTGAGGAACAATCGCAGCCGCCCGATCGGCTTGGAGAGCGACAGCTCGACCGCGCCCCCCGACACGAAGTCCGGGATGATCGACGCCGTCGACACCACCGCCAGGATCATGGCGGCCCAGGCCAGCCACAGCGCCGCGCCGAAGTTGACGAACACGAACTTGTAGAACAGGTCGAGGCTGATCGTCCCCGTGTTGAACATCGGGATCGGGAACGACCACCACAGGATCTTCAGCCCCTGCGCATCCAGCCCCACGCACGCGAACGCCGCCACGATGAAGCCCGACAGCACCAGCGTGATCCAGAAGAGCTTCTTGGCGTTCAGCTCCCGGTACGCATCGACGAGCAGCGCGATGGTCTGCGTCACGCGACACCCCCACGCGCCGTAGCGCCGCCCTGCCCGCCCACGCCCCCGCCGTTCTTCCTGTCCTCCGCCGCCCCGGGATCGAGCACGTGCCCGGTGGTCGGGTCGGTGACGGCCTGCATGAACAGGTCCTCCAGCGAGGGCCGAACCGGGCGCAACGCGCGAATCACCACGCCGCGCCCACGGAAAAGATCGACCAGGCCCTGCACGCGCGTCGCATCGCCCGTCGCGACCCGCAGCATCGTCGGCGTGTGCTCGATCTTCTCGCCGCTCGCCAGCGCTCCCGCCGCCGCGAGTTCGGGTGAAAGTTCGCGCAGCACGTCGATCGGCGCGCGATCCACGCCCAGTTCAATCTCGTACCGCTCGCGCCCCTCCGTCAGCTCGCCGATCGTTCCCTGCGACGCGACGACGCCCTGGACGAGGATCGCGACGCGATCGCACACCATCTCGAGCTCGCTGAGCAGGTGGCTGTTGAGGAACACCGCCTTGCCGCGCCGCTTCACTTCGAGCAGGATGTTGCGGATGTCACGCCGCCCCACCGGGTCCACGCCGTCCGTGGGCTCGTCGAGCACGACCAGATCGGGGTCGTTCATCAGCGCCTGCGCGATGCCGATGCGCTGACGCATGCCCTTGGAATAGCTCTTGACGCGCGTGTCGCCCCAGCGTGTCATGCCCACCAGTTCCAACAGTTCGCCGCGCCGCTTCTTGCGATCGGCCCGGCCCACGCCGCACAGCCCGGCGTAAAACTCCAGCACCTGTCCGCCGGTCAGATAGTCCGGGAATCGATGATGCTCGGGCAGGTATCCCACCCGCGCCAGCGTCGGCTTGTGCCCCACCGGATGCCCGAGCACCGATCCCCGGGCTCGGCTCGGGCTGATCACGGTCATCAGGATCTTCACCAGCGTCGACTTGCCCGCGCCGTTCGGCCCCAGCAGACCGAAAATCTCGCCCATCGCCACCTTCATCGACACGCCGCGCAGTGCGTGGATCCGCCCCTTGTAGGTCTTGGCGACGTCGGCCAGATCGACGGCCCAGGGCATGGTTGAAACGGTGGTTGTCGGGATCGCGCTCATGCGTGGCTCAGAGAATACCAGCGTCGGGCACGCCCGGTTGCGACCATTCGCGGCGTCCGGCGCGATCCGGCTTGTTCCGAATTCGTCGCTTGTGATTTCAACGCGAGGCCTTCCCGCGCTTCTTCGCCACGACATGAAAGACGTGCCAGTTCTTTACGACCCCCGTCGCACCCGCCTCGCGGTTCTCGACCTCCTGCAGGCGATCGATCGTGAACTCCGCGAGAAGTCGCTCCACCTGCGGGCGGGTGTGGTGAACCCGATCGCCCAGCACCGCCCAGTCGTCGCGCTCGCCGAAGAACTGCCCCGCGAATCGCCCGCCCGTCGGGATTGCACCGACAATCCGCGCCCACACCTCATCGAACCGCGACGGCTCGCAGAACGGCAGCGCGTAGGACGCGTTCAGCAACACCGCCTCCCGCGGCATGAAATCCTCGTACGTGCTCAGCAGCGTCTCCAGCCGGTCCGCGTACTCCGCGGGCAATTCCTTTTTCAGCAGCGACAACCCAAGCTCGCTGGCATCCACCGCCAGCACTCGCCAGCCGCGGCGGAGAAGTTCGAACGTGTCGCGCCCCGAACCGCAACCAAGGTCGATCGCAAATCGTGGGACATCCGACGGGCCGTCCCGGTCGAACAGATCCAGAGCTTTGAGCAGCGTCTCGCGCGCGGGCTTGCCCGCGACGGCACGGAAGTAGCCCGGCCAATCGCGCAGCTCCGCGTGCTCATGGGCCTTGGCTGGGGCGCTGCCGGGCGGCGTGCCGCCGGTTCCGGGCATGGAGTGATCTTCGGGCATAGGCTGGTGCAATGTACGAGACGACGCAGGACTTCATCAACGCCCTGGATCGTGCCGGAGAACTCCGGCGGATCAAGGCCCCGGTCTCGCCGGTGCTCGAAATCTCGGAGATCGCCGATCGCGTGAGCAAGTCCGCCGCACCCTCGGCGGGCTCCAAGGGCTCGCAGCGCACCGACCCGCGTCAGTGCCGCCTGGGCGGTTCGGCCCTCCTCTTTGAAAACGTCGCCGGCTCGGACTTCCCGGTCCTGATCAACGCGTGGGGAAGCTACCGGCGCGTCGAGATGGCGCTCGGCTGCGAGGAAGGCACGACCAGTCTTGCCGGGCTTGAGGGCCTCGCCGAGCGGATCGGGAAACTCATCAAGCCCGAGCCGCCTCCCACGCTGCTCGCCAAGCTGCAGATGCTCCCGGAATTGCTCGAACTGGCGAAGATCCCGCCCAAGAAAGTCAAGAGCGGCCTGTGCCAAGAGGTGGTTCGCACGGGCGCGGACGTGGACCTCACGCGCTTGCCCCTGCTCCGCTGCTGGCCCATGGACGGCGACTACGCGAGCCTCGGCTATCCCGCGGGGATCAACGACGGGATCGCGGGGATCAGCTCAGGCCCGGAATGGGAACGAGATTTTCGCGGGCGCTACATCACGCTGGGCGGGATTCACACGATCCACGCAGACGACGAGGGCAACCCCGCTCCGCCGAGCCGGAACATCGGCATGTACCGCGTGCAGTTGCTCGGGCGTCGCCACGCCGCCATGCACTGGCACATGCACCACGACGGCGCGCGTCACTGGCGATCGTGGAAGGCACGCGGCAGGCCGATGCCGGTCGCGATCGCGCTGGGCGGCGAGAGCGTGCTGCCCTACGCCGCCACCGCGCCGATGCCGCCCGGGATCAGCGAGCTCTTGCTCGCGGGCTTCCTCAATCGCGGGGCGATCCCGCTGGTCCGCTGCAAGACGGTGCCCATCGACGTGCCCGCGAACTCCGAGATCGTGATCGAGGGGTATGTCGATCATCGCGCCGGCCTGATCGGCTGGGATCCCAAGGAAATTGCCAAATCACGAAATCGCCAGTTCGCGAAAGACGGCAGGGAAGCCAAAGACACATGTGATCTGGGCGAGGGCGCGGTCTTCGAGGGCCCGTTCGGCGATCACACGGGCTTCTACTCGCTCCCCGATCGCTACCCGCTGCTCGAGGTCACCGCGATCACTCACCGCAGGAACCCGGTGTATCCGACGACGATCGTGGGCCTCCCGCCGCAGGAGGATTACTTCCTGGGCAAGGCGACGGAGCGATTGTTCCTGCCCTTGCTCCGCACCATCGTGCCCGACATCATCGACTACGACCTGCCGATGTTCGGCGCGTTCCACAACGCGGCATTCCTGAAGATCAAGAAGGAGTATCCGCTCCACGCGCGGCGCGTCATGCACGCGATCTGGGGCGCAGGCCAGATGAGCTGGACCAAGACGATCGTGGTGGTTGATGAGGATGTCGACGTTCACGATCCGAACGCGGTACTCAAGGCCGTGGGCGAGCATTGCGAGCCCGCGCGAGATTCCGAGCTCGTCCGCGGGCCGGTCGACATTCTCGATCACGCGGCGCCCTTCCTCGGCGTGAGCGGCAAGCTGGGGCTCGACGCGACGCGCAAGACCATTCCCGCCGAGACGCACCGCAGCGTGACAGGGCTCGGCGCGGAGTTGTGCAGGTCCGGCCCGATCCCGGCGGCCACGGACGCCGCGGCCCGCGCCACCGAGACTCGCATTCGCGCCATCGCGGGAGTGCTTGACGCGCGCGTGCCCGAAGAACTCGGCGGCCACTGGCTCGTGATCCGAGCCGAGAAGCGCGAGGCGGGCGACGGCGTGCGGATCATCAAGGCGATCGGCGGCTTGACGGAGGAGTGCGCCCTGCCGCGTTACACGATCGTCGTGGGCGCGGAGGCGGACGTGTCCAACCTCGACCGCGCGATGTTCCACTGGATGGCGAACTACGCACCGGATCGCGATCGGAATCTCAGCGTGTGCGGGCGTCGGGTGGCGTTTGACGCGACGCCGAAACTTCCGGGTGATGACGCGAACGGGCAGCCGGTGCGGGAGTGCCAAGGTCAGCTCGCGATGGGTTGAGTATGGGCTGTAGCGCGGCGGCGTGGTGAATTGGTTTCCTGGGGCACGCGGGTCGGAATGATCCCATCGTTCGGCACGGGCGGGTTTGCTTCGCGTCCCAGAACCGGCGTTGATTTGCTTGGATTCAAGCGCATTCCGGCGATGCGTCGATAACGCGGTCGTGAGCAACATCGCGGGAACGAGCATGGCGCAGTCGATCGCGGGCCTGAACCAGGCCGAGCGGACGGTTGCGGCGGACCGCAAGCCGCGCGCCGAATCGACCAAGCCCCTGCGCGAGCAGCTGCGCGACGACGTGGTGGTGAACACCGAGGGCGTGGAGGCCGTCAAGAACCTGGCCGACAACTCGAAGGAAGAGGCGCACGACGACCACCAGCGTCACCCGCTGTATGACCCGCACGCCAAGCCGCACGACGAAGAGCGTCATCGGATCGACGTCGAGGGGTGAGCGAGGCGGCGGCAGCGCACGGCGCGTGGTCAACGGGGTTGACCACGCCACCCGGAGCCCGGTCCCGGCCGATGTATTCACTTGTCAAAGACGCCGGGGTTGCGCCGCGGGCGGACTCGCCCGAGGCCTGGCCCAGGTGAGGGCGCGGGGGTACGCACGCGCTCTCCACAAGAGGGGGCGGACGGACACTCTGGTGCGCACCAAGGCGGTAGTAAGTAGGCACTAGCTAGAGGGCAATGGGCGACAGGCAACGGCGGAAATGCAGGCCGCGGAGGGGGTTGCGCGAGGGCAGGAAGGGCGCGAAGATTTTTTTCGGGAATCTGGAAAACGGCCAAAGGAACGGACACTTTGGTGCGCACCAAAGCGGTGATAAGCGTGTACTAACCGGGGGAGCGGGAGTCGGGAATGGGGAGTGGTGGAAGAGAAGAGGGAACTCGAAGGGCACGAAGAGCGCAGAGAGGATCCGCGGCATTCGGCGTAGGTGACTCGGCATCCGGAAGAGAAGACGGAACTCAGAGGAATCGGAGGAGAGCGGAGAGGAGCGGAGGAGTGGAGAAGAGACGCCGATGCGCCTTCCTTAAGGCCGGGGACTTGATCAGGGCGATCATGTTGCTCGAAAAGGGTTGTATCGGGAGTAGATGTCGGCACGGAGCGCCGACCCACCAAGTTCACGGACCCGAGGACGGGGCCGTGGACGGGGAGGCGCGTCACGCGCCGGCGAGCTGGTGCATGGCGGCGCGGAGGGAGGGATAGAGGCTCGCGTGGACCTCGCGCGATGATTGGTATCGCGATAAGTCTGGGCCGGGCTCGACGACGAGCTGGTCCTTGATGATGGCGCCGCAGGCTTCTTGCACGCTGGTCCACGCGCCGGCACCGACGCCGGCCATGATGGCGGCGCCGAGCGCGGGGCCTTCTTCGGTGTTGGGAAGTGCGACGGGCATTGCGTAGACGTCGGCCTGGATCTGGCGCCAGAGCGATGACTTGGCCGCACCGCCGCCGATGCGGATGGCGCGGACTTCAATGCCGGCGGAGCGGACGATGCCGAGGATCTGTCCCATGGTGAAGGTGACGCCTTCGATGACGGAGCGGACCAGGTGGGGCGCGGTGTGTCGGGCGGAGAGGCCGATCCATCCGCCGCTGGCGCGCGGATCGGGATAGGGGCAGCGTTCGCCGGTGAGTTGCGGCATGAAGACGAGCCCCTCGCTCCCGGGCGGAACGCTTGCAGCCATCGACATGAGATCGTCGAAGCTCTTGTCTGGGAAGAGCGTGTCGTGGAGCCATTGGAGCGAGCCGGCGGCGCTGAGCATGACGCCGGTGACGCACCAACCCTGGCGCGAGGTGGCGGTGCCGGTGCCGGCGCAGAAGGCGTGGAGGCGGCCGGCGGGGGCGTCGCCGGGGGGCAGGTGCTTGCGGAGATCGGGAGAGCGTCGTGTAGGGAAAGAGGGTAGATCTCGGGGGGCGCCGGATCATTAAAAAAAAAAAAAAAAAAAAAGGGGGGGGG
>OEIV010001223.1_pt1 | contig 12150 bp, 11 predicted proteins | sample 1539231 | NCBI WGS metagenome assembly OEIV01 (sample SAMN03794762, study PRJEB22550) | activated sludge metagenome | feature: wastewater treatment plant; material: activated sludge; isolation source: Wastewater treatment plant of a petroleum refinery complex | place: Argentina: Buenos Aires ...
AGGCGTCAGCCCCGCCTCGACGCCCGGCAGGGACGCGGGCTTCCCGGTCTCCGGCGCAGCCGATTTTCCCGGAGACTGGCATGCGGCGACGCCTGCGACCAGCACGACGCACAGGATCCGGCGGGCGGTCGACGGGAAGGGGAAGGCAAAGCGGAGCATGGGCCCGCATGATAGGCGATGCGGCGTCGCGCCGCCATCGGCCGGCCCCGGGGCGCGCGGTACAATCGACGGCCCGGCGGGACCGCTGTCGATTCCGCGCCCCTTTCGCCTTCCGCCCACCCGTCCCATGTCGTCGATGACGCCGCAGGAGATCGTCTCCGAGCTCGACAAGCACATCGTCGGGCAGCACGACGCGAAGCGCGCGGTCGCGATCGCGTTGCGCAACCGATGGCGGCGCCAGCAGGTGCCGGAGCCGCTGCGCGGCGAGATCACCCCGAAGAACATCCTGATGATCGGTCCCACCGGCGTGGGCAAGACCGAGATCGCGCGCCGGCTGGCGCGGCTGGCCAACGCGCCCTTCGTCAAGGTCGAGGCGACCAAGTTCACCGAGGTCGGCTACGTCGGTCGCGACGTCGATACCATCATCCGGGATCTGGCCGAGACCGCGATCAAGGACGCCCGCGAGGCGGCGATGAAGGCGGTGCGCGACCGCGCCATGGACGCCGCCGAGGATCGCGTGCTCGACGCGCTGCTGCCGCCGGCGAGAGTCAGTCCCGGCGAGACGCCGGAAGACTCGGGCACGCGGCAGAAGTTCAGGAAGAAACTGCGCGAGGGCGAACTCGACGACAAGGAAATCGACATCGAGGTCGCCGCGCCGAGCGCGTCGATGGAGATCTTCGCGCCGCCGGGCATGGAGGAACTGACCCAGCAGATCCAGGGCATGTTCCAGAACATCGGCGGCGGCAAGCGCCGCTCGCGCAGGATGAAGATCGCCGACGCCATGAAGGCGCTGGCCGACGAGGAAGCGGCGCGCCTGATCAACGACGAGGACCTCAAGGCGCAGGCGTTGAAGAACGTCGAGCAGAATGGCATTGTCTTCCTCGACGAAATCGACAAGATCGCTTCGCGCTCGGAAATGCATGGCGCCGATGTTTCGCGTCAAGGCGTGCAGCGCGACCTCTTGCCGCTGGTCGAGGGCACGACGGTGTCGACCAAGTTCGGCATGATCAAGACCGACCACATTCTGTTCATCGCCAGCGGCGCCTTCCATCTGTCGAAGCCGTCCGACCTGATTCCGGAACTGCAGGGCCGCTTCCCGATCCGCGTCGAACTCGACTCGCTTTCGGTGGACGACTTTGAACGCATCCTGACCCAGACCGATGCCTGTCTCACCCGTCAATACCAGGCGCTGCTCGACACCGAGTCGGTGACGCTGGATTTTGCCGACGGCGGCATCCGCCGGCTGGCCGAGATTGCCTTCCAGGTGAACGAAAGGACCGAGAACATCGGCGCCCGCAGGCTTTACACGGTCATGGAGAAGTTGCTGGAGGAGCTGTCATTCGAAGCCGGCACGCGCGACGGCAAGGTGGTGGCCATCGATGCCGGCTATGTCGATGCCCGGCTGGCCGATTTGGCGGTCAACGAGGACTTGTCGCGCTACGTTCTCTGACGGCGGCTCTCGATCAGGGAATAGACCGCCGGCACCACCACCAGCGTTAGCAGCGTCGATGAAATCATGCCGCCGATGACGGCGATGGCCAGCGGCTGCTGCGTTTCGGCGCCGGCGCCGAGGCCGAGCGAAGCGGGAGCAAGCGCCAAGATCACCGTCGCCGAGGTCATCAGCACCGGCCGCATGCGTGTCGGACAGGCATTGCGCAGCGCCGCGTCGACGTTCATGCCCTGTTCGCGGCGCTGGTTGGTCAGGTCGACCAGCAGGATGGAGTTCTTGGCGACCAGGCCGATGAGCAGCGTCAGGCCGATCATCGAGAAGATGTTGAGCGTCTGGCCGAAGGCCCAGAGCGCCGCGACGCCGCCGACGATGGCGAGCGGCTGCGCCAGCATGACGATGGCCGGCTGCAGGAAGCTGTTGAACTGGCTGGCCAGCACCATGTAGAGCAGCACCAGGGCCAGGCCGAAAGTGAAGACCATGTACTTCATGGTCTTGTCGAACTCTTCGGCCTGGCCGATCATCTTCACCTGATAGCCGGTGGGCAGGGTCTCGGCCGCGGTGCGCCGCACGACCTCGACCGCCTCGCCGAGCGCCAGCGTCGGCGTGGCATAGAACGTGGTCGAATACTGGAGATCGAACCGGCTGATGACCGCCGGACCCAACTTTTCCTCGAAAGCCGCCACCGAATCCAGGCGCACCATCTTGCCGTCCTTGCTGCGGATGAATATCTTCGACAGGTCCTTGGCCTGGGTGAACTCGCCTTCCCTGGCCTTGACGCGGATGTCGTAACGCTGGCCATCGCCCGGCTCGTCGTTGAACTTGGCGAGATCGATGCCGCCGGTCAGCATGTTGACCGCCAGCGCCACGTCGGCGGTGGACAGGTTGGCATTGGCGATGCGCAAGCGGTCGGGCTTGAACACCAGCTGCGGCAGGTCGAGCTGAAGGTCGCTATCGACGCGGCCGATGCCTGGCGTCGCGGCGAACCTCTGCTGCAACTCGCGTGTCAGGCGGCCAATCTCGTCGAGATTGTTGCCGGTCAGGACGAACTGCAACGGCTCGCCGCGACTGCCGGCGCCGACCAGCGACACCGGCGCGGCGAAGGCGCGCGCGCCCGGAATGGCCGCCAGCTCCTGGCGGATGGTGGCGATGACTTCGTGCTGGCTTTTCGCGCGCTCCTCGCGCGGCACCATGCGCACGATCACCAGCGCCTGGTTCACCTGGCCGGCCGTGCCGAGGCCGATCAGCGAAAATTCCGTGCGGATTTCCGGGTGGCCATTGAGGATGGCTTCCACTTCGTGCAGCTTGGCGTCGGTGTAATCGATGCTCGATCCCAGCGGCGTGCGCAGGGAAACGCGAAAGCGCGACTCGTCCTCGTCCGGCAGGAAGGTCTTGCCGACGTTGAGGAAGAAGAAGGCGCTGGTGGCGACGATCAGGGTGGTGACGATCACCACCCACCAGCGGTGGCGCAGCGCGCGGTCGAGCAGGCGGACATAAAGCCGGTCGAGGCCGCCGAGAATGCCGTCGAGCAGGTGATAGAGGCGGCCGTGCTGCTTCTCGACGCGCAGGTAGCGCGAGCAGAGCATGGGCGTCAGCGTCAGCGAGACGAACAGCGAGACCAGCACGCCGAAGGTGACCACCACTGCGAAGGACCGGAAAAACTGGCCCATGATGCCCGAAAGGAAGATCACCGGCGCGAAGATCGAAACCAGCGAGAGGGTCGCGGCGATGACGGCGAACACCACCTCCTTGCTGCCGTTGACCGCCGCCGACACCGGCTCCGGGTCGATTTCCTCGCGGTGCCGGAAAATGTTTTCCAGCACGACGATGGCGTCATCCACGACGACGCCGATCAGCAGCAGCAGCGCCAGCATGGTCATGGAGTTGAGGGTGTAGCCGAAGAAGTAGATGACGGCGATGGCGCCGAGCAGCGATACCGGAATGGCCAGGGCGATGATCAGCGTCGAGCGGATGGAGCGCAGGAAGAACCAGACCACCAGCGAGGCGAGCAAGGTGCCCTCGATCAGGTGCTGCTTGAGCGAATCGACGATGTCGAGGATGTAGGCGGCGTCGTCGGAAACGATGATGGCGCGCATGCCGGGCGGCAATTGCGGCTCGATTTCGTTGATCACCTTTTCCCTGACGCGCTCGACGATGGCGACGGTGTTGGCGTTGGCGACCTTGATGACGGCCAGGCCGACCGTCATCTCGCCATTGAAGCGCGCCAGCTGGCGGTTGTCGGTCAGGCCGTCCTCCAGCTCGGCGACTTCGCGGAGCCGGATGGCCACGCCGTTGCGCTGACCCACGACCAGTTCGGCCAGGTTGTCGAGCGTGTGAAACTCCAGGTCGAGCTTGACCAGGTTCTCGGTGGCCTGGCCGACGACGAAGCCGCCGGCCATCTGCACGTGCTCGCTGGCGAAGGCCGCGGCGATGTCCTGCGGCGAAATGGCCAGCGCCGCCATGCGGTCCGGCAGCAGGTTGACGCGGATGGTGCGGTCGCGGCGACCGCCGAGCCGGATTTCGCCGACGCCGTCGATGGTCTCGAGTTTCTTCTTGATGACGTTGAGGGCGTACTGGTTCATCTGCTGCTGCGTGCGGTCGCCTTGCAGCGCCAGCCAGAAGATCGGCGAGGCGTTGGTTTCCATCTTGGCCACCACCGGCGGATCGGTGTCCTTGGGCAGTCGGCGCAGCACCTGGTTGACCTTGGCCTGGACTTCGTTGAAGGCCACGTCGATGTTCTTCTCCAGGCCGAACGTCACGTTGACCACCGAAACGCCGGGCGACGAGCTGGACATGATGTGCTCGATGCCCGGCACGCCATTGACGGACGTCTCGACGATATTGGTGATGCTGGCGTCGACGATGTCCGGATTGGCGCCCTTCAGCGTCGTGGTGACCGAGATCACCGGAAACTCGATGTAGGGCAGCCGATCCATGCCGATGCGGCTGATCGAGATGACGCCGAACAGCACCAGCACCGCCGACAGCATCCACGCCAGGACGTGGCGCCTGACCGAAAGCTCCGGCAGCGTCATGGGCGGGGCTTGTCCGGCGTGCCGCCGGCGCTGACTTTGGCGGGTTCCTTGATCGCGACGGCGGCATTGTCGGTGAGGAAGCCGGCGCCATCCAGCGCCACGGTTTCGCCGCCGGCGAGACCTTCAAGCACCTCGACGCGGCCGCCGCGCTTGGCGCCGGCCTTGATCACCTTCTGGCGCGCCTTCGCTTGTTCGCCGCCGCCGGCCTCGATGATGTAGACGACCTTGCCGGCGGGACGCAGCACCACGCTTTGCTCGGGTACGGTGAGCGCGCTGGCCTTGGTGGCGACGCTGACGGCGCCATTGACCGTGCCGCCGCCGCGCAGCGTGCCATCGTTGTCGATGTCGGCCAGCACGTCGAGCGAGCGGCTGCCCTCGATGATGCCCGGGCGGATGTCGTGAATGCGGCTCGTGTAGACCCGGCCCGGCGCCGACGGCGAGGTCAGCCGCACGGCCATGCCCGGCTTCAGGCGCGCGGCGGCGCTTTCGGGAAACGGCAGGTGCGCGCGCAGGCGCGTCGGCGCCACCAGCTGGAACAGCGGATCGCCGACTTTGACATAGTCGCCCGGCGCCACGATCTGGGTCTCGACGACGCCGTCGATCGGCGCGCGCACTTGCGTCTTGCCCAGGTTGCGGCGGCTGCTGTCGGCGCGCGCGCGCGCCGCGTCGAGCTGCGCGACCACGGCGGCGCGCTGGGCGGCGATGTCGTCGCCGGCGTTCTTCGACAGAAAACCCTTGGCCACCAGTGCCTGCTGGCGTTCCAACAGGCGGCCCTGCTGGGCGGCGAGCGCTTCCAGCCGGCGCACTTCCGCCTCGTCGGCGCGATGTTGCAGCGCGACGTCGCCCGGGTCGATGACGGCCATGACCTGCCCCACCTTGACCACCGTGCCGGTGCGGGCGAGCACCTTCGTCACCCGGCCGGCGACTTCGGCGCCGACCTTGGGATCGGCCAGCACTTCCAGCGTGCCCAGCGTTTCCTCGACCACCTCGAAATCGCCGGGGATCACCTGGGTCACGGTGATCTGCGCCGGTGGCGGCCCGGCGCGGGGTTTGTCCTGGGCGGGCTTGCCGCAGGCGAACAGCAGGGGCAACAAGAGCACGAGGAAGAGAGAGGTACGCATCAGGGCAGGAGCGATTCGTTGGCGAACAATTCGGCAATGGTCTCGCGGCGGCGGATCGGATGCATCCGGTCGCCGTCGATCATGACTTCGGCGGCGCGAGGCCGGGTATTGTAGTTGGAACTCATGGCCATGCCATAGGCGCCGGCGGACATGACGGCCAGCAGGTCGCCGGGGGCGAGCGACAGCTCGCGGGCATGGCCGAGAAAGTCGCCAGATTCGCAGATCGGCCCGACGATCTCGTAGCTGCGCGATGGCGCTGGCGTACCGCCATGGCTGACTTTGCCGCTCACGTTGACGATTGCATGCCAGGCGTCGTAAAGCGCGGGACGGGCCAGGTCGTTCATGGCGGCGTCGACGACGGCGAAGTTCTTCGACTCGCCGTGCTTCAGCAGCTCCACGCGCGTCAGCAGCAGGCCGGCATTGCCGACCAGCGAGCGGCCGGGTTCGAACACCAGTCGTTCCTTGCGATCGCGCATCACCGCCAGCAAGGGCGCCAGGTACTCGGCCACGGTCGGCACGGCCTCGTCGCGGTAACGGATGCCCAGGCCGCCGCCCAGGTCGATGTGATGCAGATCGATGCCATTGGCGGTCAGCGCGTCGACCAGGCCGACGATTTTCGCGGCGGCGGCCGCCGCCGGCGCCGGGTCGAGCAGCTGCGAGCCGATGTGGCAGTCGATGCCGCGCACGGTCAGTCCCGGCAGTTCGGCGGCGCGGCGGTAGAGCGCCAGCGCCGCCTCGAAAGGCACGCCGAACTTGGATGACTTGAGGCCGGTGGCGATGTACGGGTGTGTCCTGGCGTCGACGTCGGGATTGACCCGCAACGACACCGGCGCCTGGCGGCCAAGCTCGAGCGCGACCGCGTTCAGTGTTTCGAGCTCGGCGGCCGACTCGACGTTGAAGCAGAAGATGCCGGCTTCCAGCGCCTGGCGCATCTCCGCGCGCGACTTGCCGACGCCCGAAAAGAGCACCTTGCCCGGGTCGCCGCCGGCGGCGAGCACGCGCGCCAGTTCGCCGCCCGAAACGATGTCGAAACCGGCGCCAAGTCGGGCGAATACATCGAGAATGGCCAGGTTCGAATTTGCCTTGACGGCATAGCAGACCAAGGCGTCGCGGCCGGCCAGTGCATCGCGATAGGCTTGGTAGGCCGAAGTGAGGGCGGCGCGCGAATAGACGTAACAGGGCGTACCGAAACGCGCCGCCACGTCGGCGAGCGTCACGCCCTCGACGCGGGGCAACTCACCCTCGCCCGAAAATGCCGTCATCGGCCAACTCCGCCAATGGTGCTGCTACCATCGCCGGGCGGCGCCAGCCTTGCGTCGGGCACCGACGCGGCGGGCTTGCTGGTCGGCAGGGTCAGCGGCCCCTTGGTGCCGCAGCCGGCGGCGCCGACGGCGACGATGGCCAGCAGGCTGACGAGAACGAGTACGGGAGGCATGGCGAAGTTTCAAAGGCAGAGCCTAATGTTAACATGGCGGGATCATGGAAGAACGTGAATTCAATCTCCTGGCCGACCGGATGCTCGCCAGCATCGAGGACGCCATCGACGGTTGCGGCGCCGATGTCGATCTCGAGGTCAAGCCCGGCGGTGTGCTCGAACTGGAGTTCGACGACGGCGGCAAGATCATCATCAACCGCCATTCCGCGGCCCGGGAAATCTGGGTCGCGGCCCGCTCCGGCGGCTATCACTTTCGGCCGGAAGGGGGCCGCTGGATCGGCACCCGCGACGGCGAGGAACTCATGATGGCCATCGCCCGCTGCATGGCCGAACAGTCCGGAAGGCCGGTCTCCCTGGCCTGAGGGGCGTGGCGCCGGCCGGTGCCTTGCGTTCGTCCGCCGGATTCGACCGTTGGTCGGCCATGCGTTGCACTTGCCCGGCGACAGGCCTAGAAAGCATTCTGAGGTCAAGGGAGATACTTCATGGCACACGCGCGAACGCTCGGCAGGTGGGAATCCAAGGGTTTCACACTGATCGAAATGATGATCGTGGTGGCGATCGTCGCCATTCTCGGCGCGCTCGCCCTGCCAGCCTATAGCGACTACGTGCGGCGCGGCAAGATTCCCGAGGCCACCACCGGCCTTTCTCAGGGTCGTGTCGGTCTGGAGCAGTGGTTCCAGGACAACCGGAGCTACGCCGGCGGCCCTTGTCCCGGCGATACCAAGAACTTCACTTTTGCCTGCAACACCGGGGCGACCACTTTCGACATCACCGCCACCGGGCTCGGCGACATGGCGGTTTTCAGCTACACGATCGATCAGTCGAACGCCAGGACATCGGCGACGCCATGGGGCAACGGCGCGACCTGCTGGATCGCGCGCAAGGGCGACTCATGCTGAGTCATCGCGGCGCGCCGGGGATGCGCGGCATTACGCTGATCGAGACCATGATCACGATCACGATTCTTGGCATTCTGGTGGCCCTGGCGATGCCCGCGATCGGCGACTGGCTGCTGAACACCCGGCTGCGCAACGCGGCGGAATCGATCCAGAACGGCCTGCAGATGGCCCGTAACGAGGCGGTGCGCTGCAACGTGCCGGTGGAGTTCATGCTCGATCCCGCCTACGACTCCTCCTGGACCATCCAGGCCGCCTATCCCGCGCTGCCGACCCCTTGTCGGGACGCCATCCCGCAGTGGCCGATCATTCAATCGCGACCGGCTGAGGAAGGCTCGAAAAATGCGTTGCTCGACCCGACGCCGGCCAACGCAACCACCGTCACGTTCGATGGCCTGGGCCGCCGCGTCGCCGCCAATGCCGATGCCAGCGCGGTCATGACGCGCATCTGCGTCGACCTGGAAGCCGCGGTGCTCGACGCCACCCGCACGCGCGACCTCGAACTCAACATCGAAAGCGGCGGCGGCGTGCGCATGTGCGATCCGAAGGTCTCGGATGTCAATGACACCCGTTTCTGCCCGAGTCGCGCCGCCAGCAGTTGCACGGGCCGGTAGGGAGACGCCTTCATGAAGCTGCCTCGTCGTCCTTTCCGCAAGCGCGGCCCGGTAGGCCAGGCGGGCGTTGTCCTGATCGAGGTCTTGGTCGGCGTCCTGGTGTTCTCGATCGGCATTCTCGCCATCGTCGGCTTGCAGGCCTTCGCCGTCGAGCAGACGTCGGACGCGAAATACCGGCTGGACGCCAGCATGATCGCCAACCAGTACATCGGCCGGATGTGGGTCGATCAGGCCAACCTCGGTAATTACGTCACCGCCGACCAGGCAGTCGCGGAGTTGCCGGACGGCAAGCTGACCATCACGGTGGTCGGCACCAGCGATGTCACCGTCACGGTCGCCTGGACGCCGCCGCACAGCGGCGTCGAGCATACCTTCTCGCAGGTGGCGCGGATCAATCCCGCTGGAGGCTGAGGTGAATAAGCGCAGAACACGACAAAGAGGTCTCAGTCTCGTCGAGATCATGGTGGGGCTGGTGATCGGTCTGATCACCGTCATGGTGATTGGCCAGGTCGCGGCGGAGTTCGAGGGCCAAAAGCGCACCAGCACCGGCGGCGGCGATGCGCAGAGCAACGGCGCGGCCGCGCTGTTCCAGCTCGAACGCGAAATCCGCATGGCCGGCTATGGCCTGATGATCGGTTCGTGGGGACAGATGTGCCCCCTCGGCATCAACATCTACTACAACGGCACGGTGGTCTCCGATCCCGGCGCCAATCCGGCCGACAGCGGCATCCTGGCGCCGGTGCGCATCATCGATGGCGGTGGTGACAACGCCGACACCATCGTCATGGTCCGGGCGGATTCGCCGACGGGCATCATGCCGACCACGATTATCAAGGACATGCCGAACACGTCATCGGAGATCCGGGTGAATTGGGGTGCGGGCATGCGGGAGGGACAGCAATTTCTGGTGGGCGCGCGCGACGGTTCGAAGATTTGCACGCTCATGCAGCTCTCGCAGGACCCGCAGCCGGTGCAGGCCGGGGCCGAATTCGACATGCAGCACAATCCGGGCCAGTTTCCCTACAACCCGGCCAATCCCAACAACGTCTTCACCGATGCACCGACCTACGGGATAGGCGATGTCATGATCAACCTGAGCAGTCTGAGCTACTGGCGCTACTCGGTGCTGTGCAATCAGCTGACACTGGTCGATCCATCCCGCACGGCCGCGCCCTACACCTGCACCAACACCCAACCGCTGGTCGATCAGGTTGTCAATGTGCAAGCCCGGTACGGCGTGGCGCCCGCGGGCAGCCTGACGGTGAACGAATGGGTTGAGCCCACCGGCCTCTGGGCGGCCAATACCCTGACGGCGGCCCAAGTCAGCCGGATTCTGGCGGTACGCCTGGCCGTGGTGGCGCGCAGCCCGCAGATGGAAAAGGAAGACGTCGAGGCGACTTGCAACGGCGGCAATGGCTCGGTCACCTTATGGACCGGTGGACCGGTGGTCAATCTGTCAGGCGAGGAATGCAAGTACCGCTACAAGGTATTCGAGACCGTCGTGCCCATCCGGAATTCCATCTGGGGCTGCGGCCAGGCGGGGGTGCCGTGTTCGCCATGAAACCGATGGATAAACACCAGCTGGAGCAGGCGATGATCAAGCGAATGTCGAAGCACGATGTCATGCCGCGAAAGTCAGGCGTGGTGACGCGCCGAGTGAGACAGACGGGTGTCGTCCTGGTGATGGCGCTGATCGCGCTGGTGGCCATCACGCTGGCGGCGCTTTCGCTGGTGCGCTCGATCGATACCGGCGTCATGATCGCCGGCAACCAGGCGTTCAAGGAATCCTGCCTGGGGGCATCCGACGTGGCGATCGAGTCGGCGTCGAAATGGCTGTCGGCGCAGGCCGTCACGCCCGCCTTGCTGGACGATGACAATCAGGCGGCGGGCTACTACGCGACGACCATGGAGGGATGTGATATGACCGGCAATCGCACCCAGACCGACGCCAGCGACGATGTGGCCTGGGGTGGTGGCGCTGGCAACGCTAACTGCAACGCCAGGACGCAGCCGGTCAACAACATGCCCGACGGCTATTCGTCGAGCTACCTGATCACGCGCATGTGCCAGTCCCCCGGGTCGGCCAACGCCGCGGGCGCCCGTTGTGCCAGCGACGTGATGCCGTCGCAGTCGCGTTTCCATGGTACCCCGGATTACAACTATCGCGTCCAGAATGCCGCCGAGCGGGCGCGTGGCACCGGTCAGGCCAGCGTCTACTACCGTATCGTCGCTCGCGTCGTTTGTCCGCGCAACAGCACCAGTTTCGTCGAATCGATCATCACCCTTCAGTGATTCGGGAGCAGACCATGGGAACACTTCGCCATTTCCTGATGCCGGCCATCGTCGCCCTGCTGTCGGCGACCGTGTCGGCCGCCAATGTCGACCTCGCCGACAAGCCGCTGGCCAACGGAATCTCCAACAGCGTCAAGCCGAACATCATGTTCGTCCTCGACGATTCGGGCAGCATGGGCTGGGACTATCTGCCGGACAGTGTCAATGGCAAGCAGGGCGACAACTGTTTCAAGAATCATCTGTACAACAAAGTCTATTTCAACCCGGGCTACACTTATCCGGTGCCTGTTGATGCATCGGGCAACCCCTTGGGCAACGCCACGTTCGGCGCGGCCAAGCGTAACGGTTTCGATGGTGGTTCGTCGACCACGAACCTTGCCACCGCTTTCAAGGCCCACTCGGGCGATACGGCGCAGGCAGCCTATTACTACGAGTACACGGGTGGTGGCACGCCGACGCCCGGAACGTGCTACGCCAACAACAAGTACACCAAACGCGTCGTGACGGCCGCGCAAGAGCAAAACTTCGCCAACTGGTACAGCTATTACCGCACGCGCATGCAGATGATGAAGTCGGCCCTGTCGCTTGCCTTCAAGCCGATTGACGACACCAAACGCGTCGGCTACATGAGCATCAACAACAATACCGGCACCGATTTCCGGAATCTGGCGTTGTTCGACGCGGCCGGCAAGTCGGCCTGGTACAACAAGATTTTCGCCGCGCAGCCGAGCGATGGCACCGGGTTGCGCTGGGCCTTGACCACGGCTGGCCGTCTCTATGGCGGCAAGCTCAATGGTCAGAATTTCTGGGGCACTCCGGTGGTCGATCCCGTCCAGTATTCCTGCCAGCAGAACTTCACCATCCTGGCCACCGATGGCTACTGGAATACCGAAACCACCGGGCTGGGCTGCGATCGTCACGAAGGCTGCAAGCTCGACGGCGCGGTGTTGGGCAACCAGGACGGCGGGGCGCCGAAGCCGATGTGGGACGGCAGCAGCACGACCGTCACCCTGGTCGATACCTATCAACAATTTGTCTATTCCGTCACCAATTCTGGCTGTTCCGGGGCCAACCGGCGGGTCAGGCCACAGCAGCAGCGCAAGACGATTACGACGACGACGATCAACGGATCGCCGGGAGCACCCCCCGAC
>OEIV010001224.1_pt1 | contig 12141 bp, 7 predicted proteins | sample 1539231 | NCBI WGS metagenome assembly OEIV01 (sample SAMN03794762, study PRJEB22550) | activated sludge metagenome | feature: wastewater treatment plant; material: activated sludge; isolation source: Wastewater treatment plant of a petroleum refinery complex | place: Argentina: Buenos Aires ...
CAAGTACCCGCACGAGCAGGCGGCGTTCCCCGCCAAGTGGCTCTACGACGCCAAGCAGTGGCCCACCGTCGGTCGCATCGACAACGCGTGGGGCGATCGCAACCTGCAATGTGCGTGCGTGCCGATGAGCGAATACACGAAGTGAACCGCACGCCTGATTTCAGACTCCGGGCCTGAGGCTCCCCAAAGGTCCGGGTTGATCGGAAGACCGACCGTTCGACCAGCACGCGGCTCAATCACATGCGCACGGACCCACCTTCGGGTCCGTGTTTTTTCTGATAGCGTCGGACTTCAAAGCGGCGTCCGCCCCGGGTGGGCCGGCGGTCATCGCCGATGCGTCGATGAATGGCAGACGACTTCAACGTACCGGCGATGCGATCGTCGAGCGATCCACGCTCAGGGTCACTGAAACAGGCTTCCCCACTCGCCGCCCGCCAGCAGCTTCAGTTCGTTCACCGTGACGTGCGCGCCCACCGCGCGGAGTTCCGGCTCCGCGTGCGTGGTCGCCACGCCCACGGCCCGCATCCCCGCCGCCAGCGCCGCCTCGATCCCCGGCGGTGCATCTTCAACGACCGTGCAGTGCGCGGGCGCGACGCCGAGCCCGTGGGCGGCCTGCAGGAACACGTCCGGCGCCGGCTTGCCTCGCTTCACCTGCGAGCCGTCCACGATCGCGCCGAAATAGTGGCGGATGCGTCCCTCGTCGACAATCTGGTCGAGGTTGGCCCGCGGCGCCGACGAGCCGATCGCGATCTTCACGCCGCGCGAGCGCAGCAGTTCCAGCAGTTCCATCGTGCCTGGCGCCAGCGGCACGCGCCCGCGGATCGCGTCGCGATAGCTCGCCTCCTTGGCCTCCGCGATCGCGAGCTGCTCGTCCTCGGGAATCCCGTCTCCGAAGATCATGCGGATGCAGTCGGGGTTGGTGCGCCCGAACGTCTCGTTGAAGCGGTGACGCGAGAGAGCCACGCCCCGCGACGCGGCGACCTCGCGCCACGAGTCGAAGTGCGCGTCGCCGGAGAGCACCAGCACGCCGTCCATGTCGAAAATCACGGCGCGGCCTGGGAGATTCGGATCGATCATGGGGCGATTGTTGGCGGGCGCGATCTTTCCGCCCACGCGCAAGCGATCGCCGATGGAAGAGTCGCATGCCTCCCCCGCAACTCCCGCTCTGGTTGGTCTCCACGCTCGGCTGGTCGGGCACGGTCCTGATCTTCTCGGCGTTCCTGTTCAAGGACCGCTTCCCCAAGAAGCTCCTGGCGATCATGAACATCACGGGTTCGGTGTTGTTCGGGATTTCGCTGGTCGCGCGCCAGTCCTACGAGGGCTTGTTCCTTCAGGTCGCATGGATCATTGTCGCGATCGGCGATTACCGGCGTGCGATGAAGGCTCCGGCGAGCGCCAGCTCGTAAAACAGAATCGCCGCCCTCACCATGTCGTTGGAGGGGCGGCGTCTGGTCAGGAGAACTGCACCATTGCGGGCAGGTTCGTGGTCCGCCGCGCGGGCGATCGCCTCGCGTCGGCGGTGGGTTGCGTGTGATTCAGCGCCCGCCGCCGCCGGAGCTGATGATCTTGCCTCCGACGACCGCGGAAACTTCATGCTCGGCGAAGCCGTCGATCGTGTTGGTCTGGAGCGAGCCCGAGAAGCTCACGTAACGTCGTCCCTTGGACTGGGAGACCTGCTGATGGGACGAGGGCCAGAAGGAGTAGCCGTTGAGGGCACGGTGCATGTAGTCCGGGGCGTTGACGATGAGGGCGCTCTGGAACGTGCGGATGGTGCCGCCGGTGCCGCCGTTGTCGACCCACTGCTCGGGCTCGACCAGCTCCTGGATCAGCGTGATGAGATCGGTGGTCTTCTGCGTGCGATCACCGAAGTTGGTGCCCTGCGTCTGGTTCTGATTCTGGAACGGGCTCTGACCGCCGCCGCCGCCCCCCTGGCTGCTGCTCGAAAGCACCTGGGAGAGGTCGAACTGCGGCGTGTTGGCATAGCGCGGAACATCGACGATCAGGTCGGCGATGTCGTAGATCTCAAGACGCTTGTACGCGTTCAGGCGGACCTTCGGCCCGACCTGGAAGCTTCCCGAGTCGGTGAGCTGCCAGCTATTCTCGCCCTGGGTCGTGCCGCCCTGGGCCTTCTCGAGCACCCGCTCCATGAGCTTCAGCGCGCTGGCGCCATTGCTCTTGAGGTTGATGACGGTTTCCTTGTCCAGGCCCGTGGTGTTCTGCTCGTCGGTCCAGAGAACCTCGATGTCGGCCCCCGTCACCTCGCCGAAGAACTTCATCACGTCCTCGAGACGCTGCTCGCGGAACTCGACCTGTACCGGCTTCAACATCCGGGCCAAAGTCTCGCGGCGCGGGTCCACCGTGACGCGCACGGCCTGAGTATTAGCGGCCGAATTCGTGGCGCTTGTCCCCGAGGCGCCCGAAACCTGCGCCCCCGCGCTCATGGTCATCGCGGCCCCGACGATCAGCACCAATCCGCCCGTCAGTTTCGTCATCCGATTCATGCCCGACTCCTTCGATCGCTCGGCCTTGATCGACCCGCCAGAGAACCCGGCGGCCAACAGGTCAGATTCCCCGGCACGCAGAAAGTTCGCGCGGGAACACCCCTTTGCCTGACGCTGCAACCCTATTCGACCAGAATCGTGATCGGATTTCAAGCAGATTGACCGCAAGAGGCCGGGAATTGTACGGATACGCGGGCGGCCTCGTTCGCTCGCCATCGATCGAAAACTTGAATTATTTTTGCGCGGGGGTTTCGCGGGGGTCACACCGAGCGCGATCGGGCCGATTGCCGATAGATCGCCCGCCGAAGGGCTGTCGGCGGGAAGCGTCCGCGAGGTATGGCCCGCGGCTTGCGTGATCCAGGCGAACGGCAAGGAAGGCACCAACGGCCGAAGGGCCGGGGGCGATCGCTTTGTCCCTTTCGGGGGCCCGAACTCCCGTTTTGGGTGATTGAGAGTTCCAAGAGAAAGGATTTCTGATGACGACGACCAATCCCTCCTGCCCGACCACCAACAACGGCGTGCCGTTCGGCACCCAGCCCGGCTTCGCCCACGGCTTTGTTCCGACCGGAACGCCCGGATATGTCCCCGGCCCGTATGGCACCGCCCAGGGCTGTCCGGTCGGCACCACCGCGATCCCGACTCAGACCCCGACCAATACGGTTGAGACGACCCCGGCCTCGTTCGTTCCGGGCTTCAACCCCAACACCTATCCGACCAACTTCTTTCCGGGCAACTACTTCCCGGGCAACTTCGTCCCGACCAGCTCCTTCCCCAGCAACGTGCCGACCAACTTCTACCCCGGTAACTTCGTGAACACCGGGTCGTTCAACACGCCGTTCGGCTACAACTGGAATACCCCGTTCAACTATGCGTGGAACACGCCGTTCAACACCACCACGCCTTTCGCGCAGACCTCTCCGTTCAACTACGCGTGGAACACGCCGTTCTTCTCGCCTTTCACGAACCAGATCCAGAACTTCGGCGGCTGGAACAGCACGCCCTTCAACGCCAACTGGAACACCCCGTTCAACTACGGCTGGAACACGCCTTTCAACAGCACCTGGAACAACCCGCTCAGCCAGTTCGTTGGGCACACCTGCCCGGTCACCGGCGTGCCGTTCACGCCCAGCACCTTCGCGTCCCTGAACAACAACTTCAACACGCCCTTCGGCCAGACCACCCCGTTCAACCAGACCACGCCGTTCAACGGCACCTGGAACAACTCGTTCAACGCGTACTCCGGGCACACCTGCCCGATCACCGGCGCTCACTACACCCCGACCCAATTCTCGAACTCCTACGCGACGCAGTTCGGCCAGAACTGGAACGCCCTGAACCAGACGCAGTTCTACGGGCACACTTGCCCCGTCACCGGCGTGCAGTACACCCCCAGCACGTTCTCGAGCTTCAGCGGCCAGCCCTTCGGCTTCGGCGCCTCGCCCGTGAATTCCTGGAACAACACTTTCAACACGCCCTTCAACTACGGCTTCAACACGCCCTTCAACTCCCAGTTCGCCTCGACCAACTGCTGCACCCCGTGGTCGAACACCACCAACCAGAACTTCGTCGGCACCACCAATCCGTTCGCGTACGGGCCGTACAACACGTACACGCCCTTCGGCTACGCCACCCCCTTCAACTACAGCAACACCACCCCCTTCAGCGCCACGCAGTTCAACAGCAACTGGAGCAACCCGTTCTGGTTCCAGAACTCGTTCCAGACCACGCCCTTCAACTACGGCTACACCCCCTTCACCAACCCCTTCAACACCAACACCCCCTTCGGCTATCCGACCAACACCTTCGCGGGTGTTGACCTCAAGGACAAGTACGCGCCGCGCGGGTTCGGCCTGAGCCGCGACGCCGCCTGATCGTCATCGTGCCTTTCTCATTTTCACGACGCGGCTCCGAAAGGGCCGCGTTGTGTCTTTTGGCGTTCCCCCGCCCGGCCCGCGCTCATTCTCGAGGGCCATCGCCGATCGTGTGATGCGCCAAGAATCCCCCCTGTGCCCGGCGAATGGATCCTCACTCCCGCGTTGTTGCTCGAAGCGATGGTCGCCGATCGTCGCCGCCTGGCCTCGCGCTGGGGACAGCTCCAGAAGCAGTGGCAGTCGGGGCGCGCCCCCGATCCCCGCGCGATCGATCAGGCCCGCGACGAGTGGGAGCGTTCGGCGGCTGCGGCCCGCCTGCGCGTGCAGAACCGCCCCAAGCCCGACTTCTCCACCAGACGCCTCCCCATCCTCGACCACCGCGACACCATCGCCAAAGCGATCCGCGAGAATCAAGTCTGCGTCATCTGCGGCGAGACCGGCTCGGGCAAGACCACCCAGCTCCCCCAGATCTGTCTGGAGCTTGGCCTGGGCACGCGCGGCATCATCGGGCACACCCAGCCCCGCCGCATCGCCGCGCGCACCCTGGCGGCCCGCATCGCCGAGGAACTCGGCGTCCCGCGCGACTCGCGCGCTGTCGGCTACAAGGTCCGCTTCGGCGATCAGACCGATCGCTCGACCTATGTCAAGGTGATGACCGACGGCATCCTGCTCGCCGAGACCCAAGGCGACCGCCTGCTCGAGCACTACGACACGATCATCATCGACGAGGCGCACGAGCGCAGCCTGAACATCGATTTCCTGCTCGGCTACCTGCGCACGCTCCTCCCCAAGCGCCCGGACCTCAAAGTCATCATCACCTCCGCGACGATCGACCCCGAGCGATTCAGCCGCCACTTCGGCGGCGCGCCCATCATCAGCGTCTCGGGACGCACGTACCCCGTCGAGATCGTCTATCGCCCGCTCGACGAGACCGCCGAAGGCGAGGTCGCCGACGCGCGCGATCAGGAACGCGGCATCATCGACGCGATCGACGAGCTGACGATGGGCGACGGCGGGCGCGGCGACGTGCTCGTCTTCCTCTCCGGTGAACGCGAGATCCGCGAGGCCGCCGAGGCGCTCCGCAAGCACCACCCGCCCGGCACGGAGATCCTCCCGCTCTACGCGCGCCTGAGCCCCGCGGAGCAGCAGCGCATCTTCCAGGCCCACGCCACGCGGCGCATCGTGCTGGCGACCAACGTCGCCGAGACCTCGCTCACCGTGCCCGGCATCCGCTACGTGGTCGACACGGGCTACGCGCGCATCAGCCGCTACTCGCCGCGCCAGAAGATCCAGCGCCTGCCGATCGAAGCGATCTCGCAGGCCTCGGCCAATCAGCGGGCGGGTCGATGCGGCCGCGTCGAGGCGGGCGTGTGCGTGCGCCTCTACGCCGAGCAGGACTACAAGAACCGGGCGACGTTCACCGAGCCCGAAATCCTGCGCACCAACCTCGCCAGCGTCATCCTGCAGATGAAGGCGCTGCGCCTCGGAGCCGTCGAGGAGTTCCCGTTCGTCGAATCGCCCGACTCCCGCCTCATCAAGGACGGCTACGAGACGCTGCACGAACTTGGCGCGATCGACGAGCGCGGCGAGCTCACGCCCACCGGGCACTCGCTCGCCAGGCTCCCCGTCGATCCGCGCATCGGGCGCATGCTCCTGGCCAGCGACGCGGAGGGATGCCTCACCGAGATGCTCATCCTCGCCGCCGCGCTGTCGGTCCAGGACCCGCGCGAGCGCCCGAGCGAAAGGCAGGACCAGGCGGACCTCACGCACAAGCGATTCGCCGACGAACGCTCGGATTTCCTTGCGTATCTCAACCTCTGGCGCTACATCCGCGAGCAGGAACGCCACCTCTCCGGGAGCAAGATGCGCCAGTTCTGCCGCGACAACTTCCTTTCCTTCATGCGCGTGCGTGAGTGGGAAGAAGTCCACTCGCAGCTGCGCGAGCTGGCGGGCGAGATCGGCCTGCGCGCCCAGGCCAAGCCCGCGTCCTACGAGCAGATCCACCGCGCCCTGCTCACCGGCCTGCTCTCAAACGTCGGGAGCAAGACCGACACCAACGAGTACCAGGGCGCGCGCAACAGCAAGTTCCTCGTCTGGCCCGGCTCCACGCTCTTCAAGAAGAGCCCCAAGTGGATCGCGGCCGCGGAGATCGTGCAGACCTCCAAGCTCTACGCACGCGGTTGCTGCCGCATCAGCCCAGAGTGGATCGAGGAGCTGGGCGGGCACGTGCTGCGCCGCTCCCACTCGGATGTCCACTGGCTCCGCGAGGAGGGCCAGGTCTGCGCCTTCGAGCGAGTCACGCTCTACGGCCTGGTGCTCGTGCCCCGCCGGCGCGTGCAGTACGGCCCGATCGATCCCGCCGACGCGCGCGACGTCTTCATCCAGCACGCCATGGTGCAGGACGAGTGGGATTGCGAGGCGCCCTTCGCACAGCACAACCGCGCCCTGGTCGCGCAGGTCCGCGAGATGGAGGCCAAGATCCGCGTGCGCGATATCCTCGCGGAGCAGAAGGCGATCTACGAGTTCTACGACAAGCGACTGCCCGCCGGCGTGTACTCCGTGCCGACATTCGAGCGCTGGCGCCGCGACGCGGAGCGCACCAACCCTCGCTCGCTCTACATGACCGCGGGCGACGTCATGCGCCGCGATCCCTACGAGATCACGCCCGAGCGATTCCCGGACCGCGTCCACGCCGCCGGAACCTCGCTCAACATCAGCTACAAGCTCGAGCCCGGCGCGGAGGACGACGGCCTGTCGATGGACGTGCCCATCGAGAACCTCCCGCAACTCAGCGCCGAACGCTGCGAATGGCTGGTGCCCGGCATGCTCCGCGAGAAGATCGCGGCCCTCATCAAGAGCCTTCCCAAGCCGCTCCGCGTGCAGATCGAAGCCGCCCCCGTCGCCGAGTCGCTTGCGGCCGCGCTGAAGTTCGGCGAGGGCCCGCTCGCCGATGCGCTCTCGCGCGAGCTGTCGAAGCAACGCGGCATCGACATCCCCGCCGGCGCGTGGCAGTTCAAGGGCATCCCCGATCACCTGCGCATGCTGATCCGCGTCATCGATGACCGCGGCCAGGTCGCCGCCGCGGGACGCGACATCGCGGAATTGCAGGCGCGCTTCGCGCAGCGAGCCAAGCGTCAACTTGAAACTCTCGCCCGCCGCTCCTTTGGACGCGAAGGCCTCACCGCCTGGGAGTTCGACGCGCTCCCCGACACATTCCACACCACCCGCGACGGCGTGACCATCGTCGGCTGCCCCGCGCTCGTCGATCGCACCGACTCGATCGCGCTCACGCTCGTCGACACGCCCGCACACGCGAAGTTCGCGACCTACCGCGGGCTGCGCAGGCTCTTCGCGCTCCAGGCCGCCAACGAGATCGAGGCGCACCTCTACGCCCAGAAGAACCGCGACCGCCTCGCCATCCTCTATGGCCCGCTCGGCACGCCGTCGCAGTTGCAGTCCGACCTTTCGTGCCTGATCGCCGAGCGCGCGTTCCTCTCTGGGCCGGGCGGGCACGACGCGATCGTGCAGCAGGTCCGCACGCGCGACGCGTTCGAAGAGCGTCTCGCCGATCGCTGGGGCAAGGTGGGGCTCGTCACGCGCGAGACCTGCGAGTTCGTCCAGACGCTCCTTTCGCTCCGACAGGCGGTTGCGCTGCGCCTGGAAAGGCAGATCCCCGACACGTGGGGCGAGAACGCCAAGGACATCAAGGACCAGCTCGCGCGCCTCGCGTTCCCCGGGTTCCTGGGGCGTGTGACCGACGATCGCCTGCGCGAGATGCCGCGCTACTTCGACGCGATGGCCCTCCGCCTGCGCAAGCTGGAGAACGGCAACGCCGGACGCGACCTGCGCGAGCTCAACGCCCTGCGCCCACTGTGGAACCGCTATTTCAACGCGCTGGCGAGCATCGAGACGGGCACAGGCGGCACGGGGGCGGCCGGTCATGCCAGCACGTTCTGGCCCGACCCGCGCATCGACCCGGCGGAGGTCGAGCAGCACCGCTGGCTCCTGGAAGAGATGCGCGTCTCCATGTTCGCCGAGCGATTGGGCACGCGCGAGCCCGTGAGCGCGAAGCGCATCAATGAGCATTGGGAATCGATCAAGCCCGCGACAGTGGCCGAGCAGGGCACACACGCCGCCAAGCACTCCAAGCATGACAAGGGAAGGCCCGACGCCGGACATCACTCGCGCCCCGACTCAAACAAGCACGACGCGAAATCGGGCGCTTCAACAACAGGCGGCAAGCCCGCGAGCGACGCCGTCCCGCCTCGCTCGACGCCAATCGATCCGAAGTCCATCAAGAGCGCACTCACGCTCGGCCAGTCGTCGATCCAGGTTCCCGGCAAGCCGAAGACCAGCAAGTAGCGAGGCGGCGAGACAGGAAAGAAGCGGCGCTTCGCTTGACCACTTCGCCACTTCTTTCTTCAGTCTTCCCGCGCATGGAGCCACCTCAGGGATTTGAACCCTGGACCTATGCTTTACGAAAGCATCGCTCTACCGCTGAGCTAAGGTGGCGAAAAGCCCTTTGAGGCCGGGAAACAGGCCCGACGCCCGACGGACGCGGCATCCGATCGGGAGTCAAAGATATGCCCCCGCCCGCCCCGTTTCCATCGGGTGTTCGGGCCGCCCCGCCGCACGCGGAACGGCCGCGCCGCCCGGTATGGACGCTATCCGGTATTTCGCGTCACGAGATTCCTACCGCTGGTTGCTCACGAACCAACGCAGCTTCCAGTTTCCCTTCTCCATCACCATGTCAAACCCGTTCCAGGAGAGATCGCGGGCCGCCCGCCCGTACACGCACAGCCGCTGCGCCCCGCCCCCGAGCGGCTCGATGAAGAGGCCGGGCGTCAGCTCCCCACGCGGCATGGCGTTGAAGAGCGCGTGAATGTCCTCGCGCCGCTCACGCAGCGTCGTAAACGCCTCCATCACGTTGACGCCGCGCTCGAAATACTCATCCTTGGTTGCCTGGCTCAGCACCTGCTCGACGAAAATCCGCGGCTCGTCCTTGAAGACAGTGTCATAGACATGCTTCATCAGGTGGAGCGGGGTCCGGGCCGTCAGGGTCACCGTGCCATTCTCATCCGTGCGGCGCGAACCTCCCGCGCCCGAGACCCCGGCAATCCCGATCCGGGCGCCGGGCGGTCCCGTCACTTCCATGCCGGTCTCCGCGCCGGGAAGCCCGCCGAGCATCGGATGATTCGAGACGATCCGCTCTTCGCACGAACCCAGGAGAGCCGCCAGCGCAAATCCCAACGCAAACCCCAGCGCGGCACCCCGCGCCCTGGCGATCGACCGTGCCCGCCTCACGGGCGTGCCCCCGCCCCGTGCGAGCCCGGAAGCCCCGCGGATGGGTCCGCCACGCCCGCGGACGCGTCCGTCCCCGGCACGGCGAGCGGCGACTCGCCTCGAACGGGGATGGTCCGTGGCCCGGCGCCGCCACGCCGCCACAGATCATGCACGCGCAGCGCCTCCACCTGCTCCGGGAAGTCCGTGCGCGCGTGGCAGCCCCGCGATTCCTCGCGCCACAGCGCCGATCGCGCCATGATCGCCGCGACCAGCAGCATGTTCTGGGTCTCCCAGCCCAGCGGCTCGTCAAAGATCTTGTCGAGCGTGTAACGCCCCCAGAAATCCAGCATGTCCGCCACGTCGCGCAGCTTCGCGCCCGTCCGCTCCACGCCCACGTTCCGCCACATCGCCGAGCGCAGGCTCGAGCGCACGTCCGCAAGGTCGAGTTCGCCGTGGTCGCTCGGGCGGATGTCGCTCACGACCGGGATCGGCGCGTGCGGCACGCTCGTCCTCCACACCTCCGGCGCGCCCGTCTTCATCTCCTCGCACGCGCGACCCGCGATCTCGCCCGACACCAACCCCTCCAGCAGCGAGTTGCTCGCCAGCCGATTGGCCCCGTGCAGGCCGTTCGACGCGACCTCGCCCGCCGCGTACAGCCCCGGGACGTCGGTGCGACCGATGAGGTCCGCCCGCACGCCGCCGACCATGTAGTGCGCCGCGGGGTGGACGGGGATCAGGTCCTTGGCGGGGTCGAGATCGAATCGCGAAAGTTCTTCCGCGATGCTGGGGAATCGATCCTTGAAGTTCGGGATGTGACGGCAATCGAGCCACACGTGCCTGCCGCCCTGCTCGGCGATCTGGCGCACGATCGCCTGGCTGACGATGTCGCGCGGCGCCAGTTCCGCGAGCGGATGCACACCCACCATGAACCGGCGCTTCGAAGCGTCGAGCAGGTGCGCGCCCTCGCCGCGCACCGCTTCCGAGATCAGCGAGCGGTGCGCTCCGGGCAGATAGAGCGTCGTCGGGTGGAACTGCATGAACGCCATGTCGGCCAGCGACGCGCCCGCGCGATACGCCAGCGCCATGCCGTCGCCCGTCGCCGAGGGCGGGTTCGTCGTCTCGCGGAAAACCACGCCCGCGCCGCCGCCCGCCAGGATCGTCGCCTTGCTCCAGATCATCTGGAGCCCGTGCTTGGGGTGCCACGTGATCGCGCCCATCACGGGTGCGCCGGGCGTCGCGCCCGCCGTGATCAGGTCGAGCGCGAAGCACTTCTCGAACAGGCGGATGTTCGTGATCGACTTCGCCTTGGCGAGCAGGCACCGGGCCAATTCGTGCCCCGTCGCGTCGCCGCCCGAGTGGATAATCCGCGGCCTGCTGTGCCCGCCCTCCAGCCCCAGCGAAAGCGCGCCCGATTTGTCGTGGTCCAGATTCATGCCCCACGACATCAACTCGCGCAGCAGCCTCGGCCCGTGCTCGACCACCAGCCGCACCGCGTCCGCGTCGCACAGCCCCGCGCCCGCGGTCATCGTGTCGCGCGCGTGCTCGTCGAAGGTGTCCTTGGAATCCAGCACGCCCGCGATGCCGCCCTGCGCCCACGACGTGTTCGAGATCTTCAGCTCGGTCTTGGCCAGGACGATGACCTCGCCGTGCGCCGACGCCGCGATCGCCGCCCGAAGCCCCGCCACGCCCGCGCCGATCACCAGCGTGTCGACGAAGATCTGCGGGAGCAGCGTTGAGCGGAAGGGAATGAGGTACCGGCGTTCGTCGAAGACGTGGTTCATGCGATGATCAGTTCTCGGAGTGGAGTCGTGTTAGTGATGCCCCTGGCAGCCGCAGCCCGAGCCGCAACCGCCCGAACCGCCGGCCGTCGAGGCCGACGCCTTGGGCGGCAACGTGTCCTTTCCGACCAGGCGATCGAGCTTGCACGCCAGGTACCGCGCGTGATGCTCCAGGTGCCACGTCGCATAGGCCAGCATCTGCTTCACGCTCTCGCCCCCGCGCTCCGGGTGCAGCGCCATGCGATCAAACTGCTGGGGCTTGAGCGACAGCAGCCAGTCACCCGTCCACTGCCGCGTCGTGTGGATCATCGCGACCGCGCCGCCCACCGCGCGCACCACGCGGTCGTGGGCCGCCTCGGGCGACAGGCCCTCGGTGTCCGTTCCGCCGTAGATCCCGTTGTCGATGAATGCGTTCTCGTCCCACACCGACAACACGGGGTTGTCCTCGCCCACCGCACGCCGCATCCGCTGCGCGAACACGATCTCCGCGTCCGCAAGGTGCCCCAGGAGCACCCGCACCGGCCAGCGCCCGACATCCGCCTCGGGCAGGAACGCGTGGTCCAACTGCTCCGGGTCGAGCCAGAAGATCCTCCGGTCGAAGTTCTCGATCCCCTTGCGATAGCGACGCAATAGGTCCGGGATGGTCATGGCCTTGAACTGCGACGCCGGCTCCAGCGCCGGCAACGCCGACACTCCCGGTCCCATGTA
>OEIV010001225.1_pt1 | contig 12125 bp, 13 predicted proteins | sample 1539231 | NCBI WGS metagenome assembly OEIV01 (sample SAMN03794762, study PRJEB22550) | activated sludge metagenome | feature: wastewater treatment plant; material: activated sludge; isolation source: Wastewater treatment plant of a petroleum refinery complex | place: Argentina: Buenos Aires ...
GTCCGCTGGCACAATCCAAAGAGGCGAGCAAACCATCAAACTTCCACGAGAGATGTTTGAAGTTCTGTGGTCACAGACCGCCGGGAAGCGTGTCGAAAAGACACGATACCTAATTCCTCACGGTAAGAATACGATTGAACTAGACATTTACGAGGGTCATTTGACAGGGCTTATGACTGCCGAAGTGGAGTTCTCGGGACGCACAGAAGACGCCGAAGTTAAAGCAGCAACTTTTGAGCCACCGCACTGGTTCGGACGTGATGTGTCCAAAGACCGTCGATATAAAAACCAAAACCTCGCACATGGCTTGCCTCGTGAGCCATTAAATCTGGGAGCAAAACAACTTTAGTGCATTGTCGTTACCTCCGCCGAGATTTTTTAACATTGAGCAAACTGGCTGCATATTTTATGTGGTTGCCCTGTAGAATGACACCGTATAATAAGTTTGGCAAAAGCCGATTTGTGGGTGGGCTAAGAGTCGTTTATAATTCAGTAAGAAAACGTAAACATAATAAGCAAAAAGGAGAAGCTAGCCATGAATATCAAACTAACCGAAGCTTTGCTGGTGGGGGTGATCCTCGCACTTGCTGCAGGTATTATCGGTTTGCTGCAGTGGATACGTAAAAACAGTATAGCTAGCTCATCGTACTTTGGTAAAACAGGTGTAACGACTACTGAAGAGAACTCGTACTATGGAACGGGTGCACCGTAAGGCAAACTATGGAACTACCTATTACAACACCTGCGCTCCTATTTCCCGCAATTGCCATTATGACACTCGGCTACGTTAATCGATACCTGGGTATAGCGGGCGTTATTCGGACATTCAAAAAGGATTACGACACCGGCCACACGCACACAGCCATAGTTTCACAACTAACAATTCTAAAAAAACGTATTGAACTTGCGCGCCACATGATTGGTATTGCGATTGGTTCGCTCATGCTAGCGTGTTTATCTATGTTTTTCGTATTTTTAGGCTGGAATGCCGTAGGTGTTGCTGTATTTGGCATCTCAGTTCTTGCTATGATTTTGAGCATGATTTTCTCGCTCTATGAAACTCGGCTATCTAACAAATCACTTTTGATTGAAATCCATGACATCTTAGAAAAAGAAAATACAAAAATATGAGCAAAACTATCCTATTTGTCTGTCGTGGTAACGCCTTTCGTAGTATTTTGGCTGACGCTTATTTGAAGTCAAAGCAGTTGTCGAATATAAAGGTTTTATCTGCTGGCACGGTCGCTACGCAGTACTATGAGCAAAACGGTGTTGATTTTAACGCAAATATGGCAGATTATGCCGCTGCTCATGGTATTGGTAACTTCATAAAAGACCATTATGGCGACCAGCTCACGCAGGAGTTACTGGATAGTGCTGACATCGTTATTTTGCTTAATAACATCGTTCGTCAAGAGGCGGAGCAGGCGAAACTGCGCCTGCCACCCTATACGCAAGTATGGAGCGTTGTTGACATGGGAGAAACTGGTCGCATAGCAACAAACCCTGAAGAAGAACTAAAATTCAAAGAAGACATTTACGAAGAGATTTGCACTAATGTTGATAATCTCATAAAGTCAGACTTGACGTAGGTACTAAGTACGGGTGGCTGTGCCACACCAGAGCGATGCCGCCTTTGCCTTGTAGAAAAACAGCGTGTAAATAAGAGCTACTTAGAGTGATTTACCATTTTACAACCTGAATCACCAATATCGTAGGTATAGTCACAGTCTGTAAGGCCTGTAAGTATCACTGGCTCCATCGCTAGAGGAAAGTTTTTAGTCGACAAGCTTTCTGCGGTATTAGTCGTTGGCTTTACTCAAGTTTTGTTCTGCTGAGTAAAAGTGAGCTTACTATCACTGATATAGAGCTAAACGCCATTGCAAGACTGGCGATCTCTGGACTGAGTGTTAAGCCGGCCCAGACAAGTGCACCTGCTGCAATTGGAATGCCCGCTGTGTTGTAAATAAATGCCCAGAAAAGATTGAGGCTAATACGGTTAAAGGTCTTTTGACTAAGTAGAAGAGCTCGCACTACATCCCGGGGGTTGTTTTTTACGAGTACGATACCCCCTGATTCAATTGCAATATCTGTACCGTTACCCATAGCGATGCCAAGATTAGCGGCTGCTAGTGCTGGCGCGTCATTGATTCCGTCACCTACAAACACCACGCCACCATGTTGCTGTAGCGACTTGACATGATCGGCTTTATTACCCGGAAGGACACCAGCGATTACTTCATCAATGCCAACATCTTTAGCGATAGCTTGTGCGACACGACGGTTGTCACCTGTAAGCATAACGGTGCGAAGACCTAGTTTCTTGAGGGCGGCAACCGCAGTAGCAGAGGTTTCTTTTGGTTTATCTTGAATAGCAATAAGGCCGATTGCCCGATCTTCAATACCAACTACCACGACTGTTTTAGCTTCATTTTGCAGCCGCTCCATTTCCTGCCCAAGCTTAGTATCCAGCCTTATCTTGCCAAGTAGTTTAATATTGCCAATAAATACAGATTTGTTGTCTATAATGGCAGTGATACCTTTACCTTCAATAGTTTTAAAATCAATAACATTCTTAATTTTTACTCCAAGTGTTTCTGATTTTTTTAAAATAGCGGTAGCGATAGGATGTTCTGATGAATATTCAAGTGCCGCTGCAATATCAAGCACTGTTTTCTCGTCACCAACCACTTCAGTCACGCTAGGTTTGCCAACTGTAATGGTGCCAGTCTTGTCGAACACGACAGTCTTTATATCGTTGGCTGCTTCTAATACCTCTCCACTTTTAATAAGGATGCCAAGTCTTGCGCCACGGCTTGTACCGGCCATAATGGCGGTAGGGGTGGCAAGTCCTAGCGCGCAAGGGCAGGCGATGATAACGACCGCTACCGCATATAATATAGCTGCTGCAACATCAGCACCAAGTAGAACGTACCATACTACGAATGTTAAAATAGCTATAATCAATACTATAGGTACGAATATATTTGATATTTTATCAACCATATTTTGAATCGGTGCACGACTTACCTGAGCATGTTTAACAAGATTGGTGATTTGTGCCAACAGGGTGTCAGCGCCAACTTTAGTTGCTTTATACATGAATGTACCCGATTTATTTATTGTCGATCCGATTACTGCGTCACCAGTCATTTTAGTGACAGGTATACTTTCGCCCGTAACCATAGACTCATCAATGGTTGACGATCCTTCTGTAATCACACCGTCAACAGCAATTTTTTGCCCCGGTTTAACACGCAAAATGTCACCTACTATAACTTCTGCAAGTGGCACACTGACTAGTTTGTCGTTTCGTAGTACCTCTGCATCTTTAGCCTGCAGTCCAAGTAGTTTTTTGATTGCGCTACTAGAACGTTTTTTCATGGTTTCTTCTAACACTTGACCAAGCAAAATGAAGGTCGTAACGAATGCTGCTACTTCGAAGAAGACGGGTTGGTCATTGAGCATAGCATAAATACTGTAAATGTAGGCTGTGCTTGTACCAATTGCTATCAATGTATCCATATTAGCATTATGGTTTTTGAACGCCACCCACGCAGTGCGGATGAAAGGCCACACCGAAACGAACATGACTAGAGTTGTAAGCAAGAGCATCGTCATTGTATGACCTGGAAGTTCAAAGCCAATCAACGGCCGCAAAATCATTTCTAGGAGCATCGGTAAAGATGCTGCCATAGAGAATGCAAAACGTTTTTTGACACTCATCACTTTATAATTACCTTGCCGTGAAACATGTTCATGCCGCAAGCATACTTATATTCACCAGGCTTACTAGTGTCTATGCTTATATTATACTTTTTTTCGACTGGTAGGGTTTCATGGATACCGAAGTCGGGAAACATAACTTCATTAAAGCACCCTGATGGGTCTTTACGGTTAAAGATAATACTGGCCGGTATACCCTGCTTTAAAACAACAGTATTTGGGGTATAACTACCATTAACTATCACCTCTACTTCTTGTTTGTTATTCGACACAATTGACTCGCCTTCGTTTGTTTTATGTTTACCGAAAAACCACCAAAAAATAAACCCTATAAGTATGACTGCACCGATAAGCACCAGCAATTTTTCCATCTCTACCCCCTACTTGTTACGCTTTAACTTGTATACCTTTAATATTTCTTCTATAGCTTTATCTTCTTTACTGTCTTTAATTTGTTCAATGACATGAGTGCTGAGGTGGTTCTCGAGGAGTAGATCCTCTATACCGGATATAGCCGCCTTGACTGCTGAGGTCTGTATGATGACATCGATGCAATATGCATCTTCCTCGACCATTCTTCGCAATCCTTGTAGTTGACCCTCGATAAGCTTTAGACGGCGCATTACCTTGGGTTTTGTGTCTCTTTCCATATTCTTATAATACCCCATGGGGGTATATAAAACAATCTCTTGTATATTTTTTAATTTAATGTAGATAGGGTACATGCTAGACGGTAGAGTGCCGTTGACTTGTATTATTAATATCTCTTCTATGCTATATTTACCAAATAGGCGATCCTAGCTGTTTTATTCGATATAGTACATTTACTATGAATATAGTAAAATAGTAGATGTAAAATAAGTAACTTTAAATGGGGAACTAAAAAACAATGATATTACTATATATAGCTTTAGGAGTACTGGCACTCATAGTACTGTTTGTGTGGCTTACTTATAACGGGCTTATAACACTAAGGGTTCGCGTAGAAGAGGCGTGGAGCGACATAACGGTACAAATGAAGCGTCGTGCAGACCTCATCCCGAATTTAATTGAGTCAGTTAAAGGCTACGCAGCTCATGAAAAATCTGTGTTTGAAGAAGTAACGAAGGCCCGTTCAGCAGTTATGGATGCTACCAAGCAGGGCCCGAAGGAAGCAGCTAAGGCTGAGAATATGTTTGAAGGTGCCTTGAAGAGCCTGTTTGCTGTAGCCGAAAGCTACCCAGACCTAAAAGCGAACCAGAATTTCTTGCAATTACAGCAAGAGCTTGTCGACACCGAAGACAAGATCCAGGCATCTCGTCGCTTCTACAACGGTGGTGTACGTGACCTTAACACAAAGATACAACAATTTCCTGCAGTTCTTGTTGCCGGTATGTTTGGCTTTAAGAGTAAAGAATTCTTCGAAGTAGACGATCAAGCGGCTATCGAAAAGCCTGTAGAAGTAAAGTTCTAATTAAGCAAGCAAAAGGATACGTGAATGTATAACGCGATTGCTGCCAATAAACGAAACACTGTCATTATTATGGCAGTGTTTATTGGAGTCGTAGGAGTAATAGGCTGGGCAGTGGCCGCAATGCTGGGCTATACTGCACTAACTCCGTGGATATTACTGGGGATTTTTATTTATGCGATTGCTCAGTACTTTATGGCAAGCAAGTTGGCAGTAGCTGCGACAGGAGCAACTAAGATCCAGAAAAGCGATAATGTGCGCCTATGGCGTATTGTCGAAAACTTAGCAATTACTAACGGCATGCCAATGCCAAAAGTTTATATTATCAATGACCCTGCGCCAAATGCATTTGCTACAGGACGTAGCCCAAATGACGCTATTGTGTGTGCAACGACAGGTATCATGGAAATCATGACCGACCGTGAGCTTACTGCAGTTATGGCTCATGAGATGGGTCACGTAAAAAATTATGATATTCGAGTCAGCATGATTGCGTTTGGCTTGGCTAGTGCTATTGGACTACTTAGCGATATTGCGATGCATATAATGTGGTTTGGCGGCGATAACGATAATCGAGACATTCCAATTCAGGCCTATCTCGTAGGTATCTTGTTAATTGTATTAGCACCTATTACTGCAGCCCTAATACAATCTGCCATCAGTCGTCAGCGTGAATACCTAGCTGATGCAACAGGTGCTATGACAACGCGTGATGCTGAAGGCCTAGCGACTGCGTTAGAAAAGTTGCTGCAATATGGCCAGCCGATGCAGCGCCAAAGCGCATCGACGGCTCACCTATTTTTTAGTAATCCTTTGAAGCCAGGAAAACTTGCTAGCCTTTTCAGCACACATCCTCCTTTAGAAGATCGTATTGCGCGCTTACGTGGTAATGCTAATAAGTTTTAGCAAGTATGAGTACTGCCAAGAAAGCAACGAAGAATAAGGTATCAAAAAGGCCTACGAAGAAACCTGTTACTCGTAGAAAGCCAATAAAAGAAGTAACTAAAAATAGATCTAAAAAACCACTAACTCGATGGGAGCGATGGAAAAAACTTCGCAGTAATTTCCTGGCTAGGCGGCCGCATCGTAGCTTCCGTTTGACACCTCGTAGAGATTATGTGCGCTCGCTACGCTTGCCGGGTTATATATCATTTACAAATCAAGTATTTCGGCATTTGTGGAAGTACAAAAAATTATTTGCTACATCTATCGCTGCATATTCACTTATGGGTATATTATTTGTTGGCATAGTCAGCCAGGACGCCTATAGTCAGTCAACTGATTTGTTGAAAGAAACCGGTACAAGTCTTTTTAGCGGTGGCTGGGGAGAAATCGGAAAAAGTTCAGCACTTCTTTTAGCCATTGCTACCGGAGGGTTTGATGATGCAAAAACAGAAGTGCAGCAAGTTTATGGAGTCCTCTTATTTATTATCATTTGGATGAGCACGGTATGGATTTTACGTGCGCATTTAGCAGGCAATAAGCCACGCTTTCGAGACAGTTTATATAATTCAAGCACACCACTTATTTCTACGCTGCTAATTGGACTTTTGTTTACAGTTCAGCTTATTCCGGCTGCAATAGGTACCATTATATATCAAGTTTCTGCAACTACACTAAGTGGCGCGTTAGCTATGATGGTGTTTGTTGTGGCAATTTTGCTAGCTATCCTGAGCCTTTACTTGGTTACAAGTACGTTTTTTGCGTTGGTAATAGTGACTTTGCCTGGAATGTATCCATGGCAGGCAGTGAAAACTGCAGGTGATTTGGTGATAGGTAGACGGATTCGGATTCTATTACGGTTACTTTGGGGTGTGATGACCGCATTACTAGTATGGATTCTAGTAATGGCTCCGGTTATAATCCTTACAATGTGGCTACAAGATAGAGTTAGTCAATTGGCAACTATTCCAATTGTTCCTATACTACTTGTGTTTGTTTCTAGTACTGTAACAATATTTTTAGCAGCATATGTGTATATGCTGTATCGAAAGGTAGTAGATGATGAAGCCAATCCTGCCTAATGAGCGAATTATTAAATTGCGTGAATTAATTAATGACTATCGGTATCATTATCACGTACTAGATGAATCAATCATGAGTGAAGCGGCAGCGGATAGCTTGAAACATGAGCTTTCGGTGCTAGAAGAACAAAATCCTGAACTCATTACACTGGACAGTCCTACGCAACGAGTAGCTGGCATAGCTCTTAGTAAATTTGAAAAAGTTACTCATCAAACACCAATGATTAGTTTGAGCGATGTATTTACGCGCGAGGAAGTTGCTTCGTGGATAACGCGCATGGATAAACTACTGGGTAAAACACCGCATGAATTTATTGCGGATATCAAAATGGACGGCTTGGCATGTGCACTAGTGTATGAGGACGGGTTGTTTGTACGGGCAGTAACGCGCGGTGATAGTCGAGTGGGTGAAAACGTGACGGCTAATGTACGAACGATTCAGAACGTGCCGTTACAATTGCGTAATTCGCAGCGTTTTAGTTTTTTGTGCAAAGGTCGAACAGAGATTCGAGGTGAAATTGTCATGTACAAACAAGATTTCATGACACTGAATAAAGCTAGAGAGAAAGCTGGAGAGCCACTCTTCAAGAATCCTCGCAATTTAGCAGCCGGCACAATACGTCAGCTTGATCCAAGATTGGTAGCTGTACGACCATTACATTTTGTTGGATACGATATCTTACGCGACAACCCAAATGATATCGAAACCAATGCTCTAGGATATAAAGCCATGAGCGAACTCGGTATATCGACAAGTCGTATGACAGAGGTGCTTACGAGTCTTGATGAAATTATGAAATATGCAGATGAGGTGGAAGCAAAGCGCCCCGCCTTAGACTTTAACAGCGATGGGCTAGTAGTTAAAATAAATAATCGTCAGCAGTTTACTGAGCTTGGTATAGTCGGGAAAAGCCCTCGCGGTGCGGTGGCATATAAATATGCTGCCGAAGAAGCGACTACAACGGTACGCGATATCGTTATTTCGGTTGGACGAACCGGTGCAGCTACTCCCGTTGCAGTGTTTAACCCTGTACAGGTAGCAGGTACAACGGTGCAGCATGCTAGCCTGCACAATGCTGATGAAATTGCTCGTCTTGATATTCGTCGTGGCGACACAGTGATTATTTACAAAGCAGGTGATATTATTCCTAAGGTTCAGGCCGTATTGACCGAATTGCGACCTGAGAAATCTGAAGCAGTCAACTTTGAACTAGAGCTCAAGCGACAGTATCCTGAACTTGAATTTGTGCGGCCAAGAGGTGAGGCGATTTACCGCGTAAAAGGTGTCTCTGGTCCGCTGCTTCTTAAGCGTGCATTGCAACACTTTGCCAGTAAGGGCGCGCTTGATATTGATACCTTGGGCGCAATGAATGTTGTAGCATTAGTAGATGCGGGGTTGGTGCAAGACCTAGCGGATGTTTACATACTTGCCAAAGACGATTTGCTCCAACTTGATCGTTTTGCTGAAATTTCTGCTACAAAGCTGATTAGTGCGATTAATGATAAAAAACAACCACCGCTAGAGCGTTTTCTTTACGGGCTCGGTATTCGCCACGTTGGTGCACAGACGGCCATAGACTTAGCGAATCATTTTGGGGATATTGAAAAGCTGCAGTATGCTACGCTAGATCAGCTTGAAGAGGTTGACGGTGTGGGGATAGTGGTAGCGGAAAGTATTCTAGGATGGTTTGCCGACCCAGACAATGAAAAGCTTCTAGAGAAGTTTGATGCATTAGGCGTGAAACCAATATTTCAAAAAAAGACTGGAAAGTTTAAGGGTAGAAATTTCGTTGTTACCGGCACATTGAGTAGCATGAGCCGTGATGGGGCCGCTGAAGAAATTCGTACGCTTGGCGGCTCACTTCAGGCCGCCGTAACCAAAGACACCTCCTACTTGGTGGTGGGCGAGAAGGTTGGCGAGAGCAAGATCAGAAAGGCTGAACGCTACGGTACGAAAATTATTAGTGAAAAAGACTTTTTGGAGCTGTTGAAATGAAGAGTGTAATATTCGTAACGGGTAATCGTAAAAAAGCAGATAATTTTTCAAAGTATATGGGTGCAAGTATTGGCCATCATTCGGCTGATCTTGATGAAATACAAACACTTGACGTTAAAAAATTAGTTGAGCATAAAGTAAAGCAGGCTTACGAACAGCTCCGACAGCCGGTTTTAGTAGAGGATGTTACATTTACATTCGATGTTACCGACGGATTGCCCGGGCCTTTTATTAAGTTTTACATAAATGCACAAGATGGACTTGAAATAATGTGTCGTATGTTGGATTCATTTGAAAATCGAGATGCGATAGCTTCGTGCACATACGGGTATTTTAATGGGTCAGCCATAAAGTTTTTTACAGGATCTCTCAGGGGGAGTGTTGCTCGACATCCGCGCGGTTCAAATGGATACGGTTTTGATCCAATTTTTCAACCTGATGGATTCGGTGGTAAAACTGCTGCCGAACTTGATGAGCACGAGTACGATAAATATTATTCAACTATAAAGCCATTCACGAAGGTAAAAGAGTTTTTGGAGAGTAATCAGTGAATATATCTCCTTCAACTATAGAAAAGGGCATTTATAAACACAGTAAATCTGGCAGGCTATATGATGTACTAGGTATTGCTCTGCATACCGAAACGAGTGAGCAGCTTGTTGTTTATGCGCCACGTTACTCATCTGAACACCAACTATTTGCACGACCTTATAGCATGTTCATCGAGAAAATTGAGGTTGACGGAAGGCAGGTTATGCGGTTTGTTAAGATTAATGAATAGATATAGTACGTGCTAAAGTATAATGACCGTATTCTTGCCGAGCTAGTCCTCTGGTCTAACACTATAGCGTGTTTTGCGACGGGCCCGTTGGCGCTATATTGACTTGTGATAATACAGTATACTGTAAGGTATGAAGAATGCGTATGATCAGTTACCTAAACGTTGGCAAAGGTTAGTTGTTAGTGTGTCCGGAGGCTCTGTAATAATAATAGGAGTTATCGCTATTCCGTACCCTGGCCCCGGTTGGCTAATTGTATTTGCAGGTCTGGGAATTTTGTCAAAAGAATTTATATGGGCTGCAAAAGCTCTTAGCTATGCTCGTAAAAAATATGATGCATGGAATGTATGGATAAAGGACCAGAATCGATTTGTACAATCGATTACTTTTATAATCACATGTGTGGTGGTAGTTGTAACAGTATGGATTTTCAATGGGTACGGATTGCTAAACAGCTGGTTTAGTTTAGGCCAGGACTGGCTTCGTTCACCGTTACCTATTTTTAGGTAGTTTGCTACAATGGGCATAAGTGAGCAAGAATAAGAAAACGTTAACTAACAGACAACTTTTGGTAGCAATTGTGCGTGTCGCAGGCACTACCTATAAAGTAGCCCCACTGGCGGTATTTGTACAAACCATAGGCTCAATAGTGAGTGCTGTTCTACCGCTTGCAACAGCTTATTTTGCAGCACTAACAACTACAGCACTCGCAGAGGCCTATGCTGGTGATAGCAGTGCGGGCGACCGCGCACTTTTATGCGTAGGTATTACTGCAGTACTTGGCGTCACCATGACTGCGTGGAAGGGCTTGGAGAACTACCTTACGCAACTGATGCGCTATAAGGTTGAAACAGCAATGACCGACCGCATGTATGAACATTTTCATCAGCTTGAGTTTTGGCGTTATGATGACAAAAAGACGGCTGATTTATACGATAAAGCGCGACGATTCGCCCGGTTCTTTCCGTATATCTTTGATCGTTTGAGTTCTACCGTAACGCAGCTTATTATTATGGTGGCGGGTATAATTGCACTGGTGATGGTGAATTGGTGGCTGGGCGTAATTATCCTTATGGCGATCGTACCGGGTATTTATATTCAGCTCAAGCTATCTCGTATACAGACAGATCACTGGCGCAAGAATATCGTTGGTCGTCGCACTATTTCCAGTATAGAATGGCGAATTATGCAGCCAGGCTTTATTGCCGAGTTACGGCTGTATGGAGTGGTACGCTATTTATTGGACCTACGTATGAAATTACGCGACGAGGACGAAAAGATGCGTATTGATTTTGAGCGTCGATTTATATGGAAGCGCCTTGGGTCTGATATTTTAGAGGCCATAGCTGAAGTGGTGGCACTCATATGGACGGCATTACAGATTATTAATCATGCCCAGCCAATCGGACAATTCTTGTTTGTGCAACAAGTAGTAAGTCGCGCTATCAGTGGGGCGAATAGCTTCGTTAGCGGTTTGGCATCGATTGATGAAGATATTGCTAACTTGTTTGATTATCAGGAATTTATGTCGTTACCTGTTAAACAGGGTGGTGAAATACAACAAAAGGTGTTGCCGGAAACTATAACCTTAAAAAATGTCTCGTTTCACTATACAAATCAAGAACGTGACGTGCTGCATAATATATCATTGGAGATTCCTCGTGGGTCACATGTAGCAATAGTTGGTGAAAATGGTGCGGGCAAGTCAACCATGGTAAAAATTATTACTGGTTTATACGCACCGACAAAAGGCAGGATAATGATTGATGGAATTGACTTAAAGAAAATAGATATTACTTCGTGGCATGCTTTGCTTAGTGTGTTGCAGCAAGACTTTATTAACTATAGTTTTGCAACCGCAAAGGATAATATTTATTTCGGTAATACTTCGGAAGGCTTTAATCAAGAGCGCTTCGATAGAGCCCTTGATATGGCTGAAGCGAGAACATTTTTAGAAAAATTACCTAAAGGCATCAACAATTTTGTCGACCCATGGATGGAAGATGAAGACGAGACTCCAGGGCAGCAGCTTTCGGGTGGACAATGGCAGCGCCTGGCGCTTGCCCGTAATTTTTATCGTGATAGTCCAATCATTATCCTCGACGAACCAACGAGCGGCGTGGACCCGCTCACGCGGCGGCAGTTTTGGG
>OEIV010001226.1_pt1 | contig 12120 bp, 10 predicted proteins | sample 1539231 | NCBI WGS metagenome assembly OEIV01 (sample SAMN03794762, study PRJEB22550) | activated sludge metagenome | feature: wastewater treatment plant; material: activated sludge; isolation source: Wastewater treatment plant of a petroleum refinery complex | place: Argentina: Buenos Aires ...
AGCACCTGCGGCCCAGCCCGGCGCTCGATCTTGCCGCGGTGCTGCGGCAGGCGGCGGACCTGCGGGCGCATGAGGCGCAGAGGGCGGCGACGCCCTTGAACCTGCACCTTGCCACGCCGCTCCGGGTGAAGGGCGAGCGCGAAGAACTGGTGCAGGTGTTTTACAATCTCATCGAGAACGCCCTGAAATATGGGGCGGGCGCGCGCGGCATCGACATCGTTGCCGCCCGCGACAGGGATCAGGGGATTGTTTCCGTCACCGACCATGGGCCGGGCATTGCCGAAATCCACCTGCCCCGCCTGACCGAGCGCTTCTATCGCGTCAGCGTACAGGACAGCCGGTCGCGCGGCGGCACGGGCCTGGGACTGGCCATCGTGAAGCACATCCTCAATCGCCACGGCGCGCGCCTGACCATCACCTCCACGCCCGGCGAAGGCTCCACGTTTCGCGCCCTGTTTCCCGCCTCGGAATAATTTCCAAACAATCTCAACGGTTTGAGCCGTCATAAACATGTGATGCAAGCGTCGCATGACTCTCATCATCGGTTTTTAGCTTGCCCCTGTCACAACGGAGACAGACGACATGAAACGCATGATGATCGGGCTTGGCGCATTGGCGCTTGCCGCTTCCCCGGCCTTCGCGGGCCGGGACCAGATCAGGATCGTGGGTTCCTCCACGGTCTATCCCTTCACCACCGCCGTGGCCGAGGCCTTCGGCAAGTCCTCCGGCATGAAAACGCCGGTGGTGGAATCAACCGGCACGGGCGGCGGCATGAAGCTGTTCTGCGCCGGAGCGGGCGAGGACACGCCCGATTTCACCAACGCCTCACGCCCCATGAAGAAGAGCGAGTTCGAGACCTGCGCCAAGAATGGCGTGACCGAAGTAGTGGAGATCAAGGTGGGCTTCGACGGCCTGTCGGTCGCCCATGCCAAGGCGGCCAAGCCCTTCGGCCTGACGAAGGCGCAACTCTTCCTCGCGCTGGCCAAGGAAATTCCCGACAAGGATGGCAAGCTCATCGCCAATCCCAACAAGACCTGGGCAGATGTCGATCCGGCCCTGCCCGCCACCAGGATCGAAGTTCTGGGACCGCCGCCCACCTCGGGCACGCGTGACAGCTTCGCCGAACTGGTGATGGAGCCCGGCGCCCTCAAGATCGAGAGCCTGGCCAAGCTGAAGGAAGCGGACGCCAAGGCCTTCGACGCCGTGTGGAAGACCATGCGCGAAGACGGGGCCTATGTGGAGGCGGGCGAGAACGACAACCTCATCGTCCAGAAACTTCAGGCCAACCCGGATGCGCTCGGCATCTTCGGCTACTCCTTCCTGGAGCAGAACGAAGCGACCTTGACGGACATTGCCATCGATGGCGTGGAGGCCTCCTATGAGACCATCGCCAGCGGCAGCTACAAGGTGGCCCGGCCGCTGTTCATCTATGCCAAGAAGGCCCATGTCGGAACCGTGCCTGGCATGAAGGAATTCATCGCCGAATATGTGTCGGCCAAGGCCCTGGGCGAGGATGGTTATCTTGCCGACAAGGGGCTGGTGACGCTGCCTGCCGGTCAGGCGGAAGCGACGCGCAAGACGGCAGAAACTCTCACGCCGCTTTCGGGCGATGCCCTGAAGTGAGCGAGGGCGGGCGGAGTGGACCGCGGATGAACCGGCCTTCCGAACGTTCTTCCATGATTTGAGTCGAGACATGACCACGGCGACACGGACAGGATTTGCGGCGAGCACGCGCAGCACCGCGGGGCGGCGACGCTTCGAGGGCGTGGTGCGGATCATCCTGCTTGCCTGTTCCGGTGTTGCCGTGGCCACCACGCTGGGCATTCTCGCCTCGGTGCTGTTTGAAAGCGTGGTTTTCTTTCGCGAGGTGTCGCCGCTCGCCTTTCTCTTCGGCACGCAATGGTCCCCCACCGGCAGCCCGCCCGCCTTTGGCCTTGTGCCGCTGCTGGCGGGCACGCTGCTCATCACCCTGATCGCCCTGGCCACGGCCACACCGCTTGGGTTGTTCTCGGCCATCTATCTCTCTGAATATGCCTCGCCGCGCTTGCGCCGGGTGTTGAAGCCGGTGCTGGAAATGCTGGCGGGCGTGCCCACGGTGGTGCTGGGCTTCTTTGCGGCGCTGACGGTCGCGCCCTTCATTCGCCAAGCCGGCACGGCAATCGGTCTTGATGTCGCCTCGGAGTCGGCTCTGGCCGCCGGGCTTGTCATGGGCATGATGATTGTGCCGCTCATCTCATCGCTTTCCGACGACATCATCAATGCCGTGCCGCAATCACTGCGCGATGGTTCCCTGGCCATGGGGGCCACGCCATCGGAAACCGTGAAGCGCGTGGTTCTGCCCGCGGCCCTTCCCGGCATAGCCTCGGCCATCATACTGGCCATTTCGCGCGCCATCGGCGAAACCATGATCGTGGTCATGGCGGCGGGGCTTGCCGCCAATCTGACGTTCAATCCGCTGGCTGCGGTATCCACCATCACGGTGCAGATCGCCACCCTGCTGGTGGGTGACCAGGAATTCGACTCCGCCAAGACGCTCGCGGCCTTTGCGCTGGGTCTGGTGCTGTTCTTCTTCACCCTGGCGCTCAACATCGCGGCCCTGCGCCTCGTCCGCAAATACCGGCAGCATTATGACTGATCTCTCCGCCCGAAATTCCCTGTTGGCCAGGCGGCGCGCCGCCGAGGCCCGGTTCCGCCGCTATGGTGCGGCCGCGCTGGCGCTGACCACGCTGTTTTTGGCCTTCCTTTTATGGGATGTCGCGGCCAAGGGCTGGCCTGCCTTCCTTGAACATCGGGTGGCCCTGCCGGTCGCCATCGATCCCGCGCGGGCTGCGGCGGGCGATTTCGACGGCCTGGTGAAGGACGCCATTCTCGCCCAGTTCCCGGAGGCGCAGTCGCGCAGCCAGCGCAAGGCCGTGCTGGCGCTCTTCTCCCGCGATGGCGAGACCCAGGTGGCGCGGCAACTGGCGGCAGACCCTGGCCTTTCCGGCAAGACCATCACCGCCGACCTGCTGCTGTCCGATACGGCGGACCTGCACCTGAAGGGCATTGCCCCTCTGGCCGATGCCACGGCGATCACCGCGCTGACCGAAAAATTGCCGGTCACGCGCGCCTTTGCCTGGCGCTTCTTCAGCAATGGCGACTCGCGCGAGGCCGAACAGGCAGGCCTCAGGGGCGCGCTCATCGGTTCGCTTCTCACGGTGGCGGTGGCGCTTGGCCTCGGCCTTGTCTTCGGTGTGGCGGCGGCGGTTTATCTTGAGGAATTTGCCCCCAAGAACCGCTTCACCGATTTCATCGAGGTGAACATCAACAATCTCGCCGCGGTGCCCTCCATCATCTTCGGACTGCTCGGTCTGGCCATGTTTCTCAATGTCTTCGGCCTGCCCCGGTCCTCGCCTCTCGTTGGCGGGCTCGTGCTGTCCCTCCTGGTCTTGCCCACCATCATCATTGCGGCGCGGGCCGCGCTGAAGGCCGTGCCGCCCTCCATCAAGGAAGCGGCCCTGGGCGTTGGCGCCTCCGAACAGCAGGCGGTGTTTCACCATGTGCTACCCCTGGCTCTGCCCGGCATCCTGACCGGGGCCATTCTCGGTATGGCGCGGGCCTTCGGCGAGACGGCACCGCTTTTGATGATCGGCATGGTGGCCTTCATCGCGGATGTCCCCCGGGGCATCACCGAGGCCGCCACCGTGCTGCCGGTGCAAATCTATCTCTGGTCCGATCTGCCGGAGCTGGCGTTCCGGTCAAAGACGGCGGCGGCCATCCTGGTGCTCATCGCCGTGCTGTTCGCCGCCAATGCCTTGGCCATTTATCTGCGCAACCGCTTCGAGCGGCGGTGGTAGGAGTTGTGATGAACCAGATTTCTTCCGTTCAGCCCGCGCCCGCGCCGGTGCGCATTCTGGCGGAGCGCCCGGAGAAGATGGCGGCGCGCGGCGTCAACATCCACTACGGCGACAAGCATGCCATCAAGGATCTGTCGATCACCATTCCCGACCGTGCGGTTTCCTCCTTCATCGGGCCTTCGGGCTGTGGCAAGTCCACCTTCCTGCGCGCGCTGAACCGGATGAACGACACCATTCCGTCCTGCCGCATGACCGGCGACATCACGCTCGATGGCCGCAACATCAACGGCCGCGACGTGGACCCGGTGCAATTGCGCAGCCATGTGGGCATGGTGTTCCAGAAGCCCAATCCCTTCCCCAAGTCCATCTTCGAGAATGTGGCCTATGGCCCGCGCATTCACGGCCTCACCGCCAGCACGACCGACCTTGAAGAGCGCGTGGTGGAAAGCCTGAAGAAGGCCGGGCTGTTCGAAGAGGTGAAGGACCGGTTGCACCAGCCGGGCACTGGATTGTCCGGCGGCCAGCAGCAACGCCTGTGCATCGCGCGGGCCATTGCGGTGAACCCGGAAGTGATCCTGATGGATGAGCCGTGCTCGGCGCTGGATCCCATTGCGACCGCGAAGATCGAGGAGTTGATTGACGAATTGCGCCAGAACTATTGCATCGTCATCGTGACCCACTCCATGCAGCAGGCGGCGCGCGTGTCGCAGTTGACGGCGTTTTTCCACCTGGGCACGCTGGTGGAATTCGGTGATACGGATAAGATCTTCACCGCCCCGCGCGACCCGCGCACCCAGGACTACATCACCGGCCGCTTCGGATAGGACACAGCATGACCGACCATACATACAAAGCCTATGACGAGGATCTTGGTGCGCTGAAGACCCTGCTGGCGCGCATGGGCGGGCTGGCCGAGGAGCAGCTGGCGCGGGCCACTGACGCCCTGTCGCGGCGCGACGGCAAGCTTGCCGATCAGGTCATTGCCGATGACGAGAAGATTGATGCGCTGGAGCGCGAGGTGGAGGAGAAGGCCATTCTCACCATCGCCAAGCGCCAGCCCATGGCGCGTGACCTGCGCGAGATCATCGTGGCGATCCGCATTGCCTCGGACCTCGAGCGCATCGGCGACCTGGCCAAGAATACGGCGAAGCGCACGCATGCCGTGTCGGAAGCCCTGCCGCGCAAGCTGATGACCGGACTGGCGCGCATGGGCCGTCTGGCACAGGACCAATTGCAGGCGGTGCTCGACGCCTATGCCGCCGGCGATGCCGGCCGGGCGCTGGCGGTGTGGCACGCCGATGAGGAACTCGACGCGCTCTACACCTCGATCTTCCGCGAACTTCTGACCTACATGATGGAGGACCCACGCCTCATCGGCATGTGCACGCACCTGCTGTTTGGCGCGAAAAACATGGAGCGCATCGGCGATCATACGACCAACATCGCCGAGAACATCCACTACCTCGTGCATGGCAGCGTGCTGACGGGCGAACGCCCCAAGAAGGACACGACCAGCCTGACGCCGGTGTAAGGAGCATTGCATGAGCGCCTCGCTGCTCATCGTCGAAGACGAAGAACCGCTGCAAATCCTCTTGTCCTATAATTTCTCGGCAGAGGGTTTCCGGGTGCGCCAGACGGCGCAGGGCGAGGATGTGGCCCGTCTGGTTCAGGAGGAACGGCCCGACCTCATCATCCTCGACTGGATGCTGCCGGGCATTTCCGGCATCGAAGTGTGCCGCCTGTTACGCGCCAGGCCCGAAACGCGTGGCATTCCCGTCATCATGCTGACGGCGCGCGGCGAGGAGGCGGAGAAGATCCGCGGCCTTGCCATGGGTGCCGACGACTATGTGGTGAAGCCCTTCTCGGTGCCGGAGCTTCTGGCGCGGGCGCGCACCGTGCTGCGCCGGGTGAATCCGGATGCCGTGGCTGATGTGCTGACGATCGGTGACATTGCGCTCGACCGGGTGGCGCGGCGCGTCTCGCGCAACCGGCGCGATGTCAATCTGTCGCCGACCGAGTTTCGCCTGCTGGAACACCTGATGCAGACGCCGGGCCGGGTCTATTCGCGGGCGCAATTGCTCGATGCCGTGTGGGGACGCGACATCTACGTGGATGAGCGCACGGTGGATGTGCATGTGGGGCGCCTGCGCAAGTCGCTGCAGCGCGGGCGCGAGTCGGATCCCATCCGCACGGTCCGGGGCATGGGCTATGCCTTCGACGAACGCTTCGGCAAAGCGCCGGTGCGCGTCTGACTCATGCCGCACGGGCCGTGGCGGTCACGCCTTGATCAATCCGCCCATGCCTATTGCGCCGGCTTTGCGGTCAGCGCCTTGATGGCGGCACGGATGGGGCCGAAGGGACCGAACTTGTGCTGCTCCGGTGGCAGGGTATCGGCATAGGGGCCATAGGGCGCGTCCACCGGCTTCTGGGTGAGTGTGGGGTAATCCTTGTCCAGACCGGGCTTCGCCGGCCGATCATGACTGATGACGTAAGCCGCCACGTCATAGGCGTCCTCGTCGGACAGGACCGAGTTTTCCCAGGTGGTGCCAAGGGGCATGTTGGCCTTGATGAAGGCCGCCGCCGTCAGCAACCGCCCGGTGCCCGCGCCATTGTTGAAACTGTCCGGGCCCCAGAGCGGCGGATAAAGATAGCCCTTGGCGTCACCCTTTTCGCCATTGCGCTGGCCCTGGCCATCGGCCTGGTGGCAGACCACGCAATTGGCGGCAAAGATGTCTGCGCCACGTTTGGGGTCAGCGGCGCGGTCCGGTTCCCTGATGGCCAGCGTGCCCGCGCCAGTGAGCCTGGCACCTACGGGCACCGCCTGCGACATGAACTTGATGTAGGCCATGATGGCAATCATCTCGCGCGAGGCGAGCGGCAGGGCCTTGCCGTTCATGGAGCGTTCCATACAACCGTTGATGCGGTCTTCCATGGTCGAGACCCGGCCCTCGCGCCCGCGGTATTGCGGAAACTGCCCCCAGATGCCGGCGAAGGGCATGGCATAGGGCTGACTGGCAGCGTTCACATGGAAGCTCTGGCAGGAAAGATTATTGCCGGCATAACGCATGACGGGGTCAGACACTTCCGGGCCAATGACGGCAAAGGTCTCGGTGATGAGCCGATGGCCATAGCGGATCATGTCGCCATCGGGCGTGGCGGGTGCGGCGCTGATATCCGGGGCGGTGAGGGTTTTCACATCAACGGCGGGGACTGAAGGTCCCTCGGCCAGCGCCGGGGAAATGCCGAGGAGGGCCGCAGCGGCCAAAAGGGAAATTTGGCGCAACATAACATCACCTCCCATGGGTAAAATTTGGCTTCTAATAAACCGGATAGGCCAATAACGTGGCGCTGGGCTCCGAGTTCCCTTGGCCAAAGGTTTGCAGGCCCTTTCGCTTGCGCGCCCATGCATAATCGCTCATATTCGCCGCAACGAATAATCAGCCAATGGCTGGGAGGAACAATGGCACAGGTGATCCGCGATCGCGGCGGGATGGAGCTTGCCGCATGAGTGCTGAACCGGTTGTTGCGCGTTCGCCCAAGACCTGGGACGAGATCAAGACCACCACCTGCTACATGTGCGCCTGCCGCTGTGGCATCAAGGTCTATCTGAAGGATGGCCGCGTCACCTATATCGAGGGCAACCGCGAACACCCGGTGAACAAGGGTGTGATCTGCGGCAAGGGTTCCTCCGGCATCAAGCAGCATTACTCCCCGGCGCGGCTGGCCAAGCCGCTGTTGCGCGTGGGCGAGCGCGGCAAGGGTGAGTTCAAGGAAATCGAATGGGACGAGGCGCTGGCGCTGGCCACGACGTGGCTGTCCGACGTGCGGGCGAAGGACCCCAAAAAGCTGGCCTTCTTCACGGGCCGCGACCAGAGCCAGGGGGTCACGGGCTGGTGGGCGACGCAATTCGGCACGCCCAACTATGCGGCCCATGGCGGCTTCTGTTCGGTGAACATGGCGGCGGCGGGTCTTTACACCTTTGGCGGCGCCTTCTGGGAATTCGGTGAGCCGGACTGGAAGCACACGAAATATTTCATGCTCTTCGGCGTGGCCGAGGATCATGGCTCCAACCCCATCAAGATGGGGCTGGGCAAGCTCAAGGGCCGGGGGGCCAAGTTCGTCTCGGTCAACCCCATCCGCACCGGCTATTCGGCCATCGCCGATGAGTGGGTGGGAATTCGTCCGGGCACGGACGGATTGTTCGTGGGCGCGCTGATCCACGAACTCCTGGCGGCACAGAAGATCGACGGCGAATATCTGACGCGCTTCACCAATGCGCCCTGGCTGGTCATCGAAAACCCCGGCAAAGCCGATCACGGCTTGCTGGCGCGCGACAAGGCGGGTGAGGCGCTGGTGTGGGACGCGGCGAAGAAGGCCACGGCAAGCCCCATGGACGCCAGGGCGGAGCCGGCGCTGATGGGCCGCTTCAAGCTGAAGGATGGCCGCAAGGTCGTGACTTCCTTCACGCTGCTGGCGGAACGCTTCCTCGCTGACGACTGGAAGCCGGAGGCGGTGGCCGAGCGTTGCGGGGTTGCCGCCGCCGATATCAAGCGCATTGCCGCCGAGCTGGCGCGCGTGGCCTTTGACGAGGCCATAACGCTTGATGTGCCGTGGACGGACCATCTGGGGCGCAAGCATGACAAGATGGTGGGCCGGCCCGTGTCCATGCACGGCATGCGCGGCATCTCGGCCCACTCCAATGGCTTTCACACCTGCCGGATGATCCACATCCTGCAAATCCTTTTGGGCACCATCGATGTGCCGGGCGGCTACCGCTACAAGTCGCCCTATCCCAAGCCCATTCCGCCGCATCTCAAGCCCACGGGCAAACCCGGCCAGGTGAAGCCCAACACGGCGCTGCCGGGTCCGCCTCTGGGCTTCGTCACGGCCCCGGAAGACCTGCTGATCGACGACAAGGGCACGCCGCAGCGGCTGGACAAGGCCTATTCCTGGGATGCGCCCATGGCGGCCCATGGCCTCATGCATATGGTCATCACCAATGCGGGCCAGCGCGACCCCTACGGCATCGACGTGCTGTTCATGTACATGGCCAACATGAGCTGGAACTCGGCCATGAATGTGCCGGACACGCTCAAGTATCTCACCGCCAGGGACGAGAAGACGGGGGACTATGTGATCCCCAAGATCATCTATGCCGACAGCTATCAGTCGGAGATGGTCTATTATGCCGACCTGGTTCTGCCCGATACCACCTATCTGGAACGCTGGGACTGCATTTCGCTTCTGGACCGGCCCATTTCCGAGCCGGACGGACCGGCGGATTCCATCCGCCAGCCGGTGGTGGAGCCGGACCGCGACGTGCGCCCCTTCCAGACCGTTCTGCTGGACCTGGGCGCGCGGCTCGGCCTTAACGGCATGGTGAAGGAAGACGGGTCGCCGCGTTATCCCGGCGGCTATGCCGACTACATCGTGAACCACGAGCGCGCGCCGGGGGTGGGGCCATTGGCCGGCTGGCGCGGTGCCGACGGCACGGCCGCAGGCAAGGGTGCGCCCAATCCCGACCAGCTCAAGCGCTACATCGAGCACGGCTGCCACTGGTTCCAGGAATTCCCCGAGCACATGAAATACTACAAGCATGTGAACCGGGATTATCTGGACTGGGCCGTGGGCTTCGGGTTCCTGGGCAAGGCCGAACCCATCATCTTCCAGCTTTACAGCGAGCCTTTCCAGAAGTTCCGGCTGGCGGCGGAAGGGCATGGGAAAATCGTTCCGCCCACGGAGCATCGCGAGCGCATTCACGCCCATTTCGATCCCCTGCCCTTCTGGTATGCGCCCTTCGAGGGCGAGATGGTGAAGGCGGAAGACTTCCCGCTGCATGCGGTGACGCAGCGGCCCATGGCCATGTATCACTCCTGGGGTTCGCAGAACGACTGGCTCCGGCAAATCCTGGGGCGCAACTGGCTGTACATGGCGCGCGAGACCGCCGCCGCGCGCGGCATCGCCGATGGCGACTGGGTGACGGTGACCTCACATCACGGCCAGATCCGGGCGCAGGCCAGGCTGATGGACGGGGTGGAGCCGGGAACGGTCTGGACCTGGAATGCCATTGGCAAGCGTTCCGGCGCCTGGGCGCTGGACCCTGACGCGCCGGAAGCCAAGCAGGGTTTCCTGCTCAATCACCTCATCTCGGAACTGCTGCCGGAGCGCGGCGGCGGCTATCGCTATTCCAACAGCGATCCCGTCACCGGGCAGGCGGCCTGGTATGACCTGAAGGTGCAGGTGGCGCGGGCCGAGGATCAGAGCGAGAGCAGCCATCCGCAATTCCACACCCTGACCGGCATCGGGAGGACGGCATGACCACTCTGCCTGACACCACACGGCCCGGCCAGAAGAAGCTGGGTCTGGTCATCGACCTCGACACCTGCGTGGGCTGTCAGGCCTGCGCCACCTCCTGCAAGGAGTGGAACACCCAAGGCTATTCCGCGCCACTGAACGATTGGGACACGCGGGGGGCGGACCATTCCGGCTCCTGGCTGAACCGCATTCACGGCTATGAGGTGAAGGAGAAGGGGCAGGCGCAGTCGCGCATCGTGCATTTCCCGCGCTCGTGCCTGCATTGCGAGACGCCGGCCTGCGTCACCGTCTGCCCCACGGGGGCCTCCTACAAGCGGGCCGAGGACGGCATTGTGCTGGTCAACCCGGACATGTGCATCGGCTGCAAACTCTGTTCCTGGGCCTGCCCCTATGGCGCGCGCGAATATGACGAGGTGCAGGGGGTGATGAAGAAATGCACCCTGTGCGTCGATCGCATCTATAACCAGAACTTCCTGCCCGAGGACCGCATTCCGGCCTGTGTGCGCGCCTGCCCGGCAGGGGCGCGGCACTTCGGCGATCTCGGTGATCCGCAGTCTGCCGTGTCGCAACTGGTGGCGGCGCGCGGCGGTTTCCCGCTGTTGCCGGAGATGGACTACAAGCCGGTGAACCGCTACCTGCCGCCGCGGGCGCGGCGCGATGGCACGACGCTGGCACCGGAGGTGCTGCCGCAGGGCGACGGCTCGGCCATGGACCGCCTGTTCCAATGGGCGGACGGTTTGCTGTCGGGCAAGGTCGCGGCCACAAAACCAAAGGCAACCCTGCCGACGCGCGGTGTTGCAGCGGTGAAGCGCGGCGTGAAGAAGACCGTGGCCGCAGTGAAAAGCAAAAGCAGGGGCAAGAGATAATGCATCCCGCCTATTCGGTCATTCTGTTCACCACGGCCTCCGGCGCGGGCTATGGGCTTCTGGCGCTGCTGGGCCTGGCGGCGGCGCGCCATGGCCAGGCGTCGTCGCTGGCCTTCGGGCTGACGGCCATGGTGGTGGCCCTCGGCCTCATCACCGTCGGTCTCTTGTCGTCGACCTTTCATCTCGGTCGTCCGGAGCGGGCCTGGCGCGCCTTCTCGCAGTGGCGCTCGTCGTGGCTGTCGCGCGAGGGCGTGGCGGCGGTATTGACCTTCCTGCCGGCGCTGGCCTTCGGCGCGGTATGGTCCGGCCTCTACGAGGCTCCGCAGTGGATTGCGCCGCTGGGCATCATCACCGCTGTCATGTGCGCGATCACGGTCTATTGCACGGCGCAGATCTACGCCAGCCTGAAGACCATCCGCGCCTGGCATCAGAGCCTCACCGCGCCGGTCTATCTGGCGCTGGGGCTGGCCACGGGGGCTGCGGTGCTGACGGCGCTGGCGGCGGTCTTTGGACGGTTTCAGCCGTTTCAGGTGTGGCTGGCGGTGGCGGCGCTGGGTGTGGCGGCGCTGCTCAAGGCGCTCTACTGGCGGGCGATTGATGCCGCCCCGCGCAAGCACACCATCGAGGCCGCCACGGGCCTGGGCCGCATCGGCCAGGTGTCGCAATGGGAGGTGCCGCACACCGCCATCAACTTCGTGCAGAAGGAAATGGGCTATGCGGTGGCGCGCAAACATGGCGCGGGCCTGCGCTTCATGGCCATTGCGCTGCTCATCGCCGCCATCCTGCTGCTGCTGCTCAGCCTGAAGGCCCCGCTTGTTTCACTGGCGGCGGCGGCGGTGGCGCTGGCGGCCACCATGGTCGAGCGCTGGCTGTTCTTCGCGGAAGCCCAGCACGTCTCCACCCTGTATTACGGCGCCAAGGCGGCCTGAGCTAAGTCATGGCGCCAAGAGTGGTTTTGGCTTTGATGGCTCAAAGCCACCACTCTGTCTTCTTGATGGCGAGCAACTTATCTGACTTTTGCTGGTCCCAGCAAAAGTCAGGTTGCTTAATTTCTTGATGGCGAGCAACTTATCTGACTTTTGCTGAGTCCAGCAAAAGTCAGG
>OEIV010001229.1_pt1 | contig 12096 bp, 9 predicted proteins | sample 1539231 | NCBI WGS metagenome assembly OEIV01 (sample SAMN03794762, study PRJEB22550) | activated sludge metagenome | feature: wastewater treatment plant; material: activated sludge; isolation source: Wastewater treatment plant of a petroleum refinery complex | place: Argentina: Buenos Aires ...
ACTATTTGACGAAGCCCGTTAATCCCAGCCAGGTTCTACTTGTTTGCAAAAAAATTCTTGAAGGGAAAAAAATTTCTGGACAATACGCTGCCAAAGATTATTTGCAGGATTTTAACCAGATAACACAGGCACTTAGTTCAAATCTGGATTTTACAGAGTGGATAAATATTTATCAAAAATTAGTGAATTGGTCAATTGAACTTGATCTGCATCGTGAAATAGGTTTAGAGCAATCTCTGAATGATCAGTACAAAGAAGCCAATAAAGAGTTTTCAAAATTTGTTGAAAAAAATTACATATCATGGCTGAGTGACAATGCTAAACATGATGCCCCAAACCTCTCACCGCAGATAACTGAAAAATATGTACTTAATCATTTACGAGATGAAGGCAAATCTGTTTTTTATTTTGTGCTTGATTGTCTGCGTCTTGATCAATGGCTGGTGATGGAAAAACATCTTACCGATTTATTTAAGATTGAAAAAGATTATTATTATTCCATTCTTCCTACAGCAACACCTTATGCAAGAAACTCTTTGTTTGCAGGATTATATCCATCTGAAATTGAAAAAAATTACCCAGACTTATGGATATCCGGCAATGATGATGAGAACAGCATGAATAAATATGAAAAGGAATTGCTGCAGCTTTTGTTAGATAGAAAAAGAATAAAACTGCGTAATGATCTTAAGTATATAAAAATCATTGATCCTGAAGTTGGAAGAAACTTTGAACAGAATATTCACTCATACCAAAACACGCATCTTACAGCAGTAGTTGTAAATTTTTTAGATATGATTGCTCATGGCAGATCTGATTCTGATATTTTAAAGGAAATTGCTCCTGGTGAACCAGCTTACAGATCATTAACAAATAGCTGGTTTAGTCATTCATCATTGTTAAATATTTTTACTACACTTTCTAAAATGAAGAATGTGAAAATAGTAGTTACAACCGATCATGGTAGTATACGATGTATGCGAGGGGCTAAAGTGCTTGGAGATAGAGAAGCATCAACCAATTTAAGATTTAAGTACGGAAGAAATCTTAAAGTTGATGAAAAACATGCAATTTATGTTAAGCACTCCAGTGACTATAAACTTCCTAAGCGAGGTGTTACAATTAATTATATCATAGCAAAAGAAGATTATTATTTTGTTTATCCAACTGATTATCATAAGTTTTTAACACATTATAAGGATACATTCCAGCATGGCGGAATATCTATGGAAGAAATGATTCTGCCTATAATTACTATGGAGCCAAGGTAAAAGATGTCTTTTCCATATTCACGTAAAAGTAAATCTGAAGTAGATACAGTTTTAATTGCTGATGATTTCTCATCAAAATTAAAAAACGGTATGATCATAATTCTAAATGGCGATCTTGGTGCAGGAAAAACTTTTTTTATTAAACATGTTTTACAGAAGTTCGAAATAACTAACACTAACAGCCCAACTTTTGCAATTGTTAATGAATATATGGGTGATAAAGTCTTTTATCATTTTGATTTTTACAGAATAAATAAAGAATCCGAATTGCACGATATTGGAATTGAAGATTATTTTAATGATGAACAATCGATTATTTTTATTGAGTGGGGAAATTTATTTCCGCATGTGCTTCCAAAGAAACGAATCGAGATTAACATAAGTTATTTAAATGAAAATGAGAGAGAGTTTAATTTTATAGAATATGAATAATATTTTTCCACTACTGGCAATCGAAACTTCAGATAGTCTCTGCGGAGCCTGCGTTTATTTTGATGATGATAAATATTTCTCATCAAGGCTGATGCTTAAACATTCTCATTCAGAAAAATTATTTAATGTTATAGAAAGCACCCTAAATCTAGCTTCAATTTCTCAAAGTGAAATAAAAGCTGTAGCCGTATCAAGCGGACCGGGGTCTTTTACAGGATTGAGAATCGGAATGTCTGCTGCTAAAGGAATAGCTCAGTCTTTATCAATTCCAATTATCCCTGTTCCAACTTTTGAAGCATTGGCTTATCAGATTTCAGCTATTCTGTCTGATAAATCATTATTTATAATTTCTAATAAAGTCGGAAGAGATGAGCTATATTTTGCAAAGTTTCAAATTATGGGTAATAATTATATATTTAAGGAAGAATTAAAAATTGTACCTCTTGAAGATTTAAAAACACTTATAAATGAGGTACCTGTTTTTGGAAATGTTTTCGGATTTGATAATGAGAAATCTGCGAAAATGAAGAATCTCTCCGCACCAGATCCGGAATTTATCGCCAAATGGGCGGCAAAGTTTGGATCAGATAAAGCAGTTACTGAAATAGATTTTGTTGAACCCAATTACATAAAAGATTTTATTGTTAAGGAGAAAAAACATGATTAAAAATATTCTAATACTTTTTCTTATAAGCACAATTTCTGTTTTACCTCAAATGCTTGGGCCAAAGGTTGCTGTACAGCAGCTTGATCATGATTTCGGAAATATTAATGAGGGCGAAATCGTTAAACATATTTATGTTATTTCGAATAATGGCGGTGATGTATTAAAGATTTTGGATGTAAGAGCTTCCTGTGGATGCACTGCAGCAAGTCCTGATAAAAAAGAGTTAAAACCAGGTGAATCAACAAATCTTGAGGTTTCCTTTAATTCCAAAGGTAGAAAAGGGCCACAGAACAAAACTGTAACTGTTACAACAAATGATCCCGAAAAACCCAGCATTTCACTTACCTTCAAATGTAATATCATTGTTAAAGAAACTGTCAAGAATAATGTTGGCGCAGTTATATTTTTACCTGAAACTCAACACGATTTTGGTAAAGTAACAGAAGGTAAAAAAGTAGAGTACACATTTAAGTTTGAGAACAAAGGAACCGAATCTCTAATCATTAAAGATGTAAAAACATCTTGTGGGTGCACAGCTGCTGTAGTTAGCAATAATTCAATTAAACCTGGTCAGGTTGGATCAATTAAAGTTGATTTCGACACAAAAAACCGTTCAGGTCGAAATAGTAAATCAATTACTATTGTTTCTAATGACACGAAGGAACCTAACAAAGTAATAACAATTTATGCAGATGTGCAGAAGAATTAATTATGCCTTGGTTTAAAAGATCAAAACAAAATATTGCTGATAGTACTCAGCAAAAAGAGTTACCCGCTGGTTTGTGGGATAAATGTCCTACTTGCGGAGAAATAATTCACAAAAAACAGCTTGAATTAAATTTGTGGACGTGTTTAAAATGCGATCATCATTTTCGTATCAGCAGTTTGGAATATGTTTCATTTCTTTTTGATAAAAATTCATTTAAAGAAATGGATAAGAAAATGCGCTCCGCTGATCCACTTGAGTTTACCGATACAAAAAAATATACAGATAGAATCACATCCACAATTAAAAAGTTAGATTTAAATGATGCAGTAAGAACAGGAACCGGTAAGATTGATGGCCGGGAAGTAGCATTTGCTTGCATGGATTTTCAATTTATTGGTGGTTCAATGGGTTCGGTTGTTGGAGAAAAAATTGCAAGAGCAGCTGACAAAGCTTATAAAAGTAAAATCCCATTAATTGTAATTTCATCCAGCGGCGGTGCAAGAATGATGGAGGGTGCATACTCACTTATGCAAATGGCAAAGACCAGTGCCCGTTTGGCTAGACTTGCTGAAGCAAAAATCCCATATATTTCTATTCTTACAGATCCAACAACCGGTGGCACTACTGCAAGTTATGCCATGCTGGGAGATATTAATATTGCAGAACCAAAAGCCTTAATTGGATTTGCCGGACCTCGAGTTATTAAACAAACTATCGGTAAGGATTTACCAGAAGGGTTTCAAAGATCTGAATTTTTAGTTGAACATGGTTTTGTGGATTTTATTTCGCATCGAAAGGATCTAAGAAGTAATCTGTCTAGAGTACTGGAATTATTATCCTAATAATTCCAGTACTTTGGAAAATTATTATCCGAGACTAACATCTCCATAATGAATTTTCTCAATCCCATCTTTGGTTTTTAGAAGTAAGAATCCTACTTCGTCGATGTCATAGAATATTCCAAATTTTTCAGAATCATTTTCAACGATGGAAATTCTTTCACCAATCATTTTGCACTTTGATTTCCAATCAATAATAACCTCAGATTTATTTTTCTTTATCTTTTCCAAAAGTAACTCGAAATTATTAAGTATTTCTGCCAGAAGTTTCTCCCTCTCAACGTTTCTTCCAAGTTCATTTCTAATGGATGTTGGGGGATAGTTAAACGTTCCCTGAAAAGAAGGCTGGTTCACATTTACTCCGATTCCAATCACAAATCTTTCAACTTTATTTCCTTGTGAAGTAGCTTCGATAAGAATACCCGATGTTTTTTTCCCATCTAATAGTACATCATTTGGCCATTTTAGTTCTGTTTTCAACTGGTATAAATTTTCAATTGATAAAGCAACTGAAAGAGAAGCTGCAAAATTTATTAAACTAGAATTAGTTGTTAGAAATTTATCTTTTGTTATTAGGATAGAGAACGTAAGATTCGAATCAGGGGCACTGTACCAAACACGATCCTTTCTTCCTTTTCCACTAGTTTGTTTTTCAGCAAGAACAACAGTTCCACTTTCGTTATACCCATTATGCTTATCCATCAAAAAAGTATTTGTGGATGATAATTCTTCAGCGTAAACAAAAGTCCGTCCGATATACTCGGTATTTAGCTTTATATCAAAGTTTTCTATATTAAACAAAGTAACTCCAAATGATGATCACAAAAATACGTTATTTTAAGCAAATTGTCAGTCTGAGTGCCGAAATGCATCTAATAAAAGACAGAATGTCAGATAATTATTAAACTAAATTTTTTATATTAACCGGCTCTTAAGCTAAGTGCTTTATTTATAATGATTTATGAAAATTTAAATAATTGGCATTGTGCTTGCGTACTTACTATGCTAATAAAAATAGAGTTTAATACAGAATTTAAAATATAAATTAAGGAGAATGAATAATGGGTAAAATAATAGGAATAGATCTTGGTACAACAAACTCTTGCGTTGCCGTTATGGAAGGAAATGATCCCGTTGTAATTCCAAATTCAGAGGGTGGCAGAACTACTCCTTCTGTTGTTGCATTTGCAAAATCAGGTGAGAGATTAGTAGGTCAACCTGCAAAAAGGCAGGCAATTACAAATCCAAAACATACAATCTTTTCGATAAAAAGATTTATGGGCAGATTGATAAATGAGGTTACAAAAGAAAAGACAGAAATACCTTATGAGGTAGTAGCTGGAGATAACAACAGCGCACGTGTTCAGATAGGAGATAGAATGTACTCTCCACCAGAAATTAGTGCAATGGTTTTACAGAAAATGAAAAAAACTGCTGAAGATTATCTGGGTCAGGAAGTAACAGAAGCAGTCATTACTGTTCCTGCATATTTTAATGATGCACAAAGACAGGCAACCAAAGATGCTGGTGAAATTGCTGGATTGGTTGTTAGAAGAATTATTAACGAACCAACAGCAGCGGCATTAGCTTACGGACTTGATAAAAAAACAAGTGATCATACTGTTGCTGTATACGACCTTGGCGGCGGAACATTTGATGTTTCTATACTTGCGCTTGGTGATGGTGTGTTTGAAGTGAAATCAACTAATGGTGATACACACTTAGGTGGTGATGATTTTGATCAGAGATTGATTGATTTTCTTGCAGATGAGTTTAAGAAACAGGAAGGTATAGATCTTAGAAAAGATGCGATGGCACTTCAGAGATTAAAAGAGGCTGCTGAAAAAGCTAAGATCGAATTATCAACCTCACAATCAACAGATGTAAATTTACCATTTATAACTGCTACACAGGATGGTCCTAAACATCTTAACTTAAACTTAAGCCGTGCTAAATTTGAACAGCTTATTGATGACTTAGTTAAGAATACAAAAGCACCATGTGAACAAGCGATGAAAGATGCCGGTGTTACTCCAAAAGACATAGATGAAGTTATACTGGTTGGTGGATCAACAAGAATACCAATGGTTCAACAGTTAGTAAAAGATCTATTTCAAAGAGAACCGCATAAGGGTGTAAACCCAGATGAAGTTGTAGCAATTGGTGCCGCAATACAAGGTGGTGTCTTAGCCGGTGATGTAAAAGACGTATTACTTTTAGATGTTACTCCGCTTTCGCTTGGAATTGAAACTCTCGGTGGAGTCATGACAAGATTAATAGAATCAAACACAACGATTCCTACAAAGAAAAGCGAAGTCTTTTCTACCGCTGCTGATAATCAGCCTTCTGTAGAAATTCATATCATTCAGGGTGAAAGACCGATGGCTGCAGATAACAGAACATTAGGAAGATTTCATCTTGATGGAATTCCCCCAGCACCCAGAGGTATGCCACAGATTGAAGTAACCTTTGATATTGATGCAAATGGAATTTTACATGTTGGTGCAAAAGATAAAGCCACTGGAAAAGAGCAAAGTATTAGAATAACTTCTTCAAGCGGGTTAGATAAGAGTGAAATAGATAAAATGAAAAATGCTGCTAAAGAACATGCTGCTGAAGATAAGCAGAAGAAAGAATCTGTTGAAGTCAGAAATCAAGCAGATAGCTTGGTGTTCCAGACTAAAAAACAAATTGAAGAATTAAAAGAAAAAGTTCCAGCTGATGTTAAATCTAGATTAGAATCTGAAATGAAAAAAGTTGAAGATGCAATGGCAACAAATAATACTGAACAGATTAAATCTGCAACAGAATCTTTAAGCAAAGTTTGGAATGAAGTCGCTTCACAGTTGTATTCTCAAACCGGTCCTCAGGGACAACCAACTCCTGAACAGCAACCTGAAAATAAGGCTGCTGACGAAAAGAGTGATGTTCAGGATGCTTCTTATGAAGTCGTTGATGATGATAAAAAATAAAGTATTGTAAAAAATATTTTAGTTCATATAAAATCAATTAAAGCTCCGGTTAGTTAGAAACCGGAGCTTTTTTGTTTACAGATCATTTGGTTATTTTAGACGTAAAGATAATATTCCATCACTTATGGTTCGAAGCGAAAAAAAACATCGAATAATTTTTATTGACCTAATGCGTGCATTTGCTGTTATCCAAATGGTGCAAGGGCATACTGTTGATGTATTACTTGCACCGGAATTCCGTTCAGAAAATTATCCAGTATACTTTTTATGGAATTTTATGCGAGGAATGACGGCTCCAATATTTATGTTTACTGCCGGAACTGTTTTTACTTATCTTTTTCGTCTTGTAGATGAACCATTCTTAAATAATCCAAGAGTAAAAAAAGGCTTTTATAGATTTTTACTCCTTGTTTGTATTGGGTACTTACTTCGCTATCCAACATTTACAATTTTTGATTTTTCTGATGTAACACAAGATAGATTAAATGTGTTTTTTGCCGTTGATGTTTTACAGCTTATCGGATTTGGATTATTATTCGTTATGATTTGCACTTACATTGCAGAAAAATTAAAGTTAAGCGATACGATAATATTTACTTTTTTTTCATTGTTCTTTTTTATTGCAACCCCATTTTTTATAAAGATCAATTGGCTGGAATATTTTCCTCAACCCATCGCCGGATATTTTTATGAAGGCACAGGATCATTATTTCCATTATTCCCATGGGCTGGATACGTTGTCTTAGGCGGCGTGTTAGGAAGTTATCTCGCTAGAAACCCAATGGTTTTTAAAACAAATAAATTTAGTTTTAACCTTGCGCTGTTTGGATTTGCTTTGATTTTTGTTTCGGAAATTTCCGTGCTAATAACAGGTAAATATTTAAACTATTATTATATCACATCATCATATACTCCGGATACAATTGTTTTTAGAGTTGGATTTGTGTTAGTGCTTAATTCATTGGTTTCATTTATTTCACAAAAGATCGAATCTATCCCAAGAATCATTATTCTAGTTGGAAGAAACACATTGCTGATTTATGTAGTTCATTTGATGATATTATACGGCAGTGCCTGGAATCCTGGTTTATCGTTACTATTTGGAAGTTCACTTAATGTTATTGAAACAATATTTTGTGCATTGGTAATGGTAACCCTAATGGGATTAATGGTTATTTTACTAAGTAAATTTAAATTCAGAAATAAACAGCTTGTTACCTAACGATGAGAAAATCCAATACAACAAATCCAGCACCTTTAGATGATGAGAAACAGATTGATCAATCACTTCGCCCTCAGTTCATAAATGATTTTTCAGGACAGAAGAGAATTACTGAAAATCTAAATGTATTCGTTTCCGCTGCAAAGAAGCGAAAAGATTCATTAGATCATGTTTTGCTTACGGGACCTCCCGGACTTGGGAAAACTACTCTTGCGCACATAATTGCAAATGAACTTGGTACAAAAATTAAAATTACCTCCGGCCCGGTTTTAGAAAAGCCAGGTGATCTTGCTGGACTTTTAACAAACCTGGAAGAGCATTCAGTTTTGTTCATCGATGAAATTCACAGACTTAGCCCCGTTGTTGAGGAATATCTTTACTCTGCAATGGAAGATTATAAATTAGATATTATGATTGAAAGCGGTCCAAACGCTCGCTCAGTTCAGATCAGTTTACCAAAGTATACTCTTGTCGGTGCAACAACTCGTGCAGGAATGCTTACATCACCTTTGCGTGATAGATTTGGAATTAAGTTTCGTTTGGATTACTACGACAATGAAACTCTAAATAAAATTGTAAATCGATCAGCAAAAATTCTTAATTTAAAAATTGATACAGATGCTTCACTTGAACTTGCAAAAAGATCAAGAGGCACACCAAGAATTGCAAATAGATTATTAAGACGTACAAGAGATTTTGCTGATTTTGATAATAAAACTCTAATTGACTTAGCAGTTGCAAAAAAAGCCTTAACAGCTTTAGAAGTTGATGAATTTGGATTAGATGAAATGGATAAAGATATACTTCTTGCAATAATAGATAAGTATAATGGCGGTCCAGTTGGATTGAATACTCTTGCCGTAGCAGTTAATGAAGATCCCGGAACCATTGAAGAAGTATATGAACCATTCTTAATTCAGCAGGGATTTATACAACGCACACCACGTGGCAGGGAAGCTACAGCCTTAGCATATAAAAAATTTGGCAAGAATAAATTTGAAAAAAATAATCAAACACTTTTTGAATGATGAAAGGGAGATTATGTTGAAAGGTTTAACAATATTTTTAATTTCTTTTATTTTTTCAATTCTAACATTTTCACAAAATGATAATTATATCCCCTTAAACATAAAACCAGCTTATGAAAAAGGTACACGATCATTAGATGGAAAACCGGGACTGAATTATTGGCAGAATAGATCAGAGTATAACATCAAAGTAAATTTGGATCCCCGAACAAAATTACTTCAAGGATCAGAAAATATTGTTTATTATAATAACAGTCCTGATTCCTTATCTCAAATTGTGGTTAGATTATATCACAATATCAGCAAGCCAAATGCAAAACGTGATTTTTATCTTAATGAAAATGCCATTAATGATGGGATTAAGTTAAAAAAAATACTTGTTCGAGAAAGTGAAATTAGAATTGAGGATAAATCATTAGTAAATATTACAGGCACCAATCTAACTCTAAGGCTTATAGATAAATTGGGGCCAAAGAGTAAAATCAATCTATCCTTTGAGTGGGAATTAGAAATGCCTGCGGTACAATCAATCAGATACGGAAGTTACGATTCTACTTCCATGTTTGTTGCTTATTGGTATCCTCAAATTTCTGTTTATGATGATGTTGATGGCTGGGATAGATTAGATTATGCGGGAACTTTGGAAATGTATAATGATTTTAATGATTACAACATTGAGTTTACTGTTCCTGCCGGATTCCAAATTTGGGCAACTGGTGTTTGGCAGAATGCTGATGAAATACTGAATCAAAAATATTTAGAGAGATATAATTCAGCGTGGAAATCTGATGATGTAATTAAGATAGTTGAACAAGTTGATTTATTTGCTAATGATATCTATAAAACAAAAACGGGTTTTCAGACTATAAAGTATAAAGCTGAGAATGTTCCTGATTTTGCCTTTGGAATTAGCAATACATATTTGTGGGATGCAAATAGCTTTGAGGTTGATAGATCCTCTGGAAAAAGAATTTATTGTGCAGCCGCTTATAGACAAACGAGTCCGGATTTTGTTGATGTTGCATATTATGCAAAAGAGTCCTTAAAATATTTTTCATTTGAAATGCCTGGAGTTATTTATCCGTATCCATCTGCAACAATATTCAATGGTGCAGGCGGAATGGAGTTTCCGATGATTGTTAATAACGGCAGAGAAGATACTAAAGCCGGTACAGTTGGATTAACATCACACGAGCTGGCCCATACTTACATGCCTTTTTATATGGGAACTAATGAGCGTAAATATCCTTTTATGGATGAAGGCTGGGCGGTAATGCTGCCTTATGATTTTCAGGAAAGAATGGCAGATGGAAATACTCCAAGAATTAGAACAGTGACTGGTTATGAAAGTTTTGCTGGTAATGAATACGATCTACCATTGATGATTCCGTCACCAACAATTAGCTACCGATCATACAGAATCTCTGCATACAATAAACCAGCAATTGCATATGATATACTGAGAAAAACTTTGGGTGATGATCTTTTCTTAAAAGCTCTACACGCATACATAGAAAGATGGAATGGCAAACATCCCATACCAACAGATTTTTTCTTTACATTTAATGAAGTTACCAGACAGGATTTAAGCTGGTTCTGGAAACCATGGTTCTATAATTTTAGTCATCCGGATCTTGCAATTTCCAAAGTAAAAGCAAGAAGAAATTCATTATTTGTTGAAGTGAAAAACAGCGGCAATCTTCCATTACCTGTTAAGTTACAGGTTATGTATAAAGATGCAGTAGTGAAAGAAGTATATAAGAATGCAGATGTTTGGAAATCAGGTAAAGAAAAAATTGAAGTTAAGATTGAAGGTGTTAAAAATTACGATGCTGTTATTTTAGGGAGTGAGCTTATTCCTGATGTGAACTCAATTGATAATGTTTACTTTAAATAAGAAATTCAAATTAACTAATGTCATTCCCTTTTAGAGGGAATGACAATTACCATTATACTCAATACTTATTTTTTTTGTCTCTTGAAAAACTACTTTTACGGCTAAAATCTTTTTTCTCACCAAATTCTTTTTTATCTCTTGAGAAACCTCCGGATTTCTTGAATCCACCTGAACTTTTTCTATCTGAATTGAATCTTGGTTTGCTTCCGCCTCCACCTCCACCACCGCGTCTCTTTTCAGCTATTTCAAGATTTATATCACGCTTCTTTAATTTCTGTCCTTTAAAACCTTCTATAATTTCGTTTTGAAAAGTAGTATCAGCTTCAAAGAAAGAAAAGTTTTTAAGAATTTCAATTTCACCAATTTCAATATCACGCATTCCGGTAAAATCATTTATCATCCCGATTAACTGAGCTGGTTTTAATCCATCTGTAACCCCAAGATTTAGAAAATATCTTGTGTAATTACTTTTACCTCTTTGGTTGGATCGGTCTCTATCTCTTTCCTTAAATTTACTCTCAGCTGGACTGTTTAGATCAGCCATATTCTTATAGTAATCTAAAAATCTATTGAACTCGATAGAAACAAATCTTTGAATAAGATCATTTCTATCCATCCACTCAAGTTTTTCATAAATTTTTGGAAGGTAAGGTTCTACCTGAACAGTATCCACTTCTACTTTTTCAACCTTATCAATCAAATGGAAAAGTTGTTTCTCACAAATATCTCTGCCTGAGGGAATTGGAAGGATTGTAAATTTTTTGCCCAACTGTTTTTCAATTGTGTTGAGTTTATATTTTTCTTTTAGGTTAGCTATAACAATTGAGGTTCCGCTTTTACCTGCTCTGCCTGTTCTTCCGCTTCTATGAGTGTAGATTTCTAATTCATCCGGAAGATCATAATTTATAATATGAGTAAGATCATCAACATCAAGTCCGCGTGCAGCTACATCGGTTGCAACCAGAAGTCTTAAATGTCTTGTCCTAAATTTGTTTAAAACTGCCTCACGCTGTGATTGTGAAAGATCACCATGAAGTGCATCGGCATCATAACCATCCT
>OEIV010001230.1_pt1 | contig 12094 bp, 11 predicted proteins | sample 1539231 | NCBI WGS metagenome assembly OEIV01 (sample SAMN03794762, study PRJEB22550) | activated sludge metagenome | feature: wastewater treatment plant; material: activated sludge; isolation source: Wastewater treatment plant of a petroleum refinery complex | place: Argentina: Buenos Aires ...
CACCAGCACCACTGCTGCGCCGCCGTCTGCGAGCGGGCAGATCATCGAGCGCGTCAACGGTTCGACGATCACGGGCTCGGCCAGCACCTCGTCGACGCTCATCGCCCTGCGGAACTGCGCGCGCGGGTTGAGACTGCCGTGCAGCGAGTTCTTGGCCGAGACCATCGCGAAATGGCGCAGCTCCGTGCCGTGCGAGGCCATGTGCTCGCGCGCCAGCACGCCGTAGAAGTCCGTGAACATCGAGCGCTTGGTGCCGGATCCCTCGCTCTGGCCCCCGGCGTTCGTGGCCATGAACTGGTCGCGGAGCTCGACGTCGATCGCGCCGCTGAAGGCGTTGTAGGACACCGCCTTGTTCTCGTGGAAGAGCTTCTCGAAGCCCACCACCAGCACCACGTCGTAGTAGCCTGCCGAAACCATCATCGCCGCCTGATTCAGCGCGGTGGAGCCGCTGCCACAGGCATTCTCGATGTTGATGATCGGAAACTTGCCCAGGCCCACGGAGCTCAGCACGACCTGGCCGCGTATCGATTCCTGGCCGGTCACCAGCCCGGCGGCGCAGTTGCCCACGTATGCAGCCTCTATGTCCTCGGGCCGGATGCCGGCATCCTGGATGGCCTCGAGCGCGGGCTGACCGCCGAGCCACTTGATGCTCTTGTCCAGATGCTTGCCGAAGGGCGTCATGCCCACGCCGGCGACGATTGCATTCAAACGCATGGCAGCAGCCCTCCCGGGGCGATCAGATCATGCCGGCACGCGGCAGGTTGTACTTCTGGCGCAGGGCCTCGAGCTCCTCTTCGCGCCCGGGCAGCTTGGCCGGCGCCTGGAAAAAGCGATCGCGCGTGAGTTCGTCGACGACCGCCGCCGAACGCGGGAACGCGTTGTCGAGCGAGTTGAGCTGGAACATCGTCTCGAAGGGCAGGCGCGGGCGCTGGCCACCGGCTTCCTTCGATTCCGCGGGATAGCCCACGGTCTGCACGACTACGATGCGCTGGTGCGCCGGGAAGCCGAAGGCCTTCTCGACTTTCTTCCAGTTCGCCGAGCCCTGGCAACAGCAGCCCAGGCCCTGCTCGATCGCCATCAGCGTGGCCTGCGCCACGGCCTGGCCGAGGTCCATGTCGACCATCCCGGGACCCTTCAGCGCGTCGGCTGACTTGCGAAAGACCGGTACCAGCGTGTTGTTCAGTTCCTCGTAGCGGTCGGGCCCGTAGCCGAGCGCGCCGATGTCGACGAGCTCGATCAGGCGATCGGCCGCGTAGTCCATCGCGGTGCCTTCCACGTACCACAGGATCACGATCGGCGCCTGCTGGATCTGGAAGCCGCCGACCGGCGAGGGCAGGGAGTCGATCTGCTCCTGCGTGGCGGAGTGGCGGTCCACCACCAGTGCGCGTGCGGCGTTGTTGTTGCCAAAGTGCGAGGCGATGCGCGCGGCCTCCAGCATGCGCTGGATCTTTTCCAGCTCCACCGGGCGGTCCGGGTCGAGGTAGCGATACGAGCGGCGGGTGCCAATGGCTTCACGAAGTTGCATGTGAATCTCCTTGTTGTGCGGCGGGCGTGGTTACGGGCTTGTCAAAGACGCGAGGCGGCCCTCAAGCCGAGCATGCTGTTCTCGCCGTCCTCGATCAGCGAGGCGCGGGCGTCGCGAAACAGCTTCTCGGCCAGGTATTCGTGCGTGAGACCGTTGCCGCCGAGCACCTGGATCGCGTCGTGCGCGACTTCGAAGGCGGTTTGCGTTGCGAACACCTTGGCCGACGCCGCGTACTGGAAGGGTACGCCGCCGGGCAGCGTCGCGTCGGCGATCGCCACGCGGCGCACGTGCGAGCGGGCGACCTCGAGCTTCTGGAACATGCCGAAGATGCGGGTCTTCACATTCTGGTGCTCGATGATCGGGCACCCGCCCTGCACCCACTGCTTGGCGTAGTCCAGCGCCAGGTCGTAGGCCGCGCGCGCGACGCCGACGAACTGCTGGCCCATCGCGATGTTGGCACCCTTGAGGTTCATTTCCCAGATCAGCGGATAGATATCGGGGCCCTCGCCGAGCAGGAATTCTGCCGGTACCGCGACGTTGTCGAAGAAGATCTCGCCCTGGTTCAGTGCGCGCTGACCGATTTTCTCCAGCGGCTTGCCCTTGCTCACGCCGGGCAGGTCGAAAGGCATCAGGAACACCGCGCCGTCGGCGAGCCCGAGCGGGGAATTCTCGAAGCTGGCGAACACGATGCCGGAGCCCGCCAGCGTGCCGCCCGAGACCCACGCGGCCTTCTGTCCGTTGAGCACGTAGTTCGCGCCGTCGCGGCGGCATTTCAACGCGGGCTTGATGCGCGGATTGCGGTAGGCGGGTTCGGTGAATGCCACGATGTCGCTGCCGTGGCCGGGTTCGGTGAGCGCCAGACAGCACAACTCGTCGCGTTTGCCGAAGAATTCGACCAGGTCCGCACGCCCCGAGGCGCTCGCGATCTCGGGCGCGATGTTCAGCAGGCCGCGGGGGATGAAGAGTCCCACGTCGCCCGCGCTGAGCTCCTCCAGCACGATGCAGTGCATCAGTGCCTTCTGTTCCGGCGAGAGCGATGGGTCGTCGACGGAAGCGCCGCCGGCGAAGCCGAGCGCCTTGAAGCCATCGAGCACTCCCCACAGCGGTGAGCCCTCTGCGATCACGGCCTGGGCCGACATCCGGTCCAGCGTGATGCCGGCGGGGCGCATGACCTGCGTGGCGAAGCGGCGGCAGGCTTCGCGCACCGCGCGCATCTCCTCTGTGAGTCCCGGGTCTAGATCGAAATCCATGTGGCCTCCTGTGGGCTCGTCGTAGCGCCGCTATTCCAGCAGCAAATAATCAACTCGTCAATAGATTAATTCTGGTTGCGCTCGCTGCGGACGGAATCCGGCAGCGCGCGGACCAGCTGGCCACGCAGTAATCGCTCGAAGGCGCGCACGCGCGCCGCGAACTGGTCCTCGTCGCCGTCGGTTTCATGCGAGATCGAGAGCCCCATGGTCAGCGTCAACAGCAGGCCCGCGGCGTCGTCGACGCCGACGCCATCCGCCAGCTCGCCGCGCGCCTGGGCGCGTTGCATCAGCTCGCGGAAGAAGGCCGGGAATGCGTCGGCGACATCCGCGCGCAGCCATTCCAGCTCCCGGTTGTGGCGTATCTCGGCGGCGGCGTTGCCACCGAAACGGATGATTCCCGGCCAGTCGCGGGAGAGCCCGATCACGCGCTCCAGCCCGAGGCACAGCTGGTCGACGCAGCTGAGCGCGGCTGACTCGGTGCTGGCGGCACGGTAGGTCTCGACCAGCGCGAGGGTGCACTGGCGCAGCGCCTCCTGGAAGATCGCGGCCTTGGAGTCGAAGTAGTGGTACAGCGAGCCGCTGGTGATGCCCGCGGCCTGCGCGATGTCGCGGTTGCTGGTCTGCGCATAACCCGAGCGCGCGAAACAGTAGACCGCGGCACGCAGGATTTTCTCGCGCGTGACCGTGGCCACGCCGCTGCCCTCGGGACGGCCGCGGCGGCGCGGTGGCACGGCGCCGGATCCCGTGGTGGCTTTCTTCATTCGCGGTGGCGCACCGGCTGGAGCACCTGCTCGACGAACCGACGCAGCGACGCCCACGCCGCCTCGAGCGGCACGCCGCCGACGAGCGGATGCAATACGGCGTTGTGCCTGCCGCCGTCACCGAGCAGGGCGCGCGCCTCGGCTGCCGTCACGATCGCAAAGCGCCCGCTTCGCCTCACGTCGTCGATCGTCGCCGCGCTCCCTTCGCTCGGGCGGCGCACGCCCTCGAGCTTCCAGCTGTCGTACTCCTGCATCTCGCGCAGGAAATAGGGGCCGAGGCGTTCCCAGGCCTGCTCGGGCTCCGGGTCCACGAAGAGCATCGTGTTGCCCGCGCCGGGGTGAGCGACGAAGCCCCGCGTGCCATGGTGCTCGAGTGCCTCGCGGTAGACTTGCTCGAGTGCGGGATCCTCGAACGGCGGATAGAAGGGCAGCCCGAAGCGCGCGGCGCGGCGTGCGGCCACGGCGCTCATGCCCCCGACGAAAAACAGCGGATGCGGACGCGACTGCGGCACGGGCGTCACGCGGATCCGCCGTCCCTTGTAATCGAACGGTTCCCCGCGCCAGGCCTCGAGCAGGGTTTCTATCACCTCGTCCATCAGCCGGCCGCGTGCGCTCCAGTCCTTGCCGAGGGCATGGTATTCCTCGGGCCGGTAGCCGCTGCCGGCCACGAAGCTGAAGCGCCCGTCGCTGATCAGGTCCAGAACAGCGATGTCCTCCGCCAGACGCACGGGGTCGTATAGCGTCACCAGCAGCGCGGTCACGCTGATGCGCGCTCGCTGGGTGCGCGCCGCGATGGCGGCCGCCATGGTCAGCGGACTGGGCAGCCAGCCATTCCCGGCGCCGTGATGCTCTTCCAGTGCCACGGCGTCGAAGCCGTGCGCGTCGACGTAGGCCGCCATGTCCAGTGCAGCCCGGTAGCGCTTCGCCTCGTCGCGCGGGTCCGGCTGCAGGCCGGTCATGTTCAGGCGCAGTGCGGTGCTGAACGTCATGGATTGCGCAATTGCATGGCTTGCCCCTGGCCCGGCGTGATGATCGGGAAATAGCGGAACGGAGCATATCCCCGGCTCTCGCCGTCGCGCAAACGTGGTGTCCCCGCTCAGCGCGTGCTCGCCCCGATCGAGGCCTGGGCGCGGACGCTCCCCGGGAAATTGGCTAGCTTCCGCTGCGCTGTGGCATGATCCCGCTACCGCCGGTGAACCGTGACGAGGGACGCTGATGATGACCCGGGACGCATTCATCTGTGACGCCGCGCGCACGCCGATCGGGCGCTACGGCGGCGTGCTGGCAGGCGTGCGCACCGACGATCTCGGCGCCGTGCCGCTGCGAGCGCTCATGGCGCGCAACCCGGGCGTCGAATGGTCTGGCGTGGACGACGTGTACTACGGTTGCGCGAACCAGGCGGGCGAGGACAACCGTAACGTGGCGCGCATCAGCGCGCTGCTGGCGGGCTTGCCCCTGACGGTGCCCGGTGTGACGCTCAACCGCCTGTGCGGCAGCGGCATGGACGCAATTGGTTCGGCGGCGCGCTCGATCCGCTGCGCCGAGGCCTCGCTGGTGCTCGCCGGGGGCGTCGAGTCGATGTCGCGCGCTCCCTTCGTGATGCCCAAGGCCGACAGCGCCTTCAGCCGCGAGGCGCAGATATACGACACCACGCTCGGCTGGCGCTTCGTGAACCCGCTGATCAAGGCGCAGTACGGCGTGCACCCGATGCCGGAAACCGGCGAAAACGTCGCCGCCGCGTTCGGTATCTCGCGCGCCGACCAGGACCTGTTCGCGTGGCGCAGCCAGCAGCGCGCCGGCGCGGCGATCGCCTCGGGCTTTTTCGACCGCGAGATCGTGCCGGTGAGCATCGCGCGCCGCCGCCAGGAACCGCTGCTGATCGATCGCGACGAGCACCCGCGCCCCGACACGACGCTGGAGGCGCTGGCGAGGCTGCCCACGCCGTTTCGCGACAACGGCACGATCACCGCGGGCAATGCCTCTGGCGTCAACGACGGCGCCTGCGCGCTGCTGCTGGCCTCGGGCGAAGCAGCGATGCGGCACGGGCTGACGCCGCGCGCGCGCGTGGTGGCGATGGCGGTCGCGGGCGTGGAGCCGCGCATCATGGGCATCGGCCCGGTTCCGGCCACCCGAAAGGTACTGGCGCTCGCGGGGCTGCACCTCGGGCAGATGGACGTGATCGAGTTGAACGAGGCCTTCGCGGCGCAGGCGCTCGCGGTGCTGCGAGAACTGGGGCTGCCCGATGACGCGGCGCACGTGAACCCGAACGGCGGCGCCATCGCGCTCGGTCATCCGCTCGGCATGAGCGGTGCGCGCCTGGTGACCACCGCGCTCTGCGAGCTCGAGCGCCGTGGCGGCCGCTACGCGCTCTGTACCATGTGCATCGGCGCGGGGCAGGGTATCGCGATGATCATCGAGCGGGTGTGAGCGCAAGCAGACGGGCGTAGCATCGCGTTTTCTTTGCGGCCAACTTGCTGCGGGCTGGCGAGGCCGGAGATCCAGCCGCGACACGCCGTAAATACATCCCTGTAGGCTCGACTGCGGCATCCATGCCGCAGACGGTCGCCGCTGGATCTCCGGCCTCGCCAGCCTCGGGCGTTGGTAGATCCCGCTCGCGAATCGTGAGCTTGGCAGACCTCGCTCGCGCTACTTATGATGGGCCCGCGAACAAATCCACAATTGGACAGGTACATCCTCATGCGTGACGAAACCATGCTGATACACGCCGGCTACGCCGGTGACCCGACCACGCACGCGGTCGCCACGCCGATCTACCAGACGGTGGCCTACGAGTTCGACAGCGCGCAGCACGGCGCGGACCTGTTCAACCTCGCGGTGCCGGGCAATATCTACACGCGCATCATGAACCCGACCACCGACGTGCTCGAGAAGCGCGTCGCCGCGCTCGAGGGCGGCGTGGGCGCCCTCGCGCTGAGCGCCGGCAGCGCCGCGATCAACTACGCGATCCTCAACATCGCGACCGTCGGGCACAACATCGTCTCGACGCCGCAGCTCTACGGCGGCACCTACACGCTGTTCGCGCACATGCTGCCCGCGCAGGGGATCAAGGTGAAGTTCGCCAGGAGCGACAGGCCCGAGGACATCGCCGCCGAGATCGATGCCGACACGCGCGCGATCTTCTGCGAGAGCATCGGCAACCCGGCCGGCAACATCGCCGACCTGGCGGGCCTCGCGGCCGTAGCCAACGCGCACGGTGTGCCGCTGATCGTCGACAACACCGTGGCCACGCCGATGCTGACCAAGCCCTTTGCCTTCGGCGCGCACATCGTGGTGCATTCGCTCACGAAGTACATGGGCGGGCACGGCAATTCGCTGGGCGGGATCATCGTGGACTCGGGCACTTTCCCGTGGGCGCAGCACGCGGCGAAGTTCCCGATGATGACCACGCCGGAGCCTTCGTACCACGGCGTGGTGTACACGGAGGCGATGGGGCCGGCGGCCTATATCGGGCGCGCGCGCACCGTGCCGCTGCGCAACACCGGTTCGGCGTTGTCGCCGTTCAATGCGTTCCTGCTGCTGCAGGGCATCGAGACCCTGGCGCTGCGCATGGAGCGCCACTGCAGCAACGCGCTGGCGGTGGCGAACTACCTGCAGTCGCACCCGCGCGTGAGCATCGTGAGCTACGCCGGCCTGCCCGGGCATCCGTACCACGCGCTGGCACAGAAGTACTGCACGGGCGGATTGCCCGCTTCGCTGCTCACCTTCGAGGTCAAGGGGGGCATGGACGAGGCGGTGCGCTTCTACGACGCGCTGCAGCTGTTCAAGCGGCTGGTCAACATCGGCGACGCCAAGTCGCTCGCCTGCCACCCGGCCTCGACCACGCACCGCCAGATGACGCCCGAGGAACAGCTGCGCGCGGGCGTCACGCCGGGCATGATCCGGCTCTGCGTCGGCATCGAGCATATCGACGATATCGTGGCGGATCTCGCGCAGGCGCTGGGGTGATTGCGACCCGGCGCACCGAGGATTCTGTCCCCGGCCATTGCCAGGCTGGCTCTCCTGCTCGGACACGCCGTAAATACCCCTCCGGGGCCCAGCCCGAAATCATAGATTTCGGGCGCTCGCCGGCGCGAAGCAGTGCTTCGCGTGAATCCGCCTCGCCCCTGTAGGCTCGACTGCGGCATCCATGCCGCAGACGGTCCTCGCAAGACAGCCAGCCTGGCACTGGCCTCGGGCTGATTCGCAGCTAGAGGGTTTTCTCTTTCCGATCGAAACAGCACGCGCACGCTCAACAATCTACTGCAGGCCCGTCCCTCGCCGCGCCGGGTCGCTGGTTCAAGCAGTGGGGGGTATTGGAGATTCCACGCCGAAGATGTCCTGGTAGCTGAGCAGCCACGAGGCGAACAGCACCGGCACCACGATGAGCAGGCCGAGCATGAACGGAATCATGGCGACGCTGAACGCGATCAGGCCGAGCACGCCGTAGACCAGCATCGACACCAGGTTCGCCAGGCAGGCCGACAGGCTCTGCTTCATCGCGCTCCACGGCTCGGCGCCGTGGAACAGCACGGCGGGGATCGCGAACCAGTACATCGCCGTGATAGGCGCCATCAGCGCGAGGAAGACCAGCGCGGCGAAGGCCACGCCGAGCAGGCCGCCGGCGGTGGCGGACGCATCACCGGCCATCGCGCCGGCGAGCATCGCCACGCCGCCCACCCCGATCGTGATCCCCGCGAACACCATCACCGCGACCAGGATCAGACCGACGTAAATGCCCGCCACGATCAATACGGATTTCAGCGCCGGGTGGGAGAAGATCGCGAACAGGTCAGCAACCTGCAGCGTGCCGGTGCTCTGCACGTTGCGTGCCGCCAGCAGGGCGCCGCCCGAGAGCACGGCCGAGACGAAAGGGCTGAGCAGGTTGCCGAGTACCGGCACCACGGTACAGATCATCGAGATCACGAACACCAGCACCGTCAGCACGATCCACGGGCCGGGCGCGCGCAGGAACAGGGCCCAGCCCCCGGTGATCCATTCGAGGCCGCGTCCGGCGGCGACGCTGCGTATGGCAGGGGCGGCTTGCGCCTTGTCATCGATGTTCATGCGCTTGTTCTCCTTGGCGGGCGGGTACGGGCGAGATGCATCGCGGTCGAGAATAGCACGCGCGGCAACGGCGGCAGGCGTGCCACCCATGCGCTAAGCTTCGCGGGACGAATCGCCGCGGAACGACGCCATGAGTTACCTGGGCAAGAGCTACCATCCGCCGGGCACGGCGCCGGGCACGCTCGACGATCGCAAGCGTGGCGCGATCGAGATCAGGCTCGTGGACTACGATGGCGAAGACTACGTCGAGCGCACGCTGGAGCGTGCCGAGGAATGCACGCCGTATCTCGATCGCATCTCGCGCACCTGGATCCAGGTCAATGGCCGACCCGATGCCGACACCCTGCGCAGCCTCGGGCGACTGTTCGACCTGCACGAGCTCGCGCTGGAGGACGTGCTGAACACGGGGCAGCGCCCGAAGCTGGACATCTTCGGCGATCAGCTCTTCGTGGTGCTGGCGATGCCGGTGCATCGCAACGGCAGCGTGGTGAGCGAACAGGTCAGCATCTTCGCCGGCCCCGATTACCTGGTCTGCTTTTCGACTACGGACGCGGATCCCTTCGAGCCGCTGCGCAAGCGCATGCGGCCGCCCTCGACGTCGCGCCTGCGCAGCCAGGGCATCGATTACCTGCTCTACGGGATCGTCGACTTCGTGATCGATGCCGCGTTCCCGGTGCTCGAGGAGTTCGGTGTCGAGATCGAGCAGCTCGAGGAGGTGTTGCTGGCCGCGCCCGGGCGCGATGCGATCGCGCGGATTCACCACATCCGGCGCGAACTGCTGCTGCTGCGGCGCATGCTGTGGCCGCAGCGCGAGCTCGTGAGCCGGCTGCAGCGTGACGAGATCGAGCTGATCAGCGACAGCACGATGCCGTTCCTGCGCGACTGCTACGACCACTGCGTGCAGATCATCGATCTGCTCGAGAGCTTCCGCGAGATGTCGGCGAGCCTGCTCGAGGTCTATCTCTCGAGCATCAGCAACCGCACCAACGAGGTGATGCGGGTGCTCACGATCATCTCGACGATCTTCATCCCGCTGACCTTCATCGTCGGTGTCTACGGCATGAACTTCGACACCGAGCGTTCGCCCTGGGGCATGCCGGAGCTCGGCTGGTACTACGGCTATCCGCTGGTGTGGGGCGTGATGATCCTGATCGCGCTGACCCTGATGTGGTTCTTCCGGCGCAAGCACTGGCTGTAATGCGGGTCGGGCGTAGGTCCGGCTCCAGCCGGACATCGGTGCCGCCGTGGGTCCGGCTTCAGCCGGACAGTGTGCGGCGCAGCCGAACGCGTCATCAACCAGTCGGCATGAATGCCGACCTGCGAAGCTGCTGTCGCCATGAATGGCGACCTACACCACCGCCAGCGAAAGCCCGCCATCGACCGTGATCACCGAGCCGGTCATGTAGGACGAGGCGGCGGAGGCGAGCAGCAGGATCGCGCCGTCGAGCTCCTGCGGATCGCCGAGGCGCCGTTGCGGGATACGCTTCTGCAGCAGCCGGCCCGCATCCGATTCGAGGAAATCCGCCGCCATGTCGGTGCGGTAATAGCCGGGGGCGATCGCGTTGACGCGGATGCCGTGGCGCGCCCACTCCAGCGCCATCGCGCGGGTGAGGTGCAGCAGCCCCGCCTTGGCGGCGGAGTAGGGGCCGGTGTGTTTCTGCACGGCAGAACCGAGCACCGAGGCGATGTTGACGATCGAGCCGCCCGTGCCGGCGGCGATCATCGCCGTGGCGGCGGCGCGGGCCACCAGCCAGGCGCCCTTGAGGTTGGCGTCCATGACCCGGTCCCATTCGTCCTCGCCGATGTCCAGCAGCGACTGGTCGGCCGCCGTCCCGGCGTTGTTCACCAGCACGTCGAGCGGGCCGATCTCAGCAATCGCCCGGAAGGCGTTCGCGACACTCGCGGCGCTGGCGACGTCCATGGTCACGCAGTGCGCGCTGGCGCCGCGCTCGTGCAGGGCGCGCGCGGTCTGTTCCAGCCTGTCCGCGCGCCGCGCGGCCAGGATCACGGTGGCGCCCGCGGCCGCGAGGGTGTGCGCGAAGCGCTGCCCCAGGCCGGTGCCGCCCCCGGTGATCAGCACGCGTCGCCCGCTCATGTCGAACACGGATTGCGGCATCGTCATGGTCGCCCCTCTGGCCCCGGATCGGTCGAATGCTCGAACTACCGGGAATTTAACGCAGGGTTCGCGGCAGCGGAAGCACGAAGGGAGCGTTGGACCGGAGGATTGCAGTGATTGACGGAGCGAGCCGAGCCCCGGACCGGCGTCACCACCGGCAGCCTCGGGTTGCTGCGCGAGATCGCTCGCACGGTGCGCGGCCTGCACGGCACGGGATAAGTCTGCATCGACCGGGAGCCTGAGCGCGCTACAATCGGGGCGCGCCTTGCGGGAGGACGGACATGGAAGAACAGCGTGCAGTGGTCGTCGACGAGCGCAACGAGCTCAGGAAGAACATCCTCCTGCTGGTACGTTATTGCGCCTTCATCGGGCCGAGCAGCAACGCGGAGATCGTGCTGCACGTGCTGGCCGAGGTGGACCGGCTGAAGGCACGCTATCGCGACCTCGATCCCGGGCGCACGGATGGGTCATCCGGGAGCGGCGCTTCCTGAGGTGTCGATCACTGCGGGCAGGTAGCTCTCCATGAAGGCCTGCGGCATGCGCACCGGCCTGCCGTTGGAGATCATGATGCACACCAGTTCCCAGTCGCCGCGAAACAGCGTCGCCCCGTCGGCGCCGCGGCGCACCTGGAAGTGACGTGTCATCTGCAGCCGCCCGTCGCTGCCGGTGAGCCAGGTGCCGACCTCGAGTTCATCGCCCGCAACGGCCGCGAGCAGGTATTCGTAGCGCGCCTTGCGCACCACCATCGCGCGATCGAGCGCGCGGTAAGCGTCCGGGGCCAGGCCCAGCGCCGCCGAATGCCGCCACGCTGCGTCCTGGCACCAGCCGATATAGGCGATGTTGTTGGCGTGCGCGAGCACGTCGATGTGCGCGGGCTGCACGCGCACGGCGTGCAGGAAGGGATGTGCGTGATCCCAGCCGTCCATTTTCAGCGTGGCGCGGCCTGCTGCGCGGTGGGAATGAAGCTCGCGGGATCGTAGCCCAGTTCCTCGAGCCGTTGGCGGATCGTGGCCAGCGTCGCGGTCTCCAGCTCTGGCGTGCGCGCGAGGATCCAGCCGTGGCGGCGCTCCGGCCCGCCCACCACGGCCCAGCTGTAGTCGGGCGCGAGCGCGATGATCCAGTAGTCGCCCCACACCGGGCGCCAGCCCAGGATGCTGAAAAAGCTCACCTCCAGGCGCGCGTTGCCTTGCGTATCGACGATGCGCGCGAGTCCGTGCGCCTCGTCGGTGCCCTCGCTGGTGCGGCAGCGATTCAGCACGTCGATCGTGCCGTCCGGATTCGGGGTATAGCGCGCGGTGGTATCGCCGAGGCAGTTGCGCTGGAACCACATCGGGATCGCCGCAATCTCGTACCAGAGCCCGGCGTAGCGGGCGATGTC
>OEIV010001231.1_pt1 | contig 12092 bp, 7 predicted proteins | sample 1539231 | NCBI WGS metagenome assembly OEIV01 (sample SAMN03794762, study PRJEB22550) | activated sludge metagenome | feature: wastewater treatment plant; material: activated sludge; isolation source: Wastewater treatment plant of a petroleum refinery complex | place: Argentina: Buenos Aires ...
AGCGAAGAGGCCGAAAGATGTGTCCAGCTAGTAAAGTCTGTGTATCATATGGAAAAATCGGAACGAGATAAGCTGCTATACACCAACGAAGTTGGAGCAAATAGTGCTAAAATCGGAGCTCGTCCACTTTCACAGTCATTCAAAGATGAATTACTGAAAAAATGGCTACGAGACGCCCATTCGGAAGGCTACCAGGTAGTACTCCTAGACGGCCGCGCGCTAGAAGAAACTGGTACAATGCTAGAGCGCGAAGGCTTGAGTGATTTTGCTTTAGGGCTATATTTTATATGTGACGCTACAGTGGGCGCTAGGCGTACTCTTGGTTTTGCAAGCACTGAATACCACGACCTAACCAATGAACAGCAGCAAGCTGTTGATGAACTTGTGGCGCAAATCACCACTCGCAACCAAGCCGATCGTGAACGAGCTGTACAGCCAATAGTTCCACCGGCAGGCGCGCCGATACTGCGTTTGCCTATAATTCCTACGAATATTAAATTTTCTGGCATTCGCCCAATGGCGATTATCGACACTAGTGCTGAAATGAAAAAGAACACAATGACGCAACCTGTGGTAAGATTTGTTGCAGATCATCTAAAAAAATTGTAAAAATAGCAAAATTATGGTATCATAGTAACGATAGCCTCGTTCTGTAGGAAACCCTAAGGGGCGAGTGCATCGTTCCTTGTCAGTAGAAAGAAAGTAGGTGATGAATGTGGCTAGACCTGCATTCAATACCACCATGCTGCTAGCCGTTGCAGTGGTGGTTGGCTTGGGTGTGGCACTGTTGTCCAGTGGCAGCATACTGATTGGTCTCGTGCCAATCATCGTCAGTCCGGCGACTATGCTATACCTAAGGCTAACTATGGAAGAAGGCAGGCCAGCAGGTTTGCTTAATCCAGGGAAGCAATCCTGGGCGTTTCTTTATGGAGACATGTTGATGCTACCGATTGTCTTCATATCGATGGCGCTCGGTTGGCGTAGACTGGCAGACGAGCAAGGATTCCATATGCAATTCTGGTGGTTCTTAGTATCTGTTGCTGCTGGATGTATTATCGCTGCAGTATGGCGATACTCAGAGGTCCAGACATACAAGAGGCTAGGCGGCAAAGATCGCCTAGACTCCCCTACCAAGTTGTGGCACGACTATGTTGTGTACGGCAGCCTGGGGACACTCCTTGTGTTCGGAGGATTGCCAGTGGTAATTCTGGACTTCACGAGTCATGGGTGGGCTGCGCTGGTAGCCTTCGGAGGATGGGTCTTGCTTGGTCTTGCGGATAGTTTACGTAAACTTGATCCAGCAAACCTGCACCCACCCGTGCAGGACACCTATCTCGCTTGACAAGTAGGCCGCCCAAGTACCGTGATTAATCACGGGAACGGGCGGCTTCGTCATTTTGTTACAAAAAATGCTACAGTAAGCATATGGATTTCTTGCGTCATGCTAACAAGATTGACATGGTTGCCCCTGGTGTTTCTGCAGCCTATAGATTACTGCGCTCTAGTCATAACAACGGTATTTATACTAGCTTAGGGCGATACTATAACCATACAATTTTTGGTCGGGATTGCGGTATGACTGCTAAATTTGTAGCAGATTTTGACCATGACGTTGCGTGGAATACGATTTTAACACTCGCCCTTCATCAAGGAGCAACTTCAGATGATACTACTCAAGAACAGATAGGTCGCATACATCATGAATTACGTGACTACACTACATGGCAGGGTCGGTGGTATGACCGCTTTGGATTATGGTGGGCCGATCGTGTATGGGGAACTAGCAATAAGCGTATGCTTACCTATTTTGCAGCCGATACAACTGCTACGTATCTGAGGCTAGTTCATAAATACTCCTCTCGTATCGACCCGTCTATCATTGACCGTACTGTACCGCAGAAGAATGGAAGTAGCGTCATGCTTGGTGCTTCGGTAGAAGCTGCTGCGAATTGGCTAGTATTACAGGTTGACGAAAATAATCTTTTTAAGGTAACTCGCACTAACAGATGGTCGCTTCCCTACCAAACTTTCGCCGATTCGGTAACGGCTTATGCATGGAATAATGGCAAAGCGGCTGATACCTCACGTGGTCACAGTTATATCGAAGTTCAAGCCTATGTACTTGATGCACTAGAAGATGCTGTACGACTCTTACCGGGCAGCGCCTATGCCGAAAAATGGCGACAAACTGCTGAAGCGATGCAAGAAGCATTATTCCTAGATTTCTGGAACGAAAAAACAGGCACGTTTGCGCCCGGGTTATTTATGCGCGACGGTATATTGTCGCAGCTTGATAGTGACATGATAACAAGTGGATGGACGCTAAATGTATCGTTTTGGAACAAGCGCATGGATATGAAACACCGGTCACGACTGATTTCAGTTATAAAACGGCTTTTTAGGGATGATTTCTTAACAAACGTGGGCATACGTACAAAAAGCCTTGCTACGCACGAGCCTCTTGGAGATATTATAGACTACCATGGTTCACGTACGGTATGGCCAATGTTCAACTTCATGGTTATTGAAGGGCTGCGGCGACATGGACTATATCGTTTAGCTCGTCAGTTAGAATTTCGTATAATAAATGGTATCAATGCTGTGGGTAACTTTCCAGAGTTTATGATTGTCGAGCCAGACGGCAGATTATATACGCCAGATAAATCAGCAAAATTGCGTCGCAAAGGTCAAATGATTCCTGAGCAGAATATTGCTTTTACAGTCGTTCCTACGCTTACTCTGGCGTATCGACATATTTACAAGCGTAGTACGCCAGCAAAAAGCGGATGGCGATACGAATTAGAGCAATCTGTGTTAGATTCGATACCGAATGTTGAACTGCTCTCTCCTGTGGCAGCGGTAGACACGCTTTCGCCTACCCCTGTGCGTATTCAGCGAACGATGGCAGGACTGAAGTCAGCACTGCATATTTCGTCTGTTATACTGAAGAATATATGAAAATAGTACAGGTATCTGAAAGTGAATTCAGCGTACAAGGGCACGGGGTTCATACTGCATTTATAGAAACCACTCGCGGACTAAAAAAGGCGGGCATGATAGTTACTATAAATAAGCTTTTTTTTAAAGCAGATATACGACATATCCATACAGTTGGTCCATATTCTGTTTTGAATCTTTTATTTGGAAGTGGCAAAAAGATAGTTTCAGCACATGTAGTACCTGCATCATTCGTTGGCAGTCTGAGGGGGGCCGAGAAATGGTTAGGTTTCGCCACCTGGTACTTGCGATGGTTCTATAATCGAGCATCGGTAGTGATAGCCGTTTCCGATACGACAAAAAATGAGTTGCAGAAAATTGGCGTTAAGCGTCCGATTAGCGTCGTATACAACATGATAGATGCAAGTTATTACAAATATAATGCACGTGAGCGCAACAAACTACGAAAAAAATTTCAGTTTGGGCCAAAAGATATCGTGGTTCTTGGCAACGGACAAGTCCAGCCCCGCAAGCGTGTGGACACTTTTGTGGCGCTTGCACACATGTTCCCGCAGATGCAGTTTGTATGGGTTGGTGGCATGCCATTTGGTAAAGTCGCAGCTAAAGCAGATGAAATGCAGGCAATGATGGATGCGACACCAAAAAATGTACAGTTTACTGGGGTTGTCTCGCTTTCTAAGGTACGTGAATATTTTGCAGCCGGAGATATTTTCTTAATGACTAGTACACAGGAGACATTCGGCCTAGCAGTGGTAGAGGCGGCTGCGAGCAACATGCCTATAGTTTTGCGCGATATACCTGACTATGATAATACATTTCGCCCGTATGCAATTATGTGCAGCGACGAAACCTTTGCGGTTGCAATAAAAAAACTTTCATCTAACCAGGAATACTATGCGTTAATGCAAAAAAAATCAGCACAGCTAGCAAGGCGGTATGATACTAATGCGGTGATCGAACGACTACTAGAGGTGTACAGACATGCTGCGTAAATGCTACAATATCGATAAGTTATGCGCATAGGTTTATTTACCGACACTTATAGGCCGTCGATAAATGGCATTGTTTTTGTGCTGGAATCGCTAAAAAATGAGCTAGAGGCGCGTGGACACGAAGTGTATATTTTTTGTCCGGGTAAAAAAATTATTTCAGCCCCAGAGGCTGAGCTGTACGAAGAAGATTTTCATATTGTTCGTTACCCTAGTATTAAAGGCGCATTTTTTGATGATTATGATACATCGGTATTTTTTCCACCACGTGTTGTACAGCAAATTCGTAAACTCGACCTCGACATTATACACGTGTTTACCCCGTCACAGGTTGGGTTGGTTGGAGTACAGGCGGCTATTAAAAATGAGGTGCCGTTTATTATGCAGCACTCTACCGATCTTTATGAATTTTCGGAAGATTACCCCCTAGTACTACCGGGATTATTGGCGCTAATTGGTATATTATTGCCCACAACAGTACGTTTAGGTAGAAAAGATATTGCTGAAGTTATAAAGATGTATCGTCCACGCCGTGGTATGGCAAAATGGAACAAAGATATTATTCGACGTGCTATTACGATGCTATATAGTCGCGCCGACGGGGTGATTGCGCTTAGCGAAAAGAGTGCATCGCAGCTAGAGTCGTGGCAGGACGAAAAATACAAATATAAAATTACGGTGATGCCAAACGGTGTTAACGCTATTCCCTCACCGACTGATGCCAGTCTAGAGAAGTTTAGGGAAAAGTTTGGTATCGCCCAGGACGACGAAGTATTTGGGTTTGTCGGACGGCTTGGCAAGGAAAAAAACCTAGATATGCTAATTCCAACGCTCGAATATGTTATTCACCAGCGACCAAAAGCCCGCTTGCTGTTTGTGGGTGATTTTGAATACCGCGAAACACTAGAGAATCTAGCGATCGAAAGCGGCTACAGTAGTAGGATTACGTTTACAGGAGCGCTGCCGCGTGAAAATTTGGGAGTTGCCTATGCGTCAATGAGCGTATTTGTTTTTCCTTCAATGAAAGATACGCAAGGCTGGGTGTTGCACGAAGCAGCACACGCTGGATTACCAATATTACTCATTGACCACGGAGTTACGTCGGTAGTGAAAGATGGTGTCAACGGTTATTTTGTATATAATTCACCAGAATCTGTTTCGGACCGCTTGATCGAACTTTTGAGTGATAATAAGCTACGCAAAAAAATGGGCGAAGCCAGTAAAGAGATTGCTGCGACTTTAACCGAAGAAAAACAGGTGCAAAAGCTTGAAAAATTGTATAAGCATCTTGTTCTTAACAGTCACATGGCTCGTGGGTCTGAATAATCAGGCAGGTTGGAGGTACGAGCTGAGTGCCTCTGCTATAATGAATATGTATAGACTCTTACTTATGTTGTCTGCTTTATTTTTTTATGATTGCCAATATCCATATAACTGAAAAATCTTTTGGACCCAAGACCTTAATGACGAACATTAAGTTTGCGATTGATGCGGGTGAAAAAGTTGGCGTGGTCGGCCGTAACGGCGTTGGTAAAAGTACATTATTTGGAATACTCGTGGGTCTTGACAGCGATTATACGGGGGATATAACCTATCGACGTGGGCTAACGGTAGTAGCAACGGCCCAGGAGCATGGCGATCTAGGTAGTCAAACGGTACTACAGTATATATTGCAGGGTTTGCCAGAATACGCCAAACTGAGTCAGGTTATCGAGACCTACCCCGCTATCATGGGCGATAATATTCATAAGATTACAGAGTACACTAGCGCGCTAGATCGTTTCGAACAAAAAGGGTTTTATCAAATAGAGAGCGATATTGAGCGTGAGTTAGAACAATTTCAGTTGATTAATGTTGCCCACCGTACCTTTGCAACACTAAGTGGTGGCCAAAAACGACTAGTAGAGATTGTTAAGGTGATGCATGCGCAAGCACAGCTAGCGTTGATTGATGAGCCAACTAACCATATGGACTATGTTGCCAAGAAGCAGTTTGTAGATTGGATGATGCAGGCACCTGAAGCTATGTTGGTGATTACCCATGACCGTGATGTCTTGAAACACGTAGATAGAATTGTCGAGCTAAAAGACGGATCATGTCAGAGTTACAAAGGTAACTACAGTGACTATTTGCGACAGAACGCACATAGTACGGGCACAGCAATGCATGACTATGAGATGATACAACGACAGATTGCCAACCTTAAGGTTAAGGTAACTAATTTTCGACGACTTAAAGAAAAAGCTCGCGACCCTGACACTATTAAGCAATTTAAACGTCGTGAATCTCAAGCTATGGCAGAGCTCAAAGAACTAGAAAGGGTAGAAAAACCTACGTTTTGGATAGACAAGACAAATGCTGAGCACCTGAGCCACAAAATGTCTAAAAACTATGACAAGTATAAAGCACGAAATATAAAAATGAATATTAAAAATGAAGAAAGTCGCAGCCAACATGTACTAGTAAGTGCGCGAGGCTTAAGTTTGGGATACGATGTACCGCTTTTTGATAATATTAATATCGACCTGCGCGAGGGAGAAGCCTTAGAGCTGCGTGGCCGTAATGGGGCGGGAAAAAGTACACTGTTAAAAGCACTTCTGTCACCGGTTGCAAGGTCTTTACCTAATAAAAGCCTTAATGTAGAAAAGATGGGTGACGCAACTGTTTTTGGGGGATCGTTAGCGCTCGATTTGCATGTACGCCTAGGGGTGTATGAACAAGAGGTATCTTCAAAATATTTTTCGCTTACATTGCACGATGCAATTGAACGAATATATCTCGATCAGAATTTAAGTATCACTGAAACAAAAATTCGCCAATTAATGAGTGACTACTTATTTACTAGTAGCGATAGTGACATCGAAGTAGAGCGCCTAAGTGGCGGTCAAAAAGCACGACTGCAAATAATTGCCATGTTGGCAAATAATCCACAGCTACTAGTGCTCGATGAACCAACCAATCACCTTGATCTTCCCAGTATCGAGGAGCTTGAAAATGCACTTGCTCGCTATAGCGGTGCGGTATTGTATGTCAGTCATGATGACTATTTTCGTAAAGTTATGGGTGGTCATGCGGTACAAGTAGGTATAATACACGTACGTAAATAACGATGTCTTTCTTGTACTAGTCCTTTTTAATAAGTTTGTACTTTTCAAGCGCAGCCGTTAGTTTAGGACGATCAAAGCCAATGATTATTTCATCGCCTATAGTCGTAGTAGGAACACCTTGAAATTGCCCACCTAGTTTCTCTAGTAGCTCCTCTTTAGCCTTTTCATCTTCTTCAATATTGCTGTCTTGGTATTTAACGCCCAGGCTATCAAGCCATTGTTTTTCGGTGTTACAGAATGCACACCAGTTGGTGCTATAAACAGTAACGTTTGCTTGTGCGGCTGTGTCTGACATATTTATAATCCCCCTTTTATCTTCAAAACTTATTATATATTATAGCTAGCGTAAATACAAAAAAGAGCGGAAGCTACTTACTAATTATTCCTCTTATGCTATCATTAGTTGTAAGTATTATGAACAGATGGAATAAAATAAGTCGTGCTGCATTTGCACTTCCAACGGTATTAATCAGTTCAATCATTATGATGGTAGTTTTGATGGCTGCACTAGTTTCGGTGGCTTCGGTCGATGCAGTACTTCGAGACCAGTATTACAATAGGTTGGCGAAAGAAGCTAGCGAAGCAGGTTCCGCAATGGCCTTCACTTGCTTAAAAGCTAACAGCTTTGTGCCCGCAAGCGAGTGGACGGATGCGCATCCACTACGGCCCAATACTGATTGTAAAGGTAATGAAATTACGGGCATGCAAGACTATATAGTTAGTGATGGTAATATTCGAGTGACCTTTAGTGTACCACGACCTCATTCTGTAGGTGGCGCACAACGTGTAACTTCTAATGGTAGCGTCGATCGCTTAAGAAGCTCTAGCTCGTCTGCAGTGTATCGAACATTTAGTGCTACTTCTGTATCTTCGGTCGGTGCACAGTCATCATTTGGTAGCATCACCATGGGTACGTCGTTTTTGCCTACTGGCTCTCCTACCAGCGATCCAAATAACGGGGCTCAGTTTTCGCTCATTAAGCCAGATGGTGCAGTAGTGTCTGTGGGGCAGAATTTGGACGGGAGGCTGGGTAACGGTACGGCCAATCCAAAGGAAGCATCTCCTGTCCAGTTTCAGTTACCTAGTACTGATAAAAAAGCGAGAGCAGTGTTTTCAGATATAAGTGGAACAGGTCGGTATGTCAGTGTTGTTACTACAGGTGGTAATGTATACACCTCGGGGCCCAATGAAGCAGGCGAGCTGGGTAATGGTGAAGTTGGCAACGGGGTCATACCAACCACTAACTCTAGTTACAAGAGCTATGCGTCTACACCTGTTTTGTTTGGCAAGAATAGCGGTGGGATAAAAGGTAAATATGTGAAACCAATCTACTATAAACCTTACAGTTCTGCCGCAACCTTTGTTTTAACCGAAGACGGTAAGAACATATATGTTGCAGGCGCTTGCAATGCGGGCACATTGGGTATTGGGAACGGAACAGGTCGTTGTGTGACAAGTGAGAAAGATGATGCCAAGAAAATAGTCGATCCCGTTAGGATAGCATTGCCTGTGTACAATATATCTGACCCGGGCACTATCATTGCAAGTAATAGTAGTACGGGTAGCGACCTTGCGCCCGACTATTTTAGCACGAGGCTTTCTAGTTTTGTACGCATGCAAAATGGTGACGTATATGGCTGGGGCCCTAACTTTACAGGATTAATGGGAACGGGGTCGTATGATACCACAAACCCTACTATTGCAAATGGTGTGATTGTACCTACACCAGTTAAGATAACTGCTCTTAAGTCTGATACAACTCCCACGGCTGCAGCCGTAGTTTCTAGCGGTCGATCGTTATATATTATCGATGCAAACGGTCAGGCTTGGGCGGCTGGAGACAACCAGTATGGCAACTTAATGGGAGCGGGTTCATATTTACGTGAAATGGGCTCTCAAAGCGACTGCCTTGCAAAAGGTAACGGAACCGATAATAAACTTTACAGTAGTAATTATTGGAATAGTTCTGGTAGTAATAACCCTGCCAAAACAGATTGCAACGCAAAAAACGCAAACCCCACTGCCCTTTTCGAGCCATGGCCCGATGGAACGTTACGGTTGCGAAAAAATGTTACTTCAACAACCCGTACCGACATGGCGCAGTTCTGGTGCATGACGTCGGGTACAGCTAGTGGCCAAAATGTAACAATGATAGATTGCAACTCTTCGATGCCAGCTAATCAACAGTGGACTGTCAGTACCACCCCAAACAAACGAAGCGTCAAGATATCAAAGTTTATCGGCGCAACAGAAGTATGTGTTGAAAAAGTATATTGGGGCAACCCAACAACGGCTAACAACTGTACTTCTAATAATGGCAACCAAGAATGGGAACTAGGCAGGCTAAATACACCCGTGCCCTATCTGAGGCCAGTTCCGTCGCTTCCGAGTGGTAAAAAATTTACAAAAATTATTCCTGGTGATTCTAACGTGCTAGTCCTGGATGATTCAGGCGAAGCCTGGGCTAGTGGTGCAAGTATTCGTGGCGAGTCTTGTATTGGCGGTAGCACTAACGGCTCCGCGCCAGATATAAGAGCTACTGCTGGCCTAAAGAAGATCACTTTTCCTTCGTTGCCTACGGGCGTGAAAGTTGGCGATATAGCTGTTTCTCAAATGCAACCCGAGTACGGTGGGAATGACGGCAACAAATACAATAACACATTCTTTTTGATGAGTGACGGCACAATATATGGTTGTGGTGCAAATGATTTTGGGCAAATGGGGATAGGTGTGCAGAATGCAAACTCGTATTCTACGCCAACTTTAATGTCGGAGCTTGATGCTATGGGCGTAAAGGCAAAAGCAATTCAAGTAGGCTTAGGGACGGTAGTAATATTGAGCACCTCTGGACAAGTTTATGCAGTAGGCAATAACTCTCACGGACAAATTGGTAATCCAGACGTTACAGCTATGTTCACAAGTAAACCAACACTGAATAGCTACGTGACAAATATCAACCAAATTTTGTACTAGCTATAGTGCTAAGCGCATAAAATTATGGTATCCTAAAACCATAAGAGCTATGAAGAAACAACAAATACTACAACAGGCATTTGCGTTGCCAACGGTTCTCATCACTTCAATAATTATGTTGGTCGTCCTAATGGCAGCACTTGTCGGCACCACCTCTATCGATGCAGTGGTACGTGACCAATACTACACACGCTTAGTGAAGGAAGCTTCAGAAGCAGGCATGGCTATGGCTGAAGTATGCTTGCGTTCATTGAATTACGATATTCCTGCCGGACATTATTGGAAGACTAACAACCTAACACCGGACAAAAACTGCGACGGAACTAACTCGGGTGCGGGTCTGAATTTTATCGACAACGGTAAAGTGAAGGTATCATTTCAGATTGCACCACCATCTACAGCCCTGAACGGTGCGCAAAAGATTAGCGTAAAGGGTATTGTAGGTCGAATACGTAATTCTAATAGTGCGTCGCTGCAGACTTATAGCTCCACGACAGTGGCCTCGATGAGCGCACAGAGTACGTTTGGAAGTATCACTTTCGGGTACGCATATGTATTGAACGATCCGACTAACGGTGCTCAGTTTTCAGTACTGCTACCGGACAAGACGGTGCGTTCAGTCGGCAGAAATGCCAACGGAAGACTTGGCAACGGGTCCACCACCGATGCACTAGGCACGCCGACAAATCCAATCGCAGCGTTTCACAAACCATCCAACACCAAAGTTGCTAGTATCTTTTCGAATGCAGGTGCTATGGGTCAGCAAACCAGTGTAATTACCACAGACGGATCGGTGTTTAGCGCTGGGTCCAACAACGCAGGTCAGCTTGGTAACGGTGCGGTCAGTACGTCTCAATCCACGCCAGTAAGATTCGGCACAGTTCTTGGTGAGCCCGGAAACCCCTCGACGACACACCCGAAAGCCGTGTATGTAGCGAACATACATTACCAGTATGGCGGTACAGGCACTCATGCTACTTTTGTGATGAGTGACGATAAAAATATTTACGCAGCAGGGTCTTGCAACAAAGGGGTTCTTGGAGTTACCTGTACGAATGGCAGTAACGTAACTACACCAAAACGAGTAGAGCTACCTCTGCCGACGTCGGATGATACTACTCCAGATACTGACTGGAGCAAGGCATCGGAACCAACTAATTTTAACACTGAATTAACTCCATTTTTACGAATGAAAGGTGGGGCTGTTTATGGCTGGGGGCCGAATGGCAGCGGAGCTCTTGCCGACGGGACATTTACAGACTCACAATTGCCAAAACGTATTCAGGCTATTCGCTCTTTCCCTCCTGCACCTAAACCGCAAGTCACACCTTACGACATAGAGGCTGACGCGATTGATGTAGGCTCTGGGCCGTATCTTATCGAAAAAGACACCGGTCAGTTATGGACGTCTGGATATTCCCGCTACGGTCAATCGCTGGGTGCGGGAACGTTCGTACGGAGCGTTGGTATGTCTGCAGCTTGTCTATATCGTGCTAGTAATGGAGCTATAAAAGCACAGAGGGGCCCTAGCTCGGTAGCATGTAACGAAGACTTAGTTAAAAATACCACTAACCCTACAGATTGGCTTATGGAGTGGTGGCCAGATGGTACGTGGAGAATACGCAAAGATCATCGTACATCAGATCGAAGCGATATAACTAAGTTCTGGTGTATTACTTCTCCTGGAACAATCGCAACATTTTGGGGTGGTGACCCTGTTTATGCAAAAGAGTGCGTACAAGACTCGAATGGCAATCCTGCCGCAAACCAGGTATGGAAGATAGAGGGCACCCAAAATGGTGAGTTTATAATAAAGTCAAATTTTGGATCGCCAGGCTGCATATATATTACAAACTACGAGTCTAATGTTGTAATGAACAATTGCAATGCTGGTGACGGCAAGTATGTATTTACTCTACACCCAACACCATACCTACGCCCTGTCCCCGCTTTACCGAAAAATAGTAACGGAACTTTGCCAAAGATAACGCGTATTAGTTCCGACAACGGAGGAGCGGTGTTGATTGATGATCAAAAGAGGGCTTGGGGTGCAGGAGGAAACAAT
>OEIV010001232.1_pt1 | contig 12080 bp, 9 predicted proteins | sample 1539231 | NCBI WGS metagenome assembly OEIV01 (sample SAMN03794762, study PRJEB22550) | activated sludge metagenome | feature: wastewater treatment plant; material: activated sludge; isolation source: Wastewater treatment plant of a petroleum refinery complex | place: Argentina: Buenos Aires ...
AGAGAGGCAGTGTAAAAGAGCTGATTGCCAAAAAAGGCGATTTTTATACAATGTTTGAGAGCCAAATTAAATAACTCGCCGCAAGACGAGTTATTTAAAAAAACTAGGTAAGATTACCAGCTTCGTTGACGAAATGAGCCACCGCCATTATTGCTACCACGGTCACCACCGAAGTCGCGTTTTGGGCGATCCTCTTTAGGGCGAGCAAGCGAAACATTGATTTCGCGTCCATCAAGTTCCTTGCCGTTTAGTTGGTCAATTGCTTTTTGGTTGTCGTCATCGCTTTCCATTTCTACGAAGCCGAAGCCTTTAGAGCGACCGCTGTCGCGATCAGTGATAACACGTGCGCTAGCAACTGGGCCAGCTTGCTCGAAATGAGCTTTTAGTCCGTCGTCAGTTGTTGCAAAAGCAAGACTGCCGACAAATAGATTTTGTGAAGCCATGAAATGGATTCTCCTTATAGTTTAATTAAATGCGTTCGTCTAGCCTAGTGCTGCATTTTTACTAAAATGAAAACCATATGCTTCGTAACACTTATAGTAAAGCATAGATGGTAGAGTATTACAAGCAGAAGCTTGTTAATTCGCTTGTGTTTATAAAGCAACTTGTGCATAATACTATACGTAGCTGGTACGCAATCGGGGTACCGATTTGCGCCTGAACATAAACACTGCCGAAAACGAACTCGTGCCCTGGGTGGGCGCGTAGCAGCTAAAAGTTCACTTCTAGCGGTAGAAGTGAACTTTTGTTATGATAAAGCTATACTCCGACGAGCATGTCATAAAGTGAGTTCTTTTGGAGTAAGATAGGATTTTTGATTTTTTCAAAAATTCTAGGAAGGGCAGCATTTTATATTTGGGGCATTAGCTCATTTGGCTAGAGCGCTTCGCTGGCAGCGAAGAGGTGAGCGGTTCGAATCCGCTATGCTCCACCACACTAGAATATAACCAAAAACGGAGTTTTAAATGCCCGAAAGAGTTCTTGTAACACGAAAGCTAAAGTCTGAAACATTGCAGCGGCTTTATGATCAATACGAAGTTGATGTTTGGGATTCCGCAAATGAGGCGATGCCTCGTGGGCAATTATTGGAACGAGTGAAGGACAGCGTTGGTATCCTTTGTATGCTAACTGACAAAATTGATACAGAGGCTCTAGATGCAGCGGGTAGCCAGCTGCGAGCAGTCAGTACTATGTCAGTTGGGTTTGACCATGTAGACGCTGTAGCGTTAAAAGAACGCAATATTGAGCTAGGAACCACCCCAGGCGTGCTAGATGATGCAGTTGCAGATTTAACAATCGCACTCATGTTAAACGTGTCACGTCGTATGCCCGAGGCTACGGCTGCTGCAGAAAATGGTGAATGGGGTGCATGGTCACCATATTGGTTGACAGGCCAAGATCTGAGTAAGTCAACCGTGGGTATTATTGGTATGGGAGCAATTGGCGCTGCTGTAGCTAGGCGATTGTCAGGCTTTGGCTGTACTATATTATATTCAGGTCGGACGCAAAAGCTAGAACTCGAACATATATTAGGGGCTAAATTCGTAACGCAAGACGAATTGCTTGCTCAAAGTGATTTTGTTAGCATACATACGGCACTGACAGACGATACTGCTAAAATGTGTAACGTGGAATTCTTCACCAAGATGAAGTCATCGGCTGTGTTTGTTAATACGGGCAGAGGTGGGCTTGTTGATCAAGACGCGTTATATGGTGTGCTAAAGGACAAGCGAATCTTTGGTGCCGGGATTGACGTAACGGATCCAGAGCCGCTACCGACCGATCATCCACTATTTAGGCTCGATAATTGCACAGTACTCCCTCATATAGGTAGTGCAAGTATTCGTACGCGTGAAGCCATGGCAAAGCTTTCTGTCGAAAACCTACTTAGTGGTCTTGCTGTAAAACAATAGTACTATTGCATAAGGTATGGTATACTCTATCTATAGGAGAGTCTGCTTAAATTTGCAGACTTTATTTTATGAAAGACTCTAAATATATTCGTAATATTGCAATAATCGCACACGTTGACCATGGGAAGACTACTATGGTTGATGGGCTACTGAAACAGAGTAATACATTCCGAGACAATCAAGCCGAAATGAGCCAGGAGTTGATCATGGATAGTGGTGACCAGGAACATGAACGGGGTATTACGATTACAGCCAAGCAAACGAGCATTTATTACGATGATTACAAAATTAATATTATCGACACTCCCGGTCACGCCGATTTTAGTGGTGAAGTCGAGAGAACACTAAATATGGCCGATGGCGTACTTTTGATTGTTGATGCCCAAGAAGGACCGATGCCGCAAACTAAATTTGTGCTTACCAAGGCACTCGAACTAGGTTTAAGGCCAGTAGTGGTCATAAATAAAATCGATAAGCCGGCACGACGAATCGCCGAGGTAGAAGATGAGTTAGCTGATTTATTTTTAGAACTTGCAACGAACGACAATCAGCTGCAGTATCCGATTTATTATGCAATTGGTCGTGAAGGAAAAGCGTGGAAAAATATACCCGATAATCCAGGAGAGCATGCCGATCTTTCACCTATTTTTGATGCGATTATAAACGACATTCCTGCGCCAACAGTTGATGCCGATGGCCCACTACAGCTGCTCGTAACTAGTCTTAGTTATGATTCATTTTTGGGTAAGTATGCGATTGGTCGCATTACGCGTGGTAGTGTAAAAAAAGGCACTCCAATTACACTTATCAAGCGTGACGGAACGCAAGTTGGTGGTCGTGTTGATAAAGTTTTTGGCTATCGTGGCCTGAACCGCGAAGAAATTTCTGAAGCTTTTGCAGGAGATATCGTTGCAATAACTGGCATTACCGATGCGCACATTGGTGAAACAATTGCTGATAAAGAGGCTCCCGAGGCTCTACCGGTAATCGATGTCGAGGCACCAACACTAAGTATGTACCTGGGGCCCAACACGAGTCCGATGAAGGGAAGGGAAGGTGACTTTAGCACTAGCCGTCAAATCAGTGACCGACTGCAAAAGGAATTAGAGACTAACGTCAGTTTACGGGTTGAAGAAAATGGCATTGGTTTTACTGTCTCTGGCCGTGGCGAGCTGCATCTTAGTGTGCTTATTGAAGCAATGCGTCGTGAAGGGTATGAGTTTGAGGTTGGCCGTCCGCAAGTGGTGACCATCATTGAAGATGGTGTAGAGAAAGAGCCTGTCGAGGAGTTGTATATTGAAGTTGGCGCGGAATTTGTAGGTGCTATTAGTCAAGAGCTTGGTACTAGGCGTGCGGAGATGCGCAGTCAGGAGCAGACTAGTAGTGGTACGACACGACTCGATTATTTGTTGCCAACTCGTTCGCTTATTGGTCTGCGTAATACTTTACTGACATCTACTAAGGGTACAGTTATAATGAATAGCTTGCCACACGGATACCAGCCGATTGGTCCAAAGCTAAACCAAACTCGTAACGGTGCATTAATAGCGTTCGAGGCAGGTACGACTACATCATATGCGCTGCAGGCAGCTGAGGCGCGTGGCGAATTGTATGTTGGTGCAGGTACAAACGTGTACGGCGGTATGATTATTGGTCTTAATCGTCGAGGGGAAGATCTAGAAATTAATGTATGTAAGGCGAAACATCTAACAAATATGCGTTCGAGTAGCAGTGATGGTGTGGTGCAGCTTACGCCATTTACCGACCTAAGCCTCGAACAATGTATCGATTTTATCGAAGACGATGAACTGCTTGAGGTCACACCAAAGAACCTGCGTTTGCGTAAGCGATATCTAGATGCTAACGAGCGCAAGCGTTCTGGCAAAAATTAAGAACTCTCGCAAGAAGATGCGAGAGTTCACTGGTATTAGCCGATATACTTGACGACAATTTTTGTGCGTTTCATAGGGCTCCTTTTTAGTGATGTGTTTGTGTTTGATCAATCACTGTTTATATACTATCACAAGTATTGCATATTGTCAAGCATAAGAAGAACAGTTTCTGTAAGTTTATAATCAAGGTATAGTAGTGATAGTGATGTATAAAAAAATTAAAAATAACAAGCAAGTCCATAAGCTAAAAAGTGCGCTTGTTAAGACTGCTGGAGTATTAATTCGCAGTAGACAAAGTCCTGATGTACTGCTTGGAGATTTATTTGAAGACGTGCAAACAAGCGGTGTGTATGCTGATGGAAAAACATTTATAGATCTTATCCCTCGCGGTCGAGCACGAGCCATTAAAGAAGAGTATGAATTGGTGCGCAAGGACCCCAACTTTAATTTACATGAATTCGTAAACCGTCACTTCTATGAGTTCGCACCTCATAATAATCGTGATCCATTTGTCGGTGATTCGTCACGTTCAGTTAGCCAGCACATACAGGCACTATGGCACGAACTAGAACGTCGAAACCGCAAGGATCGTGGTTCATTGCTAATGCTTCCGTATAGCTACATTGTGCCTGGTGGTAGATTCAGGGAACAGTTCTACTGGGACAGCTATTTTATAATGCTGGGTCTTGCTTCGGACGATAGGTGGGATGTGATAGAAGGTATGATTAAAAACCATGCTTACATGATCCGGAAATGGGGATTTATACCTACTGCAAACCGAAGTTATTTTCTATCACGCTCGCAGCCGCCGTTTTATGCATTAATGGTCAAACTTTTAGCACGTAATCGCAGTAGGGTACTTGTACATGCTGAACACCTACCTTATATGCTTGCTGAGTATAAATTTTGGATGAAAGGTAAGCGAAAGCTTATAAAAACAGAACATAAATCGTCACAACGAATCGTACAGCTTCCCAGTAATGTGTACATGAATCGTTATTTTGATAATGCAGCAAAGCCCCGTCCAGAGAGTTTGCTCCAAGATATAGAGACAGCGTATAGTTCAACGCGACCTGATAAAGATAGAATTTACTTACATCTGCGTGCGGCTGCCGAGAGTGGTTGGGACTTTAGCTCTCGCTGGTTTTTGGACCCACACGATATTCGAACCATCCATACTGCTGATATCATTCCTGTAGACCTGAATTGTTTATTATATGTCCTAGAGCAGACAATCGCAGAAAGCTACCGGAGTATTAAGAATTCATTATTTGCAAAAAAGTTTGAACGACTCGCAAGCCGGCGCAGGGAAGCTATTCAGGCTTATTGTTGGAATGAACAAGAAGGCTTCTTCGACGATTATAACTTTCATCTTCAGCAACACACGGGTCGCGTCACGCTTGCAGGTGTATTTACTTTATACACTGGGGTTGCAACAAAAGAACAGGCGGCGAGTATGGCTGATCGACTGAAGAAGGATTTTTTGCGTCACGGTGGATTAGTAACAACTTTAACAAAAAATGGACAACAATGGGATGCACCGAATGGATGGGCGCCTCTACAATGGGTGGCAATACGGGGCTTAAGGGCATATGGCTATAATGAGTTAGCTGATGAAATTAAGAAACGATGGATAGCTGTAAATCTTTCGGTATACAAAACCCACCATAAACTAGTTGAAAAATATAACGTAGAAGCAGGTGACTCACTTGGCGGCGGTGGAGAGTACCCACTACAGGATGGGTTTGGCTGGACAAACGGTGTTCTAGCGGCGCTTTTATCAGAAGACCTCTTTGTAGATTAGGTGTACATTTGCAAACGTAGAGCTTAAGCATTATACTAAGGGAATATGAAGCTACGGTCCACCACACCGATTTCAGAATTTTTTAGCTTAGGCGTTGTTGCGTTTTTTATTTTAATTTCGACAACTATCTTAACGGGTCTTTTCTCGCAGGCATCTAGTGCTGAAACGAATACTGAGCGTCAGGCAAAAATTGATGAGTTGACAAAAAAAATTGATGAACAAGTCGCCTCAACACGAGCATTGAATCAGCAGGGGAGTGATATAAAATCGCAAATTGATGCGTTAAAACGCGAACGCGATTATTTGCAGCTAAAAATAGACAAAACAAAAAATCGACAGGCCGAGCTAGTCAATGAAATAGCTGACACAGAGATACGTATTGCACAACAAAAGGAAGTGCTAGGCCAGCTTATGGCCGATGCCTATATTAGTGAAACAATCAGCCCAATTGAAATGCTTGCTAGCAGCAATTCGATCGGCGACTACATAGATCGACAGACATTTAATAAAATAATGCAGGATACACTAAGTAGCTCGATTAACGAAGTAAATCGGTTACAAAAGTCGCTTGCTAATCAGCAGAATGAAATGAAGCGTATTTCTGGAGAGCAACATAATCAGGCACTTGCACTTGACGGTAAAAAAGCCGAACAAACAAAAATGCTTATTGCTACAAATAGTTCATCATCTAGGCTTACAGAGATAACTACAGAGATGGCTAATGAAAGAAGGTCTTTGCAGCAGCAACAGCAGCAGTCAATGGCGTCTGTCATGGGGGGTGCAGCTATGGTGACACCAGGGACAATTTCACGGCCTGTGCAGCCTAGTCCTATTTCTACGCCCGCTCCTACAACTCCAGCGACACCCAGTACGCCAGTATCCCCTACACCCCCTCCTCATCAACCTACAGCACCACCACCTGTAGTGCTGCCGAATGGTGGTTATCCTGGCTATCTGCAGGATTGTTTTGTCGACAGTAACGCGTTAAGTTACGGTTTTGATCCGTGGGGTTACGGATGTCGACAGTGCGTAAGCTATACTGCCTGGAAGGTGTTGCAGAAAACAGGAAGAGCGCCTATATATTGGGGCAATGCAAAGGACTGGCCTGCTAGCGCTCGTCGAGTTGGTTATGGTACAGGGTCAACTCCCCGTGCTGGATCGGTTGGGGTGATGACAGGTGGTCCGTATGGCCATGTGGTTTGGGTAGAAGGTGTCAATGCTAACGGAACAATAAATATTAGTCAATATAACTATTGGTTACCGGGCAAATCAAACGGCGGCTGGGGTTGGTACAGTGAATTTCAGAATGTATCACCTGCAGCATATCAAGTATATATCTATGTTTAGGACATCTCATCAGGTAAAAACCCTTTTGGGTGCTTAAAATTAGATTGCCATTTATAATTTTTGCTATAGCCTAGGTCTTGCATCAGTTTGGTCGGTGCGTTACGAATGTGCAGTGGTATTTGTGCATGAGGATATTTTTTTGCAAGGTCTTTTGCATCGTACATAAGGTCGGTAATCTCACGCGACTTTGGCGAACGCGCAAGAGCTACGGCACAATGGTATAGACTATAGCTAGCTTCTGGTAGTCCAATGCGTTCAACTGCCTGGAAGGATGCAACAGCAAGGCTTAGTGCACCGTTTCCCGCTAGACCTATATCTTCACTAGCGAATACAATCATGCGTCGGGCAATAAACTTTGGGTCTTCGCCTGCATTGAGCATACGGCTCATATAGTATAGTGTTGCTTTTTCGTCGCCACCACGCATACTCTTGATAAATGCACTTATTGTATCGTAATGCGCATCGCCTTTTCTGCCGTATCCTGGTAAACGTTGCTGCGCAGCAATTTGGACAATCTTTGGGGTAACTTTAGGTGCAAGACTGAGGGCAAGTTCTAGATTTCCGAGAGCCGTTCGTGCATCACCAGCACTCATTTCAGCTATGTAGTCAATTGCTTTTGGTGTAATATGTCTCGTCTTATTTAATAATTTTAAAGCACGCTTCATAATGCTAATAATCTCGTTTTTTGTAAGTGGCTGCAGTGTAAGCACGCGCATACGACTAAGCAGAGGTGCAATAACCTCAAAGCTTGGATTCTCGGTTGTGGCGCCAATTAGTGTAATTAGGCCACTTTCAATATGGGGTAAAAATGCATCTTGCTGGGCCTTATTGAACCGATGAATCTCATCAACAAATAGAATAGTTCGTAAATTTAAATTCCAATTCTGTCTAGCGTGTTCGATTACTCTATCAACATCTTTTTTATTACTCGTAACGGCAGAAAGTTCAGTATACTCTGCCTTAACCTTGCGTGCAATAATTCGCGCCAAGGTAGTCTTACCTGTACCTGGCGGACCCCATAAAATTAAGCTTACGGGTTGATTATTCTCTACGATATGCCTGATGACCTTTGCGTCATTCAAAAGATGTGTTTGCCCAATGAATTCATCGAACGAAGCTGGTCGCATTTGTTCAGCTAGGGGCACGCGTGTCATAAGTATAGTATACTAAGCAATATTATGACACGCAAAAATATTATGTTAGTTTTTGGTGGTGAATCATCTGAGCACGATGTCTCAATTCTTTCAGCAAGAAATATCTATGCTGCAATGGATAATGAGAAGTATCACGTTAGCTTATGCTATATCGATATGCATGGTAAATGGTGGCTATTGGACGAATGGAAAGAAAATGTACGGAACCACGGCGGTGTACAGCTCGTAGCTGCAATGGGCGCAAAAAGTTTCGTGACATTGCCAGGGAATAATATCATTCGTCCAGATGTGATTTTTCCCGTCTTGCACGGTCGCAATGGTGAAGACGGTACAGTGCAAGGGTTGTTTGAATTATTGCACATTCCTTACGTAGGTTGCGGTGTACAGGCTAGCGCAGACTGTATGGATAAAGAAGTTACAAAGGTGATCGCTAAAAGTGGTGGGATTGAGGTTGCCCCTTACATAAAGTTAGACCACGGAAGGTCTTTTGCGTACAAAGAGGCTATAGAAACTTTAGGCAAAACACTCTTCGTAAAGCCAGCACGAAGTGGTAGCTCGATTGGTGTTTCTAGGGTTACGTCTGAGCGTGGCTTCGAGCAAGCAATTGAAGTTGCTAGAAAAGAGGACACAAAAGTGCTTATCGAGGGAGCAGTAGAGGGTAGGGAATTAGAGGTGGCAGTTCTTGGTAATTTGCCACATCATAAAGTAAGCGATATTGGCGAAGTTATTGTTGGAGAAGAGTTTTATTCGTATAACGAGAAGTATGCTGCGGATAGTAAAGCAGTCGTGCTGATAAATGCACGAGTCGAGGAATCAATTCGCACAAAACTACGCCAACAAGCGAGTGAAATATATCAACTACTCGGATGTAGAGGCTTAGCACGTATTGATTTCTTTGTGACAAAGCAAGGCAAGGTGATTTTGAATGAGGTAAACACAATGCCTGGCTTTACGAGTATTAGCCAGTATCCAAAACTATGGCACGAGCAAGGGATAAAATACCCACAGCTAGTAGACAAGCTTGTTGCACTTGCGTTACTATAAAGTTAATAGCTGAGGAGGAGTTGCATGGCATTTATCGTTTTATTCATTATTGCCGTTATTGTATTTATTGTTAGTGGCATAAAAATTGTAAATCAGTACGAGCGAGGCGTCGTTCTGACTCTTGGTCGCTTCAGTGGTATACGCGAACCAGGTCTTAGGATTGTTATCCCATGGATCCAGCGGATTATTAAGGTGGATATACGATCAACACCAATCGATGTTCCGAAGCAGGAAATCATTACTAAAGATAATGTGACCGTTGGAGTTGACGCAGTGGTTTATCTGCGAGTAGTCAATGCTGCAAAAGCTGTGCTAGAAACAACCAATTATGTGTATGCAACTAGTCGGTTTGCACAGGCAGCTTTGCGTGATGTTGCAGGTAATGCTGATATGGACGAACTGCTTTCAAAGCGTGATCAGATTTCACAACAGATCAAAGAAATTGTGGATGCTGAAACTGATAAGTGGGGAATCGATGTTGAAAATGTTAAGATTCAAAATATTGAACTACCGCAAGATATGAAGCGAGCTATGGCAAAGCAAGCCGAGGCTGAACGTGAGCGTCGAGCAGTTATTATTACAGCAGAGGGCGAAAAAGCTGCAGCTGCAGCCGTGGCAGAGGCTGCGGGAATGTTAAGCAAGATTCCTGGAGGCATCAATATTCGTACTCTGCAAACTCTAGAGAAAATATCAGTTGAGTCAAGTCAGAAGACATTGGTTGTGCTGCCTAGCGAACTAACCAACCTGCAAAATTTATTTAAAAAGTAGCCTGCTAGACATGTTAATCTACGCCATAGTATCCTTTACCTGGTTGGGCGGCATCTCCTAGCAATGTATCTATGGTAACGAAGCTGTAAGATCGTTTTTTAAGTGCTTTTATGATACACTCAGTTGCTCGTACATCTGTTGGATAAATGTCGTGCATGATTACGATAGCGCCAGGACGTGCATTTGCAAGAACTCGGTTGCACACAATTTCAGAATCTCTGTCTGCCCAGTCGCGTGTGTCGACTGACCATAGTATGGCCGATGACTCTAGCTGACGCAAAGCACGGTAGGTTTTTGAGTCTACTGCACCGTAGGGCGGTCGTACGAATCTTGGTGTTTTTCCGATAGTTTTCTGTATAGCATCATTCGTTCGCGTAATTTCAGATGTTATTTTAGCTTCAGATAGGGAAGGGAGCGAATAATGCGAATAGGAGTGATTGCCTATTGTGTGGCCATCTTGGTCTATCTGCTTGGTAATCTCGGGAAACTTTACGACACTTTTGCCAACTGTAAAAAAAGTTGCCTTTGCGTGGTGGCGCCTAAGTGCCGCAAGTAGTTCGGGCGTATGGAGTGTTGGGCCATCGTCGTATGTAAGTGCAATACATCGCTTAGGGCTTGTGCAGGAATCTGTAAGAACGGTTTGCGCAGTAATCTCGGTTTCGGCCTCGGCATCAGTTTCTGCTGTTTTATGAGCACTACCTATAGGCGTTACGTCTAGAATGTCTTTTGCTACACTGTTTTGTAGAAACAACTGAAGGTTGCTGGTAGAAAGCTTAACTGATATATTGCCAACGCGTTCTGGCGAAACAGCACCTTGCCCAAATGGAAATTCAAGAGTACTACGGTTAAGCACTATGAAAGAATTTACAGTATCTGGAGTAATTGATTGTCGAAGGTATTCGTTACTTATACTACCGCCTTTTTGCTTTATAGCTTGCTTTACACTATTGCGCAGATAAATCATGATGCGAGCCAAGCCATCCGGTGAGTTCCCGACAAGCTCGGACAAAGTGACAGGTTTGCCAGTTGTCATGTTAAAAGTCCAGAACATGTTTCGAAGCAAAGGACGACCTTTGTGCGTATCTTGAAAAACCTTCACTACTATAGATAAATATTTTCTGTTGTTATACATAACCTGGTAGCTAACGTTCTGCGTAGAGGGGTCTGCTGAGGAGGCAAATTCGTGGCTGACAGCACTAAAACCTTGAGTTGCTACGTCAATTGCCGTGGCAATTTGATCATTAACTATTTTATTCTTGGTAACAGGGTATTCGATAATTGAACGAATATATGAAGTGCTTTGACGTACTGTCCTTGACTGGACTCCTTTGTATTTTGTGTCTACGAAGTAAAATTGCTCATCAGGTGGTTGAAAAACGAATGATGTAACAATAATAAAACACGAGGAAGCAAGAATACCAGATGTAAGGATAAGTAATGACCTGTGTCTATGTCGTAATATTCTTTTTTGTTTTTTCATTGTATACATAGCTATTTAAACATATTTCGCTAGTACAATCCAGGACACCACTGGTAAACGGATTACTCGGAGATATCTGATATGTTGTGTTAGTTTTTTTCCAGCGAAAAAGCCGCCCATGCGGGCGGTAATTTCGGAAATAGTTCGTTTTGGTGGCTCCTACTGGACTTGAACCAGTGACACAAGGCTCTTCAGGCCTCTGCTCTACCAACTGAGCTAAAGAGCCTCGGGGCAGTAAAAAACTGAATGGTGCGGGTAAGGAGACTCTAACTCCTGGCCTCTTCCTTGGCAAGGAAGCGCTCTAACAACTGAGCTATACCCGCATAGGTTGCACTAGTGCTAAGTATACTAAATATAAAGGGTAAATTTCAAGCCTTTTGTATTATGTGCGCTATACTAATAATATGTTTAAGTCATATATACAAAAAAAATTAGAAAAAAGAGTAAAGGAGTACCTTCAAAGGCATCCAGAGGTGAAGCTTGTTGTGGTGACAGGTAGTGTCGGGAAGACTACTACAAAAAATGCGATTGCGACTATTTTAAGCGAGCAGTTTAGGGTGCGTATGCGTAACGATAATCATAATACGGAGCTGAGTGCACCTGTCGCGATTCTTGGGATTGACTTCCCTGTCGGTAAGGTTAAGAGTGTATGGGCATGGCTAGCGGTGTTGCGTGCAG
>OEIV010001233.1_pt1 | contig 12074 bp, 16 predicted proteins | sample 1539231 | NCBI WGS metagenome assembly OEIV01 (sample SAMN03794762, study PRJEB22550) | activated sludge metagenome | feature: wastewater treatment plant; material: activated sludge; isolation source: Wastewater treatment plant of a petroleum refinery complex | place: Argentina: Buenos Aires ...
GCGAGCAGCAGGGCCGTGCCCAACGTTTCGGCGGCGAGCCGCTTGGTCAGCAAAGGTGGCAGGGCCATCAAGCGCTCCGTTGCATCACGATGGCCGGTTTAGACGACAGTTTCGCGACGACAGCATGCGCAACGTTAGCGTTGCGTGATCGCCGGCGACGATGGCCGGATGAGACGTACCTCGCGGCACATATCGTCTGACCCGGCCCTGCGGCGGCTAGCAGCACGCCGCCGCTTTGGCGGGCTCCGGCTCAACCTTTGCGGCGGGACCGCCGCAGGCGGCTTTGGGCGCCCCCATCACGCTCCACACCCCGGCATTCGTGTTCTCGCCGTTGGGGGTGGTCCGGCCGCGGGGCAAGAAAGTTTCCCACCGCACGCCCTGCGGATCGGCGGCCCAGGTCTTGTCCGAGCGGGCATAGCAGCAAGCGGCGTTTTCCTCGGTTGCGATTCGCGCCTCGGCAGCCTTCAGCCGGTCGGTGATCTCCGCCAATTCCTCGGTGGATTCCACCTGGATTCCGAGATGATCGAGGCCGCCGGCACGACCGCGCTTGGAGATCGCGAAATTGACCTTGGGGTCATCGAGCATCCACTTGGCGTAGTCGTGCTCGACCACCGACGGGTCGCTGCCGAATAGCGTGGCGTAGAACGCCTTGGATTGATCGAGATCATCGACCGCGACGTGGACGTGCAAGCGCTTCATCTTCTCACTCCTTGGAACCGCAACAGGTTGAACTCGCCAGCAGGTCGGCAAGCGGTACGCAGACCTCCGGGCTGCCTTGGCAGCAATCTTCGAGCAGATAGGCGACCAGCTCGCGCATGGCGTCGAACTGGACCGCGTAGATGCGCTCGCGGGAAGCGACGCGCACACTCAGCAATCCGGCCGCGGTGAGGATGCGCAGATGGGTCGATAGCGTGTTGGCGGGAATGCCGAGTTGGCCGGCGATGTCGCTGGCGCGAAGCCCATTCGCGCCGGCCTTGACCAGCAGGCGGAAGACATTGAGCCGTGAGGGCTGCGCCAGAGCGGATAGCCGCTCTACGGCGCTCATCGACGGTTCGGTCAGGTTGGCAATCGCGGCAATGCTCATAGGTTCGATGTTTCGACGATTATCGAATCAATGTCAAGCCCTATTCCGGTGAGCGCAGAAATTCAGCTTTCGTTGGTCATACGACGCGCTTGCCCGCCCCATCGATGATGAGTTCGCCATCTTCCTTGGCGAAGGGTCCCGGCACCCCCGGCGGCAAGAGATCGAGCACGACTTCGGAGGGTCGGCAAAGTTTCACGCCAAGCGGCGTGATCACGATCGGACGGTTGATCAGGATCGAATGGGCCATCATCGCATCGAGCAGCGCTTCGTCGCCGAGCGTCGGATCGCCAAGGCCGAGTTCGGCATAGGGCGTGCCTTTCTCGCGCAATAGCTCCCGAACGGAAATCCCCATGCGCGCGATGAGATCGACCAGCGTTTCGCGAGAGGGCGGCGTCTTGAGATACTCGATGACGGTCGGCTCGATGCCGGCGTGACGGATCAGCGCCAGCACATTGCGCGAGGTGCCGCAGCCCGGGTTGTGATAAATCGTGACGTCCATCGGCATGCTCCCGAACTGTTCGTGTCGCGCCTAGACTAGGACGTGCTCGATGGCGTCGCGAGATGCAACGCCAAGGGCCGTCGAGAAATTGTCTTGAGCGCTACTCGCCGCGGTCCTGAATCGCTTCCGCGGCATCCTGTGCCTTGGTGAGTGCATCCGCCGTCGCTCCGTCCATCGCGCCGATGGACTGCGCGGTCTTCTCGAGGCGGAATCGATCCATCTCGTGCAGTCGCAGCGAGCCGAACAGTGTGATGCGCCGGTGCATCTGCCAGTAGGCGTCTTTGAAGGCACGGTCGATCTGATCCTGCGTGCCGACCACGGCCGCCGGATCGGATATGCCCCAATGGGCGCGGATCGGCTGACCGGGCCATACCGGACAGACTTCGCCCGCCGCGTTGTCGCAAACCGTGAATACGAAATCCATCTTGGGCGCATCCGGCGCGGCGAACTCCTCCCAATCCTTGGAGCGCAGTCCATCAGTCGGATATTTCAACCGCTTCAGGAGCGCGATGGCGTTTGGATTGACCTCGCCCTTGGGAAAGCTGCCGGCGCTATAGCCCTTGAAGCGCGCCGCCATGTCGCGATTGGCGATCGCTTCGCCGAGGATCGAGCGCGCCGAATTGCCCGTACAGAGAAACAGCACGTTGTAGATTTTTCCTGACGTGTCGCGCATGTGGTCCTCCAGCGTGGCGCACGCCTATCGGACTTCCATAAAGGTTCCGTGACGCTGCCCGAATGCTGGGGGTGGCGGGCCACCTGAGCCCAGAGAAGCGCGACAAATCCGAGGTTCAAGAAGCAAAGGCCCGCCAGCAGTGCCAGGGCGGATTCGGCGTTGATCTGCGCAATCATGACAGCTCCGAGCACAGGTGCCGCCGCTTGAGCGACGAGGCCTGGCAAGGCGAGCTGCCCCATGACGACGGCGTATCGCTCGACGCCAAAGACTGCCAACGGCAGCGTGCCGCGCGCGATCGAGAAGATACCCATCCCCCCGCCGTAGAGAACGATGCAAAGGGCGACGATCGGCAGGCCCAGCCAAAGTAGACCTATACCGAGGGCGATCAGTCCGATCGAGGCGACCATCGTCCAAATCGAATGATGGCGGCCGCCGCCTGCCATCTCAACAAGCCGCGCGCCGACCTGCGCCGGGCCGATCAAGGCACCTACGGCAATGGCCGCTTCGGCGCCGACACCGCGCGTCTCCAACAAGGCGAACAGATGAATAGAAACGATTGCAGCCGTCGTGCCGCACAGGATGGTCACGAGGGCAATCGTCACGAAGAGACGTCGTTCGCGGGCGGAAAGGGAGTAGGTCCGCTCAGGTGTCGCCGAGGAGCCTTTACCCGCGGCGCGCGGCAGCGCGATGAGATGGAGCGGCAAGCACACCGCCAATTGGATGGCTGCATAGATGAGGCACGTTCCGCGCCAGCCGCCGACCTCGACCAGCCAGGCCGAGAGCGGCCAGCAGAGCGTGCTTGAAAACCCGGCGATGAGGGTCAGGTTGGTGATCGCACCCCGCGCCTTGTCGCCGAAGATTACGCCCAGCGTGGCAAACGCGGCATCGTAGAGGCCCGCACCCATGCCGACGCCGATCGCCACCCACCCACCGGGAAGACCTAGTAGGACGGCGCGGTCCCGATGATCGCAAGCCCAACCGCAAGCACGACAGACGAGACAGCAAGGACCGGTCGGCCGCCGTTCTCTTGTATGGCCCGGCCGATGGGCGGCGAGATGAGCCCTGCGATCAACAGACCGAGCGAAAGGGCGCCGACGACCCATGACAGCGACCATCCCGTGTCAGCCACAATCGGACGGGCGAGAACCGCCGGCAGATAATAGGTGCAACCATAGGCAACAATCTGGGTGATGCCGAGCGCACCAACGACGGCCCAGCGACGGCGCTCAGGGAATCGCGACATCGCCGAACTCTGCCGCATGCCAAGTCGAGGAGGAATGCGCTTGGGCAGGAATGCCCGATTTGAACCTATGCGTCAGGGGCGTGGGCTGGGGTAGTTTGGGCGCTTCTAGCGTGCTGTAGAGTGGGTGCGGGGGCACGCAGCTACCGATACCGACATTCGCTCCAAGTGGCCATCTGACACCGATCCGCAGCATGTTTTCTCTCTAGATTAGCCAATCGCCTAAGCCGATCAATACGACCAAGAACCGTCAGCCATGCGATATTCTCCCCTGACTAGAGGCAAGCGAGCGGCGAAACTGCCGCCACAACCGGCGTCTCGGCGCTGCGCTGGCCGAAATGTCGCCAATACGACTATCGATAACGAATTCTTGGTCGCTGGACTCTCGACAAGGCCTTCCCGGCAACAGGAGGGCGGTCATCGGAGTTCAGGACCTCGGCGCAAAAGCCTTCATGTCCGAAACGGAAAAGCTCAGCTGTCCCCCCCATTCGATGAGGACCTCGCCTCCCAGGATGGCTGCTGCTCGAGCTATGTATCAAGACGGGCAGTCAGACCATGTTCACGCCGTCCGGCCCGAGGAATATGCTAGGCGGATTGCCCCACTTGTCACGCTCGGCAACGTACATCAGTAGCTTGCGGGCTCGCGTTACGCCCACATAGAAGAGACGCTTTTCGGCATCGACGTCATCAGATCGATAATACGGAAACGCACCTTTCCTCAAACCGATCATTGCCACAGCGTCATATTCTCTGCCCTTTGCGTAGTGGAGAGTTGAAAGGCGCAGCGCACGCATAGGGCTAGCAAAAAGGCCAAGATCTTCAATCGCAAGGTTCACGATGTTGACATTCTGGCGCTGCATATCCGCTTTCATCTCTTGGACCGAAGCGTAGAAAAGCCCACTTTGCACTCGATCCAGATAGCCAGCTGAAAAGAGAATGGTGCCGGTGGCTTGGGACATGGCGTCGAGCCAAGCCACCGCCCCTAAAGCGGTGTCCGCCAAACGCCTCGCCTCACGCATGAGCCGAATCAGAACCACGCGACCACCGTGAGAGAAGACTTCTATGTGACGCTGCCCCGTCACGTCTTGGATCGCGTGGAATAGCGCTCGCTCCAATTGGCGGCTCGTCTCCGGATTGGGGTCGGTCAAAGCCCCACAAAACTGCTCCGCTAACTGGGCGAACAAGCGCGACCTTTTGTAGGGTCTGGCGCCGGGACCGACAATCGGCGTTCCAAACTCACGAAGCTGGCGGGACAGTCCGACTAGTGAGGCCCAATCCTTCGCCAGGATCGTCGCATCGCCAAGCTGTATACCTGCAGCTTCAAGCCGCGGCAGAAACTCTTCGGTGATAGCCTGAAACACCGTGACGCCGCTAACCAATAGTGGTTCGATCGGACAGTCGCGATTCTTGCCGACTGCCACCATCGCAGGCTGCCGTGGAAACAAGCGCTCCGCCTGGTCAACGATGTACTGGCTCGATCGGAAATTCTCCGAGAGTGACAAATCTTGGCGGGCGCCGATGTGCACTCCGAAGGGCGCGACTAGTTCGGGGCGAGCTCCCACGAAGGAGAAGATAGATTGCGCCAAATCACCCACGGCGAAGAATCTGGATCGCCCGGTCGCGTGAAGAAGCTTCAGGATTTCGATCTGGAGTTCGGTCGTGTCCTGAAACTCGTCGATCAAGAACCAGCGGAACCGTGCGCATAGTGACATCGCGATCCGCGGATGGTCGCGAAGAAGACGGTATGCGCCATAGACGATTGTTCCGAAGTCGATGTATCCGAGCTCGGCGCAGCGGGCCCAGAAATATGGAGCAGCTCGCTTTACGGGCTCATTCCGAACAGCGAGGCCGATCAGATTACCTCGTGCATCGACCGCAAGCCCTTCGAAGGCATCAAAGTCCGCTTGGCTCAGCTGGAACAGATTCACTTGCGCGGCCGCGTGCGCGCAGATGGGCTCGAAGTCCGGGCTCTCTCGCGTAAGGATCTTCCGTTGACCAGCAAACTCAGGTTTCAACCAACCGTAGGGCCGGAGGATTTCATTGAGGCAAAAGGCATGGATCGTGGATACAACGAAGTACGCGTCATCCCCTGGCTGTAGCTGTTCGCATGTTCGTTGCTCGATTTCCTGAACCGCTGTGTTGGTATAGGTGATGCAGCATATCGCCCGCGGTGAACTCCGAACGCCTTCGATCTCCGCGACCAACTTTGCAATCAAGGTTCGCGTCTTGCCGCTACCCGGACAAGCCGTCAGCAGCAGATTCCCATGATTGTCGACCGCGGCCTGCTGCTCGCCGGTGAGCCTGATTAGACCTCCCGCAGCCATGCGATCGCATCCGTAACGTAAGTTGGGAGAGCGCCAGCTTGGTCGACGTGGCGGGCGGCGACTTGCGCGAAGCGTGCCTTGCCGAACCGATTCGCGGTTCTAAGCACCTTGTCCTTAAGCGCGTCTGGAACTGGACCACCGAGGAGATCTTGTATCTCCAGATCCGATTTTACCCTTGGCGCGCCCAAGTCCCCTGCTGCGGCCGCTAGCATCGGAAGATTGGCATCTAATGTGATTTCTCGTTCGAAGGTCGTCGCGCCGACAAACGCCCGCACATACGGCCCCTCGAGCAGCGCTAGATTAGGGTTCTCCACCGGGTCGTCGCCGTTAGGAACATCCCCAGCTTCCAGGTCCGCGTCGGCCACGATGGCGCAACGCTTAGGCAGGCAGGTATCCGAGAATAGATGGGAGAACGGTGCGAAATGAACCCCGTGAATCGCGACGAGCGAGATTCCTTCCCGTTCGAGATCGATGCCCAAAACCTTTTTCACCAACGGCGGCAGCAGCAGTAGTTCGGCCGCACCCTCCACCAACATGACGCGCCGGGCGAACAAGAGGTTGGATTTCGTGGCATCGAGGTAGCGTTCGAGATCGTGACGGTCGGCTGCCGTGAGAGCGGACGAACCCAGCGGCGTTGTGACCGCGGTGGCAGCGGCTGGTCTCTGGGTAAGCATGACGAAAGACGAGAGCGGCGCCTTCGATGTGACCTGAGTGCTATGGGTGGTGGCGATGACCTGGAAGGGTAGCTCGCGCAGCGCTGCAACCAAAGTTGCCTGCAATTGAGGGTGAAGATGAGCCTCCGGCTCCTCGATCAGAATGAGTTCGCCGGCAGATTTGCCTGCGGCAGCCCGCTTCCGAAAATGTTCGATGAGGATTGCGATATAGAGAATGTTGTTGAGGCCAAGCCCGTTGCGCCGAGGCTCGAACTGTCGAACCGCCGAATTCGATAGCAGCACGATCAAGTTGCGCACGATCGCCTGGAACGTCGGCGAGGATAGGCCGAGTTCGACGTCAAGGCTAAAGGCCGGGCCGGTGATCTCTTTCAAGGAACTATCGATCGAGGCGGCGATGGCTTGAATCGTCGGCGAGCCTTCGATTTGAGCGTTCGCGGTTCTGACCGCGTCAACTAATGTTTGTTGCTCGGCAGGCCCGATGTTGCTCGCCTCGATGAGGCGCATCAGCGACGATCGTCGCGATTGCTGAAGATCTGCCTCGACATCCCGCAAAGCGGGCAAAAACGCGACGAGATAGGATTGCAGATACTGAAGTCCGACGGACGAAGCGCCTATATCGGCGTTCTCCGTGTTCCAATCGATCACGGTCAGGTCGATTGCCGGGTTGCCGCCGCCGAACAACTCCCAGCCAAAATCGTCGAGAGTCATTGGGCGACCTAGTCCACCCTGCGCCAGCAACTCGCGAATGGCACGCTTAGGCCGGAAGCGATAAAACAGCCTGGCTCTGTTGTCGCCAATCTGCGTACCGTGAAGCAGAGCTTCCTCGTTTTCGTTTCCTTCAAAGCCAGTGAACTCGACGCCCACCAGCACCTGAAAGGGCTGTGTCTGGTCAATCGCGCAATGCACGTCGTCCTTCACCAGCATGCGAAACGCGGACGATAGTCCAACATCGAGGCAGAGCCGGATCCCGTGAACAAAGCTCGACTTGCCAGTGTTGTTCTCGCCGATCACAAGTGTCGTGGGTTCGTGCAAGGCCACGTCCGCGAATTGGACTGACCGCAAGTTCTTGATGACCACACGACTGAGACGCACTAGCCGACCCTTCTTCCTATCACTCCGACAACTAGTTTAGTTGCACGGGCGATCGCGTTGTAGAACGATCTACTCCTCCGCGCGACCAATCTGGATCGCACCGACCGCCTTGAAGCGGTCAGTCGGTAACCCGAGCGGTTCAACGAAGCTTTGCCCAACGAATCCTAGTGGACACGCGGTGAGCCCCAGCCACGTTGCGCAAAGCATGAGCGTAGTCGTCATAGCTCCGGCGTCGCGGAACATCAGGCTTTCTGCATTCTCATACGCCGCGCTGAGCTTGCTCCAATCCGCCATCAGCCGAAGGGTGCATCCGCTTGCCCGCCCCAACAAGCTCTCCACCGCTTCGCGATTCAGCCGCGCGACGGCCTCGCCATCGGCTTCGATCTCAAGCAGTCGATGCTCAATCGAATCATAGAGACGCGGCCGAGAGGCCGTTTCCGCGACACACACGATATGCAGGCAACCCAAGCCGCCTGCACTGGGCGTCGCTGACCACTGAACTGGAAGACCCGCGCGACCTGCAGCCTTATAACCGCGGGCGCCGACAGCGAACCAAAGGAGATCAGCGATCTGCTCCCAAGTCACGGCGCCTCCGAGGCGAGATCGCCGGCTTTCGAGCACCGTGCTGAAGGACTGCGTTGTATCGGGGTTCGGCCGAGCGAACCGATGAACGACTACGACCGCCGCTTCGAACGGCGTCCAATCGCCTGTCGAGGCCCGAGGCCGAGGCTCGTCAGTGAGGGGGCCAGCCAAGAGCTTTCCACGTCGCGTAGTGTTTACGGCAGCCGCGGCACTGACCGCAGGCGATATTGCTCTTGTGACAGGAATGCGCCCAAGCGACGACCTCCTGCGGAATACCTGATGTTTGGACGAGTTCGACGGCCGTCATTTCGATCGCCGGTGCGCTCACCGTCAGGCCACCCTCCTGCATCGCCATAAGGTTTGAAACGGCCGTTATGAACTCAGGACGACCGTCGGCGTGAACGCCATCCGAGACGAGCGCACCGATCATCAGGCTTGTCGCCCCTAGGCGGAGGGCAGTTACGCCTGCCAAGGTCAAAATCAGCTGATTTCGAAACGGCCACCATTCCGGAACCGGCGAAACTGAAAGACCAGGTGCCCCTGCCATATCGCCCGATCCCAGAGCCGAGCAATCGGCGCGAACGACTTCGAAACGCAGGCCGATCACTTCACAGACGGCCCGAGCCGCCGCCTCCTCTGCCTGCGCGGGGATTTGACCATAGTCGACAAAGATCGCGACGTCGGGCCGTTGCCACCAAGCTATGCAAGTCGAATCCATTCCACCGGAAAGCAAAAGTGCCTTCATAGAGTCGGCAGCCTCCCAACCACACGATATAACGCGGATGCGAAATCATCGGTGATCTCGCAGCCGTTGCCTGCGATCATCTTGAGGTCCTCGTCCTTGACGGTCTGAGCGAGCACCACGATCGGAATGCCGAGTTTCACGGCGTAGCCAATCTCGAAGATCGTGCCCGGATCAAGACCGTTCGCGATGGCCAGAACCGCATCAGCCTGCCCGCGGCCCGCAATATCTTCTGGCGCCACGACGCTGGCTGGGCCGGGACCGACTTCGTGGATAGGCGAGAACACCCGGGCGCCGAGAGAGAGAAGCAGCCCTCGCGCCTCCTCGATAAGCCAACGCTGCCCGATATCGAAGAAAGGCCCGGCCAAGTAGATCAGGCCCGATCCCGGCTCCACCGGCTCATTGCGCATTGCGCGAAGTTCGTCGATGGCGGGGGGCGGCAACGCGCGATTCCCGCAGTAGGCTGCGGTCGCCCTGGACGCGAGATCAGCTGCGTCGCGGGGTGGAACGCTGTTAGCGCCCCACAATGCCGCAAAAGTCGCCGAGAACACATCGCCGGAGCCAAGTTTCCAGACCCGCTCGGTCCTATAGTACGGTATGCGATCAATGCCCTCCGGAGTGGCAATCAGCGCGCCCTTTCCACCCTGCTTCACTATCACGACTTGCGCTTCACCGGACTCGATCAGGGAACGCGCTGCGGCCTCCGGATCAGCCAGCCCCGTCATCGATTGGGCCTCCATGCGGTTCATGACGATGGCCAACCGATCGGCACGCGAACCGTTCGCCGAAAAGCGAGGCGCACCAAAAGCCGACTGTGGGTCATAGACGGCTATCTTGGCTTCGACGACGGCATCGCCCTCGAGCATTCCGTAGCGCAGGACGACATCGCCACTAACATGGATTGCCGGGAGGCGGGCTATTCGGGCTACAGCCGGCCGAATGATGGGGATCGACAGCGGGTGAAGATAGTCAAAGCCTATGGCCTGCTCAGCCGAGGAAGGCACGAGCCGCACGCCGCAATCCGCCGCGAGGTGATTGGCTTCGTCTTTGATCCCATCCGCCACATAGGCGTGAAGTTCGATCTCACTTTTGACCAGCGGAGCAACGCAATACACCGCCCTTCCCGCCGACCCGAACACCGCATTCCAAAGCGGCTGGATGCAACGTTCCTGATAGATGCCACCGACGATGAGGAAGCGCGCCGTCATTTTGGTTCGACGCTAACCTCGTAAACCCCACCAGAGATGTTGATGATCGTCGCCTGATACCTGACGCCCCTATTCTGGATGCAATCGATGACTTCCAGATATCCAATGAACGTCAACGCACCCGCGAGATTGCCGGAGGAGTCAAAAACAGCGAGGCTTGGTGTAGAGCCAGACATTTGGACATCTACTTTCAAAACCGAGCCAACCGATAACGGTGCGAGAATAGCAGCCTTCGGACTATTAACCGGACCTCGGCGCTTTTTCTGGCAAGGATCAGATTCCCCGCCTATTGGACCGCCACCGGAGCCTGGACCATCATCGCGGGAGTCATTTGATCCGGACATGGCTTATTCCCACTTTGTTCCCCTTGCGCACGCTGCGTGAATTGCGCCGCGTGGTCAATCAATTGTTGCAGAAGCGGCCGACTTAAGCTCCGCATTGTGGACCACATCACTGCATCCATCGCAGAAGCCCTGGAATGCGTGGCGTCGCAGAACGCCAGGAAGCGCTGCTCGAGATCGAGGTAGCGGCGAGCTGGCTGGGCGCCGGTGGGAAAGATTCCGATGGCAGCACACGCTCGCACGATATGTACATCGAGGATCGCGACATGATCGCTGGCTCTCCAATTCCGGACAATCCAAGATGCCGTCTTCGGTCCGATGCCAGGCAACTGGCGAAGCGCATCCCGAAGGGCAACATCACCAAGGCAATCGAAATCCGCTTCGGCCAGGGCTTTCAGGGTGTCAGCTAGGTAACGAGCTCGTTGCGCGGCAAACCGATATCGAACGGCTCGTGCTCGCCCGTTGACAACCAAGGGTTCGCGAAGAAGCCGCTCAAGCTCTGTAGAGTTCGGCTTCCACTCAGGCCTTGCCCTCAGAAAACTACATACCCTCCGGGAAGCTGCGAGACCAATCTCGGCAGGCGCCCCATGTGCCCCCAGAAGACAGTAGACGACTTCCTCTTCCAGCGTCTTACCGAGTTGGTAGCGCATCGCGTTATCGGGCTCGGCCATCCACGCTTGGCTAACCCAGAAGGCCGGCGTTAACGGCTCGTCGAAGCGCCCCCCAACCAGACCAGGCCCCAGTGGGATGCGCTCGTCCGGCAAAATGAGGCGCTGAATGCGGCCATCGATCTCGGCGATCACCTGTTGCAAGCGGAGACCCCCTATGCAATGCATCACATTTATGCATTGCATATTCGGGAACGTCAATGGTCGCGCCCAGCCTGATCGACCTTGTTCAGCAGCGAATGCAGCAGCTGGAAATTACCCAGGCTGAGCTAGCTACCGCATGCGGCCTGTCGCAGCCTCATCTAAGCAAAGTTCTAGCAAATCGGGTCAAACTAGCCAGAAAAACAGAGAGCAAGCTGACGGGCTGGCTCGAAGCCAGCGGCGTTCTGTCGGAAGGCAGCCCAAACGATTTCGTGCGTTCTCTTGCTACGCGAATGGGGCAACTGCGCCCTACACGTCGTATGCAAATTATGGAATTACTTCGAGCCATAGAACGTGTGATCGCGACATGATGGATGTCGCAGTACGACCTGATCTCGGTCTTGAACGCTCGCTTATTCGCCTATTCGCCGCAGCGCGCCAAATACCGCCGACTACTCTCGCAACCCGTGTCAGCTAACGACAAGAGACGCTTGCATTGCGAGTCGTCCAGGCGCCCGCATGGATGCTTCCGATACTTGTCTCGATCGTCAGCACAGTGTCGAGCGAGAACGATGGATAAAAGGTCGCCCTGCTCCTGCCCAACGATCGAGCAACCCTCTTTGACGAAGCATGCGCTGGGCCGCCGCGTTGCGAATACGATTAGACGAAAGTAGACGTAGTTGGCGGCGGCGGGGCGGAAGGACACACGGCCAGCGAAGGTCCGAGATGGTGACGAGAAGGCAGCGGCGTAGTGGCTCGGTGCGCTAAGCCCATCCACCAGCCGGTTTCGGGGCCCGCCCGCCGTG
>OEIV010001234.1_pt1 | contig 12067 bp, 8 predicted proteins | sample 1539231 | NCBI WGS metagenome assembly OEIV01 (sample SAMN03794762, study PRJEB22550) | activated sludge metagenome | feature: wastewater treatment plant; material: activated sludge; isolation source: Wastewater treatment plant of a petroleum refinery complex | place: Argentina: Buenos Aires ...
AGATGATATCGACAGGGTGCTGGAAATAGTGAACCTGTCTGCCAGGAAGAATTCCAGGTTTAACACTTATAGCCTTGGCATGAAACAGCGGTTAGCCATAGGTGCTGCATTGCTGGGCAACCCCGATGTGCTCGTTTTTGATGAGCCTACCAACGGCCTTGATCCGGTTGGTATTGCAGAGATACGGGAGCTGATTAAAAAATTATCAAAACAGGGGAAAACGATCATCATGGCCAGCCACCTGCTGGATGAAGTGGAAAAAGTTTGCACCCATGTGGCTATCCTGAAACAGGGAACCCTTATTACACACGGAGATGTGAATGAGATACTGGTTAATGAAGATATGGTGGAACTGGCATCTGCAGACCTTCAGCAATTGCATGAAGCGCTTTTGAAAATGCCCGGCGTTAATAAAGTAGACCTGGCAGACCAGGTGATTAAGGCATTTTTCCCTGCCGGAACGGCAAACCTGGCAGAAGTAAACCGTTATTGTTTCAATAGCGGCATCGTGTTATCGCACCTGCAACTGAAAAAGAAAAGCCTCGAAAGCAAATTCTTTGAACTGACAAACTAATTTAATTATCATTTTCGGAAAATCCCAGCACATGCTTAAGTTATTAAAGACAGAATGGCTCAAACTAAAGAATTACAATGCATTCATCATCATTAGCAGTTTTATAGTGCTTGGCGTATTTACAACAAATTACATCGTATATACGGTTAACAAGAATATCGTAGGACAGATAAATACCGCCGGGCTGATCTCCTCCTTTAACCCGTATGAGTTTACCCGTACCTGGCAGACCACCAGCTATGCCACCGGGTGGTTGCTGATGTTGCCGGCTTTGTTGCTGATCATTCTTGTAACAAATGAATTCACCTATCGCACCAACAGGCAGAATATAATAGACGGATGGAGCAGGGAGGATTTCATATCAGTTAAGATCATGCTGGCTGTTATTGCCGCAGTTACAACCACAGCGCTGGTGATAATTACCGCACTGTTATTTGGTTTGCTTTCAGGCACTTCCTTTTCTCTTAACGGTTTTTCTCATGTTGGGTTTTTTATGCTGAAAGCACTGTCATACAACCTGATAGCCATTTTGATCTCGGTATGGGTAAGGCGTACAGGATTCGCCATAGGCCTGTATTTTATTTATATGGGTGCTGAGAATATCATTTCACAATTACTGGATGTATGGAGCATTAAATTACGGGCCGATCATGGGATTGACCTCGGAAGCATGGGGGATTACCTTCCCATGAACGCTTCCGATGGGTTACTTACCTTTCCTGATAACCCGTTGAAATCAATCGCAAAATCTAATCTGCCTACAGACTATACCTGGCTGGTATTATTGCTTGCCGTTTTATATGTAGTGTTATTTTTTATGCTGAGCAGGAGAAGGATCATTAAATCTGATCTTTAGTTTTTTCGCAAAGATTTGCCATAGCAGTTTCAATGGATGGGTACAGAAATGTAAAACCGGCTGCCATTGCTTTAGCATTACTTACCGTAGTGCTTTTTAACACCTCTATGCTGCCTTCGCCCAAAATCATTTTTAACAGGAATGCCGGAACGAAAAAGGGAATGAAAAACCTGCCTCTTTTTATTTTGGCCAATGTTAAAGTGAGTTGTTTATTACTTACAGGCATGCCGGTTACCGCATTGTAACTTCCTTTCATGGAATTGTTTTCCATGGCAAAAATAAACAGGCGGCAGAGGTCATCAATATGAATCCAGCTAATCATTTGATGGCCGTTTCCCAGTATCGCGGCCAATCCAAACCTGAGTGGTTTTAAAAATTCAGTGAATGCGCCTCCTTTATTGCTTAAAACGATGCCTGTCCTTACTATACAGACCCTGGTATCATTACTGGCTGCATTGCTAATACTTTTTTCCCATAAAGCACAGGTTTGTCCTAAAAAATCAGTTGATGGTTCATCCTCCTCCACAAAAGGCCTGGCAGGTTGCGTGTCGGGGCCATACCAGCCAATGGCAGAAGCGGATACAACAGCTTTAACCTGGTTGGGATATTTTTTCAGGCTATCGGCAATTAGCCCGCTGCTTTTTACCCTGCTATCCAGTATTTCTTTTTTATATGATGCAGTCCATCTCCTGTCCATTACACCGGCACCGGCCAGGTGAATGATATAATCAGCCGTTAGGATGGCTTGTTCATCAATGGTTTGCCTGTCAATATCCCAGGTTGCATATTGAACTGATTGATTATTTGAGTCGTTTCCGGCTTTTCTGCTAAGAATGATCACCTTATACCCTTTAGTTACCAGGTGTGCAGTAAGTCTTTTACCAACCAATCCGGTACCTCCGGTTATAATTACTGTTTGCATATATTGAATGTAGTGATAAGATAATTAACAAATGCAGCTAAAGATTGTTATAATAAGTCATAACAAATTAACGGGGAACATTTTAATCTTAATTTTGACAAATGATTTACAGTAAGCACTTTCGTATACTCTGTTTGTTTTTTTCCATACTATCAACGGGTAGCCTTTCTGCCCAGGAAATCACCTATTCTGAATATAATAACGAAGATAACAGGGATATGCGCTTCGAGATCCTGGGAAAAATGGAAGATCATTATGTGATTTACAAGAATATTCGCTGGAAACATGTACTGGCATTTTATGATAACAACATGCGGATAAAGAAAAGCCTTAGGCTGGCATTTGTGCCGGACAGGACATTCAACATAGATTTTGTAACCTACCCCGGCCAGTTTTTACTTACTTACCAGTACCAGAAAAACAATACCATTTTTTGTATGGGTGTGAAACTGGGGCCCGACGGAAAAAAGCTGGCAGATCCCGTGTTGCTGGATTCTACAAAACTGGGTATGATGGCAGACAATAAAATTTACAATACCATTTACAGCCAGGACAAACAACGGATTCTCGTGTATAAGATGCAACGGAAAAACCAGCAGTTTACAGTAGCAACAAAGTTATTTGATGCAAATCTACACATGCTCGACAGCACCCGGCTGGTATCTGCTTACGACGACCGGAATGATGCATACAGCGACCTGCTTCTGGGAAATGACGGAAGTTTTATATATGCAAAATTATCCCTGATAAATTTCAGGAAAAGAGTGAACGGGATGGACATCATTTCAAAAAAACCCGGCGCTGCAGATTTTGTAATTAAACCAATGTCGTTTGAGAGTAAATTTTTTGATGATATTAAAATGAAAATTGATAACCTTAACGGGAACTGTATCCTGAGTTCGCTTTATTACGACAAACAGGGTGGAAATATAAAAGGGCTATTTGCAGCTTTGATAAGCATGCAGGATACAGAAGTTAAAAAAATGAAATTCAATGAATTTCATGATACACTAAGGGCAAAGGTTTCCGACGGCCAGTTCAGGTCGGCTTTCGACAACATCAGCATTCAGCAATCAATTGTAAAGAAAGATGGCGGATTCATGCTAACTACGGAAGATAACTATTCACAGGGAAGAACAGGCGTATCAAACAGTAACTGGAACCGCTACAACTACCTGTACAATTCACCCTATACCACCAATACAGATTATTATTTTACCAACCCGGCTTTCAATAATGGGTTTTACAGGCCATTAAGCAGTTTTAACAACATGCAGAATGTTAGGTTTTACTATGATAATATCATGTTGCTGAGCCTTAACAATGACATGGATTTGCAATGGACATCCATCATACCCAAGAAGCAATCCGACGACGAAAACGACAATTTCCTTTCCTTTTGCACCATGAATGTGGGAAGTGAAATTCATTTCATATTTGTTGAAGAAGACAGGAACAAACAGGTGATCAGTAATCACAGTGTTTTTCCTGACGGACAGGTGAAAAGGTATCCAACTTTAAAAAGCCGTGAAGCAGGTTTTGAATTCATGCCAAGACTGGCCAAACAGGTTGGATACAGAGAGTTGATCATACCCTGTGTGTACCGAACCAATATTGCTTTTGCCAAAGTGGTATTTTTTGAATAATTACAGTTTGCCATATTTTTTAAAACAGTTTTAAATGCTCATTTTTGCAGGAAGCATTTATAAAGTAATTAATATTTTTTTGTGACAGGCATATTCAAAGCCAATAATCCATATAATAATTTCCTGCTCCTGATCTATGGCATTGTTTTAAAGATTCCCATGTTCCTGCACCCGCATGAGCCGCAACCACAGCAACTGGATGGTTTCCTCTACAAGGCTTTTTTGAGCTGGTTGAAATCTGCACACGTTTTACCCGTTGTATATTCCGTTATAACTTTTTTGCTGTTATATATTCAGGCCCTAAGTATCAATAAGCTCATAAACAGCCAGCGGCTGATGCAGAAACCGAATTACCTCAGTGGCATGAGTTACCTGCTCATCACTTCCATGTTTCCGGATTGGTTTAACCTGTCATCTCCACTGATAGTGAATACCCTGCTGATCCCGGTATTATTCCTGTTAAGCGGGCTTCATAATAACAATAACCCCAAGGCAACCTTGTTTAATGCGGGAATGTTGATTGGAATAGCCAGTTTTTTCTATTTCCCTTCCATTGCCTTCCTGTTGTTAGTAATAGTTGGGCTTGTAATAACAAGGCCTTTCAGGTTGCCCGAATGGCTCATGGTGATATTAGGGATCATTGCCCCATATTATTTTCTGGCAGCAGGTGTTTTTTTAACTGAAAAATGGAAAGGGTACCGGTTTCCGGGTTTTTCAATCAGGGTTCCATCTTTCCAGCAACATAATTGGGCAATAGTTGCTGTTATCATCATTGTCTTAACAGTGGTCATCGGATTTTATTTCATACAGGATAATATGCGCAGGCAGGTTGTTCAAACCCGTAAATGCTGGAACCTGGTTTTCCTTCATTTACTTGTTTCACTGGTAGTGCCTTTCTTAAACGCTTCTCAGGGTTTTGATTACTGGATATTGACTGCCGTTCCGCTTGCCATGATTGCAGGTTCTGCTTTTTTTTACCCGGAAAGAAAGATTGTCCCGTATTTTTTACATTGGGGTATGGTACTCATATACCTGGCAACCAGTTTTTTTATATAAATAGGCCCGCCTGACGTACATTTGCTGCAACCCATAAATAATCTTATAAGATGAAATTCGGCGTAGTGGTTTTTCCGGGTTCTAATTGCGACAGAGATATGGTTGATGCGCTCCGGCACGACCTGAACCAGGAAGTGATACCCTTGTGGCATAAGGATAAAGACCTTTCTATGTTCAGCAGGCAGGATTGTATCGTATTGCCCGGCGGTTTCAGTTATGGTGATTATTTACGCTGCGGCGCCATTGCCCGTTTTAGCCCGATGATGCAAAGTGTAATCAGCTTTGCTGAAAATGGCGGAAAAGTGCTGGGTGTTTGCAATGGCTTCCAGATACTTTGTGAAAGCGGGCTGTTACCGGGCGTTTTATTGCGCAACGCCGGGCAGCAATTTGTATGTAAAAACGTATATATCCAACACGCAGATTCTGCGCAAAGCGAAGCTTATAAAATACCGGTTGCCCATGGTGAAGGAAGGTATTTTGCTCATCATACCGTTTTGGAAATGATGAAAAGGAACAGGCAGATTCTGTTCCGCTACTGTTCAGCCAACGGAACAGTTGATGAATCCAGCAACCCTAACGGTACTATTGACAACATTGCGGGTATATGTAATGAAAACGGTAATGTGATTGGCATGATGCCTCACCCGGAAAGAGCCTGCAGTGCCGCGTTGAATAATACCGATGGGATAAAGATCTTTCAGAAGCTGTTTGATATTGCATAGATTCATAACAATTAACAGTCCGTTACAGTAAAATCCCGTTGATTCTCATAATTTTGCAGGGAATTAAACTATTGAGGGATGATCAGGAAACGAGCTATTATTTTCACTTTTTTATCATTATTTGTTCTTACTGCCAGCGCACAAATGGAGAACCCGGTTCAGTGGGCATACAGCGCGAGTAAAGTTGCAGATAAAACATATGAACTGCATATAACAGCAACCCTGGAAGGCAACTGGCATATATATGCGCAGGATGCGGGTGAAGGACCGGTGCCAACCGAATTCAGTTTTGCGGTTAATCCATTGGTTAAACTGGATGGTAAAGTGAAAGAAATAGGGAAGATGGAAAAATCCTATGACCCCAACTTTAAATCGGTACTTAAATATTATGGGAAAAAGGTTGACTTTGTACAAAAAGTAAAACTTAAATCAAACAGCAATACGGTAGTTAACGGTACGGTTACCTATATGGTTTGTAACGATAAAAGATGCCTTCCTCCAAAAGATGTCCCTTTTTCTGTTAAGCTGGGAGGGAAATAACACAGTTTAATTAGCTGCTCCGCCTCACAGGAATATTATAATTTGAATACATGTCCTCAGCCAAGACCATCCTGTTTCTTCTTAGTTTCTTTTTCTTTTCCGCCGGAATCTCTTTCGGGCAGGATAGCCTGGTGGTGACCTGGACGAGTTCAGTAAAAAAAATACCCGGCACCGGTTATGAAGTGGCCTTTAAAGGCAGTATTAGGAATAATTGGCATGTATACAGCACCGTTAGTGAGCCCGACGGCTTGACCGGCATTTCCATCCTGAATGATGATTCAGCGCTGATTCTTCAAAAGCCGGTTATCCAATCCGATAAAATAACTATAACCGATCCGAATTTTGAAAAAGACCTGCAGGTGTCAACAGGCAGCATCAACGTATTACAGTTAGTGCAAATAAAAGGCGAAGTGCCACCGGTTCTTCGGTTGAAGGTTTCTTATTTCACCGGAAAAGGCGACCAGTTTTTGCCGGAGGAACAGCCATTGAACGTGGTACTCGACAGCACAGCATTACCGGCAGCAGACAGGATTCTTATTCCATCAATTAATATTAAAAAACCGCTAACGGACTGCGGCGCTTCATCGGCACCGGTTGAAACAGCTTCTTCCAGTTTGTTCAACCTCTTCATCCTGGGATTCCTGGGCGGGCTGATCGCCTTGCTTACGCCCTGTGTATTCCCGATGATACCGTTAACCGTATCCTTTTTCACTAAAAAAGCCGGAACAAAAAAAGAAGGCATCAGGAATGCTTCGCTTTACGGGTTTTTCATACTGCTTATTTATATCCTGCTCAGCCTTCCGTTTCATTTTTTAGACCAGCTTAATCCTGAGATACTAAATAATATTTCAACCAATGTTTACCTGAATGTTTTCTTTTTCGTCATTTTCATATTTTTTGCATTTTCATTCTTCGGGTATTACGAAATCAGTTTACCGGCATCCATTTCCAGTAAGGCCGACAGCCGTGCAGGTGCAGGAAATATTTTTGGGATTTTTTTCATGGCACTTACCCTGGCGCTTGTTTCATTTTCATGTACCGGGCCTATATTGGGTTCATTGCTGGCTGGTTCTTTATCCGGAGATGGCGGCGCCATGCAGCTTAGTTCCGGCATGGCTGGTTTCGGGTTAGCCCTTGCCCTGCCGTTTGCCTTGTTTGCCCTTTTCCCCAACTGGCTAAATTCCTTACCGAAATCGGGCGGCTGGCTTAATACGGTAAAAGTGGTGCTTGGTTTCATAGAACTGGCCCTGGCATTTAAATTCCTGTCAAATGCCGACCTGGTTAAACACTGGGGTTTGCTGAAAAGGGAAATATTTATCGGTATCTGGATCATTACCGGCGCCGGGCTATCGCTTTACCTCTTCGGTTTTATCCGGTTCAAACATGATTCACCGCTTAAAAAGCTTTCCGTTACCAGGCTGTCACTTGCATTGCTGGCTGCTGCATTTACATTATATCTCATTCCAGGGGTTACCAACACCCGCTGGGCAAACCTCACGCTCATCAGCGGTTTCCCGCCACCGTTATATTACAGCATCTATCAGAAAGAATCAGATTGTGTGCTTGGCCTTAATTGCAGCAGGGATTATGAAGAAGGCATGAAACGTGCCCGGGCAGAGAATAAACCGGTATTGCTTGATTTTACAGGTTATGCCTGCGTTAACTGCCGCCGCATGGAAGAAAAAGTTTGGAGCCAGCCGGATGTGTACCAACTGATGAAAGATAAGTTTGTCGTAATATCGTTGTATGTGGATGACAAGAAAAAATTACCGGCAGCATCGCAATTCACGTATACCACAAAAGATGGCGTTAAGAAGGATATTATTACAGTAGGCGACAAGTGGTCCACTTTTGAAACAGAGAATTTCTCCAATAATGCGCAACCGCTTTATGCCATCCTAAACAAGGAGGAAGTATTATTGACGCACCCGGTGGGCTACATGCCTTCTGCCAATGAATACCTTGCCTGGCTGCAATGCGGACTGGATGCTTTTAATAAGTAGTAACAGGTCAGTATCATATTTTGAGCATGTAGATTTACCTGATGCTATCCTGATAATTACATTACGTTTCCTGTTAAAACATATAATTCAACTTTCAATATTCCCTGTTCCTTGTTCAATATTCCCATCCCTTCAATAAAAAAGCTCCCGTTTCCGGAAGGTTCTTTATTCAATTAATCGTGGGATCAAAAAACTTATAATGCAATCTGTTTTTCTGTCATCATTTTACGCAGGTTGATCAATCCATAACGCATCCTTCCCAGGGCGGTATTGATACTGCATTTGGTAAGTGCGGAAATTTCCTTGAAACTAAGGTCGGCATAGTGACGCAGGATGATCACTTCGCGCTGGTCTTCGGGTAACAGGTCAATCATTTTCCTGATCTTGTCATGGCTCTGGTCGGCCATCATGCGCTGATCTGCACCGGGCTCAGAAAAATTCAACACTTCAAAAATATCGCGGTCGTCACTTGTTTTAATGCTTGGGCTGCGCTTAACTTTCCTGAAATGGTCAACACACAGGTTATGTGCTATCCTCATGGCCCAGGGAAGGAATTTACCTTCATCGGTATAACGTCCGCCCCTCAGCGTATCAATGATACGGATAAATACATCCTGGAAAATATCTTCTGCCAGGTATTTGTCTTTTACCAATAAATAAATGGAAGTGAAAATCTTGTCCTTGTAACGGGTTACAAGTGTTGCAAGTGCATTTGAATCACCCTCCATGTACAGGTGAACAAGTTGTTGGTCGGTAAGGTTGTTAAGGCATTTCATAACTTCTACAGTTTTTGTTTGGTTAAGGATTGTTGTTCTAACCAATAAGGAGAAAAATTTCGTAGAAGTCTATTTGATAGGCATCGACGGCTTTTCATTTATTGGATATTGGACTGTGAAAATAGTGATAAAATATAAACCGCCAAATCTTTTTTAAACTTTTTTCATGGATTCTGAAAACTAAAGTACTTGTTCTCGAAAACAATCGTAGAACTACGTAGTAACTTTATGATTAATTTCACAAAATGCAGTAATAACACTATTCTTGAGTACATTAGCGCAATCATGAAGGAAGTAATAACCGCAGGGAAAAAGAAGGCAGATACATTAAAAGCAGATAATAACGGCATACTGATTAAAGGCGCCAGGGTACATAACCTGCAGAATGTAACGGTAACGATACCACGAAATAAACTGGTGGTTGTAACAGGTGTTTCCGGTTCGGGAAAATCATCTTTAACCATTGATACTTTGTTTGCAGAAGGTCAGCGGCGATATGCCGAGAGCCTAAGCGCCTATGCCCGGCAGTTCATGCAGCGCATGAATAAACCCGATGTGGATTATATAAAAGGATTATGCCCGGCCATAGCCATCGAACAGAAAGTGATAACACGCACACCGAGAAGCACGGTTGGCAGCATGACGGAAATTTATGATTACCTGCGTTTGCTGTTTGCACGAACGGGTAAGACCATGTCGCCGGTGAGCGGCAGGGAAGTGAAGAAGGATGACGTGGCCGATGTACTGCAAGCCATCGAGGCATTGAAAGACGGAGACAAAGTTCATTTACTGGTGCCGTTTAAGAAACATCGCCACAGGGATATTCGGGAAGAAATGAACATCCTCCTGCAAAAGGGATTTTCAAGGCTCTATAAAGATGCTGAGGTAATAAGGATGGAAGACTTGCTGGAAGTTAAAGATGCAGGTGCTTTTATGGATACCATCGGCGAAACGGGAAAGGCGGACACATTTATCCTGATTGACCGCCTTGTTAAAAAGCAATTTGATGATGATGACCTGCATCGGATGTCAGATTCAGTGAATACAGCCTTTTATGAAGGTGATGGGATGATGTTGCTGGAAATTAACGGAAAGAAGCAGTTGCATTTCAGCAATAAATTTGAACTGGACGGGATACAGTTTGAAGAACCGGTACCCAACCTGTTCTCATTCAATAATCCATTTGGCGCCTGCCCGGTTTGTGAAGGTTTTTCACAAATATTAGGGATTGATCCCGACCTGGTTATTCCCGATAAACGTTTAAGCCTGTATGAAGGAGCCGTTGCACCCTGGAAAGGTGAAAAACTGGGCGAATGGAAAGAAGCTTTTATAAGGGCTGCAAAAAAAACAGGGTTCCCGGTGCATAAACCGATCATGGACCTTACGGAAAACCAGCTTCAGTTATTATGGAAAGGCAATGAACATGTAAATGGTATTGATGATTTTTTCAGGGAAGTTGAACAGAACCTGTACAAGGTACAATACCGCGTTTTATTAAGCCGCTACCGCGGGCGTACTTTATGTACAACATGCAATGGCTACCGGTTACGCAAAGAGGCACTTTATGTAAAAGTGGGGAACAAACATATTGGTGAACTTTGCGAAATACCTGTCAGGGACTTGATTCAGTGGTTCAGCAAACTGAAACTGGGTGCATATGACCAGCAGGTTGCCAAAAGAATACTTGCCGAACTGGAGCACAGGTTGAAAACATTGCTGGATGTAGGATTGGGCTACCTCACCCTGAACAGGCTGGCCAATTCACTCAGCGGGGGGGAAAGCCAGCGGATTCAGCTCACCCGAAGCCTGGGCAGCAACCTGACCAATTCATTATATATATTGGATGAACCTTCCATTGGTTTACACAGCCGAGATACCAAACGCCTGATTGCTGTATTAAAGGAATTACGCGATCTTGGAAATACCGTAGTTGTGGTGGAGCATGATGAGATGATGATGAAGGAAGCGGATCATATTATAGATATGGGGCCTTTTGCCAGTCACCTGGGTGGCAAAGTGGTTGCAGCAGGAGATTATGATTATATCATTTCAGATAAAAACAGCCTCACGGGAAAATATTTATCGGGAAAACTCAGCATTGATCCGCCAAAACAGGTGCGTAAATGGATACGTTCCTTAACGGTGGAAGGTGCCATGCAGCATAACCTAAAAAATATATCGGTTGAATTTCCATTAAATGTGCTTTGCGCCGTAAGCGGCGTAAGCGGCAGCGGAAAAACAACCCTGGTGAAACAGATTCTGTATCCGGCACTTAAAAAATTGAAAGAAGAATATACCGACAAACCGGGATTGTTCCGCAAATTAACCGGTGATATAGATTATATACGACAGGTTGAAATGGTTGACCAGAACCCGATCGGTAAATCGAGCCGCAGCAACCCGGTTACCTATATTAAAGCATATGATGAGATCAGGGATTTGTTTTCTGCACAGCCACTTAGCAAGATGCGGGGATTCATGCCCCGGCACTTTTCATTCAACGTAGATGGAGGCAGGTGCGACGCCTGCAAGGGTGAAGGCGAACAGGTGGTGGAAATGCAGTTCCTGGCCGATGTGCACCTGGAATGTGATGTATGCAATGGAAAACGGTTTAAAGAAGAGATACTGGAAGTAACCATTGACGGAAAAAACATTTTTGATGTTCTGGAAATGGGTGTTGATGAAGCCATCGCTTTTTTCAGCCTCGATCCAAAACACGGAACAGATGTTGCCAGGAAATTACAACCGTTAAGTGATGTTGGGCTGGGTTATGTAAAACTGGGGCAATCGAGCAGTACACTCAGCGGTGGAGAAGCGCAACGCGTGAAGCTTGCTTCATTTTTGGGAAAAGGAAAATCACAGGGAAGCATTCTGTTCATTTTTGATGAACCAACCACCGGGCTGCATTTTCATGATATCAATAAATTACTGGCTTCTTTTAATGCATTGGTAGAACAGGGGCATTCCATCAT
>OEIV010001235.1_pt1 | contig 12055 bp, 10 predicted proteins | sample 1539231 | NCBI WGS metagenome assembly OEIV01 (sample SAMN03794762, study PRJEB22550) | activated sludge metagenome | feature: wastewater treatment plant; material: activated sludge; isolation source: Wastewater treatment plant of a petroleum refinery complex | place: Argentina: Buenos Aires ...
TCACGACGATACCGAGCCACGCGCCGTTGGCAGGAGTAGCCTGCCTGCCCTGAAAAATGCGCTCGATATGGAGCCGGTCGACTACTGGATCACTCCCACTCGATCGTCGCCGGCGGCTTGCTGCTGACGTCGTAAGTCACGCGATTGATGCCGCGCACTTCGTTGATGATGCGCGTGGACACTTTCTTGAGCAGGCTGTAGGGCAGCTCGGCCCAGTCGGCGGTCATGAAGTCTGTGGTCTGCACGGCGCGCAGGGCCACGGCGTAGTCGTAGGTGCGGCCATCGCCCATCACGCCCACGCTCTTGACCGGCAGGAAGACGGCAAAGGCCTGGCTGGTCAGCTCGTACCAGCTCTTGCCGCTGGCGGCGTCGCGCGTGGCGCGCAGCTCTTCGATGAAGATGGCGTCGGCGCGGCGCAACAGGTCGGCGTATTCCTTTTTCACCTCGCCCAGGATGCGCACGCCCAGGCCGGGGCCGGGGAAGGGGTGGCGGTAGACCATTTCGGGCGGCAGACCCAGGGCCAGGCCCAGTTCGCGCACTTCGTCCTTGAACAGGTCGCGCAGGGGTTCCAGCAACTTCAGGCCCAGTTGTTCGGGCAGGCCGCCGACGTTGTGGTGGCTCTTGATGGTGACGGCCTTCTTGCCCTTGCCGCCGCCCGACTCGATGACGTCGGGGTAGATGGTGCCTTGCGCCAGAAAGGTGGCGCCCTTGTGTCCGTGCGCGCCGGCCTTCAGCTTGGCGGCCTCGGCCTTGAAGACTTCGACAAATTCGCGGCCAATGATCTTGCGCTTTTGCTCGGGGTCGTTCACGCCCTTGAGGTGGCCCAGAAACTGCTCGCTGGCATCGACGTGGATGACGCTGGCGTGCAGCTTGCCGGCAAACATCTCCATCACCATCTGCGCCTCGTTAAGGCGCAGCAGGCCGTGGTCAACGAAGATGCAGGTCAGCCTGTCGCCGATGGCGCGGTGGATCAACGCCGCGGCAACGCTGGAATCGACGCCGCCGGACAGGCCCAGGATCACTTCCTCCTCGTCGCCGACCTGCTGGCGAATGGCCTCGACCGCTTCGGCCACATGGTCCTTCATGCTCCAGTCGGCGCGGGCGCCGCAGATGTCCAGCACAAAGCGCTCCAGCAGCGCCCTGCCCTGCACGGTGTGGGTGACTTCGGGGTGAAACTGCACACCGTAAAAACGCCGCGCCTCGTCGGCCATGCCGGCGATCGGGCAGCCGGCCGTGCTGGCCATGAGCTTGAAGCCCGGCGGCAGCTCGGTCACCTTGTCGCCGTGGCTCATCCAGACCTTGAGCATGCCGTGGCCTTCTGCGGTGGTGAAGTCGGCGATGTCGTTCAGCAGCGCCGTGTGGCCGCGCGCGCGCACCTCGGCGTAACCAAATTCGCGCGTGTTCGAGCCCTCGACCTTGCCGCCCAGCTGCTGCGCCATGGTCTGCATGCCGTAGCAAATGCCCAGCACCGGCACGCCCAGCTCGAACACCGCCGCGGGCGCGCGGTCGTCGACCTCGTACACGCTGGCGTGGCTGCCCGAGAGGATGACGCCTTTCAGGCGGCCATCGGCGGCGTAGGCGCGCACCCAATCGTCGGTGACGTCGCAGGGGTGGACTTCGCTGTAGACATGGGCCTCGCGCACGCGCCGCGCGATCAGCTGGGTGACCTGGGAGCCGAAGTCGAGGATGAGGATCTTGTCGTGGGACATGGCAAAGGATGGATGAATGTGCAATCAAGACAGGCTCAAGCAGCGATTTCTGTTGATGAGCTGAGCAACAAAGACCGGCGTCATTGCGAGGAGCCGCAGGCGACGCGGCAATCCAGTGCTGCGACTCGCAGGCATGCCGCCGCTCGCATACGGACCGCCGTGCGGGGCTGCCGCGCTTCGCTCGCAGTGACGCGGGAGGAGCGATTCGCCATGATTTCGATCCATCGACAAAATCGCTACTCGAGCATCAAATCAGCCTTCAGCGCTTGCCAAGAAAGCGCGAGCAGCTATGAAAATAATAGTTTCTAAAACGATCAGTCGGCCCGGTAGTTGGGCGCTTCCTTGGTGATCTGCACGTCGTGGACATGGCTTTCGCGGATGCCGGCGGCCGTGATCTGCACAAATTCGGCCTTGGCGCGCATGTCCTCGATGGTGGCGCAGCCGCAATACCCCATGGCGGCACGCAGGCCACCGGCTTGCTGGAACATGATGGCGACCACGCTGCCCTTGTAAGGCACGCGGCCCTCGATGCCCTCGGGCACCAGCTTGTCGGCGTTGGGGTTGCCGGTGCTGCTTTCTTGAAAATAACGGTCGGCGCTGCCCTGCTGCATGGCGCCGATGCTGCCCATGCCACGGTAGCTCTTGTAGCTGCGGCCCTGGAACAGCACGATCTCGCCAGGCGCTTCTTCGGTCCCGGCGAACATGCCGCCCATCATCACGCTGTTGGCGCCGGCGGCGATGGCCTTGGCGATATCGCCCGAATAACGCACGCCGCCGTCGGCGATCATGGGCACGCCCGTGCCTTCGAGCGCCTGCGACACGTCGTGAATGGCGGTGATTTGCGGCACGCCCACGCCGGCCACGATGCGGGTGGTGCAGATGCTGCCCGGGCCGATGCCGACCTTGACGCCATCGGCGCCGGCCTCGACCAGCGCGCGCGCCGCCGTGCCGGTGGCGATGTTGCCGCCAATGACGTCCACCTGCGGGTAGTTCTTCTTGACCCAGCGCACGCGCTCGATCACGCCGTGGCTGTGGCCGTGGGCCGTGTCCACCACCAGCGCATCCACGCCGGCCTTGACCAGCGCCTCCACGCGCTCCTCCGTGCCCTCGCCCACGCCCACGGCGGCGCCCACGCGCAGACGCCCATGGTCGTCGCGCGCGGCGTTGGGAAAGGTGGTCTGCTTGGTGATGTCCTTGACGGTGATCAGCCCCTTCAGGCGATCCTGGCCGTCGATCACCAGCAGGCGCTCCAGGCGATGCTTGTTCAGCAGCGCCTTCGCGGCCTCCAGCGTGGTGCCCTCGGGCACGGTGATCAGCTTGTCGCGCGGCGTCATGATGTCGCGCACCGGCGCGTCATAGCGGGTCTCGAACCGCAGGTCGCGCCCGGTGACGATGCCCACCACGCGCCCTTGATCGATGACCGGAAAGCCGCTGATGTCCAGCTCGTCCGACAGCTGCATCACCTGGAGCACCGTGTGCTCCGGCGTGATGACCACCGGATCGCGCAGCACGCCGCTTTCGTAGCGCTTGACCTTGGCCACCTGCGTGGCCTGCTCCTGCGCGGTGAGGTTCTTGTGCACGATGCCGATGCCGCCCTCCTGCGCCATGGCGATGGCCAGGCGCGCCTCGGTGACGGTGTCCATCGCCGCCGAGACCAGCGGCAGCTTCAGGCGGATGCGACGGGTGAACTGCGTGGAGAGGTTGACGTCCTTGGGCAGGACCTGGGAGAACGCTGGCACCAGCAACACATCGTCGAAGGTCAGCGCTTGGCCGATCAGGCGCATGGGAAAGGGCTCCAAAAGACGGATTGTAAACAGCGCCCGCCCTTCCCAGGGCCGACCGCGACGCCAACCCAACACCCTTGCGCTGCGCAAAAGACCCGTCGCAGCGCCAACTTTTATCGCTCCAGGCGCTTCGCTGCGCGTTGAGAGGCCGGATGCGCCTCACCCACCGTTACACTGCTGCCCCATGAAAGTCGCCCACGCCCTGCTTCTCGGTTTGACTTTGACCGCTGCCATCGCCGCACAGGCCCAATACCAGTGGGTGGACAAGGATGGGCGGCGGGTGTTCAGCGACCGCCCACCGCCCGCCGATATCCCGGCCAAGAACGTGCTGACTCAGCCGCGCGGCGCGCGCGCACCGCAGGCTGCGCCAGTTGCCGGCCCGGCAGCAAGCGCCAGCGAGCCGGCCAGCGCCGCCGCAGCCGCGCCGCGGCCACCTGCTGCCGGTGTGGACAAGGCGCTGGAAGAAAAGAAGAAGCAGAACGAGGCCGCCGAGGCGGCCCGGAAAAAGGCCGACGAAGAGCGCGCGACCGCGTCGCGCGCCGAAAACTGCAAGCGCGCGATGAGCGCCAAGGCCACGCTGGAGTCCGGCATGCGCATGGCACGCGTCAACGACAAGGGTGAACGCGAAGTGCTTGACGACGCCCAACGCGCGGCCGAGCTCAAGCGGGTCAACGCCATCATTGCCAGCGATTGCAAATGAAATGGGCGGCTGACGCCCTGGGGACGTGCGCCAGCAGCTATTGAATCAGTAGCATATCGAAGCGCCACCGCGCACCCGGCAGTGGTGCCTGACAAGCCCGATGGTGACCGGTATCAATAGCCCGGTTTGGCGCCCGGGCGGCGCTGGGCGAACAAGCCCGCGGCGCGAGCGCCCTGCCGGCCGAAGCGCTCGCGCCGGGCCAGTTTGGGATCGACGCGCAACGGGCGCCACAGCTCGATGCGGTCGTGCGCACGCAAGGGCTGATCGAGCGGCGCCTTGCGGCCCCAGACGCCGATCGTCCACTGTGCCAGTTCAACCCCGGGAGCGACCTCGCTCTCCAGGCCCGCGGCCTTCAGTGCATCGCCCACGGTACTGCCCGCCGGCAGGCTCAGAGCGTGGTGGTGCACCCGCCGCGAGGCGAGTGAATACGCCAGGCTGACCTCCAGCGCCGGCGCGGGCGGCCCGTCAGCTGCCGGCGCGGCAACAGGTGGCGGCGGGCTCATGCCGCTGCCGCGCCATAGACCTGCTCGGCGCGCTTGACAAAGGCATCCATCAGGCTGCTGGCGATGCGGTCGAACACCGGGCCGACGACCTTGGCCAGGACGGCGCTGGAAAACCCGTAGTTCAGCTTCAGATCGACCCGGCAGGCGCGCTGCCCGCCCTGCCCCACGGGCGTGAAAACCCACTGCCCTTCCAGGCGCGAAAACGGCCCCTTGACCAGATGCAGTCGAACCTCGTGGTCCGGCACATGCTCGTTGCGGGTGATGAAGGTTTGCCGCACGCCCTTGAAGTCGATCCCGACCTCGGCGGTCATGCCGCCCTGCTCGCGCGACAGCACCCTGCCGTGGCTGCACCAGGGCAGAAAGGCCGGGTAGTGCTCGACGTCGATCACCAGATCGAACATCTCCCGCGCGCTGTACCAGATCAGGACGGACTTGTGAACGGATTTCATAGAATCGCTGCCTGCCGCCGATTTTAGGCGCCGCCGCTGGCGCATGCGCTTGCAAAGCGCGAGCAACCCACCATATTCCACGGATGGCCACCAAGAAACCCAAGACCAGCAACCCGGTCATCGCCGAAAACAAGAAAGCCGCGTTCAACTACTTCTTCGAGGAGCGCTACGAGGCCGGCATGGTGCTGGAAGGCTGGGAAGTCAAGGCGCTGCGCGCGGGCAAGGCGCAACTGACCGACGGCTACGTGGTGATCCGTGGCGGCGAGCTGTTCGTCATTGGCTGTCAGATCAACCCGCTGGGCACGGCCAGCACCCACGTGCGGCCTGACGCCGTGCGCACCAAGAAGCTGCTGCTGCACGCCGAGGAGATCCAGCGCCTGATCGGCAAGGTGGAGCAAAAGGGCTATACCCTGGTGCCGATCAAGCTCTACTGGAAGAGCGGCCGCGTCAAGTGCGAGATCGCGCTGGCCAAGGGCAAGGCCACGCACGACAAGCGCGACACCATCAAGGAGCGTGAGGGCAAGCGCGAGGTCGAGCGGGTCATGAAGCAGCGCCACCGCTGAGGCGTTGCGCGCCGGTCGGCCCCGCGGCGGGCACCCGGAGAACTATCAATTTGATAGCTACCGGCGCTCTTCCGGCATGCCCCGAGGGCTGTTTTTTTTGAAGTCGATGGCACGTCGACTCAAGCCGGTCCCAGCGGCGCGACGTCGCTGGCGGCCTCTTGGCTGGCCGCGCGTCGAGCGGCGCGCCAGCCCAACAGTTCGTTGCCCAGCAGCGCGCCCATGACCAGCGCGCCACCGCTGAGCACCTCCGGCCGGGGCACTTCGCCGGCAAACCACCACACCAGGAGGATGCCGAACACGATCTCCAGCAGACCCAGCAAGGCCACCTCTGCCGCCGGCAGCACCCGCGCGCACAGCACGGCCAGCACGCAGGGAATGGCCAGCTGCGCCAGACCCAGCGCCGCCAGCCAGGCCAGATCGCGCCCTCCCGCCGTCAGCGGCCAGGCCAGCGGCAAGGTGACGGCGCTGGAGATCACGGCCCCCAGCAGCACCGCCGGCACCAGGTCAATGGATTCGCCGTGCGCCTGGCTGCGCTGCACCACCGTCCAGTTGACCGCCGCCGCCGCCGGCACGCCCAGTGCGACCAACGAGCCCATCCAGGCGCTGGTGCTGGTGGCCTCGCCCATCTGGCCGGCGAACATCCAGGCCATGCCGGCGCCGCCCAGCATGATGGCCACCCAGGTCCGTGCCGGCAGCCGGTGGCCGGTGACCACGCGCGCCAGCAGCGCCGTCAGCAAGGGCCCCAGCGCCATGGTGACCAGCACGCGGGCCACGCCGGTCATGGTCAGCGCGACCATGAAGGCGGTGAACATGACCGCCCAGCACCAGCCCGACAGCCAGAACGCCCCTTGTCGCCAAGGCATGCGCGCGAACACGCGCGGCCCCTGCCAGAGTGGCAGGATCAGCAGCAGCGACACCACGGTGAAGAAGCTGCGCCAGAACGTCACCTCGAAGCCCTGAGCGTGCGCCAGCTGGCGCGTGACGACTCCGGCGCTGGACCACAGCAAGGTGGTCAACACCATGGTCCAGGCAGCGCGCCCGTGGCTCCAGCGCGGCGCGGCGGACGGGGTGGGCGCCGACAATCAGGCCTCGCGGCTGGCGCGCTTGCGTTCGTGCTCCTTCAGGAAGCGCTTGCGCAGGCGGATGCTCTTGGGCGTGATCTCGACCAGTTCATCGTCCTCGATGAACTCGACGCCATATTCCAGCGTCAGCAGGATGGGCGGCGTGATCTTGATCGCGTCTTCCTTGCCGCTGACGCGGAAGTTGGTCAGCTGCTTGGTGCGCGTGGCGTTGACCACCAGGTCGTTGTCGCGGTTGTGCACGCCCACGATCATGCCCTCGTACACCGGATCGCCGGCGCGCACGAACATGCGGCCGCGGTCGTCCAGCTTGCCCAGGGCGTAGGTGAAGATCTCGCCATCGTCCATGCTGATCAGCACGCCGTTCTTGCGGCTGCCGATGTCGCCCTTGTGCGGTTCGTAGCCGTCAAAAATGTTGCTGATCAGGCCCGAGCCACGCGTCAGGTTCAGGAACTCGTTGGTGAAGCCGATCAGGCCGCGCGCCGGAATGCGGTATTCGAGGCGCACGCGGCCACGGCCGTCCGGCTCCATGTTGACCAGCTCGCCCTTGCGCTCGCCCAGCGCCTGCATCACGCCGCCCTGGTGGCCTTCCTCGATGTCGGCGGTCACCAGCTCGATCGGCTCGCAGCGCTCACCGGCTATGTCCTTGAACACCACGCGCGGCTTGGAAACGGCCAGCTCGTAGCCTTCCCGGCGCATTTCTTCCAGCAGGATGGTCAGGTGCAGCTCGCCCCGGCCGGAGACCTCGAAGATGCCGTCTTCGCTGGTCTCCTTCACGCGCAGGGCGACGTTGGAGCGCAGCTCGCGCTGCAACCGATCCCAGATCTGCCGGCTGGTGACGAACTTGCCCTCGCGTCCGGCCAGCGGGCTGGTGTTGACGCAGAAGTTCATGGTCAGCGTCGGCTCGTCGATCTTCAGCATGGGCAGCGGCTGCGGGTCGGCCGGGTCGGTCAGCGTCTCGCCGATGCCGATGTGCTCGATGCCATTGACCAGCACGATGTCGCCCGGCCCGGCCTCGCTGACCTTGATGCGGTCCAGCCCCTGGAAGGTCAGCACCTCGTTGACGCGCGCCTTGTAGCTGGCGCCATCGGGCCCGGCCATCACCAGCACGTCCTGCGCCGGCCGCAGCGTGCCGGCATTGATGCGGCCGACGCCAATGCGGCCAACGAAGGTGGAAAAGTCCAGCGCCGAGATTTGCAGCTGTAGCGCCGCCGCCGCGTCGCCAGCGTGTGGCGGCACGTGCTTGAGGATGGTCTCGAACAGCGGCGCCATGTCCGGGCCCCACTGCTCGCCCGGCTCGCCCTCAGCGAGCGAGCTCCAGCCGTTGATGCCCGAGGCGTAGACCACCGGGAAGTCCAGCTGCTCGTCATTGGCGCCCAGCTTGTCGAACAGGTCGAACGCGGCGTTGATCACCTTGTCCGGGTTGGCGCCGGGCTTGTCGACCTTGTTGACCACCACGATGGGCTTGAGACCCAGCGCCAGCGCCTTCTTGGTGACGAAGCGCGTCTGCGGCATGGGGCCTTCCTGGGCGTCGATCAGCAGCAGCACGCCGTCGACCATCGACAGCGCGCGCTCCACCTCGCCGCCGAAGTCCGCGTGGCCGGGCGTGTCGACGATGTTGATGTGCGTGCCCTGCCAGCTGACGGCGCAGTTCTTGGCCAGGATGGTGATGCCGCGCTCGCGCTCGATGGCGTTGTTGTCCATCACGGTGTCGACCACCTTCTCGTGCTCGGCGAAGGTGCCGGACTGGCGCAGCAGCTGGTCGACCATGGTGGTCTTGCCGTGGTCGACGTGGGCAATGATGGCGATGTTTCGGATCTGTCGGGTCATGATGTGATCGATACAGTGAAGGGCAATGGTTCAGGCGAGCGGCGCCACCGTCAGGTGATCGGGCGGCAGGCCCTGGGCATGGCGTTCCCATGCCATGTCGTAAGCGCGCTCAAGGTGTCGGGTGAAGCGTTCGGTGTCGAACAAGGGCACGGCCAGACGCGTGTCGAGCAACTGCCGGCGAATCGCCTGCAGGGACTGCGGCGCGGCCGACAGCTCCAGGATCTTGTGCCGATAGGCCTGCGGATCGTGCGTGATCAGTTGCGGCAAGCCGCAGGCGCGCAGCAGGCTGGCCCCCACGCGGGAGGCATAGGTCTGGCCGGCGCAGGTGACCACCGGCAAACCCGTCCAAAGGGCATCGCTGGCGGTGGTGTGCGCGTTGTAGGGCCAGGTATCGATGAACAGGTCCGCCTGGGCGTGTCGCGCCAGATGCTGCGGCAAAGCGGTGCGTTCGGCGAACACCAACCGGTTCGGGTCGATGCCGTGTCCGCTGGCCGCCAGTCGCAGCCGACGCACCGTTTCATCGTGATCGGCCAGCAGCCACAGCACGCTGCCGGGCCGCTCGCTCAACACGGACATCCAGATGGCGAACACATCGCGACGGATCTTGTAGTTGTTGTTGAAGCAGCAGAACACGAAGGCATCCGCGGGCAGCCCCAGCTCGGCGCGCGACGGCACCCTGGGGTCCACCAGCCGCAGGCGGTCGTTGACCTGATAGCTGTCCGGCAACTGGATGAGCTTCTCGCTGAAATGCGACCGCGCATCGGGCGGCGCAACGACCGGGTCGGCCACCAGATAGTCGATGCTGCCCGGCATGCCCAGCGTCCCGGCATAAGCCAGGTAGTGCACCTGGATCGGCGCCACGCGACTGACAAAAATGCCCATGCGGCCGCCGGCGGTATGACCATTGAGGTCTACCGCGATGTGCAGGTCCTGCTCACGCGCCAGGCGCACCAGATCGGCTTCGGGCAGATGGCCCACGGCCTGCAGCCGGTCGAAGGCCGCAAGCAGGCGCCGACGCATCGCGTCGCTCTGGTCTGGCGGGTTCTGGGCCAGGCAATACGCCACGGTTTCGAAACGCGCGCGGTCGTGACACTCGAACATGCCGGCCATCAAAACACTGGTGGCGTGCTGCCGGAAGTCGCTGGAAAAGTACCCAATGCGCAGCCGGGCCGGACGTGGCTGGCCCCGGTGCCGATTGGGCAGCGCAACGGATCGGCTCGCCGCCCTGCCAAAGCGCCGCGCACAGGTGGCCTCGGTCACTGCGCGCAATTCATCACCGGGTATTGGCAGGCTGAGCAAGCGCCACAGCTCGAGCCCCTCGATCTCGCCTTCGGTCCACAGAGTGCGCAGTTGGGCCAGATGCGCATCGAGCGCGGTCCAGTCGCAATAAATGGTGTCCAGATTCACCAGGTTGCTGAGCGCAATGGCGTCGCGCGGGTCGTGCCCCAGTGCGTTGTCCAGCCACTGCCGTGCCTCCAGCTGTGGTGTCTTGCCACCCGCCAGCACCACGCCCAGCGTGCGCAATGCGGCCGCGTGCTCGGCGTTCAGCTGCACGCCATGGCGTGCCCACGTCAGCGCTTCATCGCGCCGCTCCAGGCGCGCCAGCACCTGCGCGCCGTTGCTCCAGGCGTCGACCAGCGTCGGGTCGATCCGCACGGCCTGCTGGTAGGCCTCCAGTGCCTCGCGGTCAGCCTGCAGCCGGTGCCATGTCATGCCCAGCACGTTCCAGCCCACCGCCAGACCGGGGTGACGCTCGACCACGTCGCGCATGATCGCCAGCGCATCGTCATGGCGCCCCAGCGCATTCAAGGCCATGGCCAGGTTGCACCGCGGATCCGCGCGATCGGGGGCCAGCTCGGCGGCACGGCGATAGCTGTCGCAGGCAGCCGCGGCATCACCCCGCTGCATCAGCACGTTTCCGCGATTGAAGTGGGCTGCCGGCTGCATCGGATCCAGCGCCAGCGCTTGATCGAGGCTTGCGAGCGCTTCCTCGGTCTGGCCAACGGCGCCCTGCGTGCTGGCCAGGTTGATCCACGCCGCGGCGCTGGCAGGTTGCAGCTGGACCAGTTGCCGCTGCCGGGCCAGCGCCTGCTCCGTTTGGCCCTGTCTCAGGTGTGCCATCGCGGCCAGCAGCAAGGCGTCCGGCAAGGGCTGGTGCGCATCCGCCCAAGGGGTCAGCAAGGCGACGACCTCGCTCCAGGCGCCCGCTTGCCAGGCTTGCGCGGCGCGTGCCAGGGCGGCGGCAGCCGAATCCGGGGAGGGCTGTGGCACGGTGGTCATGGCAAGTTCAGCATTTGCTTCAGCTCGATGGGCGACAGCAGCCGGCCGGGAATCAGCTCGCCCGCCCGCACGTGCGCCGTTCCCAACAAGGCGCTGGGCTGCTCGCCATGCACGGCCACCCGATCGGCGTCGGGCCACGGGCCGCGTCGGCGCAGGCCGGACAGAAAGCGGCCGGCTTCTTCCGACGACAAGCTGATCGGCAAGTGATCGTCCAGCAGCGCCTCGGGCGGGCGCAGACAGGCCAGGCGGGCAGGCTCGTCGATCGCCGTCAGTTCTTCCAGTGTGATGCACTGGCGCTCGTCAAACGGGCCGGTGGCCACGCGGCGCAGCGCGCTCAGGTGGCCGCCGCAACCCAGGGCTTCGCCGATGTCCTCGCCCAGCGTGCGGATGTAGGTGCCTTTGCTGCATTTCACTATCATTTCAATAGCTGTTTGCGCTTGTCCATCGGGCGGCAGCGCCAGATTCAGTTCATGAATGACGATGTCGCGGGCGCTGCGTTCCACCTCGACACCGGCGCGCGCGTAGTCGTACAGCGGCTTGCCGTCCTTCTTGAGGGCGCTGTGCATCGGCGGGATCTGCGTGACGCGGCCCAGAAAGCGCTGGCGCACGGACTCCAGCAGCTCGGCCGTGATGGGCGGCACCGGGCGCCGCTCGATGACCTCGCCCTCGCGGTCGCCGGTGCTGGTGCGCACGCCCAGTTGCAGGGTCGCCCGATAGGTCTTGTCGGCGTCCAGGTGCAGACCGCTGAACTTGGTGGCGGCACCAAAACACAGGGGCAGCACGCCCGTGGCCAGCGGATCAAGGGTGCCGGTGTGGCCGGCTTTTTCGGCGCGCAGCAACCACTTGGCCTTTTGCAGCGCCTGATTGCTGGACAGGCCCAGCGGTTTGTCGAGCAGCAGCACCCCATGCACGGGGCGCCGCTGCACCCGTGCACGAGGAGCGGCGTTCATCTCAGTCCTCGTCCTTGGAGCGCGATGCCACGGCCCGTGCGATGAGCGCGTTCATGTCCGCCGCCCGCTCGGTGGTGCGATCGAACACGAAGTGCAGCGTCGGCACGGTGTGGATGTGCAGGCGCTTGAACAGGCCGTTGCGCAGATGGCCAGCGGCGTGATTGAGCGCCTCTTCGGTGTCCTTCGGGTCACCGGTCAGCAGGCTGAA